>Ga0066636_10000300_pt1 | contig 26568 bp, 23 predicted proteins | sample CryGeyCG2014_080_2_FD_62736 | JGI IMG/M metagenome (GOLD analysis project Ga0066636, IMG submission 62736) | Groundwater microbial communities from aquifer - Crystal Geyser CG07_land_8/20/14_0.80 | ecosystem: Environmental > Aquatic > Deep subsurface > Groundwater | place: USA: Utah: Grand...
GAGGAAAGGGAGAAGCTTACTGATACGGATGTAAATAATATTTTAATAAATGATCTTTTCCTCGGTAAGGCTGAAGCCAGGCTGGCAAGGTCAGTAGGGCTCGATGATATAAACATGAAGTTTGATACAAGTCCTGACAAAGCCCAAAAAATAAATTTGCCTGCCGTTGAATTCGGAAAATATATAGCCAATGACAAATTGTATGTAACGTACAGCACAAAGCCGAAAGAGGCAAAAGACGTTTACCCGGAACAATCCGTCGGCGGAGAGGTAGAGATTACCGATAATATAACACTCAAAGGCCAGAGGACCTGGAAGGAGTCGCTTAATCTTCCGCAGGAAGACAGGGTTGACGTGGAATTCAGGTGGAATTTTTGAAATCATGCCCAAATAATTATTCACCTTGTTTTTTTTAAAAATAGAAATATACTATAAACGGGTCTAAAGGGAATCCTTTAGAGGTTAAATGAATATGATGGTCGGGCCGCCATCTTGCAATAAATGCAGGATGGCGGTTTTTGTTTTTAAAGGAGAGGGGAAAAGGTAAATGAAAAGGGTCCTTCTATTTATTCTGCCGATCTTGATTATCGTTACCTTAAGCTTTACCATATTTGGGATAATGCAGGTCAAGTTTACAGAAGAAAGGCTTATGGATGACCTCAAAAGAAAAGCCAGAACCGTAGACGAAAGCTTAGAGTTATCAGCCAGATACATACTTAGGGATAATGATCTAAAATCAGCAAACCGACTCGTTGAAAGTTTTCAAAATAGAGAAAGACTTCAAGGCTGCGTTATCTATGATAAAAACGGCCAGATATTGGCTATTACCAAACGCATTTCCGACTGGAAAAACAAAGAAAAGCCTTATATAAGCGATATTTTGACTACGAAAAATTCACGAGGGACTCTGGAAAAATTCGGTTATTACTCGGTGTATAGCTACATCTTACCCGTCCTGGATGATGAGGAGAATGTCTTAGGTCTCGTAGAGGTTATCTATGATACGTCCTATCTGTTCACAACCTTGACCGAATTATGGAGAAGGATAAGTATTAGTTTAATTATTCTAATATTGGCGATTACCTTGGTAGCTTCTTTGATCCAGAGGCAGATTTTTATTCTACCCGTGCGCAGGCTTACGCAGTGGTTTATGCATTTTCAAAAGGGAGAAACCGAAAAACTGCGCCCCTTTGAGGAAAAAGGCGAATTCGGAAAGCTTATCAGCGAAGTAGAACAAGTTGCCTTAAGTCTAAGAGTAGCGCGAAAGGTAGTAACGGAAGATGCGCATGTACGCGTTCAAAATGAAGGATTATGGACCGAAAGTAAATTGAAAGATCTCGTGCGCGCCAAGCTGGGAGAAAACGCGCTAGTTGTGGTATCGAACCGCGAACCCTATTTGCATATTACGGATGAGGTGACCGGAATTGTAAAGTGCACCCGTCCGGCTAGCGGCGTAGTTACAGCCATAGACCCGATATTGCGCGCCTGCGGCGGGACATGGATCGCCCATGGGGCCGCGAACGCGGATAGAAAATTCGTAAACTCAAAAAATAAACTTGGAGTTCCTCCGGAAGATACACGTTATATTTTAAAAAGAGTATGGCTCTCAAAGGAAGAAGAGAATGGATATTATTACGGATTCTCGAACGAAGGCTTATGGCCGCTCTGCCACATTACTCATACCCGGCCAATATTTCGCGAAACAGACTGGTTGATGTATAAAAAAGTAAATCAAAAATTTGCCGATAGCGTCCTGGAAGAATTACCGGCAAAAAATCCGTTCGTTTTTATTCAGGATTACCATTTTACGCTTTTGGCTAAATTCATAAAAAAAAAAGACCGGATGCGACCATAGCATTATTTTGGCACATTCCATGGCCGAATCCCGAATCTTTTGCTATATGCCCTTATCAAAAAGAGATCCTGGAGGGTATGTTATCATGCGATTTGATAGGTTTTCATGTGCAGTTCCATTGCAATAACTTTCTTGATACCACTAACAGGCTAATAGAGTGCCGCGTGGATACTGAAAAATTTAGTGTTGTAAGAGGCAATAAGGAAACGCTTGTCAGGGCGTTTCCGATCAGCGTTGACGGATATACGTATGGAAAGACGTCTAAATCCGAAACTGACCAGATAAACAAAATTCGAAAAGACCTAGAGCTGGAAAATAAGATAACGGCGGTTAGCGTAGAGAGGATCGACTATACAAAAGGCATAATTGAGCGTATCCTGGCAATCGATAGATTCCTGGAGAAATACCCGCAATATAAAAACAGATTTGTCTTCATTCAATTGGCGGCCCCAAGCAGGATTCATATAAAGCGTTACCATGAATTGATAGGCGAGATCGATGAGCTTGTGGAGAAAGTAAACTGGAAATATTCCGACGGAAATTGGAAGCCGATAATTTATTTAAAAAGGCATTTTTCCCCCGAGGAAATAAGGCCTTATTATATGCTCGGCGATTTCTGTATTGTGAGTTCGCTGCATGACGGTATGAATTTAGTCGCAAAAGAATATGTGGCGTCAAAGAACAATTCAAACGGCGCATTGATATTAAGCTGTTTTACCGGGGCCTCAAGGGAATTGACAGACGCTATTCAAATCAATCCGTATTCCATAGAGGAATTCGCAGATGCGATAAAATTCGCAATAGAAATGCCCTTGGAAGAAAAAAGAAAGCGTATGGAAAACATGCGCAAAGTTGTTGCCGAAAATAATGTTTATCTCTGGGCAGCGAATATCATTAGCGAACTGACAGGTTTAAAAAAGACATAGCGAGAGGTCAAAACGTGGATCATTTGTTCGGCAAATGGAGAAAAATAAAAAAGAAACTAGAAGGCAAATCCATTTTTATATTTTTGGATTATGACGGGACATTGACGCTTATTACCCAAACACCCGATAAAGCGATTTTATCTTTAAAAGTAAAAAATTTAATTAAAAAACTAATAAGATCGCCACGAGTCAAACTAGCGTTTATAAGCGGCAGGAGTTTGGCAGATCTCAAGAAAAAGATAGGGATCGAGGGAGTTATATATGTAGGTAATCATGGTCTTGAAATAGAAGGTCCAAAGATCAAGTTTGGATATCCGGCATTGCCGGGATATCAATCCGCCCTTAAGAAGATAAAAAATAGGTTAAATAATGAACTTTCTCATGTGAGAGGCGTATTTGTGGAAGATAAAGGCCTTGTTATTGCCTTGCATTATAGATTGGCAAATAAAAAACAAATACCTTTTGTAAAGTCTATTTTTCGGGAGATAACCTCAACATATACAAAGAATAAATTGATAAAAATAAAATTAGGAAAGATGGTTTTTGAAGCGGCGCCTTCCGTTAAATGGGATAAGGGCAAGGCCGTTTTATGGCTTCTGGCGCGAGGACGGTTTGCGGCCGGAGGAAACCGGATCGTCCCGGTATATATAGGCGATGATAAGACCGACGAAGACGCATTCTTTGCAATAAAAAACAAGGGATTGAGCATTTTTGTCGGGAATAGGGATATATCCAGCGCAGATTATTATCTAAAAAACCCACGGGAAGTCGCAGTATTCCTTGGGATGCTTTTGGAGGATTGAAAAAGGTGTCAGAACTATTGGAAGCTAAAGAACCGTTCAGGTTTTGCACAAGATTGAACCTGACCGAGTTGACCGGATTGAGGGCCTCTACCTTAAGCCAATTGCTGGCCCTTATAAAAGAGGTTCCAGGGGCGTGTATTTATCATCATACGCACAGATTCTTGCAGCAGCATCAGTATATTTCTCCGGAGCCGCCCAATGATTTTGCCTATTGGGTTACCAGTATTCTTGGCGAGGGCGGGCTTGGCGAGAGATTGATGAGCATCGATACGATTCAATTCCCGACCATTCACAGCCTGAGAGAGAAAATCGCAAAAACAATAGAGGATTATTTAAGGGATAATGCATTAGCCAATCTGAAGTTTTCTGCGGAAGGCGAGGAATTTCATTTTCTGAAGTCAGTAAGTTTTGTGCTTCCAACAAATTATGTAGCTTGCAATTTAAAAGAATTTACCGATATTTTAGAAAAAATAACGATCGATTCGATATATTTTCATATATTTGAAGCTCGCTTAAGAATCGGTAAGGGGGACAATGATTTCTCGAATTGGATAGAGTGTTCCATAGGTAATAAAAAATTAGCAGATGCGATTTCAAGACTCGATCCTTATACGTATACTTTGGAAGATTTGAGAAAAACGGTCATTGAAATTGTTAAGAAAGATATTCATATATGAATACGACGAAAATAAACGAGTACGCCGCAGTAGTGGGACAGCCGATTATAGACGACTTGAAACTTCTTTCCAAGCGGCTAAAAGGGAAGGTGATCCAGAATATAAATTCCACAGCGGTAGGAGGGGGTGTCGCGGAAATATTAAGCAGGATGGTCCCCCTTTTGAGAGAACTCAACATAGATACGCATTGGGATGTAATAAAAGGCGGCAGGCAATTTTTTGACGTGACTAAAAAATTCCATAATGCCCTGCATGGGCGCCCCGAAGAAATAAATCAGAGGGACTTAGACATCTTTCTGGAAATAAGCCAAAATAACATAGAAGAAATGGACATATACGGCGATATTGTTTTTGTTCACGATCCGCAGCCGATAGTTTTAGTAAAAAAGAAAAAAGAAAACAAGTGGATCTGGCGATGCCACATAGATGTATCAAGCCCAAACCAGATGATTTGGGAATTTTTGGAAGACTTTATTTTTAATTATGACGCCGCCGTATTTTCCTCACCGGCCTTTTCTCCAAAATTGCCCATAAGGCAGTTCCTTATTTCGCCGTCCATAGATCCGTTAAGCGATAAAAATCGCGAGTTGCCTCAGGAAACCATAGATGGAGTGTTGAGAAAATACGAAATTTATAAAAGCAAACCGATTATTACGCAAATTTCTCGTTTTGACCGCCTAAAAGACCCGTTAGGTGTTATTGAAGTGTATAAACAGGTAAAAAGGTATAGAGATTGCCAGCTTTTATTGGCTGGCGGCGGCGCTTCGGATGACCCTGAGGGCAAAAAGGTTTTAGAGGAAGTTAAAGATAAGGCGAAGCACGACCCGGATATTCATATACTATTGTTACCCCAAAACGATATCGAGATAAATGCCCTGCAGAGGGCGTCAACCGTTATTATCCAGAAATCTATTAAAGAGGGTTTTGGCCTGACCGTTACCGAAGCATTATGGAAGGCAAAGCCTGTCGTAGCTTCCAACGTAGGAGGTATTCCGCTGCAGATAACGCATAAATATTCAGGCCTACTATGCAATTCTATTGAAGGGGCTGGGTTCGCTATAAAACAGCTTCTAAATAGTCCGGAATATGCCAAAAAATTAGGCGAAAACGGTCGCGAGCATGTAAGAAACAATTTTTTGCTTACCCGGCATCTAAAAGATTATATGCTGCTTTTTCTTTCGCTCTACCACAGGGAAGACGTCGTTTATTTGTAGCTAAAACAAAAGATATTTGAAAAGAGAGATAAAAAAAAGGGGGGGCTCGGAAATGGCCGGAAATATATCAAAAGATTGGCCCGTGTATGTCCTTTTGGCGGGAATGGTTTTCTTTTTTATTTATGTAATAATCAATGGTAATATTAAATCCAAAGAAGATGAGGATAAAAAAGGAAAGGAGAAATAAAACACACGGTATAGCTGATGATATTCAGAGTGAAATATATAAAAACATAGTAAAACTTAATCTTGGCAGTCTTCTTGCTACATCCTCAGCTGTTTTTCCGCATCAATTATTCCGCGGTTGATAAGACCTACAGCCTTTTTCACCTTCTCTTTTAACTCAAAAGATATGGGTGCGTCAAGGATCTCGTGAAGTATCTGGATGCTCATCCTGAAGTAGCGTATTATCTCGCCTTCGTCGGCCTCGGTTAGATTCAAAATTTTATCGAATTTCTCTCCCTGCATCCACGCCTCAAGTACCGGCGATAGGTCGTAAAAGCAATTTTTGCTTAAAGATTTTATGTTAAATTTACTCTCCATTCTCTGTATGTGATGTAAAATACCGTCTGTCATATCCTCAAGCCTCCGAGCCCTCTTGCTTAAGCGAGGCCTGTAAATAGTTTTTCTTGGCTCATACACGACCCCAAGGCACAGTATCCCGATCTCGATTTCCGAGAGTTCTTCCAATAATCCCTTATCGTACAATTCGGCGAGCAGCAGTTCATAGCCGTAGACCTTGCTCGCAAAATTACCTTTTTCCGTGACACCATTTTTTTCTATATGGCCCAGTTCTTTTAAAATATTTACTTTTGAACGTAAAAGCTCAACGGCCTTTTTTCTGAATTTTTCCTTCTCCTGGAAAAAATGGAATGAAAGCGGGTATATGTCGTAGAGTTTTTCGGAATATTTTTGATATAAATTGAGCACCGTCGCGTAGGAGGCGTTAAATCTCGATTGCACCTTTTCCGGTTGTCCGTATATTATTTGCTGCAGCTTATCTGGCGTGGTAAAATTAGGGTTCACCCGGGAATAAACAAAACCCTCGGTATCTATCCCGCGCCTCCCGGCCCTCCCGGCCATTTGGTAGAAATCACGAGTTTTTAAGTCGCTGAAAAAACGGCCGTAGAACTTCCTTAACTCGTCGAACACCACTGTCCGGGCCGGCATATTTATTCCCAGGGCGAAGGTCTCGGTCGTAAAGATGACTTTTATCAATCTGCTTGTGAAAAGGCGCTCTACAACTTCTTTTAGGGTGGGAAGCATCCCGGCGTGGTGATATGCGATCCCTTTTTCGATTAAAGGTAAGAGGAGGCCAGCGCTTTTTTCGCCGGCAAGGTCAAATTTTTCGCATAGCTCACCGTATAATTTCATTATCTTTTGGCTTTCTTCCGCTGTCAGGAAGTCGAACCCTCTTATTTCCTCGGCAAGGTATTCGGCGCGCCTTCTCCCGAACACAAAATAAATGCAGGGAAGTTTTTTTTGGTCAAAAAGGTGTTTTATCAAAACGGATGGCCTGTTCTGCTTTGAGTGAGCATGCTTGTCGAACTGCCTGCCGTGCATATGAAAAGACCTGCTTTTATAAGAAAGCCGCCTTGCCCTATGCATATTGTCGACGATCTCTCCCTGGCATTGATAAAAGAAATGGAGCGGCACAGGCCTTTTTTCTTCCTTTATTATTTTTATAGGCCTTTTGTGTATCGACTCAAGCCACCTTGAAAGCTCGTCGATATTAGGTATGGTGGCCGAGAGGCCCAAAAGCCGCATATGTTCCGGCAGAAATATCAGCGATTCTTCCCAGACCGATCCGCGCTCGTAATCATCGAGGTAGTGTATCTCATCGAATATTATCCAGCTGAAATTTTTGAGATTATTGCCTTCTTCGAGTATCTTATTGCGGAATATCTCGGTGGTCATTATGAGAACGGAGGCCGTCGGGTTTATACTGACGTCTCCGGTGAGTATGCCGATCTTATCTTTGAAGTTCTCTTGAAAGTCGCGGAATTTTTGATTTGAGAGGGCCTTTATGGGCGCTGTATAGATCACCCGGTCGTTCTTCAGCAGGCAGTCATTTATAACATACTCGGCTATAACGGTTTTACCCGAGCCGGTAGGCGCCGAGACAATAACGGAAAAACCCTGCTTTATATAATCGATCGCATTTTGCTGGAAAGGGTCGTAGATCATCTTGATATTATTATATACCAGCCAGTAGTATTTTGCTATAATATGTTAATAATAGCAACAGAGATTCGTAGTTTCAGCAACTCCTCACTCTGCAGCTGTACCGGCAGGTACTCTTTCGGCTAATTTTGCGGCTCGCTGCAATTGATATGTTGAAGATTTCTCGGCCGCCTGCGGGCGGCCTCATTCAATTGCAACGCTCGCTCGCAAAATTTGACGCCTCAGGAGCACCTGCCGGTAGCTGCTTGAAGTCAAAGCAGCTGGCATTCCTCACCACATATGGTAGCAATATGGGGTGAGCGGCGAAATTGTAAATTTTTACCAAAAGTGGTTTTAGGACTTACGACGAGCGCCGGAAGGGGTATGCTGAATGAATAGCGCATAGGCGCGAGGAGTAAGCCCAAAACCACGGGAAAAATTTACTTAAAGCCGCAAACCCCTATTGCTACCATTCATAATAGGACACGAACCATGAACAAGCAAATACCAAAACTGGTTATCGCCGATACACAAGGAAGGATATTTCCTCATCCCAGTCTTGAAGGGGTAGGGATGGAGGGTGGGGCGTTTTTCCGCCTGTCAGAGTGCGATCTTATCAAATTGCCTTACGGAAGCGAGCTCTTTTCATTGCCGGATCGCCTGGCCGCGTGTTACGACCCTCAAACTAAAAAAAACACGATAATTGAAATAAATCCGTTTTCAAAAAAGAAAGAAAGGTGCTTTCCCGTAGCTGCTTTTATTTCTCCGGGCTTTACCGTGACTTATAATAGCGCGTACGTTGAAATGCCTAAAAGCTCCGTCTTGCCACTTTTTTCATATGCGGTCGTGGTATTTTGTAAAGGCGGATTTTATGTTGCCGCGATACAGATCGACAAAGGATTGAGGCATGACTTGCGGCATATGGATATGAGGAAAATCGAGCAAAATGCAAGAAAATTCACCAAACTCTTCCCCTCAAATAGGCTTATAAAGCATCTCGGAACCTGTGCGTTGACTTACGGCTGCCCTAACGCAAAGAATTTTTTCCTGCACAAATACGAAGCGCCGCTGCCTGTTTCTCCTTTGTGCAATGCGCGCTGCGCAGGATGCATATCATATCAGCCCAAGAAAAACTGTTCTGCCGCTCAACCCAGGATAAAATTTGTCCCTAAGCCTTGGGAAATCGCAGAGGCGGCGTTGTTTCATATAAGCAACACCGCTAATCCGATCGTAAGTTTCGGCCAAGGATGTGAAGGCGAGCCGCTGCTTTTTTGGGATATAATCGAAAGGTCTATTAGGCTTATCAGGGCTAAAACCGCAAAAGGCCTTATAAATCTTAATACCAACGCGAGCAAGCCCGAAGCCGTTGGTAGGCTTTTTGACGCCGGCCTTGACAGCATGAGGGCCAGCCTTAATAGCGCAAGAGAGGATTATTATACGAGGTATTACAAGCCCTCGCGTTACACCTTTGGCGATATCCTGAGATCCATAAAATTAGCAAAGCGAAAGAACGGTTTTGTGTCGGCGAATTATCTTACCATGCCGGGTTTTACGGATTCCGAGGATGAATTTACCGCGCTTAAACGTTTTATAGATGATTATCGTATCGATATGATACAATGGCGCAACCTGAATTTTGACCCGATGGAATATTTCAGGATTTTAAAAATACCGGCCAACAGATTCAAAACTATAGGCATCAGAAAAGAAATCTCTCTTATTAAAAAACATTTCCCCTCACTTATGATGGGCTATTTCAACCCCTCAAAAGGCCAAATCAGGCATCACTCTTAATGGTAGCAACAGGGGCTCATGGCTTTAAGACAATTTTTCCCGTGGCTTTGAACTTACTCCTCGCGCCTATGCGCTATTCATTCAGGACACCCCTTCCGGCGCTCGTCGTAAGTCCTAAAACCACGGGAAAAATTTTCTGAACCGCGAACCCCTGCTGCTGCCATTAAATTCCATTGACAAAAGTTCGGTGCAGCGTATAATTGTTCATCGTTGTTAATTGTACATAAATTTTAAAGAAAGATGTAGTATACTCATGGTGGCAAATCTTGCGATTTTTTTTATTTTACTGCCGCTCGCAGTTTTATTCCTTAAAGAAATAAGAGATAATTACCGCGGCGAATAAGTCTTGATCCATCCAGAATTTACTTGGGGTTTTTTGCTTTAGAATGTATAATTTAGTAATCTAAGGATGGGTCTTAAAGATATGAAAGAATTCCTTAAAGGAGCGGCGTTTCTTGTCGGGTGGGTACTTTCCCCGCTTACCTGGTGGAATGACGCTTTCGTCAATATCCCGCTCTCCTATCTCATCGCAAATATCGTATTTTACTGCGCGCATATCCCCCTCGGATGGACTTTGTTGATAGGAATATACTGGTTTACGAATATTCTGGGCCTGTGTTTGATGTATTTGAGCGGCAGGTCTGTAATAGTGTCGTCAAGGCATAAAATAAAGGCTACGGTATTTTTGATTGTTTTCACGATAATATTCACGGTAATAGCGGTTCATCTCGAGAAAAGGGGAAAACTCATGCCCATCGGGGTATTTTTCGGCAAACCCTGCGCAACAAAAACTAAATAAAAACATGCAAAAAAAAGATATTAAAAATCTTACGCTGGAAGAATTGGAAAAGGTTATCGAGAAAGCCGGAGAAAAACCTTATCGGGCCAAACAAGTATTTTACTGGCTTTACCAAAAATGCGCCCGTACCTTCGAAGAAATGAGTAATATACCGAAAGCATTAAAAAACGTTTTTTCCGAAGAGTATTATATAGGCGCGATAGAGCTTTGCGAGCATCAAAAGTCTAAAGATAAGACCGAAAAATTCCTATTTAAACTTTCCGACGGGAATTTTATAGAAACGGTTCTTATCTGGGCGACAGACAGGAAAACGATATGCCTCTCTACGCAAGTGGGCTGTAAATTTGGATGCCCTTTCTGCGCGAGCGGATTAAAGGGCTTCGTGCGGAACCTTGCAGCGTCTGAGATCATAGGTCAAATAATGTATTTAAAGCGCGATTTAAAGCATCTTATGACAAACTACGTATTTATGGGAATGGGCGAGCCGCTCGACAATTATGAAAATGTTTCAAAGTCCATTCTTATCATGGACGATACCGCAGGTATGAATATAGGGGCAAGAAGGATCACTGTTTCGACAAGCGGCCTTGTCCCGGGAATAGAAAAACTTAAAAATCTCGGGCTTCAGGTCAACCTGTCTGTATCACTGCACGCCTCGAACGATAAATTAAGAGATGAGCTTGTCCCGGTCAATAGGCGCTATCCGATCGAAACCCTCATCAAGGCATGCGAAGAGTACCGTTCCGACGGTGGGAGAATGATCACGTTTGAATATATTCTAATAAGCGGAAAAAATGATTCTTTAAAAGACGCGGATGAACTCGCGCGAATAGCCAAAAAGGTAAAGGCAAAAATCAATTTGATACCCTACAGCCCCGTTTCGAGCTTGGATTTTAAAACTCCAACTAGAGACAAGATGAATATTTTTATGGACAGGCTTGAAGCCAGAGGGGTCCAGGCGACGCTCCGGGATTCAAAAGGGAAAGACATACAGGCCGCCTGCGGCCAGCTTGCCGGCCGGCAAAAATAGCTTGCCATATTCGCTATTTTTTCGTAAAATAAGACGACGTAAACGTATATAAGAAGAGAGGTTCTAACTTATTATATAATAATAGGAAAGGAAAAATGATTTACTGGGCCCCGTTTTTACATTTCTATCAACCGCCTACTCAATTCCACAGAATATTGCAGAAGATAAGCAACGAATCTTACAGGCCTCTAGTGAAAATGTTTTTGGCGCACCCGAGCTCAAAGATCACTATAAATATGAACGGCGTTTTAACCGAGCTCTTGAGTGAACATTGCGGCTCAGATATCATTGACGGCTTGAGGCAATTGGGGCAGAACGGGCAGCTTGAATTTGTCGATTCGGCTAAATATCACGCCATTCTTCCCCTCATACCCCCCGAAGAAATGCGCCGGGAAATATTACTGAACAGGCAGGTGAACAAGCGTTTTTTTAAAGACGCCTACAATCCCCGGGGGTTTTTCCCGCCTGAAATGTGCTATTCGCAAGAAGTAGCTAAAATAGTCAAGTCTTTGGACTGCGAATGGATCCTCTTAAGCGGCATAGCTTCTCAAGGGGCATGGCCCATGGATTTTATTTCAAACATCTCCTTCAGCGGCACATCGATAAAGATATTTTTTAGGGACGATATCTTAAGCAATAAAATAAGTTTCCGTAATTTAGACAGCGCCGGTTTCATAAAAGAACTTGTAGGCCTTGCGAAAGGCGCAGGGAAAAACGACATGTATGTCATCACAGCAATGGATGCCGAAACTTTCGGCCATCACATACAGGATTGGGAAAAACTATTTTTGCAGGAGGTTTACGAAACCATAGACAGCATTGACAACGTCTATCATCATGATGAGGATAACCAAAAAAGCGGGCTAACCGAGGCTTACAAAAAGATCTTTTTTGATCTTAAAGAAATTCCGCAGATCCAGGTTGTCACAATAAGTGAGTTACTGGAAAAATTCCCGGCAAAAAGGGCAAGGGCGCCGAGCCCTTCTTCCTGGAGCACAACAAAAGAAGATCTTTCCAGCAAAAATTATTACCCTCTTTGGAGCGGCGGCGCTAATAGTATACACGGCCTGCAGTGGGCACATTTAAAAATATGCACCGAATTGGTAGAAAAGGCGCTGGAGATAAAAAGGGAAAATAAGGACAGCCGGCAATTTTCGGTTATCGCCAGAGGCATTCTTGACAGGGCCGTTCACAGCTGCCAGTTCTGGTGGGCGAATAAAGAGCGCGGCCTTTGGAATATAAACATGATAAATAAAGGTTTAATACTGCAGGAAGAGGCGGCCCTCAATGCCTATAAGGCTATAAACATATCTTCGATCAGTAAGAAAATGAAAAAGGCTTACTATCGTAAAGTAACAGCCGCAAGAGATATAGCCAACAAAATCAGGGATTTGCTCATAACCAAATAGTTCGATGAATAAAATCTATTTCGCGATAGCGCTTCATTTCCACCAACCAATAGGCAATTTCGAAAAAGTTATCGAAAGGGCCTATAGTTCATGCTACGGACCGTTTTTTAGGATCCTATCAGATTATCCCGAAGTAAAAGTGATGATACATATCTCAGGGTGCCTCTTGGATTATTTTGACTCTTACCATCCCGAGGCGATAGAGTTCTTGAAGACCATGGTAGATAGGGGCCAGGTGGAAATGATGGGCGGGGGATATTATGAACCTATTCTTACGGCAATCCCGGAGAGGGATGTGATAGGCCAGATAGAAATGATGTCGGAATATATTAAGAAGAGATTCGGTTCTACGCCTAAAGGGATGTGGATAGCAGAACGCGTTTGGAAGCCGGAAGTCGCCCCTATTATACATAAGGCCGGGGTAAGATATTCAATCCTTGATGACGAGCACTTCATAAGGTCCGGCGTAAAAGAACAAAATATGCACGGCTATTTTCTGACGGATTCCGGAAAAGAAAAAATAGCCATCTTTCCTTCGGATAAGAAGCTGCGCTATATGATACCTTTTAAACCGCCGGAGGAAACTATAAATTATTTTAAGGAATTGGCCGGAAAGAAAAAAGGGATGCTTTTTACCTACGGCGATGACGGCGAGAAATTCGGCGAATGGCCCGGTACGTATTCCTGGGTGTACGAAAGCCAGTGGCTAGTAAAATTTTTTGACGCGTTGACGAAAAATAAAGATTGGATAGAATTGGTGCATTTTGCGGGTTATTTAAAAAAACACAAAGTCGAGAATGCCCTGACAGTGAAGCAGGGGTCTTACAAGGAAATGATGGAGTGGTCGGACGGGTGCTGGCTTAATTTTCTTTCAAAATATGAAGAAACCAACCAGATGCATAAAAAGATGAATTATATCAGCTCTAAACTGGAAAAGATAGCCGGCGGCGCGGATAAGGCAGATGAAAAAAATATAGAAAAGGCCAGGATAGAATTATATAAGGGCCAGTGCAACTGCGCCTACTGGCACGGCGTATTCGGCGGGCTGTATCTTTACCATTTGAGAAATGCTATCTATAAACATCTGATAGAATCGGAGAAGATATTGGATTCCCTCATCCATAAAGACGCGTCAGGTTGGCTAGATATAAACGAAAGCGATTTTTATATGAACGGGAAAAGTGCCTACACGGTCGAAAATAAAGAATTTTCGATCTGCGTAGACCAGCGCCAAGGCGGGATAATAAAAGAGTTGGATTACAAGCCTATCGCGTTCAACTTAGTTAACACGCTCTCACGGAAGAAAGAGGCTTATCACCAAAAAATATTGGACGCTAAAGAAGGGGTATCCGGCTCGAAAGTCGCGACTATACACGATGACTTCAGGACCGTAGACCCGGCTTTTAAGAATATGTTGATTTACGACAAATTTGGGAGATATTTTTTCAGGACTTATTTTGTGAAGAAAGATCTAAAATTGGACGATTTTATGTATTCCTCGTATAAAGAGCTGGGGTCTTTTTCAAATGCCGCCTACGAGGCCAGGATAAAAGGCGAGAAGAGTTTAGTATTGGAGCATGAAGGCTCGGTTTTGGGCTCAAAGATCAAATTAGAAAAACGTATAAACCTCAGACCAAAAGGCGAGATAGAGATCGAATGCTCGGCAGAGAAGAAATCGGCCTCAAAGCTCAATGCGTTGTTGGGCGCCGAGTTTAACATAACGATGCCGGATTTAAATTCGGACAGGTATCATTATTCGATAGATAACTTAAGCATAGAGGGCCTGAACTCGCATGGGAGTCTCTGCCCCGTTTCCTCTTTCGGCATAGAGGATTCGGCCAAGGAGTGCGGCATAATTTTTAATTTCTCGAAGCAACCCGCAGCTGTTTTATATTTTCCAGTAAAAACGATATCGCAATCAGAGAGGGCGTATGAATTGAATTATCAGTGCTCCTGCCTCTTCTTTTTATGGGAGCCGGAATTCGGCAAAAACAATATGTTTGATTTTAAAATGAAATTTGTTATAGTTAAATCGGCTGGGTAGTAAAAATATGAAAAAAAAGAAAACCAAAAAAAGCATAAAGAGACCCGTCCGCCAAACAAGGTCTCATAGCCAAGCAAATATTGTTCAAGGGCAAAAAGAAGAAGATTTTAAAAATGTTTTGCAGTCTCTTCCTGACAATATAGGTTTGGTAGACAAAGACCTGAATATTATCTGGGCTAACGAAAGTGTAAAAAAAATGTTTGGCAGCGATATTATCGGTAAAAAATGCTACGAAGTATTTTATAATAGAAAAAAGCCCTGCGAACCCTATCCCTGCATAGGCGTCGAATCGTTTCGAGACAGTAATGTTCATAAACAAAATATAAGTACGGCGGATAAGAACGGTAAAACAATCCATTTTTACTGTATTACAGACGTCGCCTTAAAGGATGAGAAAAATCATCCGTCCGCCATTATCGAGATATCGAGAGACGTTACGCATTTTAAGAAATTAGAAGAAGATTTAAGAAAAAGCGAAGAGAAATGCAGCGCGCTTATTAGAAGCATGCCTCGCGTTATGTGTACGTCCGATACTAAAGGCAATGTCGTATCCGTAACCCCTAACGTGGAAAAGGTTTGTGGGTATAACCCGGAAGAAATTTATAAAGGCGGGGCAGGCTTATGGTTTGGCAGGATACACCCGGATGATTTAAAAAAAGTCAAAGAGTCATATGACGCCTTGTTTGAAAAAGACATCCAGCTTGATATCGAGTACAGGATCAAAAGAAAAGACGGCGAATGGATATGGATCCATGATAGGTCGATTTATACATATAAAAAAGACGACACCATGTATGCCGACAGGGGTTTTTCCGATATTACGAAAAGGAAAAAAACGGAGGAAGAGCTTGCAGTTTATCAGGATGATATTAGATCATATTATAGGAAGATATTGATCATGCAGGAAGAGGAAAAGCGTAGGATGTCCAGGGATCTGCACGACGAAACCGGGCAAGTTGTTATAGCGTTGGGCGCCTCTCTTAATATAATCGAGAAGGCGGTAAAAGAGGGGAACAGCAAAAAGGCTTTGGCGCTTATAGATGGGAATAGAGAAATCCTTCAGACGATAGCAAGCAAGATGAAATCCATGGCACTTAACTTAAGGCCGCCCGAACTTGATATATTGGGGCTTTCGGCGGTTTTAAGGGAATATTTTTCGCAGTGCACCACATCCAATCCCATAAAAATAGAATTCAACGAAAATATAAAGGACCGAAAATTGGATTCAAACGTGGAAATAACTCTCTACCGGATAGTGCAGGAGACCATTCATAATATTTTGAAGCATTCAATGGCTAAGGATGTTAAGGTCAATCTTATTTTTTCGGAGAGAAACTTGCAACTGATCATCGAAGATAACGGTATAGGTTTTAACATGGAAGAATATAGCAAGCAATACGATATCACAAAGATGGGTTTACGCGGCATAAAAGAAAGGCTCGATATTTTAAACGGGACCTTTGCCGTTGAATCAGAACCTAATAAAGGGACTAAAATAAAGATAGTTTTGCCTATGGAGGAAGTGAAATATGTCGATAGAAGTGATGCTCGTTGATGATCATACGATAGTAAGGCAGGGGATCAAGTCTGTCATATCTCAGGAGCCGGATATAAAAGTTGTCGCAGAGGCGTCTGACGGTAGAGAGGCTATAGAACTTGCAAAACAAAAATCACCGGACGTGATCGTTATGGACATCAGCCTTCCGTTTTTAAACGGCTTGGATGCGAGCCGTCAAATCTTGAAACAGAACAAAAGTATAAAGATTCTTATCTTAAGCATGCACGAGAATCGCGTTTTCATAGAAAAGGCATTGAGCTATGGCATAAGGGGTTACGTGTTAAAGGAATCGGCCGTTACAGATATAGTCAAGGCTATACGGGAGGTTAATTCCGGCAGGTATTTCCTCGACTCCAAGATATCTACATTTGTAATACAGGATTATGCAGATAAGAAAAAGGCGGTGCAGCTTAGGAGCACCTCCACGCTTACCGACCGGGAAAGGGAAATACTACAGCTTATTGCAGAGGGATTGAGCAATAAGGAGATAGCGCAAAAGCTTAAGATCTCGCTAAAGACAGCCCTTGTGCATAGGAACAATATAATGCAAAAGCTTGATATACACAACCAGGCTCAGCTTATAAGATTTGCATTGAAGGAAGGAATATCAACTTTATAACTTGTTGTATTTATTAGTGTTGCGTCGTAGCTGTGTTAAGAGTATAGAAATTTATTTATCCCTTAGTCAACATTTTACCCCAATTTAACAGCCTCTTTATAATTCTCTTACTTAAATACTATAATATATCGTAAGTAGAAAATCTTGCCAAACTAGGTAGTTTAGCTTATTTACATTTTCTTATACTTGTAGTATAGTAGTGGTCCTTCTCCAATTGGGAGAAAAAATATAAAACAGGTTCCGCCCCCTTTGAAAAAAAACATATGGGCGCGGACCACAAAACAGGAGGTGTAGGATGTTAACAAAAAAGCTTGTGGAAAGGAAGAAGATAAGTTTTAGCATTGATGCGCCTTATGCAAGTAAGGTCATGTTAGTAGGTGATTTTAATAATTGGGATAAGGCAAACACCCCTCTTAAGAAAAGTGCCAAGGTCAGCGCTTGGAGGAAAGATTTGACGCTTAAACCGGGCAAATACCAGTATAAATTTTTGGTAGATGGGAATTGGATGATCGACCCGAGCAATTCCAAGAAGTCTGTAAATTCTTTCGGAACAGAAAATTCAATAGTAGAAGTAATATAGTCTGTAAGCTCCGGACTTAAACCTTAGAGAGGGTATAAAATGCGTATTGCACTCTTTGCATGGGAGTCCATGCATTCGATAAGTGTAGGAGGAGTAGCCGTTCACGTTACAGAGCTCGCCTGCGCGCTGGAGAGGAAAGGGCATGAGGTTCATGTCTTTACGCGCGTCGGCGATCATAACCAGCCGTGGTATGAATGCATTCACGGCGTCCACTATCACCGCTGTCCGTTTCAATCCAGCCATGATTTCGTAGAAGAAGTAAACAATATGTGCCGTTCTTTTGTCCATACGTTTTTCGATGTAGAAAACATGGTGGGCCGTTTTGACATTATACATGCTCACGATTGGCTTGCATCAAATGCTATGGTTTGGATAAAAGAAGGAAGAGGGCATAAGTCCGTAATGACCATTCATTCAACGGAATATGGCAGATGCGGTAATAACTTTTTCGGAGGTACTTCCGCAAGGGTGAGAGACCATGAAAGGCATGGAACATACTGCGCGGATAGAATCATTTCAGTGTCAAAAGCGCTGAAAGGCGAAATCATGTGGATGTACAATGTCCCGGATTGGAAAGCCCACGTCGTATATAACGGGATCAATTACAGGAACTACGATGGTTGGATAGACCCCGCCGCAGTCCGAAGGCTGTACGGTATCGGGCCGTTGGACCCGATGGTGCTTTTTGTGGGCAGACTTGTTTATCAGAAAGGGCCGGATTTACTGCTTGACGCCGTACCTTATATTTTAAAATATTATAGTAACGCTAAATTTGTTTTCGCAGGTGACGGCGAAATGCGTTGGGGCGTCGAAGAGCAGGCCCGTTCTATGGGCATAAGCCATGCTACCAGGTTTCTCGGTTATACCAACGGATGGAAGCTGGTTGACTTGTACAAGGCATCTGACGTTGTGTGCGTGCCAAGCAGGAATGAACCGTTCGGTATAATAATACTTGAGGCGTGGAGCGCCGGTAAGCCGGTAGTCGCAAGCCTTAATGGCGGGCCGGCTGAAATTGTCTGGCATGATGTTAACGGGCTAAAAATATATCCGCAGCCTGAGTCTATCGCCTGGGGTATAGGCACCGCATTTGAAGATTTTGAACATGCCCGCTGGATGGGCAAGAACGGCAGGATCGCTGTCGAATCCGCGTTTTCATGGGATGCAATCGCTGACCAAGTTTTGGCTGTTTACCACAGTTAATCAAGTTTTCCGGGAAGGAGAACTTTTCTGGCTAAGATCAAAAGAAGAAAAGTCATTAAACGTGTCTATGAAAGAGGCGAGGAAAGAACTGTTTCTTCTGCCAAGAAGGCAGCTTTTACCAAAGAGAGGGTAGAACCTGTCCAACCGGCGAAAAAAGAATTTGCCGCAGCAGAAAGAAAAGAGCATATTCCTCAGGCAGCTCCGGTAGCGGCTCAGCCCACTGCTAAAGTAGAACCAAGGGTAGAACCAAGACATGAGCCTGTAGGACAGCCTGTCGCTATGCAACAGCAGGTTTATACGCCTCCGCCCAGGCCGGTTGAGCATTATCATCACGCGCCTAAGGTTCCGTTTGTAGATAATTATGAACTCCCTAAAAATTACGGAACAACTGACCTAAGGCTATTGGTGAAGGATCCTTTCTGGTTGCATGCTTATTGGGAAGTAGCCCCTCATTCGCTGGAATCCGCAAAAAGTAGATTTTCAAGAGAAGAGGCGGACGCGTCAAGAATGGTGCTGCGGATGTATGACGTTACGCTGGTTGATTTCAACGGCAGCAATGCTAATCACTATTTTGATCTTGAAGTGGGACCTAATGCCAATAATTGGTACGTTAGCCTCTGGCAGGACGGAGTTTCGTACGTCGGAGAATTGGGGCTTCGCTCTCCTGACGGAAAATTCTGCGCGGTAACAAGGTCAAACCCCGTGGATACTCCTCGCATGGGTTATTCACCGAGAAGCGAAGAAATGTGGATGAAGGTTTTTCCGGATATGCCGTATACCCACCCTTATGTTGTGTCTAAAGTAAAGGTTCCCGGGTTGGATAAGGGTCTTGATAAAAAGACAGCGGCAAAAATAGATTCCTTAAGGAGAAAAAGAAGAGTAATTCACCTTAGCGACGAGGATATAAGACGTTATTATAGTAAATTAAGCCCGTCGTTAAAAGATATAATTGCGGATCGCCTTACCAAGTCGTTGACCCGGCAAGTTAAAAAAGAACATATATATTCAAAGAAAGAACTTTTGGCGCGTTTGGGCGAATACGCGTTTCTTTTAGAAGGCGGAAGTGAAGCAAATAGGGCGAGAATTCTCTCCTGGCTTCCCAAGGAATATCTTGTAAGAAGGGTGATCCTCGGATCTTCACTGGATATAGTTTTGTTAGGCGCAAGCGAGCAGCTTGTTAAAGGCCCGGGCGGCGCAAGCGACTTTGTTGGGGAAAAGATGAAACACCGCAAGTTCTTCTTTGAATTAGATGCGGAATTGATCGTGTACGGCCGCACAGAACCCGACGCAGAAGTATATCTGGGCGATAAGAAAATACACCTGCGCCAGGATGGTACGTTTACTTTAAGGTTCGCGCTTCCCGACGGAAAAATACCGCTGGGATTTACGGCTATTTCAAACGATAAAGAAGAAATCAGAAAGATAAGCACTACCGTGGAGCGGAATACGCGCTACGGAGAGTAAGGAGAAATTTTTATGTATAAGGGTTATTTATGTCTTATGCTTCATGCGCACCTGCCTTTTGTGCGTCACCCGGAAGAAGAATACTTCCTGGAAGAAAACTGGTTATATGAAGCAATTACAGAGACATATGTACCTTTGATACAGATGTTCGAGCGGCTTGTGAAGGACGGAGTGGATTTTCGAATAACAATGTCTCTTACCCCGCCCTTGGCTTCAATGCTTCAGGATCCCTTTCTTCAGTTCCGTTACATAAGACATTTGGAAAAACTTATTGAACTGGCGACAAAAGAGGTGGAAAGAACCGGTTACGATTCGCGCTTTCATGGTATTGCGCTGATGTATCACCGCAGGCTCCTGGAAGCCAAAGAATTATATGTGCATAGATATCACAGGGATCTTGTAAAGGCGTTCAAACTTTTCCAGGATATGGGATATATAGAAATTATTGGCTCCTGCGCGACACACGGATTTTTACCGCTCCTTTCGGTTAACCCTTCAGACGTGAAAGCCCAGATACATATAGGAGTTGACCACTATACGAAAACATTCGGCAGGCCGCCTAAAGGATTCTGGCTGCCCGAGTGCGGTTATTATGCCGGCGTTGATCAGGTTTTGAAGGAAGCCGGAATAAGGTATTTCTTTGTAGATTCACACGGTATTTTAAACGCTGACCCTCTTCCAAGATTCGGAGTTTATGCCCCCATATATTGCCCTTCTGGAGTAGCGGCATTCGGAAGAGATTGGGAGTCATCCAAGCAGGTATGGAGCTCTAAGGAAGGATACCCAGGAGATCCTGATTATAGAGAGTATTATAAGGACATAGGTTATGAGCTTGATTATGATTATGTAAAACCTTATATTCACCCGGCAGGCATACGCGTAAACACCGGCCTTAAATATTGGAGGATAACCGGGAATAGCGAGCACAAAGAACCCTACGTGCCTGATTGGGCGAGGGAAAAGGCGGCGCAGCATGCCGGTAATTTTATGTATAACCGAGAAAAGCAAATAGAGCACCTCTCTTACCACATCGATAGAAAACCTATAATTATTTCACCTTATGACGCGGAATTATTCGGCCATTGGTGGTTTGAAGGCCCGATGTGGATAGAATTCCTTGCGCGCAAAATGTACTACGACCAGAAAACAATAAAACTGATTACCCCTTCGGAATATCTTTATGAATACCCCACAAATCAGATGGCCGTGCCTTCGACTTCAAGCTGGGGCTATAAAGGATACAATGAAGTCTGGATAGAAGGGAGCAACGACTGGCTTTATAGGCACATGCATAAGGCCGGCGAACGAATGAAAGAATTGGCTGATAAGTTTTCTCCTTTTCTGGAAAAAGGCGGCGGAAGCATCTATAAAAGAGCCCTCAATCAGGCTGCGCGTGAACTTGTGTTGGCGCAGTCAAGCGACTGGGCTTTTATTATGAAAACCGGGACCATGGTTCCTTACGCGCACAAAAGGGCAAAAACACATATAGGCAGGTTTACCCGCATATATGAGAGTTTAATGAACCGCACGATCAATCTGGACCGCGCCTGGCTGGCCGAAGTCGAAGACAGGGATAACCTCTTTTATGATATGGATTGCGCGAAATATTACACTTCGAATTTTAAGCCAAAAATAGTTTCGGCCAAAAAACAAAGCAGAGAAAGATCGCGCTTTAACCGTACCAATAATGCAAAATGCCTGACGTCATAGCCAGCTTGCCAAATATATGCGGCAATTACGAAGAAGTCAAAAAGACCACAACCCAAAGAAAAAGCCTATATTCCTCCATATCTAATATCAAGATCAATAAGGTACAGTCAGCGTTCGGCATAGCGCTCCACATGCATCAACCCACAATTCCCGCCTCAAGCGATGACTTGCGCACAGCGGAGTTAATAAGCAATCTTCAGTATATGATGGAGCATATCGGCGTCCACGATAACCATAATGCGCCCATATTTTTACAATGTTATTCTAGGATCTCGGATTTTATAAGGGAGCTTGTGGAAAACGGGGCTAACCCGCGAGTGATGCTTGATTATTCCGGGAACCTCTTGTGGGGTTTGCGTCAGATGGGCGAGGGGGGAGTTTTAAACAACCTTAAGCTTGTAACAAGCGATAAAAAATACTATAGAAATGTAGAATGGCTAGGCACGATGTGGTCTCACGCTGTTGTTTCTTCCACGCCTGTTCCTGATATAAAGCTGCATATAATGGCATGGCAGGAGCACTTTGCTTCTATATTCGGGTATAAGGCCCTTGAGCGCGTAAAAGGATTTTCTCCTCCGGAAATGCACTTGCCCATACATCCGGATGTCTCTTATGAGTATGTAAAGACTTTAAAAGAATGCGGATACGAATGGATCATAGCGCAGGAACACACTATAGAAAATATCGACGGAAGCGGTATACGAAGGCCCCATTTTCCGCATAAACTTGTTGCCAGGAATTCTCTCGGCAAGGTAGAGGAAATAGGTATTCTTATAAAAACCCAAGGCTCCGATACAAAACTCGTTGCGCAGATGCAGCCCTATTACGAAGCGCAATCGAGGCAGAGAGAGGAATACGGCGGTAAGATTATCCCTCCTTTTGTATTGCAGATAAGCGATGGCGAGAACGGCGGGGTTATGATGAATGAATTTCCGCCAAAATATAAAGAAGCCTCCGGTGAGCTTGGGACCGAAGGCGTTGTGTCAATGAATGGTTCCGAGTATCTGGAATTTATTAAAGATTCGGGCCTTAAAGAGAAAGATTTTATACCTGTTCAGCCGGTATCGCAGCATAGAATATGGGAGTGTTTAGATGATTTTTCTCTTCAAGCAGTTGACAGGGCCATAGAAAAGGCAAAGGCGAAATATGGCGGATTTAATCTCGACAAGGGCTCATGGACTAATGATAAAAGCTGGATCAAGGGTTACGAAGATGTGATGGACCCGATAAACAAATTAAGCGTCGAGTTCCATAGGAGATTTGATAATAACCAGCCCGACCCTTCCAGTTCAAGTTATAGAAAGGCACTCCTTTATTTACTTCTTTCCCAGACAAGCTGTTTCCGTTATTGGGGCACTGGCATATGGACGGAATATGCCAAGGAAATTTGCCGCAGGGGTATGGAAGCGCTTCGCAAGAATAAAGTATAAAAAAAAGAATTGACCTCACATTTTTTTTCTGTTATAATCACACCAACAATATAATTAAATCAATTAAAGATCAGAAAGAAAGGGAAAATAATATGGGAGAACTCAGAAAAGATCCTATTTTAGGAAGATGGGTGATCATAGCGACAGAACGCAGCAAACGCCCCGATGCCTTTTCAAAAGAAAAAGAAACCGTTGTAGATGACTTAAGCGTGTGCCCATTCTGCGCAGGAAAAGAAAAAACCACTCCCCCTGAAATATACAGCATTCGTGATCCTAATACGCGGCCCAATGAGCCGGGTTGGAAAGTAAGAGTTGTTCCTAATAAATTTCCTGCGCTCGGCATAGACGGGGGGCTTAAAAAACATGGGTTTGGCTTAAATGATATGATGAATAATTTCGGCGCCCACGAGGTGATTATCGAGGGTCCAGACCATAAAAGAGAAATGAAAGACCAGTCGATAGACGAGATCTCTACCGTCATCACCGTTCTCCAAAATAGGGTCGAGGATTTGCACCGCGATGAACGATTGCGTTATATACTTGTTTTTAAGAATAAGGGAAGAGGCGCCGGAGCATCATTAGCGCATCCGCATCATCAATTAATAGCGCTTCCTATCACGCCAAAAAGAGTAAGAGAAGAGCTCCAGGGTTCGGAATTTTACTTCAAGCTGAAAGAGAGATGCGTGTTTTGCGATATAATGGAGCAGGAAAAAGCTTACGGCGAAAGAATTGTTTATGAGAATGACGGATTTTTCGCATACTGTCCGTACGCTTCGCGTTTTCCGTTTGAAATTTGGGTTCTCCCCAAAGACCATTCTATAGATTTTTACGGGCCAAAAGTCAGAGAGAAGAACAAGTCCCTTGCAGATATGATGAAAGTCATTCTTACCAAGATGGATAAGATCCTTAAAGATCCCGACTATAATTACGTTATTCATGCCGCGCCTAACCGGTTTCCGCGCGGCGGATATTGGCAGACGATAGAACAAGATTTTCACTGGCACATAGAACTTTTCCCGTTTCTTACAAAAGTCGCAGGTTTTGAATGGGGAAGCGGTTTCTTTATAAATCCCGTTGCCCCGGAGATGGCGGCTAAATTCCTGAGAGAGGAAAAGGTGGCATAATGGAAAAACTAAAGATCGTATTAGTATCTTCGGAGGTGGCGCCATTCGCGAAAACAGGAGGCCTCGCGGATGTGGCAGGAAGCTTGCCCTTGGCGCTTAAGGGGCTTGGTTGCGATATAAAAGTTTTTTTACCTTATTACCGCCAGGCAAAAAAGCAGGATTTTGGGATAAAGCTCTTTAAGAAGAATATTATAACAAAGGTAGGCAGCGAAGATATCAATTTTTCATTATATCACTGTGAGAAGGAAAATGTAGATTTCTATTTTATAGAAAAAGACGATTATTACGACAGGGATTTTCTTTATGGGACTTCTACCAGTGACTATCCTGACAACGCTATGCGGTTCGCGTTTTTCGCAAGCGCAGTTTTGAGCAGCATAGTGGCCATGAACTTTAAGCCCGATGTTATACATTGTAATGATTGGCAAACAGCTTTGATACCGTTCGATCTTCGAAACAGATTGCAAAATGTAAAGGTTTTTAAAAACACGCATACGCTTTTTACGATACATAACCTGGCATACCAAGGCCTGTTCGCTAGGGACGTAGCCTACCAACTGGGTATCGGAGACGAATTTTTTACTCCGGATACGCTGGAATTTTACGGAAAATTAAGCTTTATGAAATCTGGTATATTATATTCCGATGCCGTAAGCACGGTCAGCAGGGGCTATTCGCACGAGATACTTACGCCTGAATTCGGATGCGGGTTAGACGGGCTTTTGAATATACGCAGGAACGACCTCTACGGGATAGTGAACGGGGTAAACTATTCGGATTGGGATCCCAAGATAGATAAAAATATCAAAGCCAATTACGACGAAACCAATTTGGGAGACAAGGCCAAATGCAAAAAAGACCTGCTTTCGCTCGCGAAACTTAAATCTTCGCTTGAGGCGCCGCTATTAGGCGTTATAACAAGACTGGCCGAACAAAAAGGCATAGATATTATTGCGGATAGCATCGAGGAGATAATAGGGTTTGGATGCAATTTGGTGATCCTGGGCATGGGGGATGAAAAGTATCACAACCTATTGACCGAATTATCGAAAAAATATCCTAAAAATATAGCCGTGAAAATAGGATTTGATAATGTCTTGGCGCATAAGATAGAAGCTGGCTGCGACATGTTCCTTATGCCTTCCAGATTTGAGCCGTGCGGCCTTAACCAGATGTATAGCTTAAAATACGGGACTATACCGATAGTGAGAGCGGTCGGCGGCCTTGACGACACGATAACGGATTATACTCAAAATAAAAGGGAAGGAAACGGCTTTAAGTTCAATCAAGCCAATAAAGATGATTTTATGAATGCCTTCAAAAGGGCGCTTTCTACATATAAGAATAAAAAGGAATGGGAAAAATTGGTCCTGAAGGTTATGGGGCTTGATTTTTCTTGGGAACAATCCGCCAAAGAATATACAAGGGTCTATAAGACCATAATGAAGGTGGAAAAAGTAGAAAGCTGCTGCATCTCCTAAAATTCTAGCCAACTTTCGTAACCGCTTTTTTTGGATTTACTCTCGAGGCAGGAAGCCAAATCGTAAAATCGGGTGGGGGGAACCCTTTTTACGCTAATCAGAAACACCCAATCATAAAAAAACTACTTTATTAAATTCTCTATGCTTTTTATATTTTTCGTCATAGGATCGGATTTAGTTACAAAGGCTACTCCGATTCCGCAAGTGCCGTCGCCGTTATCTTCCATTCTTACGACCCTTCCAAGGATTTTGTTCTTTAAGATCAATACCCTGTCTTCTATTTCCTTGCAGATATCGGCTGTTTTATAATCAACCTCTATGACTAACAGATTAGTTATATCCGGCCTTTTATTGATCTTACTGGTAAAGAATATACCCGACGCGCTTAAGTTTTTTGAGATCGCGTTCATTAGAGTCAAAGAAGCGCTCTTATCATTAACCTCTTTCACTACGCGGTATCTCAGCGGCTTATCATAACTGAACCTTAAAAACTCTCTTCTTTCCTGGTTATTGTCTTTATCAACCATTTTGCCTTTTCTCCTTGCCAAGCATCCATTTGACTGGCTAATATTATACCATAAAACTCTTGTTTTCCAAAGCTTTTTTTAACATTTCTCCTCGACGGTACAGGCGCGGCCGCAGCTAATTTTGCTTGCCGCTTTAAGAATTTTGGTATATGCTGTTCGTA
>Ga0066636_10000313_pt1 | contig 25843 bp, 23 predicted proteins | sample CryGeyCG2014_080_2_FD_62736 | JGI IMG/M metagenome (GOLD analysis project Ga0066636, IMG submission 62736) | Groundwater microbial communities from aquifer - Crystal Geyser CG07_land_8/20/14_0.80 | ecosystem: Environmental > Aquatic > Deep subsurface > Groundwater | place: USA: Utah: Grand...
AGTAGGGAGTAGGGAGTAGGCAAAAGCGAAGCCTACTTCTTACTCCTTACTTCCTACTCCTGATCGATACCCCGCACCCTAAAGCCCAGGTTACTTCCTGAGCCCCAGACGCTGAATCACCGCTCTGTAGCGTTCCACGTCCTTGTTCTTCACGTAATCCAGAAGCCTCCGCCGTTGACCGACCAGCTTCAGGAGCCCCCGCCGGGAGTGATGGTCCTTCTTGTGGGTCTTGAAGTGTTCCGTCAGATACTCAATTCTGGCGCTGAGGAGGGCAATCTGGACCTCCGGAGATCCCGTATCCTTTTCGTGCAACTGATAACTTCCGATGATTCCCTTTCTCTTTTCTACATCTAACACTGTTCTCATCCTCCCTTAAGTCAATCGCGCAAGTATGAGGCCTCCGGCCTCTTGCGAGTCATCAATCGTTCAATACCCGTAAAATCCGGACCGCCTGTCTCTTCCCCTCCCGCGAAGTTAGTTCATCCGATGCGCAGAGCATCCGGGCGACGGCCACCAGATGTTTGTCATGGAGGGTGAACTTTATCACATCTCCGGCGACAAGAAAAGGAATATGATAACGGTTCAGAACCTCGCCGTCCGGCTGATAGCCGTTCCGCAACCTTTCCGCCAACTGCGGGTCCACATCGATGACGGCAAGATCGGGCAGGAGTTCCGCCATCGGCAGCAGATGCGCCGTAAGCCTTTCCCGCTTTTCCTCACCCGTCAATCCCCCCAGGGCGACAGCCTCCTCCACACGAAAGTTGCCGCTGCGCATCCGGCGCAGGGCCGACATGCAGCCCCCGCAACCGAGCGCCTCCCCGGCCTCCGCGCAGAGAGAGCGGACATAGGCGCCCTTCGAACAGGAGACCGTAAAGGTCACCTCGGGGAGACAAATCCCCTCGATCCGGATGTCGTAAATCTCCACCTCCCGCGCCGGCGCCTCGACGTCGATCCCCCGACGCGCCCAGTCGTAAAGGGCCTTTCCCCGGACCTTCACCGCTGAGTATCGGGGTGGAATCTGCTCCCGCCTCCCCTTCAGACCGCTCAGCACGGCATCCACCTGCTCCCGGCTCACGCATGGCTCCTCCCGCGTGAGGACACGGCCTTCGGTATCGAGGGTGTCGGTCCGGAACCCCAACCGCAGGGTCGCCCGATACTCTTTGTCGTCGAGCGCCAGGAACTGCACCAGTTTCGTCGCCTCATCGAGGCAGACCGGAAGGACGCCGGTCGCCAGCGGATCGAGGGTCCCCGTATGGCCCGCCTTCCGGACCCCGAGCGCCCGCCTGACCTCTTCCACGACATCCCGGGATGTCGGCCCTGACGGCTTGTCGATGACAATGACCCCGTTCATGATTCCAACGCGAACGCCCGGATCGCCTCGATCACACGCCTGCGGATCTCCGACAGTTCTCCGTCCGCCTGGCAGCCGGCGGCATTGATATGGCCTCCGCCGCCAAAGACGCGGGCCACGCGCTCCACGTTGAAGTTCCCCTTTGAGCGCAGGCTCAGCTTGAAACTCCCGTCCGGCCGCTCCGCGTAGAGAATGGAGATCCCGACCCCGCGGATGGACCGGGGCAGATCGACAAACCCTTCGGCATGCTCCGGCAGCGCCCCGGCATCGGCGAACGCCTTCTGCGTTACGGTGAGTGAACCGACACGGCCTCCTTCGTCGATGGTCAGTGTGGGGAGAACCGCCGCCAGCAGGCGGATCCGGGCAGGCGGATCCGACTCATAGACATTTTCCGAGATCCGCTGGGGATCGGCGCCGTCGGCCACCAGATCCGCCGCGGTTAGAAGGGCGCCCCGGCGGGTGTTCCCGTAGCGGAAGCCCCCCGTATCCGTCAGGATCGCCGTATAGAGGCAAGTCGCCATCTCGCCGGTCACCGCAAGACCCATATCCCGGACGAGTCGGAAAATCAGTTCGCCCGTCGAGCTTGCCTGCGAATCGATCAGCCGGACATCACAGAACCCCCCGTTGGAGACGTGATGATCGATGTTGACAAGGTTCGGGATCAACCCGACCCTGGCCGACTCTTTCCCGATCCGCTCCAGTTCGCTGCAATCGAGAATAAAGGCGACCTCGAAGGGTTCGAGAGGAGGAAGCTCGCGGACGATCTTGTCGCTTCCCGTGAGGAAAAGGTAATTCTCCGGCGTCCGATCCTGATTATAGATAGCGACCTCTTTCCCGAGCCCCCGCAGCATATGGAAAAGGGCCAGCTCCGAACCGAGGGCATCCCCATCGAGCCGCTCATGGGCCGTGATCAGAAAAACCCGGTGTCGGCCGATCAGTTCGCTAATCCTCCGGAACATGCGCCTCCTCTTCCCGGTGGATCTCCGAAATCAGCCGCTCGATCCGGTTCCCATAGGCAAAGGAGGGATCGTAGGCAAACAAAAGCTCCGGAACACAACGAAGCCGGAGCCTGCGGCCCAGCTCCCGTCTCATGAACCCCGCCGCCTTTCCAAGCCCGGCCTGGACCTCCTCGCTGCATTGATCCTTGCCCAATTCAACGAAAAAGACTCTCGCCGTCCGCAGATCGTCGGTGACCTTCACGCCAGTGATCGTTACAAGACCGATCCGCGGGTCCCGGACCTGCTTGAGGAGGAGATCGGAGATCTCTATTTTGATGAGGTCGGCCACACGGTCCGCCCTTTTAAAACTATTCATAGGATTTACAGTTTTCTCTCGATCTGTTCCTTCACATACGCCTCGATCACATCCGCCACCCGGATATCGTTGAATCCCTCGATGCCGATGCCGCACTCAAACCCCGCGGCCACCTCCTTCGCATCGTCCTTGAACCGGCGCAGGGAGGCGATTCGGCCCTCATAGACGACCACGCCATCCCGAAGCAGCCGAAGTCCGGCCAACCGGGTGATCTTGCCGTCCGTCACGTAGCTCCCGGCGATGGCCCCTATCTTGGGCACCCGGAAGATCTCCCTTACCTCGGCGCGACCCTGGACGACCTCCTTGAAGATCGGTTCGAGCAGTCCTTCCATGGCAGCCCGCACATCGGCGATCACGTTATAAATGATATCATAGAGTTTGATGTCCACCCCTTCCTGCTCGGCCACCTCCGCCACGCGGGCGTCGGGACGGACGTTGAAGCCGATGATCACCGCATCGGAGGCCGAGGCCAGCATGACATCGGTTTCCGTGATCGTCCCCGTGGAGCTGTGGATGATCTTCAGCTTGATTTCCACCGTGGAGAGCTTATTCAGGGCGTCAATCAGGGCCTCGATGGAACCCTGCACGTCGGCCTTGAGGATGACGTTGAGTTCCTTGACCCCCTCCTTCATCCGCTGATAGAGCTGTTCCAGGGTGATCTTGGAGGAGACGGAAAGCTCCTTTTCCCTTTCCTTCCGGATCCAGTATTCTCCGATGCTGCGGGCCTTCTTCTCATCCTCGACGCAGATGAATTCCGAGCTGGCCTGGGGGACCCGTGAGAACCCGATGACCTCGACCGGCATGGCCGGACCGGCCTCGCTGATCCGCCGTCCCTGATCGTCGATTATCGCCCGGACCCGGCCGAATTCCGTCCGGGAGACAAAGGCGTCCCCTTCGCGCAGCGTGCCCTCCTGAATCAGGACGGTCGCAACCGGCCCCCGGCCCCGGTCCAGCTTCGCTTCAATGATAATGCCGCGGGCGGGCCGATCGGGATCGGCCTTGAGCTCCATGACGTCGGCCTGGAGGAGGATCATCTCCAGGAGTTCCTCGATCCCCTGTTTCTTCTTCGCCGAGACCTCGCAGAAGATCGTGTCGCCGCCCCACTCCTCCGACAGGAGTTTGTATTCGGTCAGGGTCTGGCGGATCTTGCCCGGGTCGGCGCCCGGCTTGTCGATCTTGTTGATGGCGACAATGATGGGCACCCCGGCCACCTGGGCATGGTTGATCGCCTCCACCGTTTGCCCCATGACGCCGTCATCGGCGGCGACAACCAGCACGACGATATCCGTCACCTGGGCGCCCCTCGCCCTCATGGCCGTGAAGGCCTCATGGCCCGGCGTATCGAGGAAGACGATATCCCTCCCCTTGAGGTGGACATGGTAGGCGCCGATGGCCTGGGTAATCCCGCCCGCCTCGCCGCCAATCACGTTGGTCTCGCGGATCGCATCTAAGAGCGACGTCTTTCCATGATCCACGTGACCCATGATGGTCACCACCGGCGCCCGGGGCTTCAGATTCTCCGGAGAATCCTCGGTTCTCTGCAGGGTCTCGTCACGCTCATTCTGCGCCGATTCCACCTGGTAGCCGAAATCGGTGGCAATCAGCGTGGCGGTATCGCAATCGATCGCCTGGTTGATGGTCACCATCAGACCCATACCCATCAGCTTGTTGATCACCTCGGATGCCTTGGTCCCCATCCTTTTCGCCAGTTCCCCGACACTGATCGCCTCGTCCACCCGGATCCTTCTCTTGATCGCCTTCGGCGTGGTGATCAGGGTCTTCTTCATCTTGACCGGCGCGGCCTTCTTTTCCTCACGCCATCTCGAGGACCGATCTTCGCGCTCAACATCAATCTGCCGACCCTTCCGGTCAACCAGTTTCTTGATGAAGGCCTTTTTACGCGGCGGCGCCTCCCCCATCAGAACTTCAACGGGCGGTTTTCCCCCCTTCTTCCTCGGTTTCTCCGCTTCCGGCTGCCGGCCGGACTTTTCCATACGGGGAGGAAAAGGAACGGCGCCCCCGACATCCTTGACGATCTTCAGGTCCCCTCTTCGGGGAAACTCCTTCCGTCCCCCCGGCATCGGTCGCGGCGCTTCCGGAGGCGTCTGTGGCTTTTTCTCCTGCTCCAGGGGTGGGCGCTTTATTTCGCGTGATTCCGGAGGTTGGACGGATAGAGGTTTTCTTTGCTGCTCAGGGGCCTTCGAAACGGTTTCGTGACCCGGCTTCTTTCCCGACTCTGCCTTCCGCTCGCTCGCCGTGGCTTCCGGCTTTAAAGCCGCAGTCTTTGCTGTCGGCGCCGCCGGCATGGCCGCCGGTGTTGGGGCCGCCTCTCCGGTCACAAGTTTCAATGCAGGCGGCTGCGGAGGCGCCGGGGGCGAAACGGGCTTTCGAACGGCGACGCCTGCAGGCGCATCCCGGTAGATGGACGTTCTCACCGGGGCTTCTTTGGGCGCCGTCTCCCGGACGACCTCTGCGGGAACAACATCCGCAAGCGGCGGCGCCGTATCCGCTGGCGCTTCCTTCTCCGGCTCGGCGGCAAGTTCCTCCGGTTTGCTCTCCTCAACCGGCATGCGGACCGATCTGCGCCGGATTACCGTGGACTTGATCCTCTTTTCAACCACCTCACGGGCTTCCGGAGCAAGCAGTTCCGCCTGAATCCTCTCCAGATCGCCGTCTTCGAGCGTGCTCGAGTGGGATTTGACCGCAATACCGATTTTTCCCAGGCGAGAGATCAGCTCCTTATTTTCCAGCCCCAAATCCTTCGCCAGCTCGTAAACTCTTTTTTTCGCCATGCCCGACACTCTCCCCTATCCAAATGCAAACCCCAGGACATCCTAAGCAGGAACAACCTTGGACTCGCCTGCCTCTTGGTCGATCATCTTTCCCGCCTCCTGAATCCAGATCGCGGCGGTTTTCTCGCCCACGCCCGGAATCGCCGCCAGTTGTTCGGAATCGGCCGCCGCCAGCATGGCCAAGCTCTTCAGTCCCACCTTGAACAACCGCTCCGCAGTCGCATCGCCGATGCCCGGGATTTTCAAGAGGGCCTTGTATCCTTCGTCCGCCTTTGCAGCGGCCGTGGATTCGCTTTTGACGTCGATCTTCCAGCCGGTCAATTTCACGGCCAGTCTCACATTCTGCCCGTTTCTCCCAATGGCCAGGGAGAGTTGATCATCGGGAACGATGACCTCCATCGCCCGGTTCTCATCATCGACGAAGACCCGGTTCACCTTTGCCGGAGAAAGGGCGCCGCAGACATACTTGGCCTGATCTTCCGAATAGGGGACGATATCGATTTTCTCGCCCCGGAGCTCCTGAACCACGCTCTGGACGCGCGTCCCCCGCATGCCGACGCAGGCGCCGACCGGATCGATATCCTTGTCCCGGCTCCGGACGGAGATCTTGGAGCGCTTCCCCGGTTCCCGCGACACATTGACGATCTCGATCAACCCCTCCGAAATTTCGGGAACTTCCACATCAAAGAGGGCCTTGAGAAAACCGGGATGGGTCCGGGAGAGGATGATCTGGGGCCCCTTCGTGATCTTCTTGACCTCGCAGATGAAGGCCCTGATCCTCTCTCCCCGCTTGTAGGATTCCTTGAAGATCTGTTCGGAAACGGGGACGATCCCTTCTGCGCGCCCCAAGTTCACAATGATGTTACCGCCTTCGAACCGCTGCACAAAGCCGTTGGACAGCTCCCCCTTCTTGTCGTGGTATTCATCGTAGATGTTGTCCCGCTCCGCATCCTTTACCCGCTGAATGATGATCTGCTTGGCGGTCTGAACGGCGATCCGGCCGAAGGTGCTCGTCTCGATCTTGCTGCCGAGGACATCTCCAGGTTCCGCTTCTTCATCCAGGGTTCTTCTTGCCTCCGTTAGGGAGACCTGGGTTTCGGGATCCAGGACTTTTTCCATGACATTCTTGAACTGGAAGACCTCGATCTCGCCGGCCTCCTCATTGTAATGGGCCTCCAACTCGACATCGACTCCCAACTTCTTGCGGGCCGCCATCAGCATGGCATCCTCCAGGGCCTTGACGATGATCTCCCTGTCTATCCCGCGATCCTTGCCCATCTGTTCGATCAGGCGTTTCAGTTCCGGAAACATTCAAAAACCTCCGTTATTAATCTCAGGTCATCTCACAACTCATACTCCAAATTGGCCTTAACCACCGTCTTCCGGGGAATCTGGAAGGTTTTCCCCTCCACATTCACGACGAGACGCTTTCCGTCGTCGCTATCCTCGTACTCGACCAATTCGCCTCGAAAATCGCGCCGTCCCTCGATCTTTTCCGTCAGACGAAGATGGACCCGGGAACCGCGATACTTCCGAAAATCCTGATCCCGGTCCAGCGGCCGATCCAGACCAGGCGAGGATACCTCCAGGGTGTAGGGGCCGGGGGGCATGTCGTGGACATCGAGCAGATCTCCCAACTGGTTGCTGATCCGCGCGCAATCATCTACGGTGACGCCCCCTTCGCGATCCATGTAGATCCGCACCAGCCAGTGACTCCTCATCTTCAGACACTCGACCAGAATCAACTCCATCCCTTCGGATGTGAGAAGCGGTTCGGCCAGTCGCCGGATCTGTTTCGCATGAGTCTGCATGTCTCTATCCCATCCCCGGGAAAAAAAAAGTGGGCTGAAGCCCACTCATCAAAACCCGCCGATGATTTTCGCGATTCCTAACACACAACCGAACCGATTGCAAGAGGAAAAAAGGATATTGCCGAATTTCTACCCGCGGAGGCCGGGGGGATAAAAAATGGAGCGGGCGATGGGACTCGAACCCACGACGTCCAGCTTGGGAAGCTGACATTCTACCGCTGAATTACGCCCGCTCACGAAAGGGCCGCTTTAGTCCGTTGGCCTTCGAAATGATCGCCCATCTTAATCAACAAGACCATTTTGTCAAGATCTTTTTGCGGCGCGGTAAGAGCCTGCTGTTTTTCCCAGGCGCAGACGAACGGAACGGCCGTGTCCGCTGAGCCCTTCCATTTCGGCGAAACGGGCGGTTGCGCTCCCGTACCGTTCGAGTGCATCCCGCGAAAAAGAGAGGATGCTGGTCCGCTTGACAAAATCGTAAACGCCCAAGGGAGAGGCGAAACGGGCCGTTCCTCCGGTCGGGAGCACATGGCTGGGTCCCGCCGTGTAGTCGCCCAGCGCCTCCGGCGTATGCATTCCGATAAAGATCGCCCCGGCATTCCGGATCTCCGCGAGGAGCTCCCGGGGGTTTTGCACCATCAGTTCGAGGTGTTCCGGCGCGAAACGGTTGGCCAGCGCGACCGCCTCGGCGAGATCGCGCGTGACCACCAAAGACCCGAAGGCCGCAAGCGCTCGGAAGGCGATCTCCTTCCGCGGGAGACTTTCGAGCTGGCGGTCGACCTCCCCGTCCACGGCGCGCGCAAAGGCCTCATCCGGCGTCAGCAGGACGGCGCCCGCCATTTCGTCATGCTCGGCCTGGGCCAGCAGATCCGCCGCCGCATGGGCCGCATCCCCCGTCCCGTCGGCGATGATCAGCACCTCGCTGGGGCCGGCGATCATGTCGATGCCAACCTGGCCGAAGACCATTTTTTTGGCCGCCGCCACATAGACGTTTCCCGGACCGACAATCTTGTCCACACGAGGGATGGACGCCGTGCCGAACGCGAGGGCGGCGATGGCCTGGGCGCCGCCGATCTTGAAGACGCGGTTCACGCCCCCCAATTCCGCGGCAGCGGCGATCAGCGGCTGGAGCCGACCGTCATGGGAAGGCGTCACTAAGCAGATTTCGCCGACGCCGGCGATTCGGGCGGGGATCGCCGTCATCAGTACGGTGGAGGGATAACAGGCCAACCCCCCCGGGGCGTAAATGCCGACGCGCCCCAGCGGAAGGATGCGCTGACCCAGTTCCACCCCTTCTTCTTCCGCAATCAGCCATCCTTCTAGGCGCTGCCGCTCGTGGAAACGCGCGATCCTCCCGGCAGCCATGCGGAGAATCTCCAGATCCTCCGGGACGACCTCGGCAACCGCGGCCGTCCGCTCGGCAGCCGAGGCTTCGACCGTCGCCGCGCTCACGGCATGTCCGTCCCACCGGGCCGTATAATCAAAAAGGGCTTCGTCGCCCCTCCGGCCGACCTCTTCCACGATCCGGCCGACGGCGGCCCAGAGTTCGGGATCAAAGACCCGGCCCCGCTCCCGGATCCTCCGGAAATGGACTTCAAATTCCGCGCTGTCCGTTCGGATGATCTTCATGCCTTTCCCTCTGCCAAATCAAGCTGGCGGCGTTGCAAGCGCCTCTGCCGGCGACCTTTGATTTCCTAATCCGGTCGCCCCAAACCCCGCGGCCGGGTGAAATCCTCCCCATCGCAATCGTCCCCGCCGCGTCAACCGGAGACCCTGCGGATATCGGCCCCTAAAGCCGACAGCTTCTTCTCGATCTGCTGGTAACCCCGGTCGATGTGATAGACCCGGGAAAGGGTCGTCGTCCCCTCTGCCGTAAGACCGGCCAGGATGAGGGAGGCCGACGCCCGGAGATCGGTCGCCATCACCGGCGCCCCGTGGAGCTTCGGGACCCCCCGGACGATCGCGCTCTTCCCCTGGATGACGATATCCGCCCCCATCCGCATCATCTCGCTCACATGCATGAAACGGTTTTCGAACACCGTCTCGGTGATGACGCTCAAGCCGTTTGCAATCGCCATCATCGCCATGATCTGCGCCTGCAGGTCCGTCGGGAATCCCGGATAGGGCAAGGTCTTGACGTCTACGCTCCTCACCGTCACGCCACCCATCGCCCGAACGGCATCCCCATCAAGCTCAATCCTCACACCGGCATCCCTCAGCTTCGCGATCAGCGCCTCGATATGGAGGGGATCGCAACCGAGAACCCGGATATCCCCGCCGGTCATCCCGGCGGCAAGGAGATAGGTGCCGGCTTCGATCCGGTCCGGGATCACCGCCGCCTCCACGGGATGGAGCGATTCCACCCCGTCGATCACGATCACATCGGTTCCCGCCCCGCTGATCCTTGCTCCCATGCCGATCAGCACCTCGGCCAGGTTGACGATCTCCGGTTCGCGCGCCGCGTTTTTCAGGATAGTCTGCCCCTTTGCGAGCGTCGCGGCCATCATGATGTTCTCCGTTCCCGTCACGGTGGCGATGTCGAAATAGATGGTTGCACCCTTCAGACGGGATGCCTTCGCCTCGACATACCCGTCCCGCAGCGTCACCTCCGCCCCGAGATCCCGGAGCGCCTGGATGTGGAGGTTGACCGGTCTCGCCCCGATGGCGCAGCCTCCCGGCAGCGAAACCCGCGCCTCCCCCATCCGCGCCACAAGGGGACCGAGGACCAGGATCGAGGCCCGCATGGTCCGGACCAAGTCGTAGGAGGCCTCGCAACCGGTCAGGCCGCCGGCGTTGATCCGGACCGTCTCCCCCCCCTCGATCTTCACGCCGAGACCGTTGAGAAGTTTTCGGATCGTCTTGATGTCCAGAAGGTCCGGAATGTTGTGAAAGGTGTTCCATCCATCGACGAGAAGCGACGAGACCAGGATCGGCAGCGCGGCGTTTTTCGCGCCGCTGATCCGAACATCCCCCTGAAGCTTCCGCCCCCCGACGATCACGATCTTATCCATTGCTCAAACCTCGCATTAAGTTTCATTGGAAAGCAGTTCACCGTCAGTCTCGGCCAGATGTGCTTCAATCAGCCGTCGTTCCCGCTCCAGCTCCAGCGCCAATTCCTTTTCGGTCGGCAGGTAGAGCATGTACTTCGATGCGAAAATCTGCTTGCGGTCATTCAGAACGGAATACTTCGCCACGGCTTCATTCTTTTCTGTACAAAGGATAAGGCCAATGGTGGGATTGTCGTCTGTGGCGGTATATTGAGCGTCAAACATGCGGACATAGCCATCCATTTGTCCCACATCCTTGTGCGATATCTCTCCTATTTTGAGGTCGATCAGCAGGTAGCATTTGAGGATGCAGTTATAAAACACCAGATCAACATAGAGATCGGTATCCTCGAAGCGCATGCGTTTCTGACGAGCAACAAAAGCAAAGCCCTTGCCAAGCTCCAGTAGGAAGTTTTGCAAGTGGGTGATAATTGCGGATTCAAGCTGCTTCTCATGCAATGAAGACACTTCCGGAAGTCCCAAAAACTCCAGGACATACGGGTTTTTCAATGACTCAAGACCTTCCTTGTGTGGTGCAACTTCCCGCCTTGCAGATTCAATCATCTGCTGCGGGTTCTGGCTCGCCAGCATCCGTTCGTAATACTGCGAATGAATCTGCCGCTCCAGTGACCGTTTGTCCCATCCGCATTCGATGGCTTCTCGTTCATAGAAATCACGGGCAGCGGGCTTGACAACCCTCATCAGCGCGCGATAGTGAGACCAGGAAAGATGCGGTGAGAAACTCTGAATGGATTCGCTATCCGTTGGATGTTTTTTCCCTGAAATAGTCAATTCAGCACCCATTGGGCGTGAAATCTCTATGGAACTATTCACAATGGAAGATTCTGCGCCCACCGGGCGTGCAATTGGGGATCGTGCGGTATATGCCTGATAAAACTTTCTAAAATACTGCAAATTGGTAACAGAGTAACCGCTGCCATACCGCTGGGCAAGCTGTTTGGAAAGCTTTTCAATCACCTGCTTCCCATACTCCGCCCGTTCATCACCGCCTTGGAGTTCCAGCACAATTTCTCGTCCGATCAGCCAATAGGCCGTCACCATATTGCTGTTGACCGCCCTGACCACATTGGCGCGAGCCTGCTCTAAAATCAGGACGACACGATCAAGCAGAGAAAGTTCATCCGCCTTTTGCGTGTGTTTCGTGGTTAAATCGACCTGGTTCATACGGCCCCCTTAAATTGACTTTACTTCCGTTCTGGGAGACAGCCCTTCTATGCTGATGTCCTCGTCTATATCTGCCCAATGAATTCCTTGCCCCCTGCCAATCAGCCTACATTTTTTTCTTTCTTTCGGGGTAGCATGCAGCAGACGGGGATACCAAGCCGTGGGAACTAAAATTGTTCTGCCATCACTCAGATTAATGGGATTTTGATGAATGAAATATGACCAATTATTCACAGACTTTTCTTCGTAATTTCTCCAACATTGTATCTGGTAATATTTGATTTATCTTGTGATCTACTAAAGAGTCTGTAAAAACAAATAAACTCTTACCCTCATCATTATAATCCACATACATAGTATTCTGATATGTATTCTTCAAACAATCAATTTCATAAAGTGTTGTCCTATCGTGTAATTTATTATAATCACTTTGTGGTATCAGTTTTTGTATGTTTTGAATCCATTCTTTATTTTTTTCTTTCCAACCCTTAGAATATATTACATTACTCCAAATTCTTGTTATATTTGGACTTACCTTCACCATAGAACTATTATCATAATACCACTCACCGTCTGATGTTTCTCCATACAATACCCATCCTTCTTGTTTCGTTTCCTTATACGTCTCATAAGTTTTGAATAACAATACTTCTCCAGTATCTACCTTCAAGACTTTCGTTACCTTACTATTATCATATATCAATCTGAGAACAATTATATCTATATTGAGTAACTTACCCAACTTGACCGTATCACTATCTGTAAGACCAGTCATTGAAAGTTTTTGTTCCTCCAAGACCGTATTCAAATGTCTTCTATCAACTAATTTGTATTTGTCCTTATTCCTTTCTATCATACCGAAAAACTGATTTTCCTCTTCATTCTCCAATATTTCTCTTTTAGATACCTCCAAATCTGGAATTTTGGTCTCAATTACCAGACCAATATTGATTTTTTCAGTTTTCTTTGTCAGAATATCGTCAATGTCATAATTCCACCCTTGTTTTGGTGGAACGAAGAATCCACTACATAGGTGTTGATTAAAATACTTATTTATCACTTCCTGGTCTAAGGTAATTTTTACTTTATCACATATTTTCCTTCCCTTTTCAGTATGACTAACAACCACCACTTTCTCCAAGTAGTTACCAATAACATAACTAATACATTCGTCCGTGAATTGACCATGATTACCAAGACCATTATCTATTGATTTTGTCCTTATAGTCGTTCTGAAATCTTCAAATTCTTTTTTATTATTCATATCCCCGAGATATACATCACAGTATTCCCCATCAACAGTTTTCAATTCAGAGAAACAGATGGAAGGAAACGAAATTATAATAATAGTCAATAATATCAAAGGTGAATAAAATTTATTTTTCATAAATCCTCTTGATTGAATATAAAAAGTTTTTTTCATCTTTTCTATATTTTGGATACGAGGGACAGCCACTGATTAGTTCACCGTAAACGAGTGGCTGTCCCTAATAATTGTGAGATTCTGAAACTCATCTGGCGCTTTTCTTCGCTTTTTTCAATTTTACTTTTGCAGTTTTTCTTACCTTTTCTAGCTGCATGACAAGTAAATCGACGGTTTCATCAATTTCCTTGTCGGTCATTAGTTGGGGACTCAGAAGTATGCGGCCTTCGGAATCACTGAAGTGCTCAGACAGGTGGATATGAAGATAAGGAGGAAAAGGCATTTCTCCCTTCTTCGGTGCCACTTCAAAAACGTTTATCTTTGCCATTTTTTAACTCTCCTTTTTTCGGATAACAGGGGTGGTTGAGTGGGCGGCAAAGGAGCGGATTTGCCGATCCACCTTCAACCGCTTGTTATGACAGTTTTGAGAAGGTGTTCATCTTCTGTTCCCAAAATATAATCCCCTGTTTCCGTGACAATGACTCGAATAGCGGCCTCCTTCAGAATATACTTTTCCGTTTGCATCTTAGTATCCTGGTTCATTAAATTAAGTATGCTGTTGACTATTCCGTCCACAATATTCTTGGCCTCAATAACATCATTAACAGTCATCTTGATCTTTAGGGGCGGGAAGAAGTGATCTTTATCTTCATCCAGAGCATAGGTGTATATGAAACCGTCTTCAACAAAAACTATACTTTGCAGGGATTCTTCGACTTTGGAGTGGAAAAGGCTATTCCGATATTTCCTCAAAGTTTTGAATTCTTGAAGAATTGTTGAGGGCAAAACGCTGGTTTCCTTAAACCCGTTGCATAGAAAAGTCATAAAACGAAGTTTTTGCTCAAGATCAAATCGTACTTCAATCTTGAAGTCATTGTCTCTGAAGCTGTTTTTTAGGAAAGCGTGAAATAAGAGATTTACAAAACCCTCCAGTGCCATATAGAAGTATGTGATGGCGGAGCAATAATAGGTGCCACATTTGAGTAACGATTGGTTAATATATTCTCTCTTCTTTTCATCGGCATAATCGGTTCTTGCATCGTACTTCAGTGACTCTTTCCATAGGGAGGCTTCTTGGGACTCAGCTATACTAAGTATGGTTTCGCCACTTAGATAATTCGATAGGTAGACGTTGAAGAGCAAATACGATTTTGGGACTTCGCTTTTTTTAAACTCATTCAACGGATTAAACAGTTGGCCACCTAACCTCAACCTATTGGCCTCGTCCAGCAAAATGTCAATAAATTTCGTTTCTTCCTCGTTATCCTCTTTTTCGCTTACTTCAGGTCGCACAACCTTACTAATGTAGAAAACCGTATTTCTGTCCCTTGTGCCGAGCTCCGCAATCCCGCCGGATGGTAGTTTAATGAGGTATTTCCAATTAACTGGAGATGGTCTAATTTCACCTGCCTCGATTCCAGCCGCGAGTGACTCATCCAGTCCAACCACTGTCCATTTGTTCGTCTCCGGTGTTTTTCGAAAAGGAAAAGTTTCACCATAATATTGGAATTCACATTTAATTTCCGAAGGTCCTTGGTAAATGCGTTTCAACAGACGATGCCAGAATATTACATGGTATTTTTTAATGTCATCCCGGCGGTAATCTACCTGAATTACATCGCAATTGATTGGTATGTCTCTTTCTTCCATCTGAGGGTATCGGGCAATGATCCTGTCCCTAAATTTTGTTCCTAAATCGGTGAGTGTCTTCATTTCCATCTCTTTCTATTTCTACCGACATAACACACTTATCACCTGCGGGTGTGGAGCACCGCGTAATACCAGTCAGATGCAGAAAAATGTTATGATTTCTTGCTGCATTATGGAAACTCAATTATATTGATAAAATTGTCATTCTTGTCATGAACGGGAATGAGCCGGTCCATCGCCTCCGCCTCCTCGACGGCCGTCAGATCGGATCGCAGGATGTTTTCCACCAGGGAGATTTCGTCGTAGTTGGCGTTGGTTGTATAGAGGGCGGCTATTTCCGCGAGCCCCGCCATCCGCGCCGCCGTGCAGCGCCGTTCGCCCGTCACGATGTATTTCAGGCCGCCTTCGTCTATCCGGAACGTAGGTGGCTGGATGATGCCGTGCTCTTTGACGGAGTCCACCATCTCCGTCAGGGCCGCCGGGTCCATGTACTTGCGCGGCTGATCCGGATCGGGCAGGAGTTCGTTGAGGTTGATCAGGTAGAGTTGACCGGAAATGTACGTTTCATTTGTCGCCATCGGCGCCTCCCCCTTCAACACGAAAAAACCCCGTGATCCGGGGGGACCGACGGGGGTATGGGGTTGACTGTCCTGTTCATGGCTTCCCTCTTACCTTGGGTCTTCAGTTTACGGGAACATTCAAGGATTCAAATTTTTACCTTTACGTCCGATATGGCATGAAACTTCTATTATGTCAATGCATTTTACACTTTGATGCCGGATGAAGCGCTCCCGGGAAAAGGGGGGACAGCTCCCGATTTTTCCTGCAAGGCGTAGAGCTTCTTGCCTTGTCCGGGGTGTCGAACCGGAAGATCATCACGGCGTTCTGGTTTCCCCTATGGTGGGGTTGCATTCAGGCGGTTTGCCGGGGGCGGCGAGCCGACGCGACACGGTCCGTCCCGCCGTAGTCCCTCCGGCAATCGATATCCCGATAGCCGCCCTCCTTCCGGAAGAGAGCGGCTACCTGATCCCTCTGCCCCTCGCCGATCTCCAGGAAGATCCGGCCTCCCGCTTTCAGGCGATGCACCCCTTCCCGGATGATCCGCCGGTGAAAGTCCATGCCGTCCGGGCCGGCGATGAGCGCCCCGCGGGGTTCGAAATCCCGGATCCCCGCCGGCAGGAGACCGTACGGGACATCCGGAATATAAGGCGGATTGGAACAGATGATATCAAAATTTCCGGAAACCGCCGTTAGAAGATCCCCTTGAAAGAAATCCACGCGATCGGATACGCCATGGGCCAGCGCGTTCCGGCGGGCGACCGTGAGCGCCCCCGCCGAGATGTCCGTAGCAACCACCCGGGCCGCGGGCAGCTCACGGGCCAGGACAACGGCGATCGCGCCGCTCCCCGTCCCGATATCGAGAATCCGCAGACCCTCCCCGCGAGGACGGTAAAACCGCAGCACCTCCTCGACGAGGCACTCCGTCTCCGGCCGCGGGATCAGGACCTCGCGGCCGACCTCGAAGCAGAGCGACCAGAACTCCTTCTCCCCGATGATGTAGGCGACCGGTTCGCCCAGGCTGCGCCTCGCAACCCGCTCGACAAACGCGGCAACTTCCTCGTCCGTAAGCTCCCGTTCGGGATGCGTGCAGAGCTGCAAGCGGTCGATCTTCAAACCATACATCAGCAGGAGTTCGGCATCGAGCCGGGCGGAGGGGCTGCCCGAGATATTCAGGTCGCGGGCTGCCCGCTGAAGGATGGTCCGGATATTCGTCATCGAATGGAAGCTCCATCGCCGCCTCCGAAAGCGCCCGAAACCCGGCCCCGGGGCAATATCACCGCGCCGACTGCTTGAGCGCATCCGCCTGGAAATGGGTCGTCAGCGCGTCGATCATGAACCGGATATCGCCGTTCAGGAAATTCTCCAAACTGTAAGAGGTGAGCCCGATCCGGTGGTCCGTCACCCTCCCCTGGGGGAAATTGTAGGTCCGGATCCGTTCGCTCCGGTCCCCGCTTCCCACCTGGTTCTTTCTCGTCTCGGAGATTGCGTCGTTGTGTTTCTTCACCGCCGCATCGAGGAGCCGCGCCCGGAGGACCTTCATCGCCTTGTGCTTGTTCTTGAGCTGGGATTTTTCATCCTGGCAGGTGACGATTAGACCGGTCGGCAGATGGACGATCCGGACGGCGGAATCGGTCGTATTGACGCTCTGTCCGCCGTGGCCGCTCGAATGGAAGACATCGATCCGAAGGTCGTTGGGATCGATCTGGAGATCCACATCCTCCGCCTCCGGGAGGATCGCCACCGTCACCGCCGAGGTGTGGATCCGCCCCTGCGCCTCCGTGATCGGCACCCGCTGGACCCGGTGGACGCCGCTTTCGTATTTCAGCCGGCTGTAGGCGCCCTTCCCCGCAACCAGCGCGATGATCTCCTTGAACCCGCCCATCCCGCCGGCCGGGGTGCTGTTCATCACCTCGACCTTCCAGCCGGAGGTCTCCGCGAAGCGGGCGTACATCCGGAAGAGGTCCTCCGCAAAGAGCCCCGCCTCGTCCCCCCCTGTGCCGGCCCGGATCTCGAGGAAGACGTTCTTTTCGTCGTTCGGGTCCTTGGGCAGCAGAAGGATTCTCAGCCTCTCCGTTAGCGATTCCAGGGATTCCTTCAACTGGGACAGCTCCTCCCGGGCGATCTCCTTCAGCTCTTCGTCGCTCTCCCGGAGGAGCGCCTGATCCTCCTCGATGCGAAGGCTGATCTTTTCGTATTCGCGGAAGGTCTCGACGAGCGGGTTGAGATCGGAATGTTCCTTGGCATACTTCTGATAGACCCCCTGCTTGCCGACAACGGCCGGATCGCTGAGGAGCTGTTCCAGATCCCGATATCGGGATTCGATATCCTTCAGTCTTGAAAACATCGTAACCTGCTCAAAAAATCCGCCGCGCTCGCCGCCGGGGAAAAAACGTCCGGACCATCCGGACACGGCCGGCAGCCCTGGCCGGTTCTTGTTCCAGTCTGCAGAAATGGGAAACTTTCCGGAAAGACGGCGCCGGCAGCCCCGGCGCCGTCAAGGAAACTTCAGGGGCAGGAGAACCCGCGCCCGGCGCCGCCGCGGCGGGAACCCCCCGTTTGGAAAAATCGACAAGCGTTTAGAGAACTTCTACGCCTTTTTTCCCAGGCCGGCGTACTTCCTTTTAAACCGCTCCACACGTCCCGCGGTGTCCATGATCTTCTGCTTTCCCGTTATGAACGGGTGACACTGGGAGCAGATTTCGGTTTTGATGTCCTGCTTGGTGGACCTCGTCTTGATCACATTCCCGCAAACGCAGGTAATGGTGGTTTCCTTGTATTCCGGATGGATTCCCTCTTTCATAATGAACCGTTCTCCTTCTCTATTTTTGTCGCTTACCGCCTCGCCGATCGATTGGGGCGTTTCCCGTCGGCGCGAAGGGGTGGATTATAACCATTTGCGCCGCAAATTCAAGCAATATTTGTAATTTTCTATCTCCAGGCGCCGGTGAAACAAGCCTACGAGTTCATGGAGTCCAGGAAGAGCTTATTGTTCTCCGTCTTCCGAACCTTGTCCATAATGAATTCCATCGCATCGACGGGGTTCATTTCCTGGAGGAGCCTCCTCAGAATCCAGATCCGGTTGAGATTGGCCTTCGGGACCAGGAGTTCTTCCTTCCGCGTTCCGGAACGGATCAGATCGAAGGCCGGGAAGACCCGCCGGTCGGCGATGCGCCGGTCGAGGTGGAGCTCCATGTTGCCGGTCCCCTTGAACTCCTCGAAGATGACCTCATCCATCCGGCTTCCGGTATCGATCAGGGCGGTGGAGATGATCGTCAGGCTGCCGCCGTTCTCGATATTCCGGGCGGCCCCGAAGAACCGCTTCGGCTTGTGGAGGGCGTTGGAATCGACGCCGCCGGAGAGGACCTTGCCGGAGGGCGGCACGACCGTGTTGTAGGCGCGGGCAAGACGGGTAATGCTGTCCAGCAGGATAACGACATCCCTTTTGTGCTCCACCAAGCGCTTGGCCTTCTCGATTACCATCTCGGCCACTTGGACGTGGCGCGTCGCCGGTTCGTCGAACGTGGAGGAGATCACCTCTCCGGCCACGCTCCGCTGCATGTCCGTCACCTCTTCCGGCCGCTCGTCAATCAGCAGGACCATCAGGATGACCTCCTTGTGGTTGGCCGTGATGCTGTGGGCGATGTCCTGCAGCAGGACGGTCTTGCCGGCCCGCGGCGGGGAGACGATCAGACCGCGCTGACCCTTTCCGATCGGGGTGAACATGTCCATGATGCGCGTGGAGAGGTTCTCCGGATTGAACTCCAGGTTCAGTTTCTCCTCCGGGTAGAGGGGGGTCAGGTTGTCGAAAAGGATCTTGTCGCGGGCCGCCTCCGGGCTCTCGAAGTTGACCTCGTCCACCTTGAGGAGGGCGAAATACTTCTCCCCTTCTTTTGGGGGACGGACCTCGCCGGAAACGGTGTCCCCCGTCCGCAGGCTGAATCTCCGGATCTGCGACGGGGAGATGTAGATGTCGTCCGGACTGGGGAGGTAGTTGTAATCCACTGCGCGGAGGAATCCGAAGCCGTCCGGCAGGATCTCCAGGACGCCGGACCCGGAGATCACGCCGTTTTTCTCGGCCTGGGTCTGCAGGATCGCAAAAATCAGATCCTGCCTGCGCATGCCGCTGGCGCCCGGGACGTCGAGGTCTTTGGCCAGCTTTGCCAACTCACTGATCGGCTGTCGCTTGATGTCTTCGATGTGCATTTTCGTTTCCTATCCTAAAAAATGTGCGTTGATTCATGTCCGCAGATGCAACGCATCCGCCACGTATGAGAAACCGCTATCGCTCTTAGCTTGTTTTATCCATCCAAAATAACTTCAGATTTTGTGATGTATCGACTTATAAAAGAGGTGCACGGATTTTTTTTGGGTCGCTAATTTGATCTATGGATTCATTCCAAGAGGAAGGACTTAGCATACGCCTTTCTGAATTTTGGTTTCCTTCTATACCCAACCGTTCCCGGATGTCAAGCGTTTTTTAATGCATCCCCCCTTCGCTGAGCATGATGAGGCTGATCTGTCTGCCGGCGCGTCCGCCGGCGGCGCGATGCGAAAAGAAGAGATTCGGACGGCACGCCGTACAAAGATCAGAGGCGTAAATGTTTTCCGACGCCACCCCCGCCTCCCGGATCTGGAGGCGGTTGGCGAGGGCGAGATCAACCATCCAGCGCCCCTTTTCCCGGCAGGGGCGGAGAAATCGCCCCGCACCAGGAATGGCGGAAAAGGCCTCAAAGACCGGGGCGTCAACCTGATAGCAGCAGGGGCCGATCGCCGGCCCGATGACGGTCAGGATATCCTCCGGGCGGGAGGAAAACCGCTCCGCGAGGGCCGCGACCATCCGGGCCGCAATTCCGAGGGCGGTTCCCCGCCAGCCCGCATGGGCCGCCCCGATGACCCGGCGGGTCCGGTCCACGAAGAAGAGCGGGACGCAGTCCGCAGTCCGGATTCCGAGAGCCACTCCCGGACGATCAGTGATCAGGCCGTCGCATTCGGGCAGCCCCTCGGGGAGCGGACCGTCTTCGTCGATCATATGGATCCGGTCGCCGTGGACCTGCCGCATCAGGATCAGCCCTCCGTCCGGAATCGCGAAGGCCTCTTTGACCCGATTCAGATTTTGGAGGAGATTCCCTTCCCGATCCCCCACGAGGTCGCCCACGTTGAGGCCATCGTACGGCGCCCGGCTCACGCCGCCACGCCGCGTACAGAAGGCGTGGGTCAGGAAACCCAGCGCCGAGAGCTCCCCGGATTCAAGATATTTTATGGTCCCCCTCCGCGCGAAACGGAACATCGCCTACCCCACCCCTCCCCGCTCGCGGAGGAACGCGCAGAGGCCGGCCATATCCTCCGGCGGCGGCGATACAAACCGCAGCGCCTCTCCCGTCACGGGATGGGTAAAGGCGAGACGCCATGCGTGCAGGGCCTGCCGGCCCTGCGCCTTCATCCGGGCGCGAGACGCCGGATCGCCGACGGTCCGGATTCTCCCGGCGCCGCCGTAAACCCGGTCCCCCACGACGGGATGGCCGAGTTCTGTCAGATGGACGCGGATCTGGTGGGTCCGGCCCGTTTCGATAGTCACCTCCAACAGGGCGGCAACCCCGTAGCGTTCGCGGACGCGCCAGACGGTCACGGCAGACCGGCCCCGGCGACTCTGTGTGGACATCCTTTTCCGGTCCGTCGGGTGGCGTCCCACGGCGGAGTCGATTCTTCCCCCGTCCGTCTTCGGATCCCCGTAAACGAGGGCCTGGTAGGTCTTCTTCACCTCGTGGCGCTTGAACTGCCCGGCCAGCCCACGGTGGGCATGGTCGGATTTGGCGACCACCATGAGTCCGGAGGTCTCTTTGTCGAGACGGTGGACGATCCCGGGGCGCAGCACGCCGCCGATCCCCGAGAGATCGCGGCAGTGGTGCAAGAGGGCGTTGACAAGGGTCCCGCCCGAATGGCCGGCGGCCGGATGGACGACCATCCCCGCCGGTTTGTCGACGACCAGCAACGATGCGTCCTCATAGAGGATTTTCAGCGGGATCGCCTCGGGGATGACCCCGGAGGGTTTTGCCGCCGGGAGATCGATGGCCACGACGTCCCCCGTCTTCAGCTTCCGGCCGGCCCGGCCCGGTCGGCCGTTCACCTGGACCTGACCCTCATCGACGGCCCGCCCGATCTGGGTGCGGGAAAGACCGATTTCCCGAGCGGTCAGAAAGAGATCCAGGCGGAGACCGCTCTGCTCCGATGCGACCGTGAAGCAAACCCGCCTCCCGACCGACTTGCCGTTGTCCATCCAATGGCCGGCAGGCGCATCCTCCCGCTCCCGCGTATCATCCCCCGCCGGGCAATGACCGCCCTCTTCCTGCGCAACCATGAAACGGCCCCGCCGCCCATCGCCCCCGGCGTCTCCATCGTTCCGGTCGGGGGTCCCATTCCCCCGCTCCCGCATATCACCCTCTGCCATCATCACTCCCCGGCTTTGCCTTCCGTCGGGACGGCAGCCGTCCTGTCCCGTGCCGTCCTCCCGATCTTTCCGCGCAGCGCCCCGTCCCCGCTCCCTCGTCGGAGCCGGGAAACGGAATCAGGCCTCCCGCCATCATCTTTTCCCGGCCTTTCCTTCCGCCAGAATGGCCTTCAGGGCGTCTCGGATCTCGGCAAACTCATCCGGATCCAGCGTTCGGACGTCCAGCAGGAGCTGATCGTCGGCCACCCGGACGATGACCGGCAGCTCCCGCCGCCGGAGGCGTTCCTCCAGAGCGGCAGCCGAGAGGAACGCGGCCCGCAGGCCGACAAGGAGCGTCGGGATCTCTTGGGTGGGGAGCGACCCGCCGCCGGCCATCGAGACGCCGGCGATGAATTTGATAGCAATTTTCTCCGGCAGGGCGCGCCGGAGGATCGCCGCCAGCCGCTTCGCCCGCTTCTTCACGTCGGCGACGGGCTCCGTCAGCGCCCGCAGGACCCGGATGTCGGCGAGCGCCTCCGCGGGCCGGAGGTACTTCACCATCGTCGCCTCCAGGGCCGCCAAGGTCAGCTTGTCAATCCGCAGCGCCCGGTTCAGCGGATTTTTCCGGATCCTTTCCAGGAATGCACGCTTGCCCAGAATAAGACCCGCCTGCGGACCTCCGAGGAGTTTGTCGCCGCTGAAGGTGACCACGTCCGCCCCCGCGGCGAGGCAGTCGCGGACGGTGGGCTCCCGCTCCAGGCCGTAACGGTCCAGTTCGATCAGGCAGCCGCTCCCCAGATCGTCCACGACGGGGATATGGTGTTTCTTCCCGAGGGCGACAAGGGAGGTCAGATCCGCCTCCTCAGTGAACCCCATGATTCGGAAGTTGCTCGTGTGGACCTTGAGGATGATCCCCGTCTCCGGGCCGATCGCCCGTTCGTAGTCGGAAAGCCGCGTCCGGTTCGTCGTCCCCACCTCTTTCAGGCGGGCGCCGCTTTTCTCCATCACGTCGGGGATCCGGAACTCCCCGCCGATTTCAATCAACTCGCCCCGCGAGACGATCGCCTCCTTCCCCTCGGAAAGCGCGTTCAGCACCAGCAGGACCGCGGCGGCGTTGTTGTTGACGACGAGGGCGTCCTCCGCCCCGGTCAGCGCGCAGAGGAGCCCCCGGACGTGGTCGTAGCGGAGCCCCCGCTCCCCCTTCTCCAGGTCATATTCCAGGTTGGAATAGCCCCGGGCGACCTCGACGACCCGTTCGATCGCCTCCCGGCAGAGGGGCGCCCGGCCGAGGTTCGTGTGGAGGATGACGCCCGTCGCGTTGATCACCCGGCGGAGCCGGTAGGAACAATAGCCTTCGACGATCTCCGCGGCCCGGTCGGCCGCCTGCTCCGGCGTCGGCAGGCAGAGCGTTGCACTCTTCTCCCGGAGAATTCCTTCCCGGAGCCCCTCCACGACCAACCGGCACGCCTCCTTTACGATCTCCCGCGGAAACCCGGCAAGGGTTTCCCTCTTCTCGATCCGGAGGATCATCTCGTCGATCTTCGGCAGATTCTTCAGCAGTTCCTTTTTATGATCATCCATAGTTTTTGCACCCATCTTTACGTTTTAAGTCTTCGGAAAAACACGTTTCTTCTCTTCTATCCGGCCGCTCAATACAAGGGGCAGCAGGGCATCATAAATCAGGTTCATCCGGTTGATGCGTACTTTCGTGAAAAAGGATGAGATCAAAGCCCGATAGCCAGCAACCTCACTTTCACGAAGCGTGATGCTTCGATTTCCGAAGCATCATTGAATTCGGATTGAAAGGGTGTAACAACATATTTATCGAGTCTTGGGTGTCCAATTCACCGGCATGGTGAACTTTCGAATACAGGATTAGGTATAAACCATTTGGGTATATTTTCTATTGTCCTGCTTTTAAAATCGCCTAAGACCGCATCACACCTTCTTCGCTAAAACGGCAAAAATGTACAGATAGCTTCAGTATAAAAAGATAAAAACCGGGAAGGCTAAGTGTAAATAGTTTGGTTCGATCCTTCTGTTCGAAGAATACTTTGAGAGGAAGTGAATGAATATCATCGAGCAAGGCGATATATTCATCTTCTAGACCTGCACCTTTGGGGAGATAGAAGAGAGTTGTCACCCGTTGCTGGCGGATGGAATTGAACTTGCCCTCGATTTTATCTTTTGAAATATCAGCATCTTCAAGTAGACTTGCATAAGCCCTTAGCTTAATAATGGGAGCAAACAAAAGTTTGGCCGGTATGTCACTTTTATTTTTTGGATCAATATCACAGCTGTTGGAAAGCACTATTCCACGGACTTGCCTGCGCTCTCCTGTTTCGTATCTAATCAAGCCCAACGCAGACCAACCGTCCCCTTGCAAAGCAACGCCAGGATATAGATTTATGTAATAAGTGATAGAATTAAATTTCTTTAACTCTTTAACTAAGGCTTCTTTGTCTCTTTCTGCCAGGTAATAGGGGATTTGTTTTTTTATGGCATCGACACTGAGATCCATAAGACACCCAATTAGCCTTCATAAAGATTCCATAAATTCTCATGCAGAACCTTCTCAAACGCGGGGCCAAGCGATTCTTGACTGGCAAGTAACTTGGCATAAAATTGGGCAATACTAACCTCAAATCGATCACTCTCCTGCTGGTACTCTCCCATTACGATGGTCCTACAGTGATCAAAAGTAGCAGAAGTCGCAGAAGTCGCAAACCGGTGGTAGTCATCTCGTATGGATCGAAGTCTATATTGATCCTTATCCTGCTTAACGTTCATCTGAGCGGCTAAATATCGTGCAGCGAGAATACCATTAATGGTAACAGAACCAACGGTGCCAGATTCTTGATTATTAAAATAGTTATCCATAGATAGGCTCCAAGATCTCGAGTGTAGCGGGGGTAAGACATTTGAAAAACATTGCTTTGTTTTTTTGATGGATATTTTCCAATCTTTCTTGAAGTTCAGAAAGAAAAGTCTTGATATCGAGATTATCGACTTTACGGATAGTGTCAATATCGATAATTAAGCCTTCTTTTGTGGTTTTTTCCCTTGTTGTTACTACCCCAGAAGAAACGATTTGCACGGCGTTGATAAATTCACCATCTGCAATTTCAATCCGAAACTGGAACACCTCTTTTTCCAATTTATGATCGCCTAAGCTGATTTTGAGATTAGCGGATGCAATCTGGTCACTCATGTTCTTAATCGGGATTAAGTCTATGTACTTCATAGAGTACCGCTGAATGCTTTCAAGAATCCCAACTTCATCGAGAATCCTGACCATCGGAATGATGGCATTTTTAAATTTTTCCCATCCAGCATAAGGCATTTTGCAGGCCATCGCAACGCTTCGATCGCTAATTAAAATAATGAATTCTTCCCAGTGGATTCGCATAACTGGGGCATACTGTAAGTTAGGTTCAGCATCCCGCATTTGCTTGGGTAGTTCAGCGGCAGGCAATCGCTCAATTGTTTTTTTGCCTTCGAGCTTGCTGTAAAAAATCCCCGGTAAAATGCTAGACGCAGGAGTAGTCATGGAACAACGCACTTCAAAAATTGCATCTAACAGCGGCTCTTTATTTAGCTTTATCGGTAGTTTATCGGCCATGATAATTATTCCTAATTATTCAGTTAATTATAAATTGAGGCAAATGATATCATGTTTTATGTTTAAAGTGTTATTTATATTTTGGGTTAGGCGTATTGACCTACGGCAAGTGGGAACGAATGAGATTGGCATACTGATGCAACCCCCTTTCCTCCAGCTTTTCAATGAAGACGGGACAAGGGGGAATGTTGTTGCGATAGGGCGTTGGACCTGAGGACATTCCACCTCCCGGCCCAGTTGATAAGCCACCACCGGGTCCCGTAGAAAGCCCGCCACCAGGCCCTGGCGAGAGACCGCCGCCGGGACCAGTGGACAGACCTCCACATGGACCTGTTGATAGCCCTCCGCCAGGACCAGTAGACAAGCCACCACCTGTCCCGGTAGAAAGCCCGCCTCCTGGGCCGGTCGACGCTCCACCGCCAGACCCTGTAGACATGCCGCCTCCTGGGCCGGTATATAGACCACCTTCCGGTCCGGTGTATTGGTTCCTTGGCCAAGTGTTTTGAGTCATCGTTACGCCCCTCCTCAATGAGTGCGTGTTGGTGCGCCTAACGACAGTTTGTCTTGCATGAGAATTATGTAATAAAATTTACATTTTTAAATTAGCTACGTCAATTGCTGACTTCAATCTGATGTAATCTTGCATACTTTTCAAAATCCGTCAAT
>Ga0066636_10000323_pt1 | contig 25566 bp, 18 predicted proteins | sample CryGeyCG2014_080_2_FD_62736 | JGI IMG/M metagenome (GOLD analysis project Ga0066636, IMG submission 62736) | Groundwater microbial communities from aquifer - Crystal Geyser CG07_land_8/20/14_0.80 | ecosystem: Environmental > Aquatic > Deep subsurface > Groundwater | place: USA: Utah: Grand...
GGAGAGATTCAGCGCCTTGAGATTTGCCTGTAACTCGATCAATGCCCCGGTTGTCATTGCACACCTCCCAGTTGCCCGTAAACCGCTATGTCGGGAGGCGGCAGGCTCGGGTGAATCGTTTCATGGCTTATTATGCTAAACAATTCTCTGCGATTCGGCAGCTTCCAATCGCCAAAGCCATAGAGGACTGAATGATTCAAATTTTTGATAAAGGTGAACGCCTCAGTCCACGTCATGGGAAAATCCGACAAAGAAGCATTTTTAGTCCATACCAGGCCTGTTTGTTTGTCTAATACGCATCCGCCTTGTTCTTCAAATCGATTCATAGTGGCCTTGAATGTAAAAACTGTTTGTTAAAAAGTAAAAAACAGTATTTTTTTCAAATAATAGTCTTTCTTTTCCACAACTTGTAAATTGCCGGATAAACAATAAGTTCCATCAGAAATGATGTTACAAGGCCTCCTATCATGGGAGCGGCGATTCTTTTCATTACATCCGTCCCGGTTGCCGTTGACCACATGATCGGCAAAAGGCCCATAAATGCGGCGGCAACCGTCATCATCTTGGGGCGCACACGCTTTACCGCACCGTGGACTATCGCCTCATCCAGCTCTCCGATATTATTCAACATACCCGCCTTTTTTGCGGAATCATATGAAAGATCGAGGAAGAGGAGCATGAATACGCCTGTTTCTGCGTCAAGACCTAAAAGCGCGATCATTCCGACCCATGCGGCAATCGAAACATTGTAATCGAGGAAATAAAAAAGCCAGATTGCTCCGATGGCGGAAAAAGGAACAGCCAGCATGACAACCATCGCCTTGAAAGCCGATTTCGTATTTATATACAGAAGGACAAATATCAGAACGAGCGTTATCGGAACTATCACTTTAAGCAGTTCGCGCACCCTCAGCATATTTTCATACTGGCCGCTCCATTGCAGAACATAGCCTGTGGGAAGAGCTACCTTTTTTGCCACCTCTTTTTTTGCTTCTTCCACAAAGCTCCCTATATCCCGCCCTGTTATATCAACATATACATAGCCTGTGAGAAAGCCGTTTTCATCCCGCAGCATGGAAGGCCCCCCGACGATTTCGATATCGGCAAGATGCGCCAGAGGCACGGATGTCCCCATCGGAGTCGAGACAAGAACACGCCCGAGCCTGTCCATGTCATCCCGCAGTTCTCTCGGATACCTTATATTGACTGGGTACCGTTCCCGCCCCTCGATCGTAGTAGTTATGTTATTTCCGCCTATGGCGCTCATGATCACCGTCTGGAGTTTTTCGATGGTCAGGCCGTAACGGGCGAGCTGATCCCTGCGCGGGTTGAAATCGACAAAATACCCGCCTGCCACGCGCTCGGCGTAAACGCTTCTCGTGCCTGGTATATTCCTAATGATAGTCTCAAGCCCGGCGCCTATCCGTTCGATCTCCTTCAAGTCCGATCCGGATATCTTTATTCCGACCGGAGTTCTCACGCCTGTAGAGAGCATATCGATCCTGGCCTTTATCGGCATGGTCCATGCGTTTGTCACGCCGGGAATGCGCAAAGCGGCGTCCATCTCATTTATAAGCTTTTCCCAGGATATTGTGTCGGGCCATATGGGGCCCATAATTACTTTTAAAAAATCGGGCGCCCATGAAGAATACCATCTTTCTTTGGGCCGCCATTCGTTTTCCGGCTTCAGAACAACGGTTGTCTCCATCATGGAAAAAGGGGCCGGATCGGTTGATGTTTCGGCCCTGCCCGCTTTTCCGAAAACTCTTTCAACCTCAGGGAAGGATTTTAATACGCGGTCCTGCGTTATGAGAAGCTCCTGCGCCGCGCCGACCGAAATACCGGGAAGAGTGGTCGGCATATAAAGGATGCTGCCTTCCTTGAGAGGGGGCATGAATTCAGAACCGAGTTTGAAATAGGCGGGAAGACTCAATGTCACCAGTATAACGGAAGATGCTATGATGGATTTCGGATGCTTCAGCACGAATCTGCATACAGGCTCGTAAATCTTGAATAGAACCCTGCTCACCGGGTGCCGCTCTTCAGGATAATATGTCCCCACAAAGAATTTATTGGCAAGCCATGCAAGCCATTTCGGTCTGAAGGCAAACGGATCAATCCGGGAAAAGAGCATCCGCAAAGCCGGATCAAGAGTTATTGCCAGAAGCGCGGCAATCGCCATTGCAAGAGTCTTAGTGTAAGCAAGAGGTTTAAAGAGCCTTCCTTCCTGATCCACAAGGGCAAAAACAGGGAGAAACGCAACTGCTATGACAAGGAGCGAAAAGAATACCGAAGGGCCGACCTCCTTGAGGGCTTCGAGGCGCACTTCGTGAAAATCCCCTTTTCTCCCGTCCGCCTGCCAGTGATAGATTTTGTTATATGCGTTCTCAACCTCCACAATGGCGCCGTCGACAAGAACGCCTATCGATATCGCTATGCCGGCAAGCGACATGATATTCACATTTATATCAAGAAGGTACATCGGGATAAATGCAAGAAGCACGGAAAGCGGAATGGTGGCAATGGGCACAATTGCCGAAGGGATATGCCAGAGGAAAAGAAGAATGACAAGCGACACGACGATCATCTCCTCGGTAAGTTTATCCTTAAGAGTTGCAAGCGCCCTGTGGATAAGATCGGAGCGGTCGTAGGTAACAACTATTTCAACTCCTTGCGGAAGTGACGGCTCGATCTCCTTTATCTTCTGCTTGACCCTGTTTATGACGTTAAGGGCGTTCTCTCCGTGACGCATCACGACAATGCCGCCGACGGTATCCCCGAGTCCGTCAAGATCCGAAACACCCCTGCGCAACTCAGGTCCCAGCTCGACTCTTCCTATATCAGAAAGAAGCACCGGAACTCCGCCCGGTCCTGTCTTTACAACTATCTTTTCGAAATCACCCAGGGATCTGGCGTATCCGTGACCCCGCACCATGTACTCAATCCCGCTCCATTCAAGAAGCCTGCCCCCGACCTCGTTGTTGGAGCTCCGGATGGAATCCATCACTTCATCGAGAGAAAGCCCGTATGTCGCAAGCCGGTTTGGATCAACGGTAATCTGGTACTGTTTTACAAAACCGCCGATTGACGCAACCTCGGCAACTCCTTGAACGGACTGCACGGCATACCGCAAAGTCCAGTCCTGGTAAGATCGGAGCTGATCAAGAGAATGTTTTCCGGAATGGTCAACAAGAGCATACTGGAACACCCATCCGACGCCCGTGGCATCAGGTCCCAGCTCTGTCTGAACACCCTGGGGAAGGCGCGACTGTATCTTGGAAAGATATTCAAGAACTCTTGAACGCGCCCAGTAGATATCTGTGCCGTCCTGGAAAATGACATAAACATAGGAGAATCCGAAATCGGAAAATCCGCGGATTGCTTTGACTTTCGGAGCGCCAAGGAGCGCCGTGATGATCGGATACGTCAACTGGTCTTCTATGATATCCGGAGAGCGGTCCCATTTCGAGTATATGATGACCTGTGTGTCGGAAAGATCAGGAAGCGCATCGAGGCGGATTATCTTGAGCGTGTAGAGAGCTATCACCGCAAGCACGACCGTGGCCATGATGACGGGAATGCGGTTTTTTGCGGAAAACTCTATGATTTTCTGAATCATTTTTCACCTCCGCCCCCCTTGCCTGCGGCCCCGGGGGACTGCAGGATAGCGGCGCGCAAGCGGGATTCCGAATCAAGAAGGAAATTGGCCCTGACAACTAGCCTTTCTCCTGCTTTGACTCCTGAGATGACCTGAGCCAGTCCGAGGCTCCGATATCCGGTTTTGACTTCGCGCGGCTCGAAACGGTCTCCACCGATACCCACAAACACAATCTGGCGCAGTCCCGTATTCATTATGGCCGAATCGGGAATTACGACCGATTCGGGAGTAATAATTCTCATGGAAACGTTCACGAACATTTCAGGCTTTAAGGAAAAATCGCTGTTTTTAAATTCGAACCGGGCTCTCAATGTGCGGCTCTGGGGATCAAGATACGGATAGATATAGGAAACACGGCCCGTCATTTCTCTTTTCGGATCATAGGCAAACGAAATTATCCCTTTTTGCCCGACCCGGACAAAATTCGATTCGAACTCGTAAAAATCGGCCTCAATCCATACCGTTGAAAGATCCGTAATCGTGAAAAGTTCCATTCCAGGCTCAATCTGCTGACCTTCATAAACCTGTTTGACGGTCACGAAACCGGAAACCGGAGCAAGCAGCGTGACTGTGCGGCGCGTTTTGCCCGTTTTTTCAATCTCCATTATAGAACTTTCCGGAACATCAAACAGCTCCAGCCTTTTCCTTGCGGCTTTCAAAAGATCTTCACCCCCTTTCCGAACCTCAGGGATGGAAGAGCTTGCGAAGCTCATGGCGTTTTCACGGGCACGCAGAAATTCCTCTTGGCTTGCAAGAAGTTGCGGCGAATAGATGGTCAAAAGAGGCTGGCCGGCTTTAACAAGCTGACCGGTTGTGTTTACATAAAGTTTCTCTATCCACCCTGAATTTTTCGTGTGGACATGGCGCATGCGAGTCTCGTCGGCCTTTACCAGGCCCACGGCCCTGATATCTCCCTCCAGCTTCTGTTTCACAGCTTCGGCAGTCTGAATGCCGGCAAGACGTATTCCTTTTTCATCAATTGTAACGGTTGCAAGCCCCTTAACCTCTTTTTTTTCAGGCGGAGATACCTCGTCGGTATAAACGGGGATATAATCCATTCCCATCTCATCCTTGGCGGGAACAGGAGAACTTATCGAGGGATCCATCGGGTTGCGGTAGAAAAGTATTTTCCTTTCCACCTTTGCTTTTTGTTCTCCGGCAGGCTTATCTTTTTCAGCGCAGGCCCACAAAAATGCGGAAAATAAAATGATAATGATAAAAAGGATTTTCCACCTGTATGAATAATTGATTATCTTCACGGCAATTCTCCTTTCTTTTCATCCGACCGGAAAGGGGCTGTCAGGGCATCAAATCCGGCCCAGGTGATGAATCTATCCGCTTCGCGCCGGGCAAGCTGTGTTCTTGCATCAAGCCATAACCTATAATCCTCAATAACGACTGAAAAATCTGCGCGACCCGCGAGATAGGAAGAGCGCGCCGAATTGAGGGCTGCGCTAGTCTGGGGGATAATAGCATCCCTGTACCGCGTGATCTGTTCGTGGTCCCGGTTCCACCGGGCAAGAAGAATGGCGATTTCCGAACTAACAGCCGTCTCAATTTCTTTAAGATTTTTTCTGGCTTCGTCAAACTTATGCTCTGCAGCTCGTTTAAGGGGCTTTTGTTTACTGTTTTGCCATACAGGAAGAGTAAGTCCAAAGGAGAGAAGAGCCATAGGATCATATTCATTGTCAAAACCTATTCCGACTCCCGCGAAAAAATCCGGCCAGAAATCAAGGTCGGCTGCTTCAAGCCTGTATTCCGCAGCTTTTATGGCGGCTTTTTTCAAAAAAAGAGCCGGAGTGTTTCCATGGGCAAGCTCTTCCATCCTCTGCAATCCTTCCTGCTGCAAAGAAACTGCGGGAAGTGAAATAATTTTTCCCACCGAGAAATTGCCCGAGCGGCCAAGCAGCCTGTTTAATCCGGCTGCTGTTTCCTTTCGCTCAGCTGCGATATCTGCCATCCGTTCGAGGATGCGGGATGATTCAAGCTGGGCCTTTATCTGTGATTCCTGCACTCCTTCGCCTGTGCTATAACGAACGCCAGCCGTTGCCTCCAGCATTTTTATAAGCTCTCTTGCGATATCAAGAGCCCCGGCTTCGTTGTCAAGCGCATAGAGTCTGGCATAAAAGATGCGAATATCCCTTGTAACCTGTCTTTCAATGTCAACAAGGCCGGCAAATTCCATCTCCGATTCTGCGCCGGCAGTTTTTTTCTTCAGAGAGCGCTTTCCCGGAAAGGGAAATTCCTGCTTCAATACAATCTCTCCTTTTACGAAAACCGGCGACGAAAGAGAGCGTATATTTTCCTCAAGTAAAAATTCAAGCTCAGGGTCGGGAAGAGCTGAAGCAGGTTCAACAAGCTCCTTTGATGCTGCAAACCTTGAGCGGGTGGCCCCGACAGCAGGCGACTTCTCAAGCGCTTCGGCAACAAGCTCTTCAACAGGCGGCGCTAATAAACCGTCTTCCGGCTTGTCGTAAGCATCGCTGTTTCCAGAATAAACGGAAAACAGCAGCATCAATATAACGAAAAACCTGAAAATTATATTTACTTTCAAGGGATCCTCCCTGCCGGATTATATTATTTTTTTGCATCAGATCCTGAAATGATATCCCCGCATGCAGGTTTTTTGGATCCATTATATGGGTTGCGGATTACCGCTCCCTTTTGCAGCCATAACCCGGGATCCCCCTGGCAATAAACTACATTTATTCCTGACGGCTTTGACATGGAGGCCCACATAACAACAGGCTTGGATAAACTCACAAATGCTGAACGCATGCCGGCTATCTCTTTTGCCTGAATCATTTTTTTTGCCCCGTCTGAAATGCTTCCTGGAATACTCTTGTAATGGGATGCATGTTCACCTGTTACAAGAGAAGATGAAACGCTCCCGGCAAGACCTTCAATTCTTTTCGCAGCATCGGCAACTCCGTCTGTCTTATCAGAAGCAAGCATATCTGCCATTTTAAGATATTCCGCAAGAATCGGCTGCATTTTTTCATCGAACTTTTCACTCCCTGCAAAAACAGGATTTACGATTGATGAAATCACTAAAAACATAAAACCGGTTATAAGGATTAAAGAAAGTTTTTTCATTTTTTCCCTCCATTATTTGATTCTTATATATGGTTCTTTCAGCATTTGGAGGCTCCATAGAACGGCCGGCAAAAGATCGCCCGCTGAAAGTGCTTCCAGGTGCCGACGAGTGCCATCGAATTCACTTCCACCCGTTGGGTTTGTTTGGTGATCGGGTAGTAATTGGTTTTGCAACCTTTATATACCACAATCCAACTAACTCCGGGTGGGATTTTATTATGAAAAATCGCTCAGTTTGGGTCTCAGAGAGAGCGTCATCGGATAGCGATTTCTTATACCACTTTGTGGCTGACCAGAAACTAAGACAGGATCCGCGAAGTGCAACAGTAAAACTACAGGTGGGTTGTATTACACAACAACTGGGATGCGGATGGTTATCCCTCCTTTTTCCCGCAGCAGCTTCCCGGCCCGGCGCATGACGCCGCACCTGGAGAGGACCCGCAACAGGTTGTGTCCGAATGGCCGGGGACCCGATTTCGGTGGGCTCCGGAATATGCGGAATGTGCCGAGAGGAGCTTTTCAAGCCGGGTGCCTCCGCATGACGGACAGACCGGGGGTTTGTCAGACAGGGCGACCAGGATTTCCGTGGTCTTCTTGCAATCACTGCAAAGATATTCATAGATCGGCATCGACATTTCCTTTCCCGATGCGTTGAAAGACGGATCGTTTATAGACGGTCATTCGTCAGCCCCGACGAGATCGCTTTTTTACGGCAGGAGTCGAAGACCTTCAGGTTGAGACTTCGAAACGGTTTCGGGCTGAATCGTTCAATGTTTTCCCGGATTTCTTCCCGTGCGAAGGGGACGTCATCAAAGGCGGCAAACAGACCCAAAAGTCCGGAGTTGGCGGCCATTGGCGCACCCAGTTCGAAGGCGATTTTTCCCACAGGCAGCGCGTGGAAGGCAATATTCATCTTTTCAAAGAAAGGCCTTACGGCCTCTTTCGGAAAGGAATCACCGGAAGCGTTGACGTAAAGCTTTCCATGTTTGGCTAAAAAAGGGATGCCTCGGTAGGCTTCGTTTTCCTCGATGGATAACAGAAAATGGGCGGTCCCTTCCCGAACCAGGCTGCTTTCCACTTCGCCGATCCGCAGATGAGAGGTCACCGAGCCGCCCCGTTGGGCCATTCCGTGGGTCTCCGCCCCTAAAACCGGAACTCCCCGATCCAGGGCGCATTGGGCCAACACCTTGGTTAAAAAAAGGATTCCCTGTCCGCCCAGCCCGCTCAGTATGAAGTTGACGGTCTCCATTTTCCTTTCCTGGTATCACCTAAATTGATCGTTTTCAATTTGGCAAATAATTCCACTGTATGCTTTTTATCGTACACCCGACGGGTGAGCAATTGGAATGGTCAACTCCATTCCAACACAAGAATATTCAAACACAATTCTTTTTTGCCAAATTGAAAACGATCAATTTAGGTATCACACGCCCACAATGGCGCCTTTGGGGCAGATCTGTATACAGACCCCGCATTCGGCGCAGATGGATTTATTGACGGCGGTATGTCCGATTTCCGGGTCCTTGTATAAGGCCGGACATTCGAAACGCTCATGGCAAAACCCGCACTCGTCACAGTCTTCGGTGACAGTGACGGATATTTTTTTTAAAATCGCCCGATCCCGATGGGCAATGACGCAGGGGTGTCTGGCGATGATTGCGGCAATCCCGCCATCCGGGCTCGCGACGTACTGTTTGGCTTTCTTCAAGAGGGTGGTCATGGCCTTGATGTCATAGGGGTCCACCACTTCAATGAAGTCCACGCCGCAACCCGCTACGACCCTTTCCAGGGGAATCGATTTGCCGGGGCTTCCGTCGGCACGGATACCCAGTGCCGGGGTGGGTTGCATCCCGGTCATGGCCGTCGTTTCATTATCCAGGAGCACGAGGATGAACCGGGACCCGTTGAAGACTGCGTTTAAAAGGCCGGTTGTTCCTGAATGGAAAAAGGTGGAATCCCCCATGGTGGCCACGATGGGCTGCTCGATCCCGTCCTGGGCAAAAGCGTGAAAGAATCCGGAAGCCATAGTGATTCCGGCTCCCATGTCCAGGCAGGTATCGACGCCGCCGAGGTTCAGGCCCAGGGTGTAACAGCCGATGTCGGAAGTGAAGATCGCCTTAGGCTGCGCTTTGCGGATGGCGAAAAAGGATGCCCGATGCGGGCAACCCGGGCAAAGGGTGGGTTTTCGGATCGGAAGGTTGAGAGTTCGAACCAGCTCCTGAGCCTCGGTGTTTTCTGAGACTTCCATCGGATCGATGCCGAGATCCGTTAAGACGTGCTGTATCACCCGCGAAATGACTTGGGGAAGCAGTTCTCCTTCCGTGGGGACATGGCCGGAAAGCCTCCCCAGGACTTTTTTCCGATCCCTGAGGAAGTATTCGATGAACGCATCGGTCTCTTCCAGGACCAGCACTTTTTTGCAGGCTCTCAGGAATTGTTTCGCTGGCTTTTCCGGGAAAGGATATGGCGCGCCCAGCTTGAGAACGGGGATGTCCTCACGCCGGTTTTCGGCAAGAAGGTCCCGAACAATGGAATAGGGGACACCCCCCGCTATAATCCCTAAAGGATACTTCCTGTTTTTAATGAGGTTATGTTTGTTAATATCCCTTAATCGTTCAAATTTTTTGGATATTTGAATGAGTTTTTGGTTGAGCTCCTGATGGAGAAGGTATCGAAACATAGGGGTTGCCGCCCAGCGGGAGGGGTTTTTTTCAAAGGTTGCGGATTTGTTTTTTATAGAAATGGGTTCCCACTGACAGTTCTGCCTGGCGTGACAGACCCGGATACCGGGTCTTAAGATCACCGGGATCCGGAACTCTTCGGAGAGATCCAGAGCAAGTGCTGCCATCTCCCGGGCTTCTTTTGGAGTGGAGGGATCCAGCACCGGGACCTTGGCAAGCCGTGCCATCATGCGCGTATCCTGCTCGGTCTGGGAAGAATGCGGACCGGGATCGTCGCAGGAGATGATGACCAGCGCTCCTGTGGTGCCCAGGTAGGCGGCGCTCATCAGGGAATCCGCCGCGACGTTCAAACCCACCTGCTTCATACAGCAGGCGGCCCGTTTCCCGGAAATGGCCGCGGCATAGGCATTGTCGAATGCCACCTTTTCATTGGTGGACCATTCCGCATAGGTCTTCAGATTTTCGGTTTTAATCAGGTGAACAATCTCGGGTAATATTTCAGAACTGGGGGTTCCGGGGTAAGAGGTGACCACTTGGCACCCGCCTTCCAGGAGTCCCAGGGCAATGGCACCGTTTCCGATCAAAAACGCATCTTTCATCCGGATCCTTCTTCCTTTGCCGCCTTGGCTTGTTCGATCAGGTCTAACAGCGTCATTACTTTTGGCTTTGCGGGTGCGGCAAATGCTTGATTCCATTCCTCGTGAGTGAGTTCTTGTTCCAGGTAATCTTGAACTTGGAAATGGATGTGCCAGCAGTCTATCGTCTTGGGACAGGGGAGTCCCCGGTTTTCCCTGCGGCAGTATGAAAAGAATATTTGATGGCCGAGTTTTCGGCAGCGGATCTTGAGGTTATCTTCAGGGGGTGTGATTCTTTGGGTCATATCGGGCTTTCGTTTGCCTCCCGGAGATGGTGCTCCTCCGGAAGGCGCGGTCGAAAGGAGATTATTATTTCCTGTACTGTTTGGGCTTCGGCAGGGGCGCGATTTCGGCAAGGGCGCGATCGATCTCTTCCTGCGGGAGCTCATAATTTTTGAGCCTGCCGGTGAGATAGGCCTCATAGGCGGCCATGTCCACCAGCCCGTGCCCGCTCCAGTTGAGCAGAATGACCTTTTGCTTTCCTTCTTCCTTGGCCTTCTTGGCTTCGCGGATGAGTACCGCTATCGCATGATTCGTTTCCGGGGCGCTGATGAAACCTTCCGTCCGGGCAAAAGTCAGGCCTGCTTCGAAGGTTTCCAGTTGGGGAACGGCAATCGGTGTGATCAGCTTGTCCAGGATCAACTGACTGACCAGCGGCGCCATGCCGTGATACCGCAGGCCGCCGGCGTGGATCGGCTCAGGGATAAAGCTGTGGCCTAACGTGTGCATGGGCAACAACGGTGTCATCTGCACGGTGTCGCCGAAGTCATAGGCAAAGGGTCCCCGGGTCATGGTGGGACAGGAGGCCGGTTCCACCGCAAGGATTTCCACCTTCTTGCCATGGATTTTGTCCCGGATGAACGGAAAGGCCAAACCGGAGAAATTGCTTCCGCCGCCGGCGCAGCCGATGACGACATCCGGGTAATCCCCGAACAGAGCCATTTGTTTTTGGGCTTCTTGGCCGACGATGGTTTGATGCAGTAACACATGGTTCAGCACGCTGCCCAGCGAGTATTTGGTGTCTTTACCTAAGACAGCCGCTTCCACCGCCTCGCTGATGGCGATGCCGAGGCTCCCGGGGGAGTCCGGATTCTTTTCCAGGATTTTTCGTCCCGCGTTGGTTTCGGTGCTGGGGCTGGCGATGCACGTGGCGCCCCAAGTTTCCATCATGAGCCGGCGATAGGGTTTCTGCTGGAAGCTCACCTTCACCATGTAGACTTTGCATTCCAGCCCGAAGAGGCAGCAGCACATGGCCAGGGCGCTTCCCCACTGGCCGGCCCCGGTCTCCGTGGTGATCTTCTTGGTGCCGCTGATCTTATTGTAATAAGCCTGAGCCAGGGCGGTGTTGGGTTTGTGACTTCCCGCCGGGCTGACTCCTTCATTTTTGAAATAGATTTTTGCGGGGGTGCCCAGGTGCTTTTCCAGGTTGAAGGCCCGATACATGGGAGTCGGCCTCCAGATGAGATATTTTTCCAAGACAGGTTCAGGTATGTCGATGAACCGCTGCTTGCTGACTTCCTGCTCGATGAGGGGCATGGGGAAGATGGGGGCCAGGTCGTCGGGTCCTACGGGCTTCCCGGTTCCCGGATGAAGCGGAGGCTCTAGCGGTGTAGGCATGTCCGCGGCGATGTTGTACCATTGACGCGGTAACTCAGATTCGGGTAGAAATATCTTCTTGACCTGCATAACTCCTCCTTTTGATTGGGTGTACCTTGATTGGGTCGGCGGCGATTTTTATGCCGCACCGACCCTTCCCCCGACGGATAGAAAACAAACGCGCCACTGCCGGCTCGCCGACAGAGAATGGGTGCTTTCAGGTCTTGTCTTTGTCACTGCTGAAACGACGGTTTTCTTTTTTCCAAAAAGGCGGAGATTCCTTCCTTGGCCGCTTGGGTGCAGGCGATCTCCCCAAATCCTTCATACCCTTTTTCCAGTGCCTGAGCAAGCGATGAACAGGCAGCCCCTTCCCGGATGGTTTTGGCGGCGATGGCTACCGCCTCATTGCTCAAAGGGAGCTTTCCCGCCGCGGGCGGCTCCGGAATCCGGATCTCCGGCATATCGACAGGGGCATCCGGGATTCGACGAATGGCGCCTTTAAGGGTCCTTGCCATCTGAACGGCGGTTTTGATCATTTCCGGATAGGTATCCGCTATATGGTCTACGACGCCGATTCCGGCGGCATCGGATGCCAAGAGTGCTCGTCCCGAAAGAATCATGTCATTGAACACCGCCGCTCCCTGAGGCCATTTTCGATAAGGAACGACGCAGCCGCCGATGCCCGGGAGAATCCCGAGGGTGATCTCAGGAAACTGAAGCCTGGCGTTTTTCAAGGCCACGATGGCGTGGCAGCGGATGGCAAGTTCCAGGCCGCCTCCCAGGGCTGGCCCGTTAAGCGCCGCCACCACGGGTTTTTCCATTCCATCGAGAAACCGCTGAATCTTGGCGCAGTCTTTTGCATATTGCATGGAAGCGGTTTTGTCGCCAAGCATCTGCGGAAATTTCCCGATATCGGCGCCGGCTGAAAACGCCCCCGTGCCGTACCCGGTGAGGATGAATCCCTCCACGGAAGGATTCTCAGAACCCATTCTGAGGACGCTCAGCAGTTCATCCAATATCTCATCGTTGAGGGCGTTGAGGGCCTGGGGCCGGCGCAAGGTAAGTATTTGCACGCCGTCCTGTTCATCGATGAGGATGTAGCGGCGAAAATCCTGATAGGCCGAAACAGGTTTTTTGGGCTGGGGGAACCCCGGTCTTTCGGTGCGGAAACGTTCCATAATCCGGGTCACCGTTTCCTCTCCAAGGTCCTTCATGATATCCAGGGGCCCCTTGCGGAATCCAAGGGCCACCTGACATCCGAAGTTGACATCTTCCATGGTCCCGATTCGGCGATCGATGATGTCAAAGGATTGGGAAAAGAGGATTCCCAGCAGCCGATCCCGGACCTGTTGGAGGACGGTTTCAGACATCCGAACCTCTGTTCCCGGCCGGTGAGTCTTCCAGTGGTCGACTGAGGTGAGGATCGGGGCCGGCAGATAGTGGGTCCCTTCTTCCATTTGGAGGGTGTTGGTCTCGATGATGATGGGGTTTCCGTTGGCCATGTTCAGCACAAAAAAGGGCCCGGCGAACACAAATTCCTCGGCCACCCTGTCGATCTGGCCGGCGGATGCTGTGTTTAAGAGATAGGCCGCTTCATTGCACCAGTTGTCGAAGATGCGGTCCAGTACGAAACAAATGGCGTCAGCCGTGAGGATAGGGGATTTCCCAGTTTTTGCGAAAAACCAGAAGAGATAATCCAAAACCTCCGGGCTGACCCGTTCCCAGCGGATCACTTCCACCGGAAGGCTGCGCCAGGCCGGTGCGAAGAAATGGGTGACCGTCGCCCTTTCGGGGTGCTTCATGTGCAAAAAGAGGCGGTCCGCCGGTATAGAACTGGTATTGGAGGTGATGATGGCAGTCTCTTTGACGCGTTCCTCGATGGCGGCGAAGATGCGCTGTTTTAGAGAGACGGCTTCGGTGGCCGCTTCGATGATTAATTCGCAATCTTTGATCTGATTATAATCGAGGGTATAGACGATGTTGGCGCAGACGGCCCGGGCCTGTTCAGGGGTCATCTTTTTCTTTTCGACGGCTTTCTGCGCATAGCCGAAGAGTCGCTTTTCAGCGGCTTTCAGAGGCGCCTCTACGACGTCCACCAGGTATAGGGTGCTTTCAGGCAGGGCGCTTTTCAAATAATAGCCGATGTCGGGACCGATGGTCCCTGCGCCGACGACAGCGATTTTTTTCGGAAGCGGTCGGGACGGTGTGATCAACAAAGGATTAAAGGCGGTAGGATAGAGCCGGGTGTCGGAGTGCATCGCACCTTCCTTTTTTTGTATGCAGGTCAGACATGATGGCTTCGTAAAAAGTTGAAAATGCTCTCTTTCTGTCATTCCGGCGAAAGCCTGAATCCAGTGTTTTCAAGCACTTATGAAACCCCCGGACCCCGTTTTTCAACGGGGTGACGACTTTTTACGAGACCATCAGACATGATGGGCGTCAGGTTTTTTATGAAAAATCCGAACGGCACGGGTACAATCACATCTGTATCCAGTGAAAAGAATCCTTGTCAAGGAGAAATGTTGCAATGGAATGAAACGGCGCGGTCTGGAGCTTTTGATCAGGAGACCACCCATACCGTGCAGTTTTTGGCGTGGGTGACGATTTTACTTGATACGCTTCCAAAAAGGAACTCTTCGCTCCGGGACAACCCCTGGCGTCCCACCACAACCGTGTCATAGGCCAGTTTATTCTGTTCCGTGAGGATACATTCGGCCAGAGACGGGCAGAACCGGGTGAAGACGTTTTTGAAGATGGCGGATGATGCGAACCCGGCCTGAATCAGAATCTGCTCATAGTCGTTCATAACGGCATCGATCTTTTGCCGGTATTCCCGGACCCATTTTGCCTGTTCGGTGGGGCTTGAAAAATAGTCTTCTTCCGGCTCGTTGATCACATGCATGAGGGTGATGGTGAAGGCCGCGTTTCCTTCGAGGAGCTGCGCCACGTAACACACCGCACGACGGGCGTTTTCAGAAGTATCCACGGCAATGAGAATGTTTTTGTTGTAGCGATGGTTAGAGGCATTCATGGGCGTCTCCTGAATATGGGATGGACAGGATGTTTAAGTATACCGGCATAGACTTTGGGAAGCAGTCGGTGCATCCTAAGCGCTTCCCGGGCTTGCACGATAGTCGTTGAGATCTTCCAGTACTTGTCGTGTATGGTCGTAAAATCGGCCGGCACCCTTTGAGAAATAGAGCAGGATTCGGTTAAGCTTTTCCGGAATGTAAGGGTAGATCTTTTTCAGATTGGCCACCCGATGGTGAAAGACGATGTTGAGGTCCTCTTCGTTCAGATGGTGGAAAGCCTTTGGATCCTGGACTTTCAGATTCGAAAGAAGCACGTCCCCTTGACCCACCAGATAGATCAGGATGTTTCCCAGGCCGAAGAGATCGTATCCGTAAATATTTTCACGGTGCCGGTAATTGAAATCGAAATCGATCCACCGGTAAATGCCGCTTTCATGATCGATGAGGATATGATCCCGCCGAATGTCGCCGTGTTTTTCACCATTATCATGAAGGAAGCGGATGGCTTCTATGCATGCCAGGAAAGAATCCAGCACAGCCGGGAAGTGCTGGTGAAAAAAAATATCATGGGGGCAGTCCAATTCTTCAATCGCGGCGGAGAGGGGTTTGCCGTAGATGAAGTCGATGACGCGGACCGTGTTTCCGGCCTCATCGGCCGCGGCGTAACCGTGCATGAAATTGGCGTGGGAACCCACCAGGCCTAATATGCGAGCCTCCTTGTGAGGGCTTCGAAAACATTCGAAGGCAATGTCTCCCACATGGGCCGTAAAACGTTCATGGAAAACAAGTTTGATGATCTTTCGTTGTCCCGTTTCAAGATCGATGGCGCGTTTGACCCAGAATTTTTCTTGCTCGTCGATGCCGAACCGTCCCTCCTTGGCGTTTTGACGTACCAGGTAGCCTTTGGTGTTTAATAAAATGACGGTTCCATAGTCCACGGCAAAAAAATCACTGGTATCGGTGAGGATTTTCAATTCGGTGCCCGTAGCGGAATCCGACAGGTATTCGGCCGCGCGGCGGCGGATTTGGTCATGAAACGGATTTTGCATGGGGGAAATGCCGACAAAGACGGTTATTCACAGCGACCTCCAAATGCAAGGCCATGTTTTAAGACGCCAATCGATGGTTCTGAACGTTGGATCTGCGCCTTCGATGGTCCGACCGCAATAAAAATAAGTCTTTTGCTTCATAACGGGAGCCTGGGGAGAATGTCAACCCGATCGTTTCCACAACGCATGGGTCTTTCGGGAGTTTTGCCATGAAAGATGAGCTTCAGCCTCGTGATATCCCGTCTTTCTATTTGACTTGATTGATTTGTATACAGTATACATTAACCGATGATCGAGTCCATGAACATCGCCTAGTGGGTGCAACGCTGGAGTGAATTGCATCCCCTTTTCCACGTACCGCCCTGGGGAAAGTGCGAAAGCACATCCTCGTTTCACAGAGCAGGACCCATTGAAGACGTTCATCAATGATAAAATAACCCGACAGAAGGAGCGGACACGATGGATCATTTTAAGAAATTGACCATGCTGTCCCTGGAGCAGGCCACCGTGTTGCCGTATCTGACGTTTCGTCTGGCACAAGAAGGCATTCGGATCATCCGGCTGGAACACCCGGTCTACGGGGATCCGAACCGATGGGTGGGGGAGAATATCCTGGGGGAAGAGCGGATGAATGCCTATTTTCTTTGCATCAATGCCGGCAAAGAATCTATGACCCTGAACCTCGGTGAAACGGAAGGCCGGGCCATTTTTCATTCTCTCATCGAAAAACTGGATGTCGATATTTTTGCCACCAATCAGCTTCCGAAGAGCTACACCAAGTTGGGTATCGACTACGACACGCTAAAATCCATCAAAAAGGACATCATCTGGCTGGGGGTTACCGGTTTTGGCCTGGACAGCAACGAGGCGGCTTACGATCCTATACTCCAGGCCCGATCCGGACTGATGGAGATGACCGGAGAGGCCGACGGCCCCCCCCAGGTGACGGGAATCCCCCTTCCGGACATGGGGACCAGTGAACATTCCTACGGCCGGCTGATGAAGGCGCTTTTCATCCGGGAGAAAACCGGTCAAGGTTCCTGCATCCATCAGTCCATGTTTGAGTCATCGGTTTCCTGGCTCATCATTCCCATCACCATGAGGGATATCTTAAAGAAAAGGATCGCCCGAAGAGGGAACACCCATGAATATTTTTCACCGGTTTCCGTGTATCGGACAAAAAATGGGTACATTTATCTGGCTGTGGGAAACGATCGCCAATGGAAATCCATGGTCTCCCAGAAGATTTTTAAAGTTCTGGACCGGCCGGAGTATGAGAAAAACGCCGGCCGAATCAAGGAAGTGGTTCGCCTCAACAGAGAAATCGAGGCCGTCACTGTCCAACAGACCTCCGAGGCGTTGATCGATCTTTTCAAGGCCATAACGGTACCTGTCAGCAAGATACAAAGCATCAAAGAGGTCTGCGAAGATCCCCTGGTGCAACGCCGTCTCCTGTATGCGAAGGATCCTGTCACGGGCATGCGGGTCACGCTCGCACCGCCCCCTTACCTGACGGAATTTATGATGCAAAACGATCGCCAATTGTCTTTTCCTCCCCGCTTCGGGGAACACAACCAAAAGATCCTTTCAGAGGCCCTGGGATATTCGGAAGAGGGTATCGCGGAGCTGAAAACGAAAGGGATCATCTGAAAAGGTTTATCAAGGGAAACGCGTATGGACAGCATCGTATTGATCAAGCAGGTGCCGGATACCACAGAAGTCAAGCTGGACCCCAAGACCGGAAATCTCATTCGTGAAGGGCTGAAAAGCATCATGAACCCAGATGATGCCCATGCCCTGGAAGCGGCCCTGGTCCTCAAGGACAGGTTCGGCGGAAAAGTGACGGTTGTTTCCATGGGGCCCATGCAGGCCATCGATGTGATATCGGAAGCAATCGGCATGGGAGCTGATGCGGGGGTTCTGCTTACGGACCGGGCTTTTTCCGGAGCCGACACCTGGGCAACCTCTTTCACGCTGTCAATGGCGATCAAGAAGGTCGGCCATTTTGACCTCATCTTCAGCGGCCGGCAGGCCATTGACGGAGACACGGCTCAGATCGGACCCCAGGTTGCCGACTGGCTGGGGATTCCTCAGGCCACCTATGTGTTCGACATCGAAGCGGTGCACCCCAAACATATCACTGTCAAAAGGAGACTGGAAGACGGCTATGAAAGGCTCCAATGTCGGATTCCCGCACTGATCACCGTCATCGGGGAAATGAACAACCCCCGATTCCCCCGGGTGGAACGGTTGCTCGGGGCATGCCGTGAAAAAGCCCCCATCCAGGTCTGGAACGCGGCGGATATCGGCGTCAAGGCCCAGCAAGTGGGGCTGGAAGGGTCTCTGACCCATGTGATCCGCACCTTTGCCCCCAAGTTCAAGCGGGAAGGAAAGATCCTGGAAGGGAGCAAGGAGACCGTTGTCAGGGAGCTGATCCAAAAACTGAAAGACAGCGAAGGCGCCACCGCCTGCAAGGCTTTTGCGTCCACGTGCGAATTGTGAAAGGAAAAAGAACAATATGGTCGTCTGGGTGGAAAAAGATCTGTGTGACGGATGCAGGCGGTGCCTCAAGGCCTGTCCATACGGCGCTATCGAAATCAAGGACGGCAAAGCCCACATCCTAGATCGATGCACCTTATGCGGCGCCTGTCTGGAAGTCTGCAGGGCCAAGGCTTTGCGTTCGGATGCAAAACCCAAAACGATTCCGGATTTCTCGGACCATCAGGGGGTATGGGTCTTTGCAGAGCAGCGCAACGGTCGATTGAACCGGGTTTCCCTCGAACTTTTGGGAAAAGCCCAGGAACTGGGACAGGAGATGGGACAGGAAGTCTGTGCCATTTTAGCAGGGAACCGGATCTCGAACCTGGCGCAAACCCTGATCCGATATGGAACGGACAAGGTCTATCTTGTGCAGCACAAGGCATTGACGCAATATCGGACCACCGCTTACGCCGATGTGGTGGAGGAGCTGGTAAAGGCCTACAAACCGAATATTTTGCTGTTGGGGGCTTCTCATCTCGGGCGGGATTTAGCACCCCGGATCTCCCGGCGCGTAGGTTGCGGACTTACGGCCGATTGTACGGAGTTGGCCATCGACTCCAAGGAGAAGATCTTGTTACAGACCCGGCCGGCTTTCGGCGGCAATGTCATGGCGACCATCGCCAACCGGTATTCCCGCCCCCAGATGGCCACGGTCCGACCCGGTGTCATGGCGGCCCTTTCGACACCGGATAAAAAAGGAGTCATCGTCCGCCATGCCATGCGGATAACTGAAACCCGGATCGGCGTCAAAGTCCTGGAAACGATCCGGGAGCGCAAAAAAGGAACCGATATCACGGAAGCCAAGGTCATCGTGGCCGGAGGTCGGGGCGTGGGCGATGCAAAGGGTTTCAAGGCCCTCAGAGATCTGGCTGATCTCATGGGAGGTGAAGTGGCCGGGACCCGGGTGGCTGTGGAGGAAGGCTGGATCCCTCAGGAAAATCAGGTGGGGCAGACGGGCAAGTCGGTGCGCCCGGAGATTTACGTTGCCTGCGGGGTTTCCGGAGCCATCCAGCATCGGGCCGGCATGATGAATTCCCGGTACATCATCGCCATTAACAAGGATCCCCGGGCTCCCATCTTCCAGGTGGCCGACTGGGGGATCGTAGGCGACCTTCATGAAATCGTCCCGGAAATGATCCGCCAGCTCAAATCGGCAAACCGATGAGTGTCCTGCTCAGACAATCAGACGATCGGCTCAAGTGCCGAAAGGAGAACGCGCGATATGATTCGGTCCAACCCTGAAAGTCTTATCCGGGAAAGCATGGCTCGTTTTGTGGAAAAGGAAGTGATTCCCAAGGCGCAACAGGTGGATGCTTCAGAGGAATTTCCCGCAGAACTGTTTCAGAAAGTGGCGAAAATGGGCGTATTCGGGATCCGGTATCCCAGGGACAAGGGGGGCAGCGGCGGGAACACCACTTTATATTGCATTATCTGTGAGGAGCTGGCCAAGGGCCTCATGAGCCTTGCCGCCATCACCGCCATGCAGTGTCTGATGGGCACGAACTTCCTTTTTCATTACGGAACGGAAGAAATGCGGGAAAAATACTTCCTCCCTGCCATGAGGGGCGAAAAGATCCCGTGCTTTTGTCTGACCGAGCCCGAAGCCGGTTCAGACCTGGGCGCAGTGACCACTCTGGCCCAGCGGACCAAGGATGGATTTGTGGTCAATGGGATGAAGACCTGGGTGACCAATGGCCCTATCGCTGATTTTTACACGGTCCTGTGCCAGACCGATCCGATTAAAAGGCTGAGGGGACTCAATTTCTTCTTCATACCCAGGGAGACGCCGGGGGTTTCGGTGAGCGCCCCTTTTGAGCTTTTGGGAACCCGGACGACCCGAATGTCCGAGGTGGCCTTCACCAATGTGCATATTCCCCCGGAATTCATGCTGGGACAGGAAGAGGAAGGGTTGAGCAACCTCATGTCCATCCTTTCTGAAATCCGAGCCATGACGGCAGCCCTGGCCGTCGGCCTGCTGAGAGCCTCCATGAACGATTCCATCCGGTATGCCAAAGAGCGGGTCGCTTTCGGCCATCCCATCGCCCAGTATCAGCTCATTCAGGCTAAGATCGCCAACATGGCCACCGAACTGGAAGCTGCCCGATTGCTTACCTACCAGGCGACCAGGATGATCGACAACCAAATCCCATGCCTCAAAGAGGCCACCATGGCCAAATATTTTGCCACCGAAGCGGCCTGTAAGGCGGCTGACGAAGCAACCCGTATCTTTGGGGCGTATGGGTATTCCATGGAATACCCTGTGCAACGCTACTACCGCGACAGCCGTTTCCTGTTAAACGGTGGGGGTACCCATGAAGTTCTCCAGACCAATATCGCCCGTTGGTCCGGCCTGTAAAAAGGATGGCAGATGGATCGCATGGACATCGACGAAGCTTTTGATCTAAAGCCCTTGCACCGTTTTTACGAAAAAAACTCGTTAGGGGATCGTGTTTTCGAAAACCTGAGACAGGCCGTCGTGAGGGGGAACATCGGGCCGGGAAGCCGGATGGTGGAAAGCCGGATTGCCGAGGTCATGGGAATCAGCCGAACACCGGTTAGAGAAGCGATCCACAAGCTGGAACAGGAAGGGCTTCTGAAAAGGCTTCCCCGGGGCGGCTTTGAGGTTTTAGGCTTAGGCCGTGAAGACATCGAAGAGACCTTCGGCATCCGGGGGGTCCTTGAAAGCTACGCTGCGAGGCTTTCCGCGATCCAACATGAGGAAAAAGAACTGATCCCGCTGCAGCAAAAGATTGCTGAATATGAACTTTTCCTCGCACGGAAGGATTTTGACGCTCTGACCCGGATCAACACGGAGTTCCACGATCTGCTCTATGCTCTAAGCCGCAGCCCCAGGCTCATCAAGATGATCAACGAGCTGCGTGACCAGATTTTTCGCTTCCGGCGGATCATTTTGCGAAATGAAATATTGGCTGCGGTGAGCAACGACGACCACAAACGGATGCTCGAACATATTCGGAAGCGGGATGCCGAGGGGGTGGAACGGCTGGTGAAAGATCACCTTGCATGCGGTTGCAATGCTGCCCTTGTGGCCTTTGATGAGGACAATACTCTGGCGTGATCGGCATAGGAAGGACGGCCGGGAACGCCTTTGGAAATGAAGCCGTTGAGGCGAATCCATCAAAATGAGGTATTGGTAATGGAAGCAAAAAGAAGGATCCGGGTGCTCATCGCCAAGCCCGACCTGGACGGACATGACCGGGGTGCTAAAATCATCGCCCTGGTGCTGCGGGATGCAGGCATGGAGGTCACCTATACAGGCCTTCACCAGAGCATCGATCAGATCGTTCACACGGCGATTCAAGAATCGGTGGATGTGATCGGATTGAGTATCATGACCGGCGCACATCTTTCCATAAGCCGGAGGCTGATTTCCCGTTTGAAGCAGGAGGAAATGGAAGACGTCAAAGTGGTCGTCGGCGGGGTGATCCCCAAACAGGATATCAATCTGTTGAAAGAGATCGGTATAGCCGCTGTTTTTCCCGGTGGAACGCCGTTTTCCGAAATCACCGGCTCCATTCAGTCTTTGGTCAATGGGGGGTAGAAAATGGGTGTGGCAAAATATGTTCGGGACGAGAAGGACGCCATCAAAGAGGTGATCTATCAAAGCGGCATACGGGTCAAGACATGCTACGGACCGCAAGACCTCGATGCCGTGGGTTTTGATTATCAAAAAGACCTGGGAGATCCCGGGGAGTTCCCTTTCACGCGGGGCATCCATCCCGGCGGATACCGGAGCCGGGCGTGGACCACGCGGCAGTATACGGGTTTTGGTACACCCGAGGAGACCAACGAGCGGTTCAGGTGGATGATCTCCCATGGTCAGACCGGGTTGAATGTGGCATTCGATCTTCCCACCCAGATGGGGCTCGATTCCGATGACCCGAGAGCGGAAGGGGAAGTCGGACGGGTCGGGATGGCCGTGGATTCTCTCAGAGACTTCGAGATCGCCTTCAAAGGCATCCCCTTTGATCGCATCGGATCCGGCCTGACCATCAACGCCAACGCCACCGTCATGCTGGCAATGTATCAGGCAGCGGCCGAAAAATTCGGTTACGCCAAGGAGGTCATCAGCGCCACTCCTCAAAATGATATCTTGAAGGAAATGGTCGGTCGCGGGGCGTGGATATTCCCCGTGGAACCGGCTGTCCGGCTGGTGGGAGACTGCATCGAATACGCGGCAAAGGAGTTGCCTCGTTGTAACCCGGTGAGTGTTTGCGGATATCATATCCGGGAATCGGGTGCGACCCCGGCCCAGGAGATCGCCTGTGCATTGGAAATCGCCAGAGCCTATATCGATAATGTAGCGGCTCGGGGCCTTTCACCCGAGGAATTCGTGGGGCGGTTTTCCTTCAATCTCAACGTCTTCGGGAATCTCTGGGAACAGGTGGCCAAGTTCCGGGCGGCACGCAAGCTCTGGGCCAGAATGCTGACAGAGGATTACGGCGTCAAAAACAAGAAAAACCTCTTCTTAAGAGGCCTTTTCGGAGGCGGGGGGAGCGGTCTGACCAAGGAACAGCCGGAGAACAACATCATCCGAAGCGCCTACTACGCGCTGGCCGCCGCTCTCGGCGGAGCACAGACCACGGCGTTATGCTCTTTTGACGAAGCCTTTACCATTCCAACCCCTAGGGCGGCACTGCTTTCTTTGAGGACCCTGGAGATCCTCATGGAAGAGGTGGGGCTGCGGGACACCGTGGATCCGTTGGCCGGTTCATACTTCGTCGAAAGCATCACCAAACAGATGGAAGCAAAGATCCTCGAGGAGATGCGACGGATTCAGGAGATGGGCGGAATGGTTCGGGCTGTCGCTGCGGGAGCCATCCAGAGAGAAGTGAGCCGACAGGCGTATGAGTTCGAAAAAGGGCTCCAGAACCGGGAAATCATCAAGGTGGGCGTCAACAAGTACACGGAGGGGGAACATCCCGAAGTGGAACTTCACAAATACGATGAAGGCTGGGCGAAAAAACAGATCAAAAGCCTGAAGGCTCTTCGAAAGGAAAGAAACAACCGGGAAGCGGTCGGCACCCTGAAAGCCTTGAAAAAAAGCGCCGCCGCCGGCAAGAACGTGATGCCCGGTCTGGTGGCCTGCTGCAAGGCATACGCTACGGTGGGAGAAATGACGGGTGTATTCAGGGAGGTCTTCGGGGTATGGGAAGAACCGAGCATCTTTTAACGCATAGAACCGAGGATTGCGTCTTATGAATCGTGAAAGCGCGCCGCCCCATGGCCGCTATCGATTGGGTTGCGATATCGGGGGAACCTTCACCGATTTCGTGCTGGTCGATGACGAAACCGGACGATTTTACGTTTATAAATGCCTGACCACCCCGGTGGACCCTTCGGAAGCGGTTGAATACGGCGTATCCCAACTTCTGGATCAGCATCCCGGATTCATGCCGAACCTGGAAGAGATTATCCATGGGACCACGCTGGTCATCAATGCCATCATCGAGCGAAAAGGGGCTAAAACCGGATTGATGACGACCGAAGGGTTCAAGGACGTATTGGAACTGGGCCGGGAACTCCGGTATGATGCCTACGACATTTTCTCCGAATACCCCGAGCCTCTGGTGCCCCGGCCCTTTCGAAAAGAAATCCGGGAGCGGATTGCCTGCGACGGACGCATTCTCAAACCCCTGGAAGATGCCCAAACGGAAGCGGTGCTTAAGGAATTACTGGATATGGGCATGGAGTCCCTGGCGGTTTGTCTCATCAACTCTTTTGAAAATCCGGTTCACGAAATGCGTATCAAGGAGATCGTGAAAGAAAAGGCCCCCAATCTATTTCTTTCCACGTCCTTTGAAGTACTTCCTCAAATTCGCGAATACGAACGGACGAGCACCACGGTGACCAATGCCTATGTCAAACCGATCACCGAAAAGTATTTAAGGAAACTCTCCCTGAGGATGCAACAGATCGGCTTTGCCGGACGGCTGTATATTATGCTTTCCAGCGGCGGGATCACTTCCGTGGAAACGGCCCAGGCCTTTCCCGTGCGCATCATCGAATCGGGCCCTACTGCTGCGGTGATCGCTTCCCAACATTACGGGAAGATGTTCAAGGTGGAAGACATGTTCTGTTTTGACATGGGGGGAACCACAGCCAAATCTTGCCTGATTCAAAAGGGTCATGCCGGGCTGGTTTCCACCTTCGAGGTGGGGCGTGTGCAGCGTTTTAAAAAAGGGAGCGGCCTGCCCATTCAGGTTCCCGTGGTGGATCTGATGGAGATCGGAGCCGGTGGCGGCAGCATAGCCAGGATTAATCGGATGGGGCTTCTCCAGGCGGGTCCGGATAGTGCCGGGGCCGATCCCGGGCCGGTCTGCTATCAAAGGGGCGGCACGGAACCGACGGTAACGGACGCGGACCTGGTCCTTGGTTACCTGGATCCCCATTATTTTCTGGGCGGTACCATGCTGTTGGACAAAGCATCGGCTGAAGCAGCCATTATAGAGAGGATCGCTTCTCCGCTCGGCACGACCGCGTTGGAAGCGGCTTTCGGAATCCATGATCTGATCAATGAAACCATGGCGGCGGCGGCCAAGACCCACATCGCGGAAAAGGGCGGAAACCCGCAGGTGGTCCTGATTCTGGCTTTTGGCGGCGCTGGGCCGGTTCATGCTTACGGCTTGGCCAAAAAGATCGGGGCCCCCCGTATTCTGGTTCCGCCGCTGGCCGGCGTGGGGTCGGCCCTGGGGTTTTTTACAGCACCGATTGCCTTCGATCTTTCCCGCAGCCACCGGGTGAGAATGGATATCGCCGATTTTCAAGAGGTGGAACGGCTTTTTTCAGGAATGGAAAAAGACGGCGAGGCGATCCTGCAATCGGCCGGAAAACAAGAGGAAATTCTTTTCCAGCGCGTCTTGAGCATGCGTTTTATCGGCCAGGGATCCGAGACGGATCTCGTTATTGAAAGAAAGCCCTTTTTCCATTTTTCCGTAGAGGAGATTCGAAGGCTTTTCGATGACAGCTATCGAAAACTCTACGGCCGAACCTACCCGGAAACACCGGTGGAGTTTGTCACCTTTAAGGTTCGGGCACAGATTCCCCAGCCCCCCTTTCGCATCCCGAAGCTGCAGATTCGAAAAAAGGATCTTACGGCGTGCATTAAAGGGGAGCGTAATGCCTTTTCCGTCAACAAGCGGGAATTCATTCCTTTTACGGTTTATGATCGGATGCGGCTTTTCCCCAAAGCTTCATTCAGGGGCCCGGCCATCATCGAAGAAAAGGAGTCCACCATCATCCTCGGAGAAGACGCTG
>Ga0066636_10000329_pt1 | contig 25299 bp, 11 predicted proteins | sample CryGeyCG2014_080_2_FD_62736 | JGI IMG/M metagenome (GOLD analysis project Ga0066636, IMG submission 62736) | Groundwater microbial communities from aquifer - Crystal Geyser CG07_land_8/20/14_0.80 | ecosystem: Environmental > Aquatic > Deep subsurface > Groundwater | place: USA: Utah: Grand...
GTTTCCTCGGGCAGTGCCCTGCAATTTATCTTGTCCGCAGTGCGCGTGCATTCGCATAGGAAATCCCGAGCGTGACAAGAAGCAAAACGAAAGATATGGCTGCTGTGTAACCGTAGCGCATTGTCTGCCAGTTCTCAAAAAGGTAATACCCTGTCACGCGTGTCATTCCCTGAGTTACACCACCGACAACTGCATAGGGTCTGCCGCTTGTCATTGCAAAGAATTCAGCAAAAGCATTCAATGCCTGAATCATTCCTGTTATTGACAGGAACAATACTATCGGTTTAACCAGCGGCAGAGTAATCAGCCAGAATTTCTGTCCAGCGTTTGCACCATCTATATCTGCCGCTTCGTACACGGATGTTGGAATATTTTGTATTGCTGCAAGGAACAAAATCATCCCGAATCCGAGCCCTTTGAGAACCACTGCGAATGCAACACCGAGCATTGCAGTCCTTGGATTGCCCAGTATGCCTGTCTGCGAAAAATAAGTTATTCCAAGAGAACTGAGAAACCTGTCAAGAATGCCGTAGTGTGGACTGTATATGAAAACCCAGATAATTCCAACTACAAGCATGTCAAGAACATTTGGAAGAAAATAGGCGGTTCTAAAGAATTTTACTCCCTGCAGTTTCTGATTCATAACTACTGCGAGCAAAAGAGAACCCAAGACACTGAATGGAATGCAGAGCGCTGCGTAGTAGAATGTCATTAAAAGTGACCACCAGAAGCGGGGGTCCTGCAATAACTCCAGGTAATTTCCAAAACCAACAAACTTCATTGTGGTGAAACAGTTAAACAGGTCGGTTGTCCACGATACTCTGTTCACGCTCAGCCACATAGAGTAGAAAATTGGATAGGCAAGGAATATCCCGAAGACAATCAAGAAAGGCAAAAGAAATACATACGAAACCATGGTGTTCTGCCGCACAGTTCTTTTCATAATCACACTCCCGTTATCCACGGTCCGCTGCGCCAGCAGCCGACTCAGTGTAAAGTTACCTGCGTGGTACTACCCCAGACCATGTTATTCCTAAATAGTGGCTAAGCGAGTTGTCCAGCATTCCGGTAGTTGCGGTAAGCGCATAGTCAATGCTAATACTGGAAACCCTGATGGTTGCTCCGCAGCCAAACCGCCTGAGGTCGTAGCCAGCGCGTAGAGTGAACGGCTGTTTATTGGGCGATATTTCCAGCCCAAACGCAATGTCACTCTCTATTATACTTCTCCTGACCGAATAATCAATAATTACCCTGTACCAGTCCCGTTTGTAACTTACACCTGCTTCTAACTGGAGTGGGAGATGTTGAGTGCCAAGAACGCCAACCTCAACAGGGACCAAATTTGACGCACAGATACCAAGTGAACCCCATGTAAATGGATAATAGAGCCCGAGGTCACAGGTCATTTTGGAAGATTTTTTTCCGTAGCTCTCACAGAATCCTTTTAGATATTCATCCGGTGCATACTCCTGACTGAGACTCTTGATTCTAACTCCCACAAAAGAACCGGAGAGCTTGCCTGCCAGATAAAGCGAACCGATGTTCTCTTTATAGAGTTCACTGGCAGAGAAGGAACTGAATCCTGCCCCCAGCGTTACTATATCAAGCGGATACACGCCAAGGACAGTGCACTGAGACCAACTGGTGTTATACCAGCCAGGCACGAGTTGCGATGGCCCACCAAGTCCGCGGAATAATATCGCTGAATCGGCAACGAGAATCATGTTTCCCGGAACAGCAATCAATGCAGGGTTTTTGAGAGAAACATAATCGTTGCGGACAAGCGTTACAGCCGCACCTGCAAGTCCAGCAACCCGCGCCTGCTCAGGGTCCTGGAAAACAGCACCCGAGCGCACGCCGTTTAAGATAAGCATGGCGCAAACAATCAGGAACATTCTGTTTAAGTTTCTCATCTGACCACCACCACTGTTCCTGAGATTACTTTACTTCCTGTCTTAATCTGGTAGATATAAGGTCCACACTCAACAATGTTGTCGCGCTCATCAACTCCTGCCCAGTCAGTGCCTTTTAGAGTTTTGACCTTTCGTCCAGCCCGGTCATAAATCACAATCTCTATATTTTCTAACTGACCGCGGAAGTTGAAACTAACACATTCTCCTCTATCAGGCACAAACATAGGTCTTGAAACTGATGCCAGTTCTGTTTCATCACCAGCCGGTGCTTCGGATTCAAAAATGGCGTAGCGTCCAAGATGCTGAGTTGTTGCTATCAATGTGTTGCGCGAGATGTCAAGTTCCGAATTGAGGCGAACCCACCGCGCCCCATCCCAGTACCACATTGAAAGTGCCTGCTCCGTAACCTCAAGGGCGCTTACATCGCTATCAAAATACTTCAGCCGGATTTGTACCGGTTTTGAAAAGGTAAAACCTATTTTGTTTCCAGCCGTATCTTCGCACCAGAAATCGTACACCGCAACAGGTATGCGGCAGGTGATACCAATATTTTCCAGTGGCACCTGGCTATCCGCTACAAGTATTCCCTGGCTTTGATATGCGCCGAAAATACTCACAGTCCCCTTTCCACAATTTGAAGCAAGCAGGAGAGATGTTCTGCCTGAACTTTCACCTGAATCCGGCAAAGAAACCTCACCGCCGTTCACAAGATTGCAGGTCAGTTCCTGCGTATCATCTATCTTTAGAGTAACTACTGAGCCGTTTCCGGGAAAGTCGCCGCTTCTTCCATCGTTCTTTACTGCGTGAATATAGTAGTAGATTGTGCCTTCATCGGTAACGCTTGCCGGAATATCCGCTTTCCCTGATGAAAAACTGACAGATGTATATGTGGTGTCTTCCTTGCGCTTGTAATAGAGAGTTGCGCTTTGAATCTGGCCGGACGGCTCAAACTGCGCTACAATTTCAATTGGTCGGCCGGGATATGCAAACGCTGTCACGGGAGTATGTCCAATCATTGGCGGAGAATATGGCGTAGCTGACACCTGACTGCTTGTATCGCTTTCATTACAGCTGGTATCCACACTTGTGACACAGAAATAGTATGTGGTCTCGTTTGACAGTCCTGTCGCCTGAAACTGATTGCTCGCAAGCGGCGTGGAATTTAATCTGTCTCCTTTCAAACCTTGAACAGTGCTCTGCCATACATAGTAACCTGCAAGGTCGCAAGCAGATGTAACCTTCTGCCACTGTAAATTAACACAGCAATCTCCGGCAGTTGCTGAAATATTTTTAGGAATCGGAGGTGGAGTAAAATCGTCACCCGGAGAAACCCCCGAATCCGCGCCACAATCGCCGTCTCTGTCTACTGGTACTACACACCAGGCGCTGAACTTGAACTGGTCATACCAGTTAGCGCCGAAATCATCTTCCTGGTTCGGAATTGCCTCATGGACACTTCCGATGAGAGTCCCATCGTCGCCTGCTGAGAGAGCCACAATAATTTTCAACATTGCGTGTTGCGGAACGCCACCTGGAACCCCGGGGAAGAGAACGCTCCAAGGTATGCCGAGCTCTGCAGAACCGGAAATGCCGCTGCCTCCCCCCTTACTCGCTCCGTTCGCTTGGCCTGAGAGGTTATCGGTTTGTACAGTTGTCGTGATTCTAAAGAACCTGAAAGATGGGTTGTCCTGCATTTCATAGAGTTCCCATTGATAGTCAGGCTTGAACGATTCCGGGAAAAGATGATTTTTCCTGTGCCAGTATTCAAGACCGGAAGCGTCTGTTATGTCGCCAAATCCCCAATCGTCCACTATATCAAGATAGACCCATACTCCGTTTCCCTCCTGTGCGCCTGATACCCCAAGATAAAGATTATTTGCATCCCATGTACAGTAGAGGTCATAAAGTTCATTCTTGTCGCCCCAGGGTGAATCATAATGGAGGTCGGCATAAATCAGTTCGTCACTTGAGAAATCACCTATATCCCCGTCCACTAGAATAGTATGTGGAGTTAATCCAAAAGATGTGCTTGCTATTGCAAACAAAAAAGCGCTAATTAGAGATAGCGCTCTGCTCACTAGAATTTGCCTCCAAATGAGAACCGGTGAGTATAGCCAAGGTCGCCATACGGCACAAACGCATAGTCAATATAGTAGTTATAGATTCTAAATCCGCAGCCGGAAGTCAATCCAGATAGCGCGCCAAGCACATTTCCGCCAACTCTTTGCTTGTAACCTGCACGCAAAGCAATGCGTCCCCAGAGCCACAATTCAGCACCTGCTTTCACAGTAAGGTTGTTGTCAATCGGCTGTTCCGCCTCTATTGCAAGAAGCAATCCGTCTCTGAAATATGAGCCACTTGCTCCAAGCCGGACAATTAACGGGATGGATTCGTGCATCCGGTCAAATTTTAGCGACCCGCCGATATTCTGCACTGCAATGCCTGCTCGCCATACTCCACCAAGCATCGGCTCCTCTGCGAGTATTCCTATATCGCTGGATAGCGTATCTGCCTCAGCGTCATCAATTGATTCAGCAATATACTTAATAGATACGCCTGCTCCAACTTGTGTGGATAGTTTCCTGCCTGCTGCAAGCACCCCAAGCTTATCCCATGCGCCCCACCTATCATCCAGAATCAGGTAGCCGTCATAATTATTCGCTATGATGGTGCGTGGAATACCATCCGTATGAAGGTAACTCATATTAAGCCCGAGAGTAAACCAGTTCAAAACTGGCTGGACATAACAAAGTGAATGATACTTAATATCCTGGAACCATTCAATGTGCATTGCGGAAAATTCAATTCTGTCAAGATAGGCAAGACCTGCAGGATTCAATAACACGCTTGCGGCGTCATCAGCGATACCAACAAATGCTTCTCCGAGCGCAACAGGCCTTGCAGCAGTCCCGATTTTGAGGAAGCTGCCAGAAGTAGTGCCAGGACCTTTTGCATCAGCAGGCGCTGTTCCACTTATGCCTATCATAAACATTAGCACCATGATTACAACCACTTTGCGTCTAAACATAATAGTCCTTACGCACCGTCACTCCTTGCCGCTGGAGGCGGTCGGTGCGCCGACGTGACACTACCTTATTATTCCAAGTTTTCCGATAAATCTCTTTTGTCCTTTCGTCAGAGTGTCGTCCTTAGCAACGAAAATATAGAGACCGCTTGCAACTGCATAACTATTATCATTTGTCGCAGACCACTGGAACTCTCCTATATCGTCTGCCTCAAGGTTATATCGCACAAGTTCTCCTGCAATATTGTAGACGCATATCTGCGTGTTCTCGGTCAGATTCGTAAATATGATACCTGAATGCGGGTCCTCTGGAGAATATAGCCGGCCAGTTTCATCCTTTCCATCATACGGCCGCCAGGGGTTGGGATAAACTACAACATTTGACAGGTCGTCTGCAGCTTGCCCGCGTGCCAGGAGACAAAAAATTGAAAGATACCGGACCTCGGCTCTGACGACGCCGGTATTGATATCCGGCTCATTAATTCCTCCGTCGCGAACTTCTTCCCAGTAACAATTTTCTTCGTTCAGGCGGTAAACCCTCAACCTTGATACTTTCACAGGATGCTTATCTCCTTCGGAATAGTCAAGTATGCCGTCCCTGTTTTTGTCCGCAAAAGGTATTGATATTGTGAACAACTCATTGTTCAGCCGGTCAGGTTTGCCATCACGATTTGCATCCCTGTATATACTTGTTTTGCCTGCATCCGTAGCTGAGAACGAAACTATAGTGTTTGAAATATCCGACACATCTTGATTTTCCTTGAGAAGCACAAGTTTACGAATCCCTGATGCGCCGGAATTTGCGGTTTCAATTGCCTTGTTCGTGTCACTAAGAGATTCTTGCTTAGATATTTCAACGCGGTTACATATTGAAACGACTGCCTGAGCTGTTGGCAGAGATTGCGCGGGAATATCCACTTCAATTCCTGTATTCTCATCCTGTGCGCCAATTCCGCGCGAACCCTTCCTTAAGAGCGTCTTCTCATGCGCCTGTGCCCTGTACCCCGCAACACCCAATGCTGACTTTGAAATGGTCGCTTTCGTCCAGTTCCCGTAAAATGCCATTATGGTGAAGTAGAAAGACGGACATGTTTCGCCATAATTGATTGAAACGAAATCTTCCTTTGTGCCGGGATAGGATGCACGCAGTCGTCCCGATTTTGTTATGTCTTCCACCTGTCCTGCAGCGGTCACCTCACAGGTGGAGGTTAGAACAACATAGTGATGAGCGGGGCCAAGCGACTGAGAAGAACCAGGAGAAGTCCAGCAAAGTTCAACCATCCCTGTTTCATTTGCGGGAGATGTTTCAAGGTTAGCAACACCTGCCACATCCGAAAGCAATTGCCAATCAGGCAGGCGACCGGAAATATCCGGTGGAACACACATTATATGTTTAGAGAGTGCGGTGGTGGTTCCATCTAAAAGACAGGCAATTTTGTAGTAGTAACTGACATTGTTGGTAAGACCGTCGTTTACCCATTGGTAACCACCGGTAGAATAAACAAGCGCGTAGTTTTCATCAGGAGCCGTACTGCTTCTATAGATGAGAAAATTACTTTGAGTTACGAAAGGATTTTGTTCCCATGTAAGGGTGACAGTTTGGTCTGATGCGGAACCTTTGAACACAAGAATCTGTTCCGGTAGAATTTCATCTACTGTTGGCACACCCCAGAAATCATACATATGGAGCACCCCTTTACCATTGTCCCTGACAAGCACTTCTCTGTATGGTTGTCCAGGAAGAGGGTCTGGCTCCGGAGTTTCTCCGCTTATGTAGTGGTAGCGGAGTGGTTCATGCTCATTTATTGGAAGAACCAGCATAGTTTGATACTCTCCACCGCTACCAGAAAGCAGTAACTTCTTCTCGCCCATTAGAGGGTCTTGCTCCCAGTAAAGTTTCTCTTCCGGAGAGGCGTTTTTCTTGGTTAAATGAAAAACCACAGTGAGATATGGTCCAGGCACACCCCATGCGACATTTGAAAATTCACTCATAAGGAAATTATCGTACGCATCCACAGTCCTCATCTTGTAGAAATAGGTAGTCCCGTTTGTGAGGCCTGTGTCACTGTAAATGGAGCCGCCAACAAGTGTAGTTGTACCATTTACAAGGAGATAATTTGAACCATTGGTACTACGGTAGATAAGGTAACCCGCAATATCAAGAATCTTTTCTCCACCGAATGTTGGCTCAGTCCATTCAAGCGAACAGGTTGCGCTTGAAGGCACCACGCGCAGGTTTGCCGGCGGTCGCGGAACGCCTGACCAGTTATCGTTAACCGTAAGCGAAGTTACGCCATAGGGAACATAGACAGAGCGCACCCAGGTGACCTGCTCCCAGAGTTTCTTCGTCTCTCCTGCTACGGTTGTGTACTGGGCGGTGTATTTGTAGTAGTATGTCAAGCCGGGCTGAAGGTAGCGTACCGCCTCGTAAAGATTGTCGGGTCCGAGAGACATAGGGCAGGCAGTTACTTCCCAGTTGCCGAGGTCGCTACCTGCACCGGTGATGTATTTCTGAACAGACCGGAATGGTTCTTTCTCACCTGCGGCGAGCGGGCGCACCAACCCCATTACAAGCCCGCAAGTAAATAGTATGATGAGTGGTTTCAATTTATACGCACCCATTCCATTCTCAATGTCGCACAACAAATACACGAGCGAAGCATCTCACTTTAGCACGGGCAAACCCGTGCCTACAAATGTGCCGCCAGACACATTTTTCTTAACGCCGCACGTGCCTCTGGTACGAGATTCTTCGGCTTCGTCTCAGAATGACAGCGACCCCTTATGTTTCGTCTGTCCTGGGTAAATACACCCGTGTTATCTTACCCTGCACTTTGTATGGATATACCCTGCCATCCTCGTCCGCAGGTGTCAGCCACACCAGATGCCCGTGCTCGGCAACATAGTCCCAGTCCATATGTTCAACCTTGAAATAGACCGGAATCTTCTCTGCTGTCCTCCCAGATGCCATCTGGGTATAGGTATCAGGTGAATCCGTAGCCAATGGACCTACCATTGCAAGGTTAGCGTCCACTACATTTGCGTTCGTAGTTCCCTTGTAGCAGTCAGAAGATGTCACCACATAGTAGTAAGTGTTACCGAGAATCAAGTTGGTGTCATCCCACTGTTGACCATAACCGGCAGTGCTGTAGACAATCTCATAGTAGTCAGTCGGCGATGTTGCCTTGTAAACATAGTACTTTCCGCCTGCGATTACATCCACCGGCTTGAACGCTTCATTGATGGTACCCCAGTCGCTGTTCCACGACCATGACAGCCGTATAGTACTGGTAGCCAGAGGAACTGCTTCAACACTTGACGGTGCGATTGGAGTTGATGCCCAGTTGCAATACACAAAGTACTTACTGATGTCCTGTGGTATCTCCACTTTCCTCCGTGCGTCTCCGCCTATGCTGATGTAGGAACCATTGCCGTCGTCAGTTACTGTCACTGATGACTGGGATGTGATAAACGCCTGGTCACCGCCTTCTGTTGGCACACAGTCGTAGTAAGTTGTCTTGGTCAACAAGCCGGTCGGTGCCCATGTATCAGGTGACACCGCAAAGAATATGAAGTTGTATTTTCCGCCTGGTACCAGGTCAATCTGGTTCTGGTAGGTGCCGTCACCAACCGGTGTCATTGTTGCCATCTGGTCATTTGTCATATCGGCACGACCTGGCTCATTCCATGCGCTGATGCTCGTCCCTGACTGGATACAGATTTTTTTGGTCAGGTCTCCATACTCTCCGCCAGCGCCAGAACCGTCAAGCGCAAAGCTCGTGGATGCCGCAAGAATTCCAGCCAGACCAAATGCTGCAACTCTCAGTAGTTTGTTCATAATTACCACCCCCTTTCTTTCTGGATTTTTCCAGTTACTCTGTGTTTCACTCACTTCAGTCACCTCCTTTCCTTTCTATTAGCAAGTCCTACCATATCTTGACACTGACCCCAGTGCCATATATTCTTCGGCCGGGAGCAGTATTGCAGGCAACGAATATTTTTCTGTCGTCAATATATTCCACTTTGAAATATACAGGTCTCTTTTCCTCGGGCGTTGCGCTCGCATCACAAAAAGAAAACTCGGGTTCTCCTGTTCTGTATAGATTCGGTATTTGCATCTTCGTTGAATCACCGCAATAAGCATCTGAGGAAACGAGAACATAAAAGTATTCCAGCCCTCTGACCATGCCGAGATTATCGCCAGGATTGTTCCGGTCATCGTCAACCCACTTAAAAACGCCGGATGTAGAAGCCCACAGTACATATGGGCCTGCCTCGCTTACACTTGAGCGCCAGATATGATAAGCACCACCAGCAATAACATCAATTGCTTTGTTTTGCTCTCCTTGCTTTCCCCAGTAGCCATAAGGAACCCAGCCAATCCTGACAGAATATGAACTCATAGGATTTGCATAAAGCTCTGGTTCTTGAGGTGCTGCAGAAAAATTACACAAGACATACAGCGTTGTGCCACTGCTCAAGTTATCTGGAACATAGAGGAGGCGCCTGCTGTCTCCTGTCCCACCTACCGTTCCAAACCATGCTTTTCCGGGTTGTGTGACACTTACCGTAGAAGTTGACACAAGCATCCCTTCATCACCACTATTCGGCACTGTGTCATAATAAGTCGTTCCTGTCTGGATCCCTGATATGCTAAAAGTTGAATATGCAAACAGGATAAAATTATAGGTTGTTTGAGGGATAAGATTTACGGAAAATTCAAGCTCATCTGGATTTCCGGGGGGAGAGACCATATTTACGGCTCTACCGCTGGGAGTGAGATTTGACCTTCCTTCTTCGTCCCATGAAGAAACGGTCTTCCCCTCCTGAAACGCGATGGATTTTCTAACGCTTCGCCAGGTTTCGTTTGCATTGCTATTTACACGGATTTTTGTGACAACATACGAAGAGGTGGGGTATGCACTTACAGTAGAAGAAAGAACGCTATAATAATTATCGCAAATGCCACCGGGCGGACCCTTGAATGTGTCGGAGGAACGCATGAGGAAATAGTAGGTCACGCTATTTGTAAGACTATCAAATGTTTTAGAAAGAACAGAACCAGAAACTGTCGCTGTCAGTTTGTATGATGAAAAATCTCCTGGAGTATAAGTCGTCATGTAGATGTGATAAACGCCACCACAAACGACATCGGCTGCCTTCATTGCTTCGCCTGCACTTACAGGCACATTGTCAATAACAGTTGTCCATTCTCTACCATACGGCTGAGACCAATATAGAGTGATTTTTTCGTTTCCCGGGACAGGTTGGATGTAAGTCGGTGCAGTAGGAGTTGACGCAAAATTTGCAAACACAAACCAGGTTGAACCATCCGGAAGAGATGAGGGAACCTGAATGACCCTGCGTGAATCCCTGTTTGCACTCACTCTGTCAAAATAACCTGTCTGGGGACCGGAAATAGAAGTAGAGGATGCAGAAACACTAAAGCAGCAGTGAGTATCGCCAGGAACCACATCATAATATTCCGAGTTTGCCTTAAGACCCTCAGGTGGCGTATTTGTCGTTTCTGCAAAAAATATGAAATTGTAATATTCTCCCTTAAGAAGCGGAACTACTGTGCGGTAAGTTCCATCGTCCTTGTTTGCATCCATTTCCTTCTTGCCGTTTGTAACATTCGCTCTATCACCTGAACTCCAAACAGATGTCTGTGTTGACGACATAACTGCAAGATATAGTTTTATTTTGCTTGAATCGCCCCATGGAGAACTTGAGAGACCCGCCGAATATGGCACACCGAAATTGACATAAACCTGCTCACCCAAATACGCAGAAACAACTGTACCTGTTGTGCTTTCCAATTCAGGACTTCCGGAATCGCAAGAACGAATTAAGAAACTATAGGTTGTGCTGGAATTTAGGCCCATAACAGTATATGGTTGTGAATAGCTGACTGGAGTTGAATTTACCTTGATATCAGGGTCCCCAGTACCATCGTTCCTGTAAATATTATAGCCAGCCAGGTCTTCTGCAGTTGTGTTCCTGTCCCAGTAAAGATACGCTTTACTTACTCCTGGATACACGGTAACACCTGATACTTCATCCGGGTTTTCTTCCCAGTTTCCGGAAACAGTTGTAGACGAAGTCGGTATAAGATATTCCCTTCTCCCTGAATTCGTATCAAAATTTTGCTCTTTTGTTTCTAAGCAATTATATCCATATCTATATTGTATTGTTGTCCCTGAAATCATACCGAGTTCAATCTTATAAACATTTGTCACGCCTATCCGTGTCATCGTACTTCCAGTGGTTAAATAAAGCGGTTTAGTATTTCCAATAATCGCAACATCTTCTGAGTTGATATTTCCAACATCAACTTTGAATGTAATCGGAACGCACCTTGCATAAACCTGTGTTGCACCAGAAGCATTCCCTGACGAATCAACCGCTACTAACTTGTAATAATAGGTTGTCTCCAAAGACGCACCTGAGTCAGCATAGTATAATTCCACAGGTGATATAAGAGTGTCATTTAATTTGTTTGATTCAGAAGTGCTAAAACCAGATACAGTGGACCTGTGCAGATTATAACCAGCGATGTCTCCCTCTGGATTCGGGTCCCATTCAATTCTTATTCCATCAAGACCATGCGTCCCCAGACCAAATACCTCAAGCCCTGAAGGAGATTCAGGTGCCTGTGTATCTTCTTCTCTCGGATAATCAGAAACAACGGAAGAGTAAGAACTTTTCTTTTCTCTTCTGTCAGTCGCGCTGATTTTGTAATAGTAGGTGTTGTTACTAAGCAGGCCAATATCAACAAGATTTATTGCTTCTTTATCTCGTCTCGCTATCTCTACAAAACCTTCAGATGAACTGTATGAGGAGCGGAGGATAGTGTAGTAACTCAAATCTGGTTCTGCATTCTTTGTCCAGAAAACAGTAAGTTGGTTTGGTCCTGGAATTATTCCAACGCCACCTGGCGTTCTTGGAGGCCTGTCATTGTAATATCTCCAGACATTTGCTAATAACATTTCGCCGTTGCCTTCATCAATAATCTCTACATCAGGGACACTATTGTCTGTGAGTTCACCACGGCTTGAATCACTCAAGGAACCATCCAGAAATGCGTAACCAGCACTTCCTTCCCATATATCGTTTATTAGATATTTGTACTCAAGAAATGTTGTGTCATCAAATTCAAAAGTTCTCTGAAATGTCCCGTCACCGTTGTCCTCAAGTGGAACCTTTCCCCAGTAATCATTACTGAAAGCTAAAGCACCACCAGCAATAGTTACTGAACTTACACTTAAACCGCTATCTCTCGTATCAAGCCAGAAAGTTACTTTTATCGCTCGTGGAACAACAACAATTTCATTTGAAAGTGCTGACTTGTTCCCATTTCTGTCAACCGCACGAACGCGATAGTAGTAGGTCGTACCATTCTCAAGACGGTCATAGACATTGCCATCTGAGTCGAGTTTGCCATCCAAGTTATTATCGTAAAAAAACGGCTTGAAGACCTCAAAAATTGGCTGTGGGTAAGAGTAATCTGGAATTGGTTGCCTGCTCCTGTAAATCAGATATGTTTGAATATCATCCTCAGTATTTTCCTGCCATGATAACATCACCGCCTGGTCCCTCGGTTTGGCGCTTAAGGATTTTGGTGCAGAAGGAGCAGTGTTGTCAACTGCAAGAGTAAAATCAACGGTGTTATCACCAGGAGAAATTGTTTCATTTTTCCTATATATCTCATAACCAGGAGCCCATGCTTTTATTGAATGGTCTCCAGTGAGAACCCTTTCTATTGAATAGTTTCCGCCTGAATCTGCGGTTGTCGTCCAGTGACTCTTTCCGTCAACATCAACGATTGCATTTGGAACATTTACAACACCAGAGACCGTTCCAGTGCTGTAACCGTTTTTAATCAAGATTCTTCCATAATGAGAATTGACCTGAATTGAAGAAATATCACCAATAGCATTTGTATTAAATGTTTCGTCAGTAAGCCAGTCCTTATAAGTAGTGTTTGCATCACCTGTTCCAGCATCGTTCAGAGTTACATTACCGTTTGAGCGATTCATCATAACAATTGCTTTCTGTCCCCAGCCGGTCCTGGAGAAAACAACAACATCCCCATCGTACTGCACTCCGCTATACCATCCACGACTTTCTTTTTTAGGGTCGCCACGAAGAGCGGGAAAATTTGCTCTTCCGTGAATTGTTTTCTTTAAGGCGCCTCTAACCTGGGACCAGGTAGAATCATTCAAACGACTCCAGGGCATAGGCCTGACATTTCCATCTCTATCCATTTTTGCTGGCTGGTTTCCATCATACGGTCCTTCCAGACCAAGTTCTCCACCATAGAAAAAGATTGGTGAAACACCGACAGTAAAAGCTGTCATATAACCAATCTGCTGATGCCAGGGCGAATTGGATGACTCATCTCTACCACGGCTGATAAATCTTCTTTCATCGTGGTTTTCCATCATTATTGGATTTATTGACCACTGGTTCTTGTTTGTTATCTGTTCATTATCAAGACCATTCCTTAAATCAATTGTACTGACTCCACCTCCTATCCCCCTGTCATAACCTGTCCCTGGCATTGCCCAGGAACTAATCCAGTACTCTCCTCCATTCTTATAACCCCCGCTTTTCATGTCCTCACCGCCGTGTATCATTGGTCCGTTGTCTCCTGTGAAATAATTGTTCCAGTAAACCCCTTCCGGTATTTCGCCCATTATGAATAATTGAGGGTCCCAGCGGTCAGTCAACTTTCTAAGTGCAAGGTTAAATTCTTTGTGCTCAAAACCATTTCCATATTCAGGAGGTGTATCATTCCAGAATTTTGGATTATCGTATCTGATTGCATCGCACATTGAGAAATACCAGATTAAATTATTCAACCAGAAAGCACGTGCCTCTGCAAATTCCTGGATAGTTCCCCATCCGAATTGCTCCTGTCTGAAGAAATCAGGATTTTTTCTTGCTGTCGGAGAGTTCTTGCTTCCAACCTGACCGCAAACCCAGTCAACCATAACTTTTATATTATGATTATGGAGCGTCTTTACCATTTCAATATATTTAGAAGTTCTGCCAAACTTTGTTTCCTTCTGATATGCATCATCAATATTAAAACCCCAGATTCCTCCACCGAATTCTGTTGGAGGACCAAAATAAGCCATGTTTATTCCAAGGTCATTTAAGTAGCCAACTTTATCAATTACTCCTTGAAAATCGCCGCCATAATCATTGGTATCATTTATATCGTCATTTGAAGTATCGCCGTTATACCAGGCGTCAATGAACATGTTGTACAGAATATAATCAAGTGCTGATGGTGGAGCAGGAGAAATCCCTGCTTCTGGAGGTTGTGGCTCATCAGGAGGAGGTGTAAAATTCGCTTTTATTCCTCTTGCATCTGTTACTACACCTCTTGTTGAAAATGTTACAGAAAGATAATAATCAACAACCTTGTCCTGAACCTCAGTCCAGGTGTTCGTTCCAGAAGAAGTAATAACATCAACAATGTTTGAATTGTCCGCATCCCATTGTCCAATAGAGCCATCAGTTCCACCTTCGTTCCAGAAAGTTGCCACGGTAAAATTCACACTCTTTCCAAGGAATTTCTCTTTCCCGCCGAGTTTTTCAAGAGGCATCGCAACTTCATAAAAATAATTGTTATTGTTTTCCGAATATGCGCCGTATCTTGTATCTGTAAATAGCGAGTTTTGTGCACGCGTAATATCATTCCCTGTCACAACTTCAATAATCCACTCCCATGGGACATCACCGGATACATAAGAATCCTCATATTGATTGTCCCTTCCTCTGAAAACTCTTTCAGTTGAGGCAAAGTCATTGTCAATCATAATCTGAACGAAATTCCTTCCATCAAAGCCAGCGGTTACGGTAGACGCAAAAGCAAAATAAAAATAAAGATTAAATTCATCACAAGAAATTGAAAATGAAGATATATCAAGTTGAGACGAACTTCCCCTGTCTGTTCTCTGGTCTCCGATTCTGTCACGCCAGAGAGCGTCACCACCTGAGACAACAATGGAATCTACAACAGTTGCATAATTGTCTGTCCAGTCATTGTTATTGCAATCCATAGTTTTCCGGTTAATGTGAATTCCATCGGAAACAGTCCATACGCCGACAGTTCCTTCGTTATTTTCTGCCTTCACTCTTGCGTAATGGTAATAGCCACGAGAGAGGCCTGTTACTGTATAAGTGCTAACAGTCCCTGCTAAAGTAGCGGAAGAGCTAAAGAAACCAAAGTTTACATCTGTTGAAATTTCTACGAAATAATTAACGATTTCTCCACCATCAGGAATAAACGGCCAGTCCCAGGTAACAGTCCCATCCGCATCTTCAATTCCATCAACAATGCCATAGTTGTTTTTGTTATCACTACTTCTGTTATCATAAACAACGCTCACCTTTACTTTACCCGGACTTATTAAACTCGGGCAAGCACTTGCTTCCTGAGATAAAGTAGAAGTCAGTACCTCGCTAAAGAGACCGTTCGCCTGGTTGCCTTTATCATAAGTAATCACTCGGTAGTAGTATGTGACACCTGTAGTCAGCTCTGAGTCCAGATGAACATTAGTAGGATGTGTAACGGTTGCGATATGAACTACATTCGGAGTATCTATATCTGAAAAACTGAATGTCGCTCTGTAAATGAAATATTTGTCAATATCGTCAACATATTCTGGTATTGGTTTTTCCCAGGAGACATTTATTGTTGTGGAACTGTTTGATATTGCTGAAACACTCGGAGGCGGGTCTGGATTCAGGTCAAGTGCCTGGTCACTGTTTTCTGTATTGACACCATCTGTTGACCAGGTTGACCAATTGTTTACATCATCCCTTGTTTTAATAGCGAAATAGTAAGTTGTCCCGGGATTAAGACCTGTTACCGTGTAAGAATGACCAGTTCCTTGTGTTGTATAGGATGTTGAAATATCAATAGAATAAGTGTAAAGAGGATTATTGCTTATTGAATCAAAATTAGCCGATGTAATAGGATGAGTAGATGCTTTTAACCTGTACAGCCCATCAGTAAGGTCACCAGAAGTTCCATCATCTCCAGGAGCAGTCCAGGACAACTTTACATCGCCATCATTTTCTGTACCTGTAAGAGCTGTCAGGTTAGAAATAGCACACGGGGCATACACATCCGGTGCAAGGAATATCCAGTTCTCGTTGTTGTTTCCAGAATCAACAGATTCCGAACATTCTATTTGGTAATCAAGAGCATCTGAGTCCTGTACATCAACGAATTGTACTGTCTGCGAGCTCAAAAACCTTATATACCATTTGTTTCCATCAATTGTAGAACGTAATTTTATTCTATTTGCTGCGGTTCCTTCTAACGTAAAGGCACTCTTGACGGTTTGTGTTGAAGATGCCTCAAAGTAAAGTGATTTTCCTGCTGTTTCGCAACTCAAACAGTAAAAAGTTGTATTCCCTGTTAGCGTGCTTACAACTGTTGTGTAAAGAGTAACTGTTGATGTCCCGCAGATAAAACTTCCATTATTATCAAATCTTCTTCCTACATTGAGATGCCCGTCCCCTGCATCAAGAGTTCCGTTCCCTGAGATAACAACATCGCTTGAGACCTCAATGGTTACGGAGTTAGAAAGTGTAACTGTTCCAGCATCTATGATAAATGAAGCAGAAACAGGAAAAGCGAAGAACAGGAGAACGGAGATTGAGAAAACAAGAATTAAGGGTTTGGAATTGAGTATTTTCAAGTTTTGCATTGTCTCGGATAAACTATGGTAGCCGTGCAATTATCCCTTCTTATTATGGCGCTCCAAACCAGAAAGCACTGAAGTGCCGGTCATAGGCATTTGCTGTTCCATAGGCAGCGCCATCATCTCCACTGCGCCATTCTACTTTGACCACCTTGCTGCCAGTAGTACTCACGGTATAGGCAGCGTTCATACCGAGAGGACACTTGCCCGGAAATCCATTCTGTTCTGCCATAAACTCACCATATCCAACTGATGTACCATCAACATTGAACCTTACCGCAACCTTGGGGTATTGGTTTTCACTGATAGTGCGGAATACAGTACCGTTAAAGTACAGGAAAATCGTCGCAGGTGCAGCAGTAATATTCAATGTCCCACGCATGTTGGGCATGTCAGACCAGGCATTTGAATTGGTAGTGACATTGCCGGTATCAAGGGTGAACGTTGAGGTAATAACCAAATCCTCGTTCTTAACTGTTCTGTTTCTTAATGCACCTTGCTCTATGTAAACATTGGAGGAAAACCTTGTTGCGTAGTTTGACGAATCATCGTAGATTTTCCTGTCTGTCTGGCTTGTACCAAAGAATATATCATTGCCTTTAACTCTAACATCTCCACCGAAAGCTGCATCACCAACCGAGGTTATACTTGAAACTACAACTTCATTCTTATCTCTCACTTGAAATGAAGTTGAACCGTCGTCGGTGGTCAATTTCACCTTTACGTCTTCCGCAAATGCCAGCTGAGCACGGACGAGCAGTTGAAGACCTGCAAGCAATAACAAGACAAAAATTGCCTTTTTCATTTTGTGCCTCCATCCCCCTTAATTTGACACCTGTAACACATCACGAGTAAACTTCGCTACCATCGTCACCTTATAATCACTAACTTACCGGTTTTGCGGTGGTTGTCTTCGTCAAACGCATAGTATATGTACACGCCACTTGCAACAGGCCGGCCGGCGTCGTTTTCTGCAGGCCACTCTTCAAAGTTATCGTAGCCGGTATTTGTAATCTCTTTAACAAAATCGCCAGCAACAGTAAATATCCTTATTTTGGTGCTATCAGTCAAGTACTTGAAAATTATGTAAGGTGCGTCCTGCGAACCGCCACTGCCCGGATGATATGGATTCGGATAGACAATCATATTATCCAGATTCTCTGCAGGTGCTTGAGCCATCAATCCGTAGATTGATGTGTGCCAGATTCGCCCACGAACAAGATTCTCTGTTACCTCAACCCAGCAATCCTCAACCTTTTGCCAGGACTGACTTTCATCACTAAGGGTGTACATCACCAGTGTTTTCTCTCCAACTGAACGACCGATGTTGTCAATCAGTCCATCGTTATTTTCGTCCGAATACGGCAAATACCTTATTATTCTTGAGGACATATTCTGGTTCTCCATCAAGGTCAATATCCACTGAACAGGCAAGAACAGAATTCCACTGACCATCCGAAACTTCCTGTGCCCATCTTGCTGCTGATGAAATAATTACTGCGTAGCGAATGTGGCCGTGGAGTGCAAGAGCCCAGCCGGATATAGCATCATAAGTAGTGTCTGCTGGACCAAACTTATCCGTGCTATCTTCGTCATGCCATGCTGTCTCATAAGTGAGGGTATTGAACACCATTCCTGCATAATCTTTCAACTGATTTGATGGCGCATTTTTGATTGAGTTCCAGGTATCTCTCAAGAGTGTGCCAGCACTGTTTATGTGCCCATAGGTCTTGCCAGATGGTAATGGGACACCACTTCTGACAACTGGAACTCTGTTTGCGAATGACTGTTCAAACGACGAACCCCAGTACCAGTTGTCGTACGAACCTTCGCAGGCGTGTGTGAGCCAGTCGTATGTTTTCACCGGCAGGCTTATGTTTGTCCCGTGGTCAATTGCAGTCCAGCCCCGCGAAAGGATATCTTCAAGCGTAACCGTCTCTATCCACTGATGACTTGCGAGCCATTTGACTGTCTTATCCCAGTTGTCCGCGTTATCATTTGGAAGTTCGGATGTGAAAGACCGGCCACTATACGCTTCCCAGTCATCAAATACAAGAACAAGTTGCTGCTGGTCCTGGTCGCGCGCGAGACGGTTCAAGAGTTTGCGTGTCTCTATATGCAACCCGCTATCCTGATTCCAGAACTTGGTTCCATCCGGCTCCTGGTCACCCCCAGGCGGTAGGCCAAGCCGTGCATCAATCCCGTTTATCAAGAATACATACACGCCGTTTATCTTGTGGAGTTTGAACCGCTGTGAATCAGGCATTCCGAACCAGTCCTTCATATGGTATCTGTCATCAAGAACAGTTGCTGTATAGCCGGTCGGGTTTCCAGTTTCATGGTTGGTAAGTATATCAGCAAAGGTTTGTCCGCGCACAACTCTCTCAGGAATCCAGAAAACCTCTGGCTGGGTTGTAAGGTCATAAATAGACATAAGAACGGACGTGCCATCTTGAATTGCTTTAGAGTTTACAAAAAGGCCCGCTGCCGCGTTATCTTCAAAATACGGCATGATATGTTCTGCGAGAACCCCGCCTATGATTGCGACTCGACCTTGCGCAGCAAGGTCAGGAATCCGGTCATTGAACAATGGCTGTGCCCATTCAATTGCCGAAGCGAGCGTGCCTGAAACATGTATGTTTGCTTTCACGCCATAGTTCTCTACCGCGTCAAGACCACGGGAATAGCCGGTCGGCGTATGATTGGTTTCCTCCCGGTATATCCAGTCCCTTATGTCTTTTGCTTTGTTCAAGGATTGATTCCCATGATAAATGAAAGCATACTTCGCACGGCCGGTAGTAGCAGTTGATGAAACACCTCCATATAGAAAACCACCTGCACGGTCAATCGTTGCGCCAATAGCATCTACTACATCCGAGCCGGTTATCTCGCCAGGCCCGTTTTCTGTACCGTCTTTGGTCGTAAAGCACTGAATATTCAAAGCCGAGCCAGGCGACCACCCTGCATTCTCCAGAACTGACTTTCTTATAGCGAGTCCAACACTGTCAAGGTCACTTCTAAAAGACGCACCCTGGAATGCATCATTGAACACTCCCCCTGTGGAGTTATACACATTGTAGTTTGTAGCGTCATAAAGGCATATTGCGACTTCCCATAGCAAGTCCGTCTGAGTGTCTGTGAAATCAGGAAGCCAGTTCTGTCCGCCAGGGGCACAGTCAATCAGTATGTACAAATCAAGGTAGCCGTTTTCCGCATAAATCCCGAGTTCGTGAAAATCAACCCTGAAGTAGTAATTGTTTTGTCCTTCGCGGGAATAGAGAGCAACTATATCGCGCGAAGTATCATAACCGTCACCGAAGTTGTAAGTATCTTCGTATGGGTCAAGAGCACGCACATCACTGAATTTCCAGTCAAGGAAATTTCCGTCAATTGTTCTTTCCTCAAATGTTGGGGCTTCATAAGGCGTTGCGCTCTTTTCGGTGGATGGAGCAGAGATGTTTCCCGCAGTATCCGATGCTCTAACAACCACATAATATGTTGTCCAGTTCGTCAATCCAGAGATGACATAAAATGTCGTAGTTGGAGCTATGAGAGAACTTGAGTATGGATATTCGCCTGTAGCAGTGCCATGTCTGACAAAGTATCCGGCAAGGTCCGGCTCTGTATTTGCATTCCATCTGACCTCAATTGCCTGATTCTTTGCACTGAGTGCCAAGCCGGTTGGCGCCTGTGGCGCAAGGTCTTCACCTGCTATTGCCTGAACCGGTCCGATGAGTCCTGATTTCTGGCCAGCAAGGTCCTGAGCATCTATCTTGAAATAGTATGTTTGCCCCGTAACAAGACCTGTAACCTGCCATGATGTAGAAGTTGCTGAAGCAAGATAAGAGTAGTTTAGATTTGGGTCAAAAGTGCTCCTGTAGATATTGTATTTTTCGAGGTCGTATTCAATATTCGGGTCCCAGTTAAGAAGCACTCCGGATGCGTTGTCGGTTGCGCGCAGATTGACAGGTACAAGTGGAATTGGGTCACCGGCGACATTCCACTTGTTTGAGACATACATTTTTGGTCCGTTGTTTGCTGCAATTGTAATCTTTCGGTTGTTGTCTGGCGCTGTCCCAAAGTCGCTCTCCCGGGTGGTTCCGTTCATAACATACTTATACTGCAATTCAACACCTGGCGCGAGGCTCAAAGTAATCTTCCATACGCCTGTAAGATTTCCCGTCTGTTCAGTCATAGCGTAATATGTTGTGCTCCAGGTTGGTGCAAGAACATTCTGTGCAATTGCGACAGAACTTACACCTGCCACACCTCTCATATCTACTTGAAAAACAACCTCAATCAGCGATTGTGGAACTGCCCAGACAACGGAAGAATACGCACTTTCGCCTCCGCTATCATTTACTGCTGTGAGTTTATAATAATGCGTGACACCGTTGACTAAACTTGTATGGCAATATGTGGTTGAGGTTATGAGACCTGTATTTACAAGAAAATAACCAGCAGTTGTTGAACACCAGAGATTGTAACCAGCGAGGTCTGCTTCACTGTTTGCATTCCAGGAAAGGTCTATCTTCTGGTTACCAGCAACTGCCTTTAGCCCCTGCGGCTGAGAAGGTGGCGGAACAACTTGAGCAACAACCGCAAGCTCAGAAGCAGCTGGGCTTTCATTGATGTTATTGTCCATGCTGGTTAGTTGATAGTAGTATGTGCAACCACCGGTAAGACCCGTATCCTGGTGTGTTGTTCCTGGAGGAAGGATACTTGCGACAAACGTTTTTTCGCCAAACGGACAAGAATATGTAGAACGATATATCCTGTATGAAGCGAGGTCTGTCTCCAGATTCTTAGTCCAGGAAAGGTTCACTTTTTCCACCCCGCCCCAGCCAACAATTCCTTCTGGGGTTTGTGGCGGAATGTTATCCGTTGCAACAGGCGCGGTTGTAACAGGAGAGGAATATGCGCTTTCCACATTAAGTCCAGTTGACTTTTGAGATGTTACTGCATATGTGTAGGTCGTTCCGTTTACAAGTGGATTTCCCGAAGGAGTTGAAACAGTAACAGTATAGCCGGTAGTCCAGGTCACAAGGGAGGCGAGCTTCACATAGGTGGAACCCGCGACATTCCATTCGTAGATATTGTATCCCGCGAGTGACACACCCGTAACCTGCTCCCAGGAAAGGTCAATCGCCTGATTTTTTGCAGTCGGAGTGAGTCGCTGTGGAGCAGGCGGAGGATTTGTATCCGCAGGCGAAACAATTATTTTCCAGTCCGCACCGCCATTATTGTCCCAGGTGTTGTCGTCCCAGTGGAAACAGAAATTTATCTCTGATACCGGTTGACTGCCCATAAAAGGTCCGAGAGTTATGTAGTACGATGTGCCGTTGAATAGAAGCTGAGTTTCAACTGAAAGTGAATCATACACGGTTGTAGTTGAGTTAGTTGGCCAGTATTCTGAGGACGGATGGGTCCAGCCGTTCACGCCCCAGTGAAGTTTCCCTGGTTTGCCAAGTTGAGAACCAAAGATTGTGACCTGCTGGTCACTGGTTGGATTTTGTGGAGTCCAGAGCCCGCTTGTTTCTTCAAAACTTGCATCCCCAACCCAGACATGCTGGATTGCGGTCTTTCTCACATTTCCTTTCTTGTCAACTGCTTCAATGTAGTAGTCAACAAGTTTATTTGTCCCTACATTTACATGCGCCCAGTATCTAAGCGGAAGATATTTTGGTGTGCAAGGTGGGGGGTCTTGAAGAGTTTCATTCAAGTAAACCTTTACCGGCCATGTGCCGGACGACATTGTAATTTCCTGCCAGGCACTAACTGCTGTCCCGCCAGAATATGTGTAGTTGTCGGGAGCTATTGGCGTGGTGTTTGCACCAGTTGCGGTGCGGTACTTCAATTTCACTGAAGAAAGTCCGGATGCGTCATATACGAAAGTGAAAACATCAAAATCACAGGGATATGTCCATGACTTCCAGTTATACGCAACACCGTAATTGAGTGAGCCAGGGTTATATGGAAAGCGTTGTGGAACCCAGACAGTTGGCGGAACGGTATCGGAGGCACCGGCAGAAAGTTCACCTTCGCCTATGACCGCATCAGCAAAGTCACAGGCCTTGTTTCCAGCAACAATCGGTATGAAAGTGAAATCAGAAGATGTTCCATAGTAGATGTGACCGGAATCTGCAAAACCCAGAAGATAGTGCCAGGCCTTCTCAACATTATTTGAGGTGACTTCTGGATGCAAGATATTATTGATGTTTGGGGCACCAACATAAGATTCAGCAGTAAGAACCCTGTTTGAAACCGCGGTCATTATAGCCCAGTACTGTGAATTATCATCCCAGGAGTTGACCGGGTCAAATGTTGGTTTATCTGGATAATTATTCTTGACCCATGGCCAGTTCCAGTTAGAAAATGTCGGCGAGCCAAAATCAGAATCAGCATTCACCCACGAACCGTCTTCTACATGGACAATATCGTTAACATCTACTGGAAAGTTAGCCAGATACTCTTCTGTTGTGCTTGGCACATAACCCCTTGCTGAGGCGCCAGATGCCTTATTTGGCGTGTTTGTCATATACGAATCATAACCGCCACCCCACGCATTGTCACCATCATGTGCAAGAACAACAAGTGGTGGTTTCCCAACCTCAGCCGCCTGAGCAATTGCATCAAAAAGGTCAACCGGAAATGCACTATAGCCATCAACATAACCTTCGTAGTCAGCACACGGAACAACAATTATCTTGCTTGGAGTTCCGGTTTCAGGGTCAATATATTGTGCGTAATGCGGCCTATAGGAGAAACGGAGCTCGTTTGTGGTTGGCCTTCCATCAATTGATGCATTTCGCCACACTGAGCCGGTTCCATTTGACTGGCCTGCCTTGTTCGGTGGTTCTGTATTCATTCCATTGCCAGGAGTTGCTGGCCAGTTTGAGAGACAGCGCGACAGATGTGAATTCGCAACATAGGTCCAGTTAATTCCTTCGCTTTTGAGTATTGGAATCATCCGCTCTGAAAATGCGAGTTCAAGTGGCCAGAAGCCAGTTGACATTGGAACTGCTGTACCCCATGCCTCTCCATATATTGCTTTGTACAACTGTATGTAGCGCCGCGCAACTGTGTCATCTGGAAGGAGCGGGAAGAACGGATGGTGAAATCCGGTGAGGACTATGTTCATTCTTGACTTACCACCAACTGTAGTCCATCCGCGCGCCTCCCGCCACGGAGTTTTCCAGTCAGGAGAATAACCAAGGCGGTACTGGTCACCAAGTGCCTTCACATTCATGGCAAGAGCGCCGGTGTAGGAAACAGTGAAGCCAGCTTCAGGATAGGAAGTTATGGTACTCAGTGCGTCACGTGGTCTTGACTGGTACGCAGCAACCCGGTCATCTTTGCCAAAAATAGCACCAAGGTCATTTGCAGGATGACCAGCCCAGGGATTAGTATTCTTGTAGTCAATTGATTCTGGTGCGAGTTCCCATCTTTGAATCCCTGCCCTGCTTGGCATCGGCCAGTATATCGGCTGATGAAGGTGCCAGTGGTTTACATAATGAAGAGCGTCAGTTGCAGAAAATGCAGTTGCGGTGCATACAAGGAGAGTAGCCAGACTGGAGAGAATATAGCAGCGATTCCGAATTCTTCTCATTTACTTATGGTTGCCAAACTGAAGAAAGATTGCGAGAAAATTTCACCCAGAATAGGTGTAACAATTCTATTGCACGAGCAATATCCGTGGCAAGACCACGTACAAAGATATTAATAACTCTGCTTAAAAATACGTCTGTCAAAGTCACCTCAGTATCTCGGCCGTATATACAGAACACTTACATTACACATTCCTACGCTGCCGTTACTTGTATAATAATATGTTTCTATCTTCTTGACACCGTCCCATGTAACATTTTGCCAGGAACCTTCTGCATAAGTCTCGTCTGTGCTGGTTATTGAGATCCAAGTACCCCATTCGTCATTTGTTACATTCTTCCAATTGTAGGATGTGGTTTCCCCAGCTGTATTATTATTACCCCATACAACAATTTTCACCTGGATTCTACCCCCTGGAGAGATATCAGTTCCATTGACTATACAGTGACTCCAGGGGACAGCCGTAGCGGAACCACTGGTTGTTGTCTGGTTAGAGCTACCCTTATATAGAGGCACGCAAGTGACAGGCGGATTAGTACCAAGATACGCACCAGCAACATAGACATGTGAAGAGAACTTGGTTGCATAATTGGAATTATCATCACTTATGTAGCGAGAAGTTTGTGATGCACCAAGGTAAAAGTTATCTACTACTCTTGCATTACTTTTTAAGGTAGTATTTCCTGTGATGTAACTCTCACCACTTCCATCAATCTGTAAAGCCGTCGCAGCATACATATTTTCTGTCATCGCTCCGATAAAAAACACCAACAAGTGGAGTAAAACAACTTTTTCAAATCTAACTTTATTAGAATTAAACATTTCGACCACCTCCTTCTCTTTCGCTGGTTCTGCAATTCACCATCTTATCTATATTTATTTTACCATATCCTCCAGGTCTACGTCAATGTTTGTGTCAAGAACTTGTTGGGGACTTTCACCATAAAAGTCATTTTCAAGGAACTATTTGAGGATTGTTAGAACAGCAACATCCACTCAAGTGGCCTAAAAAACCATCTTTGGCCAC
>Ga0066636_10000334_pt1 | contig 25227 bp, 19 predicted proteins | sample CryGeyCG2014_080_2_FD_62736 | JGI IMG/M metagenome (GOLD analysis project Ga0066636, IMG submission 62736) | Groundwater microbial communities from aquifer - Crystal Geyser CG07_land_8/20/14_0.80 | ecosystem: Environmental > Aquatic > Deep subsurface > Groundwater | place: USA: Utah: Grand...
TGTCCACTGTTGGCGATAATGGCTCCATCCTTCATTAGGGTAAAATGCTCCTTGCGGATCACATTGATGTTGCCTGTGACTGTACAGAAAAAATCGCCGATCCGAACCGCTCTGGCGATAGGCATGACCACAAATCCATCCATAACGGCCTCCAGGGCGGCCACCGGATCCACTTCGGTCACAATCACATGGGCGCCCATCCCTCTCGCCCGCATGGCAAGCCCTCTTCCGCACCATCCATAACCGCAGACCACGAAGTTGGCACCCGCTATGAGTCGGTTCGTAGACCGTATGATACCGTCCATGGTACTCTGGCCGGTGCCATAACGGTTGTCAAACAAATGCTTGGTCTGGGCATCGTTCACGGCAATGATGGGATACTTCAAGACCCCGTCTTTAGCCATGCTTCTTAAACGGATGATTCCGGTAGTGGTCTCCTCGGTTCCGCCCCGCACCTCGTCGATAAGATCCTGGCGATCGGAATGGAGGGTGGAAACGAGATCCGCGCCGTCGTCCATGGTGAAATGGGGCAGAGTGTCCAGCACCGCATGGATGTGCCTATAGTAGGTCTTGTTATCCTCTCCCTTGATGGCAAAAACCGGAATTTTGTCATTTTTCACCAGGGAAGCGGCCACATCGTCCTGTGTGCTCAAGGGGTTGGAGGCGCAAAGATACGGCTGAGCACCACCTGCCTTGAGGGTCTGCATGAGGGAGGCGGTTTCTGTGGTCACGTGCAGGCAGGCCCCCACCCGGATCCCTTGGAGAGGCTTTTTCTTTTCAAACCGTTTTCTGATCCGGTTCAAGACCGGCATGCTCTCGTTGGCCCATTCGATCCGTAATTGGCCTTCTCGGGCCAGCCGGATATCCTTGACATCGTATTTCATGAGGTTCCTCCCGATATTTTCCGGATACAGGGGGCCGCTAGACACCGGCCTTTTCCCGCAATACATCCACCATATTCGTCCTTTCCCAGGTAAACTCGGGTTCGTTTCTTCCAAAATGGCCGTAAGTGGCGGTTTTCCGGTAGATGGGCCTCAGCAGGTCCAGGTATTCAATGATGGCCGCGGGTCTGAAGTCAAAAACCTCTTTGACGATTTCTTCAATCCGGCGCTTGGGGATCTTTCCGGTTCCCATAGGATCCACCATCACCGACACCGGTTGCGCCACGCCGATGGCGTAAGCAACCTGAATTTCACATTTTCTAGCAAGACCGGCGGCCACGATATTTTTTGCAACATGGCGTCCCATGTAGGACGCGCTGCGGTCCACTTTGCTGGGGTCTTTTCCGGAGAAACCTCCGCCCCCATGACTTCCCTGACCGCCGTAGGTGTCCACGATGATCTTTCGGCCCGTCAGGCCGCAATCCCCCATGGGCCCTCCGATGACGAAGCGTCCCGTAGAGTTAATAAAGTACTTGGTGTCCCCGTCCCGCATCTCTTTTGGGATCACTTTTTTGATGACCTCTTCGATGATGGCTTCCCGAAGCTCATCATACCCGATATCCGGCTTGTGCTGGGCGGCAATAACCACAGTATCTACGCGTTTAGGGGTCCCGTTTTCATACTCGACGGTGACCTGCGACTTCCCGTCCGGTCGTAAAAAATCGAGCGCCCCGCTCTTTCTTACCGATGCCAACCGGCGGCAAATCTTATGGGCATAGGTGATGGGCATGGGCATGAGCTCCGCAGTTTCGTCTGTTGCAAATCCGAACATAAGCCCCTGGTCCCCGGCACCCTGCTCCTTGAACAAGCCCGTTCCATTGACCCCTATGGCGATATCCGGAGACTGGTGATCGATGCTGGTGATTACCGCGCAGGTCTGCCAGTCGAAACCCATCTGGGAAGAATGGTATCCGATATCCCGGATGGTCTCCCGAACGACTTGGGGCATGTCTACATAACAATCCGTGGTAATCTCCCCGGCAATGAACGCCAAGCCGGTAGTAACCAGTGTCTCGCAGGCCACACGGCACTTCTTGTCCTGGGCCATGATGCTGTCTAAAATAGCATCGGAAATGCAATCTGCCACTTTATCCGGATGTCCCTCAGTTACCGATTCGGAGGTGAATAAGTACCTTTCTTTTTCCATATACGATCTCCTTTTAGGATTTCCTGATCACAAAGACCCTCATCGTCCCGGATTCGGATCTGCCCCGCTTTCGGGCAAAAGCATCATGTTATCGATAAGCCTCGTATTTCCAATTTTAACTGCAAGTGCCATGAGGGCAGGCTTGGTGATGTGTTCCATCGGCTCGAGGGTTTCCGGATCGCAGACGATGATATAATCGATGACCGCTTCCATGTAAGCACGAATGCGCTCGGAGGCGCTTTGGATAATTTTGGCCGCGTCGGTTTCGCCGCTGAGAACCTGCTTCTTTGCCTCTTCCAGAGACTGGAAAAGGCTTTGGGCTGCAGGTCTCTGTTCGGCAGTCAGATAGGCGTTACGGGAACTCATGGCCAAGCCTTCCGGCTCCCTCACCGTGGGAACTCCGACGATCTCAATGTCGAAATTGAGATCTTTGACCATCTGCCGGATGACCAACAGCTGCTGGAAGTCCTTCTGACCGAAGAGGGCCACATGAGGCCGAACGATATTGAAAAGTTTGGCCACAATCGTGGCCACCCCTGTAAAATGGATTGGCCGGGAGCGGCCGCAAAGGTATTTGGGCAATTTGGAAAGCCGCACGCTTGTCTGAAAGCCGTGCCCGTAGATTTCCTGGGCGTCCGGATAGAACACTGCATCCACCTTTTCCGGCTTTATAAGCTCCACATCCCGTTTAAGGTCCCGGGGATACGCCTTGAAGTCTTCCCGCGGTCCGAACTGGGTGGGGTTGACGAAGATGCTGACCACCAAAAAATCGCCCCGTTTCCGCCCTTCCCGGATCAGGGATAGATGCCCGTCGTGGAGATAACCCATGGTGGGAATGAGCACAAGTGTCTTCCCTTTTTTTCGCAGGGTGTCACACTGCTCCTGCATGCCGCGGATGTCCGTTACGATTTTGATCACGGTCTTCCCCCTAAAAAATAAGCTTTTCTCCTAAAAAAATAAGCGGCGAAAAACTCCTTTTCTTCATTTCCAAATAAAACCATAAACAAATTCTTTTAGGGCATCGCTTTTTCTTTGTCAACGGCAGGATAATTGATTTTCAAATCTTAGCCGAATTCGGAAAAAATACAAAACAAAACCCTCTGTCTATACGGGCTCAGAAAGCTACCCGAAAGGCATACCAAGAGCTGACCTTTTTCATTTTTTGATTGATTCGAAAAGAATAAAATATGGACTTTTGTCGCCCCGGACTTTCCGCAAAATCCGTCTATCCACGGAGCATTATTCTGAAGGCCCTTTGGAAGGCACTTTTTTTTTGCCCGTCACCTGACAGGCGTCTTTGACTCATGTGGAAATGCCCATTTTTGGTAAAATATAGGCCTGAAGCGCAATCCACGCCCCGATGACGATCAGAAGTATGGCAATTTCGCTCATTAAGTTTTCCCTTTCGGGATTGTCTTGCTAAATTTTCGGAGTCAATTCAATTCCTGAACTTTTTTAATATAATGCATCTCTATGAAATCAGCAAGGGACGGAATCTCCTCCAGGCCAAATTTGGGAACGTTTAAGTCAAGATTCGAATCGGTCACCCAGGCCACCAGGTCGGAGTTTCCCGCAAACAAGGGCGCTTCATGAACGGCGACCCTGAATACCTCGATCTTGGGCCACCGCTTTCTTTTAAATCCCTCGATAAGGATCAGATCCACGTCATTAAAGTATTGTTTAAGATAGCTGAGGGTTTCGCTTTTTTCGTCATCCTTGATTAGGGCGATCCGGCCCGGAGAGGCGACAAGGACCGTGTCTGCACCGGCGTTTTTATGTCTCCAGCTGTCCTTTCCTTCCTGATCGAGATTGAATCCGTGATGGGCATGTTTGATGACACCGATTCGATACCCCCGCCGCTTGAGTTCGATGATCAGCTTTTCCAGTATGGTCGTCTTCCCGGACGCAGAGTTCCCCACAATAGACAGCATTTGGGGCATCCTCCCTCCTTTTAAAGCCAAAGAGAGGCTTATTTCACCGCCTCACCGATTTTTTCGCTAAGTTTCGGGACAAAATCGAGGATATCAGCCACGACTCCCACATCAGCCACGTGAAATATGGGGGCCTTCGGGTTCTTGTTGACGGCCACCATGAAGGGGGAGCCCTTGATCCCTCCTAGGTGCTGAAAAGATCCGCTGATTCCTAAGGCCAGATACACCTTGGGCTTGACGGTCTTACCCGAGGTTCCCACCTGCCGTGATTTTTCCATCCATTTGGCATCCACGATAGGACGGGAACAGGACACGTCCGCACCCATCACCTTTCCCAGTTCATGGATGATCTCAAGGTTTTCCTGCTCTTCGATGCCGCGACCCACGGAGACCAGCACTTCCGATTTCGTAATGTCCACATCGCCGGCCTCGGCCTCCACCAGTTCTATAAAGCGTCTCTGAAGAGTCGGAGCCCCCTCTTGAAAAGCTTCCGGCGTCTTGTCGATAATCTGCCCGCTTTTATCTTTTCGTTCATTGGGGGTGAAAGCGCCGGGTCGAAGGGTGATGACCGCACCCTGGGTCAGGTCGCATGCCACGTGGGTCCTCACCATTCCGTTGAACTCCTCACGGACAGCTCTTAAACTCTGCCCTTCCCTTGCTTCAAAACCCACCGCATCAGGAAGATAGGCCGCTTCCTGACAAATCGAAAGCCCGGGCGCCAAATCCATGCTGAAATGTTCATGAGGCATCAGAACGATGCTGCCCTTGGGTAGAATGCGGCTCAGCAAGGGCCGAATCACCTCGGCGTTCGGATAGGAAAGCGCTTCATTCTCAATCTTCCATACGGTGGCAAAAGACCGGGCTGCCTCTTGACAAACGCCTTCCACATCTTTCTTTGAACCCATGACCACGGCCACGGGGACAGCTTCCGGTTCAAGCATTTCCGCCGCCGATTTCAGCTCCAGGGCCGTGTCGTCGATTACGCCGTTTTTATGCAGAATATAAGCAATCATCGGGGCCATCACTTGATCCTTCCTTTGGATTTCAAAATCTCAATGAGCTTGTCGATGATTTCCTCATCACTTCCCTCCAGGATCTCGGCGCCTTTTCCGAGCTGCGGGGTAAAGTAATCGATCCGCTTGACCCGGGCGCCTGTCTTTCCAACAGTTTCCGCCGGGACAGCAATATCCGAGATTCCATGGATGGGGATTTCCACGGAAGCCACCTTGCGGATCCCACGGATACCGACATATCGGGGCTCGTTGATCCCTGTCTGGATGGAAAGGACGCAAGGAAGTCGGATCTCGCTGAACTCCTGGTTTCCGCCGGCGATCTCCCGTCCGATTCTGAGGGTGTCAGCGCCGGTAACCTCAATGTGGTTGACCAGAGCGGCAAAAGGCCGTTGCAGCATGGCGGCGAGCATCCCGCCAACCTGTCCGGCACCATCGTCGGCCTGGGCCCCGGTGAGAACCAGATCATAGCCTCCCTTTTTCACTTCGGCCTTCAGGGCGACGGCAATCCCCCGACCATCAGAGCCTTCCAAAGCCGGATCCATGAGATGGATGCCCTTATCCGCACCCATGGCCATTTCTCGCCGGATCACTTCCTCAGTCTCTTCAGATCCGAGGGAAACCACGGTGACGGTGCCGCCCACCTTGTCACGGATGCGAATGGCTTCTTCAACGGCGTAATTGTCCCATTCGTTCACCGAATAGACGAGATCCTCACGTTCGATATCGGTACCCTCCTTGTTCACCGTGATTTCATTTTCCGATGTATCCGGAACTCGCTTGATACACACTAAAATCTCCATGAATCTCCTCCCAAACCGTCAATGTCCGTTTTTCGCTTCCGAATGCGTTTCCGCAGTCGGCTTCGAATTCGGTAAGGCACCCCAATCCATTTGCTGAAGCACCAGTTCCACCAGGTCCATGGCCTTCATTTTTCCTTCCAGACCGCTGGTTTTGATGGCATCCTCGATATTGACCATGCAAAAGGGGCAGGCCGTAATGATGACGGTGGCCCCGGCCTTCTTTGCCATCTCCACCCTCAATTTTCCCATTCGGGTTTCTTCTATCGGTTCGTAAAAAAGCATCAGGCCGCCGCCGCCGCAACAGAAACTCCGGTCTTTGGACCGTTCCATTTCTACCCGGCGGATCCCCGGAATCGCATCCAATACACGCCGGGGTGCTTCATAGATGCCGTTGTGCCGTCCAAGATAGCATGGATCGTGATACGTGTATACCACATGGGGATCTTCGATCTTTTTCAACCGAAGCCTCCCTGAAACAAGTTTTCGTTCGAGGACTTGGCATATGTGTTCGACCTCCGGGATCCCTTTATAATCATGTCTGAGCGCATTGAATGCGTGGGGATCCGCCGTTACAATCTTTTTCACACCGCTTTCGAGGATGGCCTCTGTATTCCGGTTTCTCAGTTCTAGGAAGAGCATCTCCTCCCCGAAGCGCCGGACCTCGTGGCCGCTGTCCATTTCAGCGGAACCCAAGATTCCGAAATCGACACCGGCGCCTTGAAGCACTCGGGCCGTCGCACGGGCAATCTCCTGAATCCGATCGTCGAAGGAGGTGATGCTGTCCACAAAATAGAGCGTCTGAGCGGACGCCTTTTTCCCCAACACCTTGACATACCCCAGATCCTTAGCCCATTCGGATCGTTTTTTTTCCATTTTTCCGTAAGGGTTGCCGCGTTTTTCCAAGGCCGAAAAGGGCTTTTGAAGGGACTGGGGAACCCGGCCCTCGTCGACGAGTCCCCGTCTGAGGTCGACGATCTTGTCGATATATTCGATGAGCAGGGGGCACTCTTCCTCGCAAGCGCCGCAAGTCGTACAAGACCAGATTTCGTCGTCTTCCAAAACGCCGTCCATCAGGGTCTTTTCGTTTTCCGCCCCCGACCAGAGCGGGTACCTTTCGAACAGGGCATCCCGGCATTTGATGGAAATGAAACGGGGTGAAAGGGGACGTCCCACCGCATTAGCCGGGCAGTTGTCGGAACAACGGCCGCAGTCCGCACATGAATAAAAGTCGAGCATATGCTTCCAGGTGAAATCCTCCAATTTTTTAACACCAAAGGATTCTAGGCCGTCCAGTTGCTCTTCAGAAACGTCCCATTTCACCGGTTTTACAGTCCCCTTATCCAACTTCATGAAAAAAACATTGAAAAAAGAGGTGATGACATGAAAATGCTTTCCCAACGGCAGAAAGCATAAAAAGAAAAAAAAGATCAGTTCATGCGACAAGTAAGCGGCCATGTGAACAGCCTGCAGGGTCGACGCGGCATTGGGTGCCAAAACCGCTGCGGCCATCCCCTTCAGAGTCATGGGAAGGACCATTTCCGTTTCCAAATGAGACTGGAACTGATAAGCGACGAGGCTGCCTTCAAACAGCGCATCGGAAACCATAAGGCCGCTGATCAGAAGCAAAACGAAAACCGCTTCGGTTGTATGATTTTTTCCGTACCGAGCCGGGACATCGTATCGCTTCGGCTTGAACACTCCCCGCCGGATCATCGCGATCAGGCACGTGATCAAGACTATGGTGGCAGCAATATCCTTGACTACCATATAGACATTTCCTAGAGCCCCCCCCAGGCCCGGAAGCGTAAAGCCTTCGATGATCCCCAAAAAAACCAGCGTAATGGAACGCAAGGAAAGAATAACAAAGCCGACAAATAAAAAGATATGCAGAATTCCGGCTAAGGGGTATCGAGGCTGCCGGTACTGGGCCAGAGCATACCGGACTGTTGCCCCGATACGCATTGCCAATCGGTTAATACGCGGGTCAAAAGATGCCAAACACAATGGGCGTGTCCGCCTGTAGAGGATATAAGAAAAGATACCGATCCCAGCCAATGGAATGATCCACCATAAAATAATTGCGGGAATACCCAAAAAAGAGGCTTTTGCCGGGGAAATGAACTCAACTATCATTCGTATCTTTTCCTGTTGACGTCTTTCAAATCAGAGGGCAATGAATGAATGCTCATTCATTTTTACAGCGTCGGGTGATCCTGTCAAGAAAAAAATGCGCTTGAGTTAAGGGCACTGCCAAATACTCGCTATGGCGTTGACAAATCTTTCGAATCTATCTAGTAAAGATCTCAACGAAATATCAGAGTCTGTCTTTGGCGAAAAGACCCGTTGTCCTCAACAGGGGCAGAAGGAGGAAACATGACCCAGAAAGTCAGATACGAAGATAAACCGTGGCTTTCTCACTATGAGCCGGGCGTTCCGGAACACATTGATTATGAAACCAAGTGCATACCTGATTTTTTAGAGGCCTCTGCCCAGAAATTCCCGGATCATATGGCACTCCTTTTTCAGGGTTATACCATTTCTTTCCGGAAGATGAACGAGATGGTCGACCGGTTCGCCCGGGCGTTGAACAACTTCGGTATCCGAAAGGGCGACCGGGTCGCTATTCTCCTACCGAACCTGATACCATGCGTCATCAGTTACTATGCGGCATTGAAGATCGGCGGTGTCGTAGTGATGAACAACCCCCTTTATTCGGATCGGGAACTGGAGCATCAGTTCAATGATTCCCAAGCCAAGATCTTGATCACTCTGGATCTTTTGGCCAACCGCATGATCGATCTTCGACCCAAAACTCATATTGAAAAGATCATTTACACTTCCATCGGCGACTACCTTCCTTTTCCGAAAAGCCTCCTGTTTCCGCTGGTGGCCAAAAAGAAGAAGCTTTCGGCAACCGTCAAGCCGGCCGAAAGGCTTTACCGCTGGAAAAAGGTATTGGCGACCTATTCCCCGGATTCACCCCGGGTAACGATTTCCTTTGACGAGATTGCCATGCTGCAATACACCGGAGGTACCACCGGCGTCTCCAAAGGAGTCGTGCTGACCCACGAAAACTTGAGCAAGCAGGTCCAGCAGACTTGTGCATGGTTTCCTCAGTTTGAAAAAGGCAAAGAGATCATGCTGGGGGCGCTACCCTATTTTCATGTTTTCGGGATGTCGGCCTCCATGAATTTTGCCGTCTACATGGGATGGGGGCAAATCTTGATTCCCAAGCCCCAGCCGGAGCCTCTGCTGGAAGCCATCCGGAAATTCAAGCCCACCTTTGCTCCTTTGGTCCCCACTATGTATATTGGTATGCTCAACCACCCGGATATCCACAAGACCGATCTCACCTCCATCAAGGGATGCTTTTCCGGAAGTGCGCCGTTGCCTGTGGAAGTCATCCATGATTTCGAAGCCAAAACCGGAGCGGTGATTGTTGAGGGGTTCGGCCTCACCGAGACTACGCCGGTCACCCATATCAACCCCTTCAGCGGGGGCCAGCGTAAAGTTGGAAGTGTGGGCTTGCCCATTTCCGACACGGAATGCCGCATCTCGGCCCTCGAGGACTGGCAAAAAGAAATGCCGGTGGGAGAATCCGGGGAATTGCTCATTAAGGGTCCCCAGGTTATGAAGGGCTACTGGAACAATACTGAAGAGACAAAAGTTGTCTTGACGGACGGTTGGTTGCACACCAGCGACATCGCCAAAATGGACGAAGAAGGGTACTTTTATATCGTCGACCGGAAAAAAGATATGGTCATCTCCGGAGGATACAACGTCTATCCGAGAGAAGTCGACGAAGTATTTTACGACCATCCCAAAGTCTTGGAAGCCTGCTCCATCGGGATCCCGCACCCGACCCGGGGAGAGGCAATCAAGGTCTTCGTGGTGCTCAAAGAAGGGGAAGAGGCGACCGCCGAGGAATTGATGGCCCATTGTCAAGCGCGCCTGGCCAAATACAAGCTTCCCACCGAAATCGAGTTTCGGAAAGAGCTCCCCAAATCCACGGTCGGGAAAGTATTGAGAAAAGAATTAAGAGGCGAAGAGATCCAAAGGCGTAAGGCTCCTTAGTCAATCGACGATACCTCGCCGAAAACGGCAAAACGATAGGAATGGGAAGATAAACCTCCGGAGGTGCATGAAAGCATCGCCGCCGGGGGTTTGGTTTGTATAAGCTTTGATGAAATCTTAAAACCTCAAGATTGATGGCGTCGTAAAAAGTCGTCACCCCGTTGAAAAACGGGGTCCATGGGTTTTATAAATGCTTGAAAATACTGGATTCCGGCTTTCACCGGAATGACGGAAAGAGAGCATTTTCGACTTTTTACGATTTCATCAATATTGGGATGGCAAAGGAAAAACTTCAGATGCAAGGCGCGCAAATCCTGAAAAATGAGGCGTACTTATAGGTATGCCGCAATGATTTACCCGGTTGAATCCTGCGAAGCAGGGCCGCAAAGCGGCATTCAACCGGGCAGGGGATGCAGCGCAACGCAGCATATGGACTTTTTACGAAGCCATCAGCTTTAGAAAGGATATTTTTTCCCCTTGATAACCTTATCGGCGATGAATCGCCTCAACGGTATGGTGTCGATGGGCTGGTAGTCGGCCAGAGCATCGATGGTGGCAAACAATCGAGGCAGTCGATCCTTTTTCTCCGCGAAGGCAACCACCTGTTTGGCCCGGAATACGATGCCGGCCATGGCGTCGTTGATATAGATCTTCACCGCTGCGCCATGATAGTCACTTGCCGAAGCACCCTTTTTCTGCTGAACTTTTTGTGCCCGCAGCAGGCCGCTTTCCATGGCATAGATTTCCATCACGATCTCCGCCAACAGTGCGACGAGCTCCTGCTCTTTCTCCAGCCTGATCATGAGCTGGTTGGCCGCAATTCCTGCTGCCAGAAGGAAGATCTTCTTGCTCGCCCGCACATAACGTTTCTGCAAGGCAAGGGGTGAAGGATCCGGTGCCGCGGCTGCCTCCGGGGATCCCTTCGTTAACATCTCCTGGACCTTTTGAATGGCCTCTAAAACAGCGAGCCTCCCTTTCATGGCCCGCCTGAAGAGTGTGGCGCCTATTAACAGTCGATTGATCTCGTTGGTCCCTTCGAAGATGCGGTTGATCCGGGCATCCCGGTACATCCGCTCCGCCGGGTACTCGGCCGTATATCCGTTCCCTCCATGAATCTGCAACAGCTCGTCGACGCAAAAATCAAGGGTTTCGCTGCCGAAAACCTTGGCAATGGAGCACTCGATGGCATATTCCTCGATGGTCCGAGCGTTGACGTCGGGATTTATTCGCTCTTCGGGAGTCCTGGCGCTCAATATATCTTCAAGGGCTGCAGCCATACGATAAACCATCGATTCTGCGATGTAGGTTTTAATACTCATATCGGCCAGCTTGTTCTTAATCATGCCGAAAGAGCATATTTTTTTCCCGAACTGTTCCCTCAGAGTGGCGTACTTGGCCGCCTCCGCAACCCCGATCTTGCAACCACCCACCACGCTTGCCCCGAGCTTGTATCGGCCGATGTTCAAAACATTGAAGGCGATTTTGTGCCCTTTACCCACCTCGAATAAGACGTTTTCCACAGGGACCCGGCAGTCCTTGAACACAACCGGTGTAGTGGAGGATCCTTTGATCCCCAGCTTCTTTTCCTCCGGTCCGTGGGAAACCCCTGGAAAAGTCCGTTCGACGATGAATCCGGTGAACTTTTCACCGTCTACCTTGGCATACACGATGAACAGATCGGCCCATTGGCCGTTGGTGATGTAAATCTTCTCGCCGTTGATCAGGTAGTGGGCACCCTCTTCGGAGAGCACCGCCGTTGTCTGAGCATTCAACGCATCGGAACCGGCATTGGGCTCGGTCAGGCAGTAGGCGGCGATCCACTCACCGGTGGCCAATTTCCTAAGATACCGTTTCTTCTGGTCTTCGTTGCCAAAATAGACAATGGGAAGGGTGCCGATGCCGGTGTGGGCTCCGTGTGCCACCGCAAAAGACGCTCCGGTGGCGCTGGCAATGGCTTCAGTTACCAGACAGGTGCTGATCTTGTCCATTCCCTCGCCGCCATATTCTTCCGGAATATCGGTGCCGTTGAGGCCTAACTCCCCCGCCAATTTAAAGAGGGAGCGGATATACGATACATCCTTTTCCTCGATGCGATCCATGTTCGGCTGGATCTCTTTTTTAACGAAATCCACGGCCGCCTGATAGATCATCTGGTGCTCTTTGGACATCTCTTCAGGCACAAAGATATCCTCCGGTTTGATGTCCGCAATGAGGAATTCTCCGCCTGCAAACACTTTTCTCTTTTCCATCTCAGATCTCCCTTTTATCGATTTACCCCTAAAAACTTAACCCTGTTGTTGCAAAAGCTGAGGATGTCCCAGATCCAAGGCGTCCAAGGGCGAAGCCGTAGTATTTTACTGCGAGCCCTTGGCAACGAAGGAGATGGGGCATCTTCGGCTTTCCCTCCGGGTAAAAAATGTGACAAATTTTTTCTTTGTTTTAGAAGTCACCAAAAGTTTATTCGCGAACCATACCTAAACATATTCAAATGCCCTGTTATCATTCTTTTTATCTATACCTTGTCATGTTTTTTATGCAACTGCAGGGTTTATTGTTTGTCCCGGGAAGTACCGACCCCGTTGATCAACAATTCCACCAATGGGTCCGCCATGGAAACCAGATCGTATCCGGTTTTAGAATGCAGCCACGTATTAATCACTTCGTCGATGGCACCCACCATAAACCTTTTCACCAGGCCCAGATATAAATCCTTTCGAACACTTCCCTCTTCCTGACCCTGGTCGATGATCTCGGAGAGCAGATCCAGATACATCTTGGACATCGCCTTGATCTGCTCTTCCGCCAATCGGTTGATCTGGTGCGTTTCCATCTGGTAAACAACAGCCATGTTCCGGTCATCCTGAAAAGCCTTGAGGTGTAATCGGATCAGGTTCCGTAATTTTTCCAGGGCACTATCCCCCTTGCTCACCGCCTCCTTGAATCGTTCGAAGACCTGCTTGGTTTTGTGCTGGAAAAATTGGATCAGGATATCGTCTTTATTTTTGAAATATAAATATATTGTTCCGTCGGCAACACCGGCCTCTCTGGCAATCTGGGAGACGGTGGATTGATAAAAACCCTGTTCGGCAAACACCTTGATCGCCGCTTCGAGGATGCGGTGATATTTATCGTTTCTTTTCTCCTGACTGTAAATGGTACACCCCTCTTTAAACGGCAAGGATTATGAATGAATATTCATTCATTTATCAGCCCCTCAATCATCCTGTCAAGGGGAAAATGATTTGTATCCAACCATGCAAACCGATTTTGTAGTAAGACAACACACGCCGGGGGGAAATATCGAATGGTCGATCACCTGATGGGTCAGGTTAGAAAATGAATCAATGTTCAGTTATCCGAAAATAACGCACAGAGGATGGATATTGTTTTCAAATAAAAAAGGCATCCGGGTTCAAACACAGATGCCTTTGAGAAGTCGGGATAGGCTATAGCTTTTTTACGTTCTTGGCCTCGGGGCCTCTTTCACTCTGCTCCACGTCAAAGCTTACCTGGTCTCCTTCCGCGAGGGTTTTGAAGCCTGGGGTATCGATGGAGGAGTAATGCACGAATACATCCTGACCGTTTTCCTGGTTAATGAAGCCGTACCCTTTTCTGTCATTAAACCATTTAACCGTTCCTACTGCCAAAGCTCTGACCTCCTTTCAAGCGTTGCAAAGTTGAACCAGACGTTCGGTCGTTACGCCGGCAAAGGAACCGTTCCTTCAAGCGAAATCGACCTCATCGTACCGGACCGCCCAGCCCGCCAGCTTTGAAAATCCTTCCCAAGCCTGCCATCGGGCCGCTCCACCGCCAGCGACACTATGCAAACCGTTTTCAAAGGTCAAGCGAAAAATCAACATGAGATAAGACAATCCAGTCCGCTTTATAATCCACATGGATTTCGCTGAAAAGTACTCTTGAAAAAGTGTCTTTTGCTGATCCATAATCAAAAGAGGGATCCTTCGATTGCCATCATTATTCCGGTCCTGAAAGAAGCCTTCTTCATCAACAACACTGTCGCCCACCTTGTCGATCCAAACCCACCAAATCGCTTCGAGGTTATTGTCTCCGACGGCCATCCCCAAGGGACTACTCTCGCCGCCGTTTGTGATCCGAGAGTCAGAAAGGTCTTATCCCCCTGGGCCAGGGGGCACAGATGAACACCGGCGCAGCCCTGGCAAAAGGAAAGATCCTGTTGTTTATACATGCGAATACACTTTCGTTATTTTACGCAGGGGTGTTTTGAGTCTTTGGCATGGCCGCTCTTTGGTATTGAAATTCCCGTGACCACGCGCTATCAGGCTAAAAGAATAGATAAAAAAGGTGTTGGGAGGTTGTCGCTGCATGGACATCTATTCAAATCCATGTTTGCACTCTGCCTTAACGAATCGTTGGCAGGCGGCACTGCACCCGGTTGAGGAGGGGATATGGACTTTCAGAGACTGGCGGATGACTTGGGATTGAATTTGGAAGAGTTCAAAGAACTGCTGGAGCTTTTCGTCGATACATCCACGGCTGATCTGGACAAGGCCCTTTCGGCCGTGGATGCGAAAGATGCGGAAACGGTGGCAAGGGCTATCCATTCCATCAAGGGTGCTTCCGGAAATTTGGGCTTCATGGAAATATACGAAGCGGCCAGAAAGCTCGAAGCCGACGCACGGGCCAACCGGTGGGAGGAGATCTTGATGCCGATTCATCGGCTCAAAGATCAGATACGGGATATCTCGGCGATGCTGCATCCGTGAACCGGAACCCGAATCAGAAATGCGTGCTCGTACCATATGATATAATGAGGATGCCAGAAGGGTTCCGATGATGGAAAAGAAGTCATCTATGTCATTTCCCATACTCATTGTGGAAGACAATCCGGTCTCCCGAAACATTCTTTATAAAATTTTGGCCAATGCCGGATATGATGTCGTTGCCACCGAAAACGGCCATGAAGCCCTGAAGGTATTCCGGGATCGGTTTTTCCCTATTATTCTCAGCGATTGGCTCATGCCCGGAATGGACGGCATTGAGTTGTGCAGGGCCATCCGCAAAATGCAGCTGCCCGGATACATCTTTTTCGTTCTTCTCACCGCAAAGGATTCCAAGGCCGACATCATCGAGGGGCTTAAAGCCGGAGCCGACGATTATCTCACCAAGCCCGTCCTCCACGCCGAGCTGACGGCGCGCATCCGCACTGGCATCCGTATCCTTGAGCTGGAAAAATCCCTCAAAGCCGCCGCCGAGGAAATCAAGGCTCTTTCCGTGACCGACCCCTTGACCGGATGTTATAACCGAAGATATCTCAACGAACATCTTCTCCAGGAAATCACGAGATCCAGAAGATACGGACGTTCCCTTTCCATTGTCTTATGTGATATCGATTATTTCAAACGCGTCAACGACACCTACGGACATGCAGCCGGGGACATAGTCCTTAAAACCGTCGCCCATTGTCTCAATGAATCTATTCGAAAGGGAATAGATTGGGTGGTTCGATTCGGCGGCGAGGAGTTCCTCCTGGTTCTCCCTGAAACCGAGTTCCGTTTTGCCTTGCAAGCCGCCGAAAGGCTCCGGCAAACAATCGCCGCTCGAGCCATCGATCTGACCCAAACAAGCGTAGGGTTAACAATCAGCTTTGGAATTACCGGTTTCACTGCGGATTCCCCTGATGATAAAATCTCACCTGAAAAGATGATTTCCATGGCAGATCATTATTTATATGAAGCCAAGAAAGGGGGAAGAAATTGCGTGATGGGAGGATCCTTCTAGAAAAAGCAGAAAAATAGACGATTGGGCTTTCCAAAACGAGGCTGATGAAAAAATGGCCAAAGACCTGTGAATTCCTATTTTTTGTCAGGAATGATCGATCTTAAAAACGTTTGATTCCGCCCTCTAAGATAGCCGTTCAAAATCTACCCAATGCACCTTTCCCGCCATCATGCTCTTTCTAAAATACGAATGATTTTAGGTTGGTAGGATTCTTTTCGGCCCATGCGATGACCCTTGGCCTTGACAAAAAGAAAGGAAAGCCCCAGGAATAAAAAGGCGGCTCCGACGGAGAGGCCGGCAGGGTTAAAACCCAACACCGGCGCAACCTCCTGGCCCAGGAAACCTCCCGCCATCATCGACAGGATAGGTAATAAGTACAAGAGAAAGGAAGCTTTGACCAGTGAACCTGTCTCGAATCCCATCACGACTCGGTCACCGATCCGGGCGCCTGCGACATTAATGGCATCCACTTCCATGTCCTTGCCGCCGCCGAAGGTATGACAGGAGCTTTGAACCGAGCATGATTCACAGGCACCGGTCTTTTGTGTCTTGATGCGGGCGATTTCGCCTTTAACGTCAATGACGATCCCTTCTTCCGTGGTCAAGCACAACCCCCTCTCCTCAAGCCCTGAACCGGTATGGCGCGGCCTCAGGATGCCCGGACTGAAATGTCGTTTAGATCAGGCTGGACGTGTTGATAACAAATCAAACCGCACTGGAGGCACCGCCGGGCTTCCTGAATTGCCATCTCCTGGGTGAAGCCCTTTTCGATCTCCTTGGCTTGATCCATTTCGCGGCATTCGGCAAGTGGCATGATCTATCGTCTTGCAGCCGCGACGTTTTCCACGTGCTCTACATTCTGGATGTCGGAGTCTGGTATCATCACTTTTTCCGGAAGCGCCGACCCAATCCCATATATCATTTTCTGATGAACCGATGCAACCGGTCGGCGCCCGGCACCGGGATACTTTTATCCAGCGCCTTCATAAGACCCAACCCAATCACAAATTCCCTGAAAAGCGCAAGGACCGCATGCGCCGTGATCATATCCTTGGTATCTTCAAACTTGATGAAATCGTAAAAACTCAAAATTGGGATGGCAAAGTAAAAAGCTTCAGATGCAAGGCGCGCAAATCCTGAAAAATGAGGCGTACTCATAGGTACGCCGCAATGATTTACCCGGTTGAATCCTGCGAAGCAGGGCCGCAAAGCGGCATTCAACCGGGCAGGGGATGCAGCGCAACGCAGCATATGGACTTTTTACGAAGCCATCAAGCTTGAATGGCAGCACCGTTTGTTTTACTATCGCTTTCACCTCGTTGGTTTGGGTCGTGTGGTGTTTGAGCAATACCTATCTACCTGCATCGACGAGGTTTATCAATCTATTTCTCAAGAAAATGCTTGCCAATCGCGGATCTTGAGTTACAAACTCCTTGACATTATAAAACCGAGGGCATTTACTCCTTTCGCTTTTCCAATTTGAATAACTAATCGTATTCTAAATGACAGCGAATCAAAAAGCCAACGTCGGGGTTATTGCCGCCTTGACTCTGGTCCACTTTACCGGCGACCTTTATGCCTCATTCATCAACCCCCTTCTCCCTGTCTTTGCCGACTCCTTTTCCTTGTCCATGACCCAGGTGGGGTTGCTTGCCGGCGTCAACCGGTTATTCATGTTCGTGGTCCAACCGTTGGCCGGATACTTCGCCGATCATTACCGGAGCCGCCTTTTTGTACTAGGCGGCCCCCTGTTGACCATGGTATTCATCCCCCTCGTGGGGTATGCCCCGAGCTTTTTGTTTCTTATGGCGTTCATCGCCATCGGATCCATCGGTCAGGCCCTGTTTCACCCTCCCGTGGCAGGAATGATCTCCGGTTATTCGGGCCGCCATTTCGGCTTCTCCATGTCCATCTTCAATGTAGGCGGGACCTTTGCCTTTGCGGTGGGACCCATAGTGATCACGACAATCGTACACTACTTGGGTCTCAAAGGAGCTGTCTATTCAATGCTGATCGGGCTTCCTCTCATGGTTGTCCTTTTCAAAACAGTCCCGAAGCCGGAAGGGGAGGGGCTGACCAGCCACGGTTTCTTCGGATCCCTGAAAGAGGCGATAGGGAATGCCTGGAAAGGGATCGTGGTGATCTGGATCGTGATGGTTTTAAGGGCGTTCGTAAGCCAGGCCTGGCTCACTTTTACACCGGTACTGTTCGCCAGAGAAGGCTATTCATTGATTTCAGTGGGGTTTATCGTTTCCATGTTCACCCTCGCCGGGACGCTCAGCGGACTCCTTGCCGGTCATCTTGCGGATCGACTTGGTTACAAACCCATTTTCTACGCCAGCAGTCTTTTCACAGCCCCGTTGCTATTTCTTTCGATTCACCTGGGTGGTAACTGGGTCTTTCCCTTGGCGTTTCTAACCGGTTTTTTTTCATTGGCCACGCTTCCGCTGGGCGTGGCTCTGGGACAAGAAATCGCTCCGAAGGGAAAATCCATGGTGGCAAGCCTCATGATGGGCCTGGCCCTCGGCGTGGGAGGCGTGATGAGTCCACTGGTCGGAAAATTCGCCGATCTATATACTCTCAAGGCCGTGCTTTACTGGCTGCCGGTCGCCCCCATCATCAGTCTCTTTTTTGTCTATCATCTCCCCGAAAAGTCCCCTTCTTCCAAGGGTGCCTGATCCTGTCATTTTAGCACTGGTGTTCAAAGAACCCGTAACGACCGGCTCATGAGAAATCCATCGCCGTCTTTAACCGGAAAGCTGCTGTTGACAAAAAACGGCTTGTGTTTAAAATTAGCCTAAAAAAGATCCCCCATTTCATATCCTTCAGCTTTTTCGGGATCATATGAAATACTTGCTTTTGCCTAAAGGAGGGTTTTGCCTTGTCAGACAGCAAACTTTACGATCTCATCATTGTCGGGGGCGGACCGGCAGGATTGACCGCCGCCATTTACGCCATGCGGGCGGCCCTGGATACGGTTCTGATCGAAAAGGGTGTCCATGGCGGACAGATCGCCAATACCGACAGCGTGGAAAATTACCCAGGATTCGAAACCATTACCGGTTTCGAGCTTTGCCAGAAATTATCCGATCATGTTAAATCTTATGGGATTGAAATGCATCAAAAAGAGGTGATCGCCATCGAACCCGGTATCGATTTCCACTCGGTTCGACTCGATGACGGTCAAACCCTGAGCGCCCGTTCGGTCATTCTGGCCTCCGGCGGCACACCCCGCAAACTTGCCGTTCCCGGTGAAGATAAGTTCTACGGAAAGGGAGTCTCGTATTGCGCCACCTGTGACGGGTTTTTTTACCGGGGTAAGACGGTGGTTGTGGTCGGCGGCGGCGACACCGCCATGGAGGAAGCATTATTTCTGGCCAAGATCACTCAAAAAGTGTACCTGACCCATCGCCGTGATGCCTTCAGGGCCAGCCGCATCCTTCAGCAGCGCGTTAAGGCCGAATGCAAGATCGAGGTTTTGTGGAACACTGTGGTCACGGAAATCAAGGCTGATGATAAAGGAGTAAACGCCGTCACCTTGCAGGATACCAAAACGAGTGAAAAACGAGAGTTGGCTATAGACGGCGTTTTCGTCTTCATCGGTTTCGTGCCCGATAACAAGCTGGTTCCCAGCGGTGTGGATATGAATGCCCAAGGGTATGTCATCACCGACGAGAAGTGCGAAACCCGGATCCCGGGTCTCTTCGTGATAGGCGACCTGAGGCAGAAATACGCCCGCCAGATCGTGATCGCCGCAGGGGATGGCTGTACCGCTGCCTTGGCCGCGGCGCACTACGTGGAGATGAAAAAAGCCTCCGATGCCTGCACCCTGTCGGAATAACCCTCCGGCAGAATTTTTCCCTTACCGCAATCTCCGATACTCATCCCAAAATCAGCAACAGGGCAGCGCCCGGAAAGCTTCCGGCATTCCATGCCGGGTCGAAGCGCCGTGTCTGCTCAGGATAAAGAGGCTGATAGCGGGTAAGAGCAGGAACACAAGGGTGTCTGTGACGGATTTCAGGACCATAAGGGTCTTGATTACGGATTTTTCCTTATAAAATATCACCGGCGGTTTGGATCCATGATGACGATCCTTGACAGAATCGGCATTTTGGCTATAGTGATGTTCAGTTGCAATTTTTACGAGGATCGCTCCCCATGCCGCCCTACCCTTGTGATTCGATCAATCTATCCCGAAGGCAGTTTCTTCAACGAACCATCCGGGCTTCCGTTCGTTTAGGGGTTTACACCCCGTGCGCGTGGGTTCTCTTAAACGAAGCGCCAAAAGGCCATATCCAAGCGTCCGTTCGATCCGACCTGCCCCAGGGAGAGAGAGACATGCCACCGGCCCGATACTGGGTTTCGGCAAATGCCCAAGGCGTGGACTGTCTGGCCTGTCATCTCCCGCAAGACAGGATCCAGGGTCTCGTTTTTCAACATAAAAAAGGCTATATTCGGTGTTTGCTATGTGCTCAAAAATGTCTCCTGGCTCCCGGTGATCGCGGCAGATGCCGGGCCCGCATCAACGACAATGGCGTATTGAAAAGCCTGGTATATGGCCATCCTGTCTCCATGCATGTGGATCCTATCGAAAAAAAACCATTATATCACTTTCTGCCCGGTTCCGCCGCCTTTTCCCTGGCAACAGCCGGGTGTCCTTTAAGTTGCCAGTTCTGTCAGAATTGGGAGATTTCACAGGCAAAGCCCGAGGACTTCACGGTCCCCTTCGTAGCGCCGGAGGAGATCGTGGCGGCATCAAAACAGCGACAGGCGCCCGTTATCGCCTTTACCTACAACGAACCCACGGTCTTTACCGAATACCTGCTGGACATCGCGGCCGCAGCCAAACCCAAAGGGATCCGCAGCGTCCTGATCAGTTGCGGGTTCATGAATCCGGAACCCCTCAACGATATGTGCCAGGCGCTCGATGCCATCAAAATCGACCTCAAGGGATTTGACCGCGCCTTTTACCGCAACGTCTGTAAGGCCGAACTGGACCCGGTGCTGAAAAGCATCCAAACCGTCGCGAAACGGGGTGTGCATCTGGAGATCGTCAATCTCGTGGTGCCGACCCTGAACGACTCTGACACCATGCTGAAAGGCCTCATTCGTTGGGTGTTGGATGAGGTGGGGCCCGATGTGCCCATCCATTTCACCCGGTTTCATCCGGATTACAAGATGTTAAACCTTCCGCCCACGCCGGTCGGGACACTCGAGAAAGCCTATGATCTGGCTAAGGCCGCCGGAATTCGTTATCCCTTCGTGGGGAATGTGCCGGGTCATCCCGGTAATCACACCTACTGTCCGGCGTGTGGAAAGGCGGTGATTCGTCGGACCGGGTTTTTCGTGACCGAAATGCAGATTGAAAAAGGCCTCTGTCGTTATTGCCGAACGCCCATCGCCGGTATCTGGGCCTGAACCCTCGTTTTTCAAAGAGATTTCCGTGGATCAGCCACCGATGCCTTCTGCAACCCCTCCCCGCAGTTTCTGTTTTATCAATAACGGTTTGCCGCCAAAAGTGGCCTGGGTTTGTATCGTCACAATGTCCGCCGTTTGTTTTTTAGCCCTCTTCGGGCATTTTGCCGTCGCTGTTGCGGTTAAGGATGACATCCGCTCACCGGCGGTTGCAGGACGCTTCTATCCGGAAAACCCGGATAAACTGAGGGCCGCCATCCAACTGTTTTTAGCGGATGCCGTGCCTCCGGAATCCGAGCCTCCCATCGCCATTGTCTCCCCTCATGCCGGATACATTTTCTCCGGCCAGATCATGGCCGATGCATTTGCCCAGGCAAAGGGCCATGCTTACGACCTGATCGTTATCTTAGGTGTCAATCATTCCCGCTCAGGCTTTGGCGGCGTTTCGGTCTTTGCGGCCGGCGGGTTCCAAACCCCCCTGGGGATTGCCGCAATCGATTCGGAAGCCGCAAGGCGGCTTATGGAGCGATTTCCCGAGGCCCTTTTTGATAAACCGGTGCATCAAAACGAGCATTCCATCGAAGTCCTTGTGCCTTTTGTCCAAGTGCTGTTTCCGGACACCCCGATTCTGCCGGTCATTGTCAGCCTCAGAGATGATAAGGCCTGTACCCATTTCGGAGAGGCTCTGGCCCAAAGCCTTGTGCATAAAAACCCTCTCATCGTGGCCAGTTCGGATCTATCCCATTATCCGAAATATGGCGATGCCAGCCGGGTGGATCGCAACACCCTTCAAGCCATGGCAAGCCTCGATATCCGTCGGTTTCAACAGGTTGTCCGGAACCAGGAATCTTTGAGTCTTCTCGGCCTGTCGACCTGTGCCTGCGGAGATCGACCGGTGGCGGCGGCCATGGCTGCCGCAAAGGTTTTGGGCGCCTCAAGCGGCCGTATCGTCAGCTATGCCAACTCGGGCGAATCCCTTGGGGGAAAACGGGATCAAGTGGTGGGATATGGAGCCGTGGGGTTTTATCGTCATCCAACAAAAATCAGCGGCAACCCCTTTCCGGAACCGCCTGCCGATATGAACCCCGCGCCCCTTTTAACGAGTCAACAGCAGGTTCTTCTCCAGTTTGCCCGGAAAACCCTGATCCAGTATTTGAAGACCGAGACCATACCCTTGCCGCGATTTCCAGATCCATTGTTGTATGCGCGTCAAGGCGCTTTCGTCACCCTGAAGCGGCACGGCGAACTGAGGGGCTGTATCGGTCACATGGAGAACGATCTTCCCCTTGGCCAGGTCGTGGGCCACATGGCTCTTCAGGCCGCCTTCAACGACAGAAGATTTTCTCCCCTGAAATTCGCGGAACTGGAAGCGATCGAAATCGAAGTGTCGGTCCTGACACCCTTTCAACGGATAGACGGCCCTGGCCGCATCATCATCGGCCGGGATGGGGTGATGCTTCAAAAAGCCGGACGGTCGGCGGTGTTTCTGCCCCAAGTAGCGCCGGAGCAGGGATGGGGCCTCGATGATATGCTGGCGCAACTGAGCCTGAAAGCGGGGCTTTCCCCAAGTGCATGGAAGGAAGGCGCCTCCCTTTACATCTTTCAGGCCCAGGTTTTCAGCGAAAGTTCGCCTCGACCGTGACGCTAGCCCTGTTTGCCGTCGGCTTTACTTCGATTCTGGGGCAGGTCGTCCTGCTTCGGGAACTGGCCGTTACCCTGTACGGTGTGGAGTTGATTTACATTCTGGCCATGGCTGCCTGGCTCTTCTGGTCCGCCGCGGGCGCCTTGATGGGACCCCGATTCCGGGTTCCTCAAAAAGCGGCAGTGGGTTGGATGTTTGCCGCATTTTCCCTGGTTTTCTTTACCGATGTTCTATTCATCCGATATTTCCGCACCCTTGCCGGGGCCTTTCCAGGAACCTTTCTTTCTTTTCCTGTCCAGATCGCCGCCATCGGAATCGCTCTTTTCCCGGCAGGCCTTTTGATGGGCCTGCTATTCCAATGGTCGGCAAAAATCTCAGTGGCTCAAGGCGGCCACCTGGCCCGGGCCTATGCTATCGAAAGTATCGGAGGCGTTGTGGGGGGCGGCGGTGCCACCCTGCTCTTTTTTGCCGGCATTCAAAATCTCACGGCCGCATGGATCTGCGTCGGTTTTGCCGCGATGACCTGGCTCCTGATTTGTTGTAAAGGCCTTCACCGCTGGGCAATGGGTGGCATGGCGATATTTCTGTTCGCTGCCGGCTTTTTCTTTCTTCCTTGGCTGGATCCTACAACCACTCGTTGGAATCATCCGGACCTTGTCGCCACAAAGGATTCGCCTTACGGCCGACTGACTCTTACCCGACGAGCGGATCAATTCGTGCTTTTTGAAAACGACGTGCTCAGTTTTGAAACCGAAAGCGTTGACGCCGAATCCTTGGTTCATCTGGCGGCATTGAGCCTTGAGCGAATAGACGCCGTTGCGGTGCTCGGCGGAGGGATGGAGGGCTTGCTGCATGAACTGATCCGGCATCATCCCCGAGCCATCGACTATGTGGAAATCAACCCTGTGCTGATCGATTTGCTTTCACAGCACCTTCCGAAAGACCGGACCACCGAACTTCACGGACCATCGGTTCGCATCGTTCAGGACGATCCCCGGAGGTTTCTTGAAACCGCCAACCGCTACGATCTGATCCTGATCGGTATGCCTCAGCCCGATTCCGGCGCCGCCAACCGGTTCTACACCCGTGAATTTTTCCGGCTTTGCCGCCGACATCTTCAACCGAAAGGAATCCTGGCCTTTCGGTTGCGCTCCTCGGAGAATCTCTGGTCTTCCATGATGATCCTGAAAAACGCCTCAGTCTGGCTGGCGCTGAAACGCGAATTTTCCCATGCCTCAGCTCTGCCTGGAGTCTCTATTATTATCCGCGCCTCCCCGGCTCCGGTTCCAACGGATCCTGAAGTGCTCGTCGGCAGGTTTGAAGAACGACGCATCCACACCCGGCTGGTTTCCCCGCCTTATATCCGATATCTTTTTACCAATGACCGATTCTTTGAGATGGAACGCCTTTTGAACGCTTCCGTGGTGATCCCCAACAGCGACGTCCATCCCATCAGCTACCATTATTCAGTGCTGATCTGGCTTTCCAAATTCATTCCATCCATGATCCATGTCCACCCAGCCGATCCGGCAGATTCGATCATACCCCTAATCCTTCTTCTCTCGATTTTTGTGGCAGCAGGATGGCTCCTGAGGCGAACGTCTCGCTTTCGTGACATTTTTTGGATGGGTGCGGCCGGATTTGCGGGAATGGCTCTGGAAACCCTGATTCTGCTTTATTACCAAGCCAGCCGGGGGGTTCTCTATCAAAACATGGGATGTCTGATCATGGCTTTCATGGTCGGCCTCTGGGCCGGCGCTTACGGAGTTTCCCATCTGTCCGTATCTCGGATGCGCACGGCGCCAACCGGCGCTGTATTCTTTTCAATGATCGGCATCGTTGCAGCGGTGTTTTCCGGAATGCTTTTGGCTCACATGCATGCCGGCCTCTTCACGGCATCGATTCTCTTGTTTGCGAGCGGCGCCGCCGTGGCCGGCATCTTTGCGGTCACCGGCAGGAGCGGCACGGCCGAACAGCAGCGGGCCGCCTCGGAAATCTATGCCGCCGATTTGGCGGGGGGATGTGTCGGAGCTTTCGTGGGCAGCCTCTGGCTGATTCCGTTTTTAGGAATGCTCCCCGCTGCCGCAACCCTCATCGGGGTGTCCCTGGCAGCGATTTTCTTGATGAAATCATGACTGCAAAAATGGATCAATAACAAAATCAAAGTCATTAATCGCAAGGCCCATGGTTTTCATGGCTTGCGATACCTCACTCTGAAAATCTACCAAGCTTTCTACAACTTATTCGGAGAAGAACCATTCCATTTAATGTGATCTATACCGGAGTCTATCCGTTTTTGCTTAGTCTCCTTTTTTGCGCGTTTTTGCTTTTTCTATTTCCGCAGATTTCAATTTTTAAAAACAACCTTGCCTAATCTTCAGAAAGTGGATTATATGGCTGAAACTGTCAACTTAAAAAAACAGAAAGGAGGGTGCTGGATATGAAAAAGGGCGTGTTTGTATGTCTTGTCGGTTTTTTCCTCATTCATCTGAACGGTCCGGCTT
>Ga0066636_10000336_pt1 | contig 25220 bp, 28 predicted proteins | sample CryGeyCG2014_080_2_FD_62736 | JGI IMG/M metagenome (GOLD analysis project Ga0066636, IMG submission 62736) | Groundwater microbial communities from aquifer - Crystal Geyser CG07_land_8/20/14_0.80 | ecosystem: Environmental > Aquatic > Deep subsurface > Groundwater | place: USA: Utah: Grand...
CCAGCTAAATCATCTTTAAAATGTTCTTTAATACGGATATTTCTGGCATCTACAGCAGCTCCGGTAACCTTATCCATTAGGTCATTCCCATATGCTTCCTTTAGGGAAAGGCCATCACTTTGATGTAGTCTCATGTGTACATTTTATCATTTTCTTGCGCAACATACCAAGGTTAGTGAGTTGGACGCCGGAACAGATCAGTGGTCGACTGGAGTTAGAAAATGGTAGATCAATTATCTGCCGGGAGACAATTTATGCCTATGTCCACAAAGATGAAACTAAAGATAAAAGACTTTGGGAATACCTCACTCTTAAACGAAAAAAGAGAAAGAAAAAGTATGGCCGAAAAGTGACCATGGTCAGGATACCTAATCGTGTTTCCATCCATCTTAGGGATGAATCAATTGAAACTAGAGAAACTTTCGGCCACTACGAGGGTGATAGTGTCATTGGCAGACAAACAAAGAGTAGGGTCATTCACACCGAAGTGGAGAAAAAAACCAGATATCTCCAAGCCATAGTTATTGATTCAAAATCAGCTACCGATACCCTCGAAGCCCAGAAACAAATCTTTACAGAATTACCAGCCAAAACAGTAACTATGGACAATGGTTTGGAATTTACTAAACACGAGGAATTAAACAGATTGGGTATCAAAACTTTCTTTGCTGACCCGTACTGTTCGGGACAAAGAGGAACTAACGAAAACACCAATGGACTAATTAGAAGATATCTACCTAAAAAAACCAGTTTTGATAATTTAGCTCAAACAGAACTTGACGATATAGTCTTTGAAATTAACAATCGACCTAAAAAAGTATTAAAATTCAGTACTCCATTCGAGGCACTTCAAAAAGAATTATCAATTATAGGTATTGCGTTTCCAAATCGAATGTAGCAGTATTGAACAAATCGAATATTATCGATTGTGAGTATTGTCAAAAGTCTGAACCCAACCGTCCCATTGCTCGTTTTTCAAAACCACTTCCTGAAAATTATTATCGGTGTACTCCTTTATGACCTTAATCCAGAAATCCCGTGCCGAGGAATTTTCTTTAAGTTGTCTGACCTCCCACTTTCCCGGGAAAAGATTAAATACCTGCTTAGCAGCCTCTTTACCAATACCTCTTTTCCGAAACTCTTTCTGAATATAAAACTCACCGATGTTCTTGGCTTCTTTCTGAACCAATGTATGGCAATTGACTAAAGTAAATCCAACGATAGCACCGTCAACTTTTATGAAATAAGGAAAACGATTGGCATTTTGCCAATAAACGTCAAAATATTTATATTCACCAGGATCCTCACCCAACATATCCTGCCGGTATTCTTTTAACAGTGTTCTCAATATTTCTCGGTCGTCAAAGCTAATCAAGGAAAGTTCAACAATCATACGATTAATAGTATATTATAATCGCCCAAATTGTTTTCACTAGGCAACGTTTGGTAGAAACTAATAATCTGTTAATTAAAAATATTTATATCCAAAATGTATCGCTATATGTTATAATATAATACAAATATGGCCAGTAACAGTGGAAAAAAAGAGCTTACATTGTTACAACATGTTGGGTTAAGCGCTCCAGGAAGAACATTATTTCGCGACGTAAATTTAAGCCTACAAACAGGAGAGAGTATCGTTGTTCGTGGCTCTAGTGGAAACGGTAAGTCACAATTACTAAAAATCATCGCAGGACAAAATGGCCCAGATGAGGGTCGAGTTGTTCGTAAAGGTGGTGTTACTCAGGAATATGTGTCTGCAACTTTTGAAAACCAACCGACACAGGCGGGTTTGACAATTCGAGAATATTTTCTTGAAGGAAGGGGGCTTAGACAATTGGAAACTAAAAAAAGAGAATTGGAAAATGTTATGGCGGCAGGAGATAATTCGCCGAAGGTTCTTGGAGAATATGGTGAAGTACTTGATAGGTTCGAGAAACAAGGAGGTTACACTGCGGAGACAGAAATAGAAGAAACCCTTGACGGTTTACGAGTTTCCAAACGATTTTCTGGACACATAACTCCTGACTCTCGATTGAATCAGGTCAGTAGTGGTCAGCGTACTAAGTTAGCCATAGGCCGGGCTCTGTTTTCTGATGCCCAGCTGGTTATTCTTGATGACCCCACAGCACACCTCGACGACGAATCGGTAGAGTGGTTAAATCGCCGTCTTGCCGGACAGTCCGATAAAGCTGTAATTGTGGCTTCCAATGATGACCGTATTGCGAAACGAGCCGCTTCCCAAATTCTACAAATCGAAAATACTGGTCGGGTGTTAGCATTTCGCGGCTCCCTAGTAAATTTCGAAAAAATACGAAAGTCTCAACTTGAGGCTGAGAGAATTGCACGCATCACTGGCGAAAGACGGCATGACAAGTTGGAAAAAACATATAATAAATTTAAAAATAAGGGGGATTTTCGTCGGAGCAAGGACTTCGCCAGAACTGGTGCAGCCATGAGAACTCGAATAGAATGGATGGATGAAAAACTTGCCGATATGCCAACCGTTCCCCAAGAACCTAAACAAAGACGCCAAAATGTGCTTCAGATCCGCGATTCACAACGCCCTGTTGCCGACTCATCTTTGATTATCGATATGGTTCAGAAAACTTTTAATGGTAAGGGTGGCGTGGACACTTCCTCTATCGGTGAGATTCGGGTCAAGAAGGGAGACAGACTTGTCGTCGCCGGACAGAATGGCTCTGGTAAAAGCACTCTTCTAAGAATGATCGCCAACGAAGCCGCCGGGGATAATAAATTTAAACCTGATCGCGGAATGATTGTTTTCAATTCCCGCCAGAAAGTTGGATATATGTCGCCAGACCGTCTGGAACTAAAGTCAAATCGTGGAGTTATAGACGAAGTTACTTCTTCTATGGATCAGGCTAACGAAGGACGAGCTATTGCCATCCTCTCGTCTATGGGTTTCGATTCTCATCGAGTCCGTACTCAAAAGGTTCAAACCCTTAGTGCCGGTGAAAAACAACAATTAGCTTTAGCTAAACTTATTGCCGGTAACCCCGATGTTTTGATACTTGATGAACCCACTAGTAACTTACGTCCTGATATAAAATCCCGATTAGCAAGAGCACTAAACGAATATGAGGGGACGCTGATTATGGTCGATCATGATCCTGATTTTATTGAACAATTGAACGTCACCCAGAGAGTTGATTTATCTAAAAAATCCCAAAATAGACTCAGGTAAACTGACTTTAATCTAAAAAAATACATCATCGTTTTAAGTCTATTTTTTTACTGTCTCATTTGTCTCATTTAGGCACAAAGAGGGAGTAGAATAAGACAGAGGTTGGGGACAGTGTTATAAGGACAGAAAGGTTCCAGACCCTAATGCTCCGCAATCTTTCGCTAAAGCTTCAGAATTGCATGCCACATTCCCAAGTTTAGAATTGCATGCCACATTCCCAAGTTTAGAATTGCATGCCACATTCCCAAGTTTAGAATTGCATGCATTATAATTTTTGTTGTGTATTACGCGTATATTCTTTTTAGTTCAAAATCCCATATTTTCTATTTTGGATCTACGATTGATCTAAAGAATCGATTAAATCTTCACAATACCGGGCAAGTCCAATCTACTAAACCATACATACCTTGGAAATTAGTTTGGTATGGGGGTTTTGAAACTGAAAAACAGGCAAGGGATTTTGAACTATATTTAAAAACTGGTTCAGGAAAAGCGTTTGCTTATAAACGGTTTGTTTCTGAAGCATTAGCCAAAGATTTTCAGAATGGTAGAATTCCTCATGGTCTTACGAAACCGAAGGTGAAGTAGACCTCCCCTTCCGCCGGTTGACAAAACTTGCTAAGATGAAGTAATGCCAAGCGAGGAAACAGAAGATTTACGGGAAGAAAAAGTATTGTTTGAATGGACGGCGGTAGAAAGGGCATTTCAGAGGCGGAATCGGGATTTTTGGATCACCGCAGTGGCAATTTTAGTGCTGGTGGGGGTGATATTAATTTTTATTAAAGAATTTTTCTTAATTATTGCCTTGGGATCGATTTTATTTTTGTACTATGTGATGTCAACAGTAGAACCGGCCAATATTAAAAATAAATTGACCAATCGGGGAGTGTATTTTGGTGAAGCCAGATATGAATGGATTGATTTACGGCGTTTTTGGTTTAAAAAAAGTTTATCGAGCCAAATGCTGGCGATTGAGACCAATTTGCGGTTTCCCAGACAAATAGCACTGGTAATAAAAAGTGAGGACCAGGAAAAAATAAAAGAGATAGTAATTAAGAGAATTCCACTATTGGAAGAGTCGCCGACTTTTGTGGATAGATTGGCCAAGAAAATGGCGACGATGTTGCCACTGGAAGACAGGAAGAAGGACAAAAGTCAATAAATTAGGTATAATTTCACAGTTTGCATTAGTCCCCGTAGTTTAACGGATAGAACATTGCCCTGCGGAGGCAAGGATGTGAGTTCAATTCTCACCGGGGACACACTTGGAGGGTTGGCCACAGAATGGCGTCCCGATAGTGGCGGTGGGGTGGCAGAGTGGTCAAATGCGACGGTTTCGAAAACCGTTTCCGGTTTACCGGAGCGCGAGTTCGAGTCTCGCCCCCACCGCCATCATCGGGATGGGTGAAAGTTTCTATAAACAAAATGAAAATATTGGTAATTTCGGACTTACATTTAACAACCCGGTTTGACGAAAAAAAGTGTGAATTTTTGGAGAAACTAATAAACAGGGCTGACAAGGTAATAATCAACGGTGATTTTTGGAGTTATTATTCGTGTACTTTTGGTGAATTTGTAAAATCAAAGTGGCAGAGACTATTCCTGTTATTGCGGCAAAAACAGGCAGTGTATATATACGGCAACCATGACCGTAGAAAATGGACTGATAAGAGGGTCCATCTGTTTTCAGTCAGACAGACGGAAAAATACGAGTATAGATATGGGAAAAATAAAATAATAATCGAGCATGGACATCAAATACTACGTGGAGGAAATCTGGAGAATGAGAGGATTTTGCGTTTTTTTAGACTAATTCATTTTGATGATTTGATTAAATATCCATTAATATGTTTTTTACCAAAAATTGGTGTGTTTAAGTTAATTTGGGGGTTTTCCTTCCGACATCGCCGGGTGCAAAAAAAGATAAATAAAGGAGAGGTATATATGATTTACGGCCACACTCATGTGGCCAAATTTTCACCGGATAAAAATTATATCAACACCGGTTTTATTAATTACGGGGTGGCCAATTATGTCTGGATTAAAAACGGGGTGCCGAGACTGATAACAACCCGGTATTAGGGTCGGCCAAGAAATTTCGGATCCAGTTCAATTGAGGAAGCAGTAACAGAACCGTCGGTGTTGACAGCCCCAAAAACAGCGATTTTACCACCAACCTTAAGTTCACCTTTAGCGGCAGCGGTGGTTTTATTAACCATCATGGAATCGGACAATAAAATGATTTTGGAACTACCATCAATCATTTTGAGAGTGAGAGATTTATCATCGAGAGCGATAATATCACCGGCAATTTGATTTCTGCCTATACCGGCAGACCGTTTGACACCATTTTGACCAGTCCCCTGACCAAGCCCCTGAGTACGCATATCACCAAACCTTCCGGCGATAGTGGCCCGAGTTTTTAGTTGGGCAACTTTATAACCAACCCCAAAAGAACCACCGGCAACTAATAAAACTAAAACAACTACCAATAAAATATTTTTGTTTAACATACTTTCTTGTTTAAAAAATTAATTGAAATAGTATATTACTTAAATCTGAAAGCCAGCTGAAAAGTTTATTCCCAGCGTAGAGCTTCGATGGGTTGGAGAGAGGCAGCACGGCGGGCGGGATACCAACCAAAGACAATACTGATAAGGCCGGAAACGCCCATAGCCAGAATGATGGACACGGGCGAGAGAGCGGAGGGAAAGTTAAGAATTTTTGATAATAAAAGTGAAATCCCGATACCAAAAAGCATGCCAATGATACCTCCGACAAAAGTCAGGATGACTGATTCAACCAAAAATTGGGTAATAATGGTCTTTTTTTTGGCACCGAGAGCTTTTCGGAGACCAATTTCCCGGGTGCGTTCAGTGACAGTAACCAGCATTATATTCATAATGCCGATGCCGCCAACTAAGAGAGATATAGCGGCGATACCGCCTAAAAGGGTGGTAAAAGTACCGGTGACTTGGGAAACGGTATTTAAAATGTCATTTTGAGACATAATAGTAAAATCGGCTTTGGCCGGATCACTGATTTTGTGATGTTCTAAAAGAAAATAGCCAATTTGGTTTTGGGCATCGGTCATGACATCCGGTGATTTGGCTTCGATGGCAATGGAAGAAACATAGTCAACCCCGGCTAATTGTTTTTGCATAGTGGACAAAGGAATGTAAATGGCGTCGTCGGGGTTATTAAAACCGGAACCGCCCTTGGGCTTGGTGATACCAATAACTTTAAAACTTTGTTTATTAATTTTGATGCTTTGGCCAACGGTAGTAACTCCCTCACCAAAAAGATTGGTGACAGTGGTGGGCCCCAGGACTGCTACCCGCCCCACGGAGTCAACATCGCGGAGGGCGATGAAGGAACCACTATCAATAGTGATCTTATGAATGGTGTCATACTCGGGATAAACTCCGGTTATTTGAGTATTGGAATTGTTCCCTCCGGCGATGACCTGAAAACGTCGGCTGAACTCCGGAGAAACATTATTGATGGTGGTAATAGTGGTGGAGTTTTTTATACTCATGGCGTCGGCTAGAGTCAGAGTAGTGTTGCTGCCCGGAGCTTCACGAACACCGGCAGTGCGGGCAGCGCCGGGGTTAATAGTGAGAAGGTTGGCTCCCAGAGATTGAATTTGGGTTTCGATAGCAAGTTGGCTCCCCCGGCCAATGGAAATCAGGGCAATGACTGAGCCGATACCAATAATAATTCCCAAAGCAGCTAAACCGGTTCGCATTTTATTAAGGCGGAGGGTAGCAAAACTTTCTTTAATAATTTCGAGTAATTTCATAATTTTAAATCTTTGGTAATTAGACCATCGCGAATAATAATAATTCTTTTGGCATGAGCAGCAATATCTTCTTCGTGGGTAATCATGACAATGGTCCGGCCTTGTTTATGGAGTTTGGTAAAAATTTTCATGATTTCTTCGGCTTGAGTGGTGGCAATATTGCCGGTAGGTTCATCGGCCAAAATAATTTTGGGATCCATAGTTAAGGCTCGGGCGATAGCAACGCGTTGTTGTTGGCCACCGGAGAGTTGATTGCTTAGATGTTGGGACCGATCAGATAACCCGACTTCATTTAATAGCTTTAAAGCTTTGGCTCTTTTTTCTGCTTCATTAATACCGGCATAGGCCATGGGTAACATAACGTTTTTGAGGGCGGTGGTACGGGGAAGTAAATTAAATGACTGGAAAACAAAGCCGATTTTTTGATTTCGAATATCGGCTAATTCGTCGTCATTAAGCCGGGAAATATCCTGACCGTCTAAGAAATATTGACCGAAAGTGGGGGTATCAAGAGCGCCTAAAATATGCATCAGAGTGGATTTGCCGGAACCGGACGGACCCATAATGGCCACAAACTCACCCGAAGAAACTTCAAAGGAAACATCTTTAAGGGCGACGGTTTTAACCCCATCTTGGGCATAAGTTTTACCAATATGGCGCATTTTTATCATGTGATTAGCGACCGACAAATCTGGTACCACCACCCATACCGCCAAAAATTGATTGGGTGGAGTTAGTGGTGGTTTTACCGGCGGCAGTAGAAACGGCGGTGACAACCTCATCACCTGCGGCGATGCCGGTAACAATTTCGGTTTGAGTGTCATTGTTGATACCGGTTTCAACAGTAACGGTTTCGATTTGTTTATTTTTTAAAATCCGGACAGAGGTAGTACCATCAGTGGCCGATTGGACAGCGGCGTTCGGAACCATGACAACAGAATCCTTAAAATAGGTTAAAATATTGGCGGTGACCGACATATTAGGCAGAAGGCCGTCAACAGCGGAGTCGAGCTGAATAGTTACCGGATAGTTAACCACTCCGGAACTGACAGTACCGGTGGTATCGATAGCAATGACTTTACCGGTAAAGGTTTTGTCGGGAAGGGCATCAACAGTAATAGTGACCTGGTTGCCAACTTTGACTTTGGGGACATCGATTTCTGTCAGGGAAACGGTAATTGAGGGGGTAGCTCCGGTTTTGACAATGGCAATTTTGTTTTCACTGTTGCTGCTATTGGCTGAATCACTGGTGGGATTTAAAATCATGCCGGGAGTCAAAGAGATTGAGCCGATAGTACCGGTAATGGGGGCATAAACAATCGGGCCGGCGGCCTGATAAGAAAGTCGGGAAGATTCGAGAAAAGTGGTAGACTGCTTAATAGTTTTTTCGAGATTGTCGTAAGCGGCTTGGGCGGTTAAATAGGCATTGTGTTTTTGAATATAGGTGGGATCATCGGGCGATTGCATTGACCACTGATTAACATAAACATTTTTAGCGGATACTAAATCTGACTCTAAACTGTAAAATTTGTCCTGAGCAGTTTTTAAACTATTTTTAGCACTTTGATAGTTGGCATAGGCTGACTGATATTTTTGAAGGCCATTTAAGTCAAGATCGATCTGTAAAAGCGGAGTGCCAGTATTTACTTTTTGACCTTCCTTAACATAAACTTTTTTGACGACACCGGAGGCAGTGGTGGTAACAGTACGACTATTGTTGCTGGAAACAGAACCGGAGGCGGAAAGAGAAACAACCAAGGTGCCTTTTTCGGCAATGGCAGTAGTGTAAATGGGAGTCGAAGCTTTGTTTTTATTGATAATACTAAAACCAATAAAACCTAAAATAATTATCACCAGTATTACGGCCAGAATCTTTCTTTTTTGCCAAATTTTACTCATGGGGGAATATTATATACCAATTCTGATGATTAGCTGAAAAGAGGCAGGGTGACTTTAAACTCACTACCCTGCCCTAATTTACTTTTGACTTCGATTTTACCTTTGTGTTCTTCAATAATTTTTTGGGCGATAGAAAGTCCGAGACCAAAGCCGTCTTTGTTGTTTTTACTCCGGGCGATGTCGGCTCGATAAAATCTTTCAAAAATATGGGGAAGATCTGAAGAAGAGATACCGGCACCATGGTCAGAGACTTTAATAAGAGCGGTATTCTTGATAGTTTGGGCACTGATATTTATCTGGGAACCGGAGGGACTATATTTGAGAGCGTTGTCAAGAAGAATTATTAAAGTTTCAACTAGTTTTTCCCGATTACCAAAAACTTGGGTACTGTTGGTGCGGGAAGTAATAGAAATGTTTTTGGCTTGAGCTCGGAGGGTAATTTGTTTGAAACTATCAGCAACAAGATCTTTGACCAAGAGTTTTTCCCTGACCAGTTTTTTGGTGTCGCCATCAAGACGGGCTAGTTCAAGCAAAGAATTGGAAAGTGAAGTTAGTTTGTCCGTTTCCTCCAAACTATCACTAATAATTGATTTAGCCTCCGGTAGAGTGATTTTTTTATCACGAAGACTGACTTCCAACATGGACTTAAGGGCAGTTAGGGGGGTACGTAATTCGTGGGAAGCGTCACCGATAAAGCGTTTTTGTTCTTCGAGCACGGCTTCGATTGGTTTTAAAGTTTTACCGGCTAAAAAATAACCAAGAGAACCGGCGGTTAAAAGAATCAAGCCATTAATTTCTAACAGAGAAAGTAAAACCCGGTGTCTGGCTTCGACTACTAAGTCTTCATTAAAGAGAAAATTTTCTTCGACACGGAAACGGGGAGCTCGGGCAAAACGATTAATTTCCCGGGAAACTATTTGAAAGATCAGACCGGAAAAAGACAGGGAAATAAACATGATGATTAATAAATACCAAGCGGTGAGTTTGAGACGGGCGGTTTTAAACATGAATTAGATAATTAGATAAGAAGATAAATAGATAAATAGTAAAAAAATCATAGTGATTTGCTAATCTTGTAGCCAAAACCCCGAACCGTGTGGATAAGCGGAAATTTAAAAGGGGCGTCAATTTTGCGACGAAGATTTTTAATATAAACTTCGACGGTATTGGGAAGAACATCGGCTTCGTAGTCCCAAACATGATTGGTGATTTGATCCTTGGTTAGAATTTGATTGGGGTGACGAAGAAGCATCTCCAGTAGAGAAAATTCCTTACTGGTCAATTTAATTTCCCGACCGGCACGTTTAACGGCGAAGGTTTGAAGATTAAGGCTAAGATCCTCGAGAGAAATAATGGTTTCACTGATGGTGTGAGGACGGCGGGTGAGAGCGCGGATACGGGCTAAGAGCTCTTCAAAAGCAAAGGGTTTGGTGAGGTAGTCATCAGCGCCACAGTTCAGACCTTCAACTTTATTATCGAGGCGGTCACGGGCGGTGAGAATCAGAATGGGGGTGTGATTTTTATTTTGACGGAGGCGGGAACAAAGGTCGAGACCGTTGAGACCCGGAAGCATCAGATCCAGGACAATTAAATCGTAACTGTTGTCGACAGCCAGATCATAACCTCCGACGCCGTCAAAGGCCAGATCGACGACCATTCTTTCCTGCTCTAAACCTTTTTTAATGGATTGGGCAATGTGGTGATCGTCTTCGACAACCAGGATCTTCATGCTTTAATTATAAGATGAAAGCTGAAGTTTAGCTGAAATGGTATCCTTAAAAAGTGAGAAGAGCAATAATTCTGATGCTGTTTTTGGCAAGCTTTTTGGGGGAAGTGGAACAGGTTGGGGCGAAGTCGTATCAAATAAGTCAGGTAAATATTGAGGCAGTAGCGGAAAAAATCGGAGCGATGCAGGTGAGCGAAAAACGGACTTATGACTTTGACGGTGACTACACTTTTGCCTATCGGGAAATTTTGAAAACAGCCAGCGGTAGAAGTGCACCTTACAAAATCGACGAATTATCGGTTTGTGAAATTGGCGGTTGTTACCGGCAACTGTCGGCTACCGAAATAGCTACAGCTGATGATATTAGACCGGCCGGAACTTTTTATGTCAAGGATCAGGGGAACAAATATTATATAAAGTGGTTTTACCGGAGCAGCACTCAAAAAATTTTTGATTTTAAGTACAGAATTGAGAATGCCGTTACAAAACAAAGGGACACGGATGAAATTTATTGGCAATTTATCGGAACGGCCTGGGAAATAGATCAGGGAAAGGTGACAGCAAGATTAATAATACCGTGGGGAATTGAAGGCATGGGGATTAAGGCTTGGGGACACGGACCTATAAACGGAGTAGTAAATATACCTAATAATAAGGAAGTTATTTGGAAAAGCAGTCGGGTGAAAGCGGGAGAGAGATTTGAGGGAAGGGTGATAGTGCCCTTGGGAACATTCAGTGGCGGCGAAACAGGAAACAAAAGCAAGGCTGATATCGAAAAGGAAGAAAACAAATATATTGAAGAGACAGTGACAAAAGTTTCAAATCTTCAGAAAATAGGAAAAGGATTGTCAATTGCCGTTGGAATAGTACTCCTTTGGGGGATTTGGAAATTTATCAAACAGATACAGATCTTTTTTAAATACCATAAAGACGGAAAATTGCCGCAGGTGAATTTGTCGGGAAGAATTTGGGAACCACCAAGTGAGATCGATCCGGCTCAGGTAGAACAATTATTAACCGGCAAAAAAGAATTGACTCCGAAAGCGTTTGTGGCTTCGATTTTGGGACTAATAAACCGGGGATTTTATAAAATTGAGAGAGGCACAGAAAAAGAAAGGTTTATCTTTAAAAAATACCCATATTATTTGGTGACGGTGGCCAATAAGAATACCCCCTCAGGAATTGAAGAGAAGATAATCAATTTTTTAAATAGATTGCCAGATTTGGGTGGCAAAATAAAAATGTCGGAAATCCCCAAGTGGTGCCAAAAGCATCAAGAAACAAGTTATAATTTCTTTAAATCGCTAAGGGAAATAACGCTTAAGGAAAATTTAAATGAGGGATATTTTGATGCCGAATCACACAAACAAAAAGGAAGGTGGAATTGGGATAAAATTGGGCCAATTTTGGCATTTATTGGGGTAGGGATTTTTGGATTTGCGGCCGGACCGGCAACACTTAGTCCCCTTTTGATGGGAATAGGGACATTAGGAATTCTGTTTCTAGTCTTTTATATGGTAATGCTGTCATTGATTCAAAAATTTGGAGAAAAGAGAACAGCCAAGGGAGCGGAGGAAGCGGCCAAATGGCTGGCGTTTAAAAAACATTTAAAAGAATATAACCAAACGGTAAAAAGTCCAATTGATTCGGTAATACTTTGGGAAAAGTATCTAGTTTACGGGACGGTATTGGGAATTTCCATGAAGGTACTATCGGAATTGCCGGTGAAGTTTAACCAACAGGAGGCAATAGTGGTTGGCAATCATTGGGGAGGGATGCATACGCAGGGTAGTTTTTCTTCCAGTTTTAGCAGAAATTTTGGCAGTATCGGCAGATCAATAAATACTTCTTTTAGCCGGAGCTACTCGAGAAGCTTTGGAGCTAGTGGAGTAGGTGGAGGGGGTGGGTTTTCGGGAGGAGGCGGCGGAGGCGGTGGAGGCGGCGGAGGCGGGGCGGGGTGAGTGAAAATAGAGCCGAAAAAATTGAAAGGGTAATGAAAAACAGACACGAAGGAATAATAGTATTGGAGGATATCCATGACCCGCATAACGCGGCGGCGGTGTGGAGATCGGCTGATGCCTTTGGATTTGGAAAAATATATTTAATATTTAACAAGGAAGTTAAATTTAACCCAAAAAAAATAGGTAAAGAAACGTCGGGGTCGGCTAACAAATGGCTCGATTTTGAAATATTTAGTAGTGCGGAGGAATGCTTCCAAAAACTAAAAGAACAGGGTTATAAAATTTATGCGACAGTTTTGGACAAAGAGGCAAGAGATCTCAGTTTGTCAGATTTCAGATATCAGAAAAAAGTGGCTATAGTATTGGGTAACGAGCACCGAGGATTATCGGAAGAAGCCATAAAGATGGCGGATGAAAAAATATATATTCCAATGCTGGGAATGGTGCAGAGTTTGAATTTGTCGGTGACGGCGGGAATTTGTATGTGGGAGTATGTGAGACAACGTCAAGGTTTATAATTTGATTATGGCAGTTACAAAAATTGGAGAAAAATATTATTGCGCGGTCTGCGGTAATGAGGTGGCGGTGACTAAGGTTGGTGGCGGGACATTGGTTTGTTGCGGACAGGCGATGATTTTAACGACCTAAATTATCAACGATTTTAGACAATTTGGTGATTATGTTCCGGGTGATTTGGGGAGCATAGCCGGTGTAAGTTTCGGGGCTGATCTGACTAAGCTTTTTTTTGGTAGAAGAACCTGAAGATAATTGTTTGATCCAGGACTGAACATCGGTTTGGGTCAAAATTTGGCCCCGGGAAAGATTTTTTAGTTGTTCATAGGCATCAGCTTGACCGGAAACCCGAAGCTGAGACTGAAGACCTTCAGAAATAATGGACCAGTCAGCAGTTAATTCTGATTTTACCCGGTCGCGATTGGCCTCGATTCGGTTTAAGCCTTTAATAAGGGAAATAAGTGAGATGAGAGAATAGCCGAAAGGCAGACCAAGATTACGGTGGATGGTTTTGTCAACCAAATCACGTTGAAGCCAGGAAAGAGGTAATTGTCTGATCAGGCCCTCAAAAATCCAACTTGATAAAAGGGAATTACCCTGGGAGTTTTCAAAATCAATCGGGTTGACTTTTTGGGGCATGGCTGAAGAACCATATTCGGTTTTGACGGCTTTGAGTTTGAGCCAGTTTAAGCCAATCATTAGCCTTAGGTCCTGACAAAAATCAATTGAAATAGTGTTGATCTGATGAAAGAGAGAGTAGAGTTGAACCTGGTGATCACGGGGCTCGATTTGGGTGGTATAGAGATTGGGCTCCAAACCAAGAGATTTAATAAAAGAAGTACTGAAATTGAGCCAGTTGATTTTGGGAAAGGCGGCAAAATGAGCCGCCAGATTGCCAACGGCCCCGGTTAATTTACCGTAAGACCGAAAAGATTTAATCGTTTCAAATGTTTGGGCCAATCTAATACCAAAAAGAGCCAGTTCTTTGCCTAAAATGGTCGGAGCGGCAGGTTGAAGGTGGGTTTTACCGGGAATAACGACGTCGATATTTTCCGAAGAGAGCCTGATTATTTCATTCAATAATTTAATGGCTATGGGAATATATTCCTGTTTAACAAAAGAATCAGTTAAAAGAGCCCGGGCGGTGTCATCAATATCGTTGGTGGTTAAACCCCAGTGAATCCAACCGTGGTTGACTAAATCAAGAAGAGTGCTGTTTGATAAAAGAACTTTAAAAATATTATTGGCGGCAATCAGATCATGTCTGGTTTCAGCTTCTATACTCCTGATTTGCTGATAGACTGATGAGTTTATTTGGGTATGAAGATCAAGAAGGGTGTTTCTTTCGGCAGAACTTAGTGGTCTGATAATTTTAGATTCGGAGAGAGCAATGAGATATCGGGATTCGAGTCCAATCCGACCACGGACCATGGCTTCGTCGCCAAAATAACGACCAATGGTGGTCCCAACTTCCTGCCAAAGCCGACCGTCAAGATTGGAAATAGCAGTCCCCTCCCGAAGGGTGATATCAGCAGGGTTAAGTTGAAATTGGGGTTTGACCATATTATCTTAAAATTACAGCATTTTGGTGTTGGCCAACACCAATAAAAGTAATATTTCGCCTGAGTTGTTTTTCAATAAAAAGAACGTATTTTTGGGCATTAACCGGTAAATCTTTAAAATTCCGGATACTACTGATGTCTTCTTTCCAGCCGGGCAGGTGGTGATAAATAGCCTTTACCTGAAATAATGTTTGGGCATCAGGATGGGGAATAGCAGAATATTTTTTACCTTGGAACTGGTAAGCAACACAAAGAGGAATGGTGTTAAAACCCGAAAGAACATCCAGTTTGGTCAGGGCGATTTCGTCAGACGGGTCAACTCCGGCAACATTGAGTCCGTAGCGAATTAAGGGAAGATCGATGGGTCCACAGCGTCGGGGGCGGCCGGATCGGGCTCCCATTTCACTACCTTTTTGTCTTAGCAGGTTGCCAAAAATTTCACTATCTTCGGTGGGCATGGGACCACCACCTACCCGGGTTTGATAGGCCTTGGTAGCTACTAAAATCCGTTTGAGACTACGGACGGCTTTGCCGCCAAAAGAACGATAGATGGCTCCGAGAGCGACATTGACACCGGTGGTGTAAGGCCAGGAACCATGGCTGATATCCAACATGGCTCCATGAGAATCTTCAAAAACAATTTTTTTATCGGAATTGATGGCTTTCCAAATATAGGCGATAGTGTCCTGAAGATATGGTTTAAAAAATTGTCCGTAATCCCGGTAATCTTTAATGATTTGTTTTGAATCCAACTGTTGATCAACCTGACTAGCGTGGCCGGTTTTTCGCTTGACTTCCTGAGCCATTTGTTTGATTAAGACTTCCTGATTAGCCAGCTCATCGAGAAGTTTTTCCTGCCATTGACGGTCATATAAATCAAGAAGGCGGAGTCCGCAGCGGTTGACCCGGTCGCTATAGGTCCAACCAACCCCAAGATGAAGTGAGCCAATAGCCAGGTGGTCTTTGGCTTCTTCGGAAAGAGCGTCTCTGATTTTATGCCAAGGCATAATTAAATGAGAATTAGGGTCGAGAATAAAAGTGGCCGGAGAGATTTTAAAACCCTGATCGTTAAGGGTTTCAATTTCATTTTTAAGGAAGGTTAAATTAATGACAACCTCCGGCCCAATAAGATTCATGGTTTGGGGATTAGTGATGGTGCTGGGAATATAGCCGAGAGAGAATTTACCTTTGTCGGTAACTATGGTATGGCCGGCATTGTTGCCACCAATGATTTTGGCGCCGATATCGGCCTGGAGGTAACTAACACATTTACCTTTGCCACTATCACCCCAACCAACATCAGTTAAAAGAACCGAACCTTTGGACCAGTTTTTGAAAATTGATTTCATGTAAAATAGCTTGTGTTAAAAATTAACGCACCTAATTATCTTTACTGTCCTTTTTGTAAAAGTCAACTGGCGCAAAGGGAAGATGAAGAAATAATAAGAAAGTATTGTCCTAAGTGCCTTTGGGTTTATTATCCCCAAGCTTTTGATTCGGTGGCGGCAGTTATTACCAGAAACGGAAAAATGTTGATGGTTAAAAGAATAAGAGAACCATTTAAAAACAGCTGGATGTTTCCCGGCGGTTTTATTGAATTTGGAGAACATCCTGAAGATACGCTAAAACGAGAGGTAAAAGAAGAATGCGGTTTGAAGATATTACAAAGCAAATTAATAGAGGTGGTACAAACTAGTGATGACTTCCGGGCACCGGGAAATTTAGTGTTTTTTTATAAAGTAAAAACATCGGGAAGAAAGATAAAAACTGATAATGAAGAGAATAGTGATATCCGGTGGTTTGGGATTAAAAAGGCGCCGAAAATTGGCTGGAAATCGCAGAAATATATTTTAAAAAAATTTTTCCTTGACAGTAAAGAGGAATAAGGATAATGTTTACAAGTGAGTTTTAAAAAGTACGACGGGGTGATAGTTGGAACCGGACCGGCGGGTATTTTTACAGCTTTGGAACTAGTTAAAAGCAATCAAAAAATATTATTGTTAGACAAAGGCAAAAGCCTTGAAGACAGGGTAAAACAAGGGGTGAGGGATGTGGGGAGCGGTTGGGGCGGGAGTGGGGCATATTCGGACGGAAAACTAAACATTTCAACTACAGCAATCGGAGTAAAAATTACCGATTACCTGAAAGAAGAAGACTTTGTCAGACTGGTGTTAAAAGCTGATCAGATCTGGGTAAAATATGGAGCACCGAAGAAGTTATACGGCACGGATCAAAGGAAAATAGCAATGATTGAAAAAGCATTAAAAAAAACCCGATTGGAAATCAAGATCAGCCCTATCCGCCACATCGGGACCGGAAGAACATTTGAGGTGTTAGAAAAGATGTATGACCACTTAAGGCAAAATATGGAAATCAAGTTTGAGGCTGAGGTGGAAGAAATATTGGTAGACGAGCAAAAAAAAGTAAGAGGGGTACGGTTGAGGGGAGAAAAAGAAATTTTGGCATCATGGGTGGTGGTAGCTCCGGGCAGATGCGGAAGTGGTTGGTTTACTGGGGAAGTGGAAAAAATGGGCTTAAAAAAAATCATTCACCCGGTGGAAATCGGAGTAAGGGTGGAAGTACCGGCTAAAGTAATGAAAAAGGTAACCGATGTATTATACGAAGCAAAAATTTCGTATCGAACAAAAACTTTTGACGATTTTGTGAGAACTTTTTGTATGTGCCCGAATGGTTTTGTAACTGACGAAGTGGTAGGAGTTAATGGTCATCCGGTAATAAGTGTTAATGGTCATACCTTCAGTGACCGTAAATCGAATAACACAAATTTCGCTCTGTTGGTTAAAAATTCTTTTACTCAACCGTTTAATCAACCAAACTTATACGGGTCCTATGTTACCGGACTGGCCAATTTACTATCAGGGGGTGTCTTGGTCCAAAGGCTGGGCGATTTACTGGCCGGGAGAAGATCAACAGTAGAGAGGATAAAAAGTGGCCAAGTAAAACCCAGTTTAAACACGGCGGTACCGGGCGACTTGGCTTTTTCACTACCATACCGCCACCTAAGTAATCTCCTGGAAATGCTAAAAGAAATGGATAAATTAGCGCCGGGAATATTTTCATTTGATACACTACTGTACGGGAATGAAGTTAAATTTTTCTCGGCCGGACCATCTTTAAGTCCATGTTTGGAAACTGAAATAAAAAATTTATTTGCCTGCGGTGACGGAGCAGGAGTGAGTGCCAATTTGCTTCATGCGGCAGTAACCGGACTTAGGGTAGGAGAAGAAATAAATAAAAGGTTTTATGAAAAAAACTTGGAAACTTGATGATATTTTACCGATAGGTCAATTTGGTAATTTATATAGGGAAATTGAAAATGATTTGGAAAAAATGAGGAAATATGTCGGCGAGTTAAAGCCTGATATCTCGAAAGAAAAATTTAAAGAGATTCTGGAATTTTCAGAAGAAGAGGAAGAAAAAATGGCGAGACTCGGTGGTTTGCCGGGATTGATGGAAGCGGTTAACCAAAAAGATGCTGAAGCGAAGTTATTAAAATCAAAGGTAGAAAATTTAGCCCTAAGATGGAGCGAGGTGGGAATAAAAATGTCGTTGTGGATTAAAGGCAAGAGGAAACCAAAATTAGACGATAAAAATGCCAAAAGAATTTTTGGGGTGATAACTGATTTGGAATACGGACTAAAACGAAGCCGATTGTTGGCTAAATATAGTCTCCCGGAGCATGAGGAAAACATAATTGTTAATAAGGACGTCAACGGCATGGGGGTGCTAGAGGAACTAAGGGAAATGATATCGGCGGAGATGGAATACGAGATAGAAATAGACGGAAAAAAGAAATTAATAAAAACCCAGTCGGAATTACTGGCACTGGTTTATGACCCAAGGGATGAGGTGAGAAGAGTGGCTTATCAGGCACTACTTTTAAAACAAAAAGAAAATTTACCGAAGTTTTTTGCCATATATCAAGCCGTAATTAAGGATTGGAATTATGAGATGAAACTCCGGGGGTACAAAAGTGCGATAGCAGTGAGAAACCTAGCTAATGATATCCCGGATGAGGCGGTGGAGGAACTACTTGGTAGCTGCAGTAAAAACAGAGGTATTTTTCAGGAATATTTTATATGGAAGGCGATGGAATTAGGAAAAGAAAAACTAGAGCGTAGTGATGTGTATGCACCGATTGTTAAAAAAGAAAAAAAATATACTATCGAAGAGACTAAGGAATTGGTGCTGGGAAGTCTCTCCCAATTTTCGGATAAATTTTATAAATTCGGTAAAGAATTGATTGAGGGGCAACAGATTGACTGGATGCCAAAAACAGATAAAAGAAGTGGGGCTTTTTGTGCCACCATATCGCCAAAAATTAAACCATATATAATGCTGAATTTCACCGGAAAACAGCGGGATGTGTCAACTCTAGCCCACGAGGCAGGACACGGAATTCATTCGATGTATGCGGCAGGTCACTATCCCTCAACCCAAAATGCCAGCTTACCACTGGCGGAAACGGCCTCGACTTTGGCGGAAATGATATTGTTTGAGGAAATTCTTTTAAGGGAAAAAGATGGGGAAATTAGGAAGGCAATGCTCTCCGATAAAATGGCTGATGCTTATGCCACGGTCTGCCGCCAAAATTATTTTATATTGTTTGAAAAAGAAGCCCACAAAAAGGTTCCCCAAGGGTTAAGGGCCGAAGATTTGTCAGATTTATATTTTAAAAACCTAAAAGATCAATTTGGAGAAAGTGTTTTAGTATCACCGAATTTTCGATATGAGTGGTCATATATTTCCCATATTTTTGCCAGTCCTTTTTATTGTTATGCCTATAATTTCGGGGAATTGTTGAGCTTAGGATTGTACGCCAGATATAAAAAAGATCCGAAAATTTGGCGGGGACGAATTGAAAGGATATTGGAGGTGGGAGGAAGTAAAAATCCGAATGAGATGTTGAGGAGTGTGGGAATTGATATCCGGCGTCCCGGTTTTTTTCAGGAAAGTTTTGATATTATTGCCGGATGGCAAAAACAATTGACAAAAATATGAACGAAGAAACAATAAGGTATTTAACGCGTTTTTTTTCTAAATATCCCTTAAAAAGGTATAGGAAAGGAGAGGTGTTGTTTCAACCGGGAGATGATTTTGGGGGGATATATTTTGTCAAAAAAGGTTTTTTTAGGATTTATTTAGTGTCAAAGGACGGGAAAGAAACAAGTATCCAGATGTTTAAACCCCTGTTTTATTTCTCCCTGATTTCGGCCCTTACCGGAATTAGAAACCGGCATTTTATTGAAGCAATGACACCGGTGGAGGTATGGAAAGCGCCTAAAGACGAATTTATGAAAATGTTGACTGATAATTCTAAGATCAGAACTGAGGTGGTGGGGTCGTTTTTAAGAAAATTCATTGACTTTACCTCACAAATAATTCAGACAATTGCCGGAGATGCCTATACTAAAATTGCCGGATTAATTTATTCAATGGCAGATGAGTTTGGTGAAGACAGGGGCAAAAAGAGGGCGGTAAAATTCAAAATTACTCACAAACAAATAGGAAGTCTGACCGGTTTGACCCGGGAAACGGTAACACTGCAAATGCTGAAACTGGAAAAAGCGGGATTGATTGACAATGATAAAAGAGAGATAGTGGTAGAGGATATGAATAAATTACGGAAAATGCTGGGATATGAATAAGAAATTCTTTGAAAATCCAATAGTGAAAAAATGGATACCGGAAGAAATTGCGGAATGGTTAGAAAAAATTGTGGCAGAAAATTTTAGGGATGCTGATAATAAATGGGGAAGTTGGAAAGTAAAATATAAAGCCCGGCACACGTTAAAAGTGGTAAAGTGGGGAAATATTCTTTTAAAAAACTTTAAGGAGGCAGGGTGGAACAAAAAACAGGCAATAATAATTTGTTTTTTGCATGATACGGGGCGTTTTCCGCAAGTTAAACAAAACAGTTACTCGGACATAGACACAGGAATTGATCATGCTAGTTTGGGGGCGAAAATGATATCAGAGTTTTCTTTCGATTGGGAAAATATCTGGTGTAATAAAGCTGAAATAACAGAAGCGATAATGTGGCATAGTCGGAAAGAATATTTAGGTAAAAACCGGTATGCAAAATTTATCCGGGATGCGGATAAGCTGGCCTGTTTTGAGGACTGGAAAGAAATGGAAAAAGATATTGAGGATAGAAAGATTGAAGGGACAGGGATAAATCCCCTGGTTTGGATGAGATTGGAGGCAAAAGAGCCGATTGATAATAACCTGGTAGCTACCAGAGCGGAATGGGTATTAAATATCGCCTCATGGCTGTGGAATATCAACTATAAAGCGGCCCGGAAAGAAGCGATTAAAATGGGGATGAGCAAAATACTGTTGGAAGAATTTAAAAATAATGGAAACACGAAGGGAGAAGTGGAAAGATTAAAGAAGAATTTGGAAGAATTTAGGAAGTCGGCATAAGATATAATCGAAGTTGTGGACAATTCGGGAAATATAAAAATCTTAACCTGGCAAGGGTTTCTGGTCGGGTTTAATCTGTGGGCACCGATTATGGCGATTTATTTTGCCAAAGTGACCGGGTCATATGTCCTGAGTTTGAGCGTGTTTTCAATAGCGATGATTAGTAGTGCCGTTTTTGAAATACCGACGGGAGTGTTTTCTGATTTAATCGGAAGAAGATATACGACCATATTAAGCGGATTGTTTTTAACTCTAATGGGAGTGGCGTATGCTATCGGTTTAAATTACAGCTGGTTGGTAGTGGGGGCAATTTTGGAGGGGTTGGCCAGAGCATTAAACAGTGGAAACAATGATGCTTTGTTGTATGACAGCTTGAATAAATCCGATAGAAAAGAAGAATTGGAAAAATATATGGGGCATATTGGAGCAGCAGAACAAGGAGCATCCGGGGTAGCGGCAATATTGGGAGGGATATTGGCGGCAATATCATTTAAGTTGGCAATGTGGCTGTCAGTAATTCCACTTTTATTGTGTTTTATTACCAGCTGGTGGCTAATTGAGGTAAAAAATGAAGAAAAAGGAGAAGGGAATATCTATTTGTATTTAAAAGAAGCCGTTAGTAATTTTGTAAAAAATAAAAAAATTAGATTATTGAGTCTGTCATCAATAATCGGTTTTGGGTTGGGTGAAGCCGGGTTCCAGTTTACGAACGTGTTTGTGATAACTCTATGGCCGTTATGGGCGATTGGGATAGCCAGAATGCTTTCTAATGTCGGGGCGGCCATTGGCTTTGGTTTGAGTGGGAAGATAATGAAAAAATTTAGAGCGGTGAATGTTTTAATGTTTGAGCAAATAACCAGCAAAATAATTAGTTTATTTTCATTAATTTTTCCAACAGTTGCCTCCCCCGCTTTGATGTCAACGACTTCCCTAATGTATGGCCCGAGTATGGTGGCAGAATCTTCGTTATTTCAAAGAGAATTTAGTGATAAACAAAGGGCGACTATGGGATCTTTAAACTCGCTGGGGCGAAGTATCTTTTTTGCCATAGCGGCAATAGGTTTGGGGTGGTTGGCGGATATAACCAGTCCAAGAATTGCTCTTATTGGCGGACAAATATTGGGGGTAACATCAGTCTGGCTGACCTGGAAATTGCTGAAATTATTCCCGACAACAGTCGAGGATTTTGCCGATGACGCCACTGAGTTTACCAATAAGGGTATCTGATTTGAACTGAACAGGTTTGTCAGTAGATTTGGAAAAAGCTTGGTCGACACTGATTTCGGAACTTTTGACGGCGCCAAGATTTATCCCCCAAAATAGATTGTAAAGGTCATAGGATTTTTTAAACATGTCGTAGGCGGTGGTGGAATCACCTTTAGTCTGGGCTTTGGTGCCGACTTCAAAGAGACGCATGGAGGCAGCCAGTAAATGCTTGCTGGTGCACCAAACTTCACCTTCGTAATCTTTAATGATAGTTTTAAGAAGAGAAACACGAAGCTTTCTGATCTTCTGGAGAAGTTCGAAATATTTAACCTTGCCGGTTTTGTTGGCATTGAAAAACATGTGTTCCTCGAGGGAGATAAGATTCATAATAGCGATGGACAGATCCTCGCCGGAAGAAAGATCGAGAGTATGGCCCTTTTCAGCGGTTTTAATTTTGTCCATAAAGGTTTGGAGATCAAGAGTTTTGGTCATGGGTATATTTTATCAAGTGATAAGTGAAGCGGCAAAAATAACTAAAAAAATAATAAAAGTACGGGACATAAGTGAAACAAAGGCAAACTCTTCTATCGGGGCATGAGAAACACTAAAGAGACTAATACCTAATTCGTCCGGGAGAGGTGACATGATAATAAGAGCACCAACGACAGGAAGAGTCCAAGAGAAATATCGGCTATGAAAAAGCTTGGTTAGGTGGTATCTGGTAAAAAGTTGGGGGGTGAAAGAAGAGTCGTGGTCGATTTTGTTTCGGATTAAATAGAAAATGATGATGTCGCCAATAACAGCACCGAGAGCAGCAGCGGAAACAAGCCCGAAAAGATTGAGATAGGGAGCTAAGGAGAGCATAAGCAGGAGGCCAATGAGTGCAGTAAGAGTAGAGGAAAAAAGAAAACCACCCAAAAGACCTCCAAGATAACCGAAGCGAGTAAGAGAGGAGACAAGCGAGGGAAAAAAGGAAGAGCGATAGAGAAGATAGGTAAAAAACAGCCCAAGAAGGAGGAGAAAAGTGTTTCGGGACCGATGGGAATGAAGACGAGAATGAATCACAGAAAAATTATAGACGGAAAAAGAGTTTAAAGGCAAAGGTAACTAAAAGGACAGAGCCCAGTGGAAAAACAACCTTAGCGTAAGGAAAAGGAGTATGGCCGAGACGTTTTTTTATAAACTGATAACTGTGATTAGCTAGGGCCATGGCTAAAAAGCCGATGATTTGGCCAAAAAGAATCTTGTCGACACCCCAAGCGCGATTGTTCACCTCGCCGATTTGGTCAGTAAATTGGAAATACAAAAGGGTGGTAGCTAATAAAATCAACGATAAGAGATGTTTGTTGTTGAGGTATTTGATTTTTCCACCAAAGGCGGACCGAGGGATTTTGGGAGCCAGCCAAAAAGCGATGGCAACATTAAGGGCAGAGATCCAGATACTAACCAAAAGATCGTCGATGCCTAGTTTTTTAGCAATCAGCATTCCCCCACCGACAGTAACGATGCAAACAGGACACTGGGCGTAAGCAGCTTTGACAAAAATCATAGATTTATTGTAGCTAATAAATTAATACTACATATTGTAGTATTTGCTTATTGACAATGCAAGGGGTAGTTACTACACTCTGTAGTATGATCCGAATGAGTCAAATAAATTTTTACTTCTTTACCGCTCTGTTGCTGATAATGACATTTGTGGGCGGTGTTTTTTTGGGAAAAACCAGTAACGCCTCCCTCCCCTCAACCCAGCCTCAAGTACAACCTCAAGCTCAACAACAAGTTCAAGCACCAGCCCAACCACAGATATCAATAGACACCATAAAGGAACTGTTTAATAAAAATGTAGTTAAGTTTGGCAAAGGTGACAAGAAGTTATTAATGGTTGAAGTTGCCGACCCGAGCTGTCCATATTGTCATGTTGCGGCCGGGTTAAATGGGGACCTAAATAAACAAATGGGTCAGCAATTTGTTTTAAAAGCTGATGGCGGAAATTATATTGCGCCTGTAGAGGAAATGAAAAAATTGATTTTGGCGGGTAAGGCCGATTTTGTTTGGCTTTATACTAATGGTCACGGAAATGGAGAGCTAGCCACCAAGGCCATTTATTGTGCTTTTGACCAAGGAAAATTTTGGCAGGCACATGATTTTTTGATGTCGACCAAAGGTTACACCTTAATTAATGATGTGGTCAAAAATGATGCTACCAAATCACAACAAATAGCAGATTTTCTAGCCTCGGCGGTAGACAAAAACAAACTAAAGGGTTGTCTTGATAGTGGAAAGTATGATGCGCGTTTGGGTGAAGATTCAGCTTTAGCCTCGTCACTGGGAGTCAATGGAACTCCCGGATTTTTCTTAAATACCACTAACTTCTCAGGGGCTTATAGCTGGACTGACATGAAATCGGTAGCTGAAGCGGCGTTATAGAAATAAAAGGGACATAATATAAGGGAGTGATTAGCTTTTATTTTTGAAAATTATCCCGAAAAACTTTTGGAACAAAATGCATCATATCGAGACCAGTAAAGGTCTTTTTAGGGAGACCGGTGATAATGATGTTGTTGCCAAAAAAGCCCTTAATAGTGTCATATTTTTGACTAAACAATTTTTCGTCTGACATCATTTTGGCTTCACCATAGCCAATGTAAGTTGAAAGATAATTTATTCCATCAATCGTGTAGGTAGGCTTGAGTGGATCAATTATGGTTTTTAACTGTGACGGAATGTTATTTGAATCATATAGATAAAATATTTTTAGGTCTCCCAATGGGGACTCTGTTAATGCAAAGTGATAATGTCCTCTTACTGCAAAGTAGAAATGTCCGCTTTTGACCCGCATACTTGATGGATATTGTTGTCATCAGGAATGGAGGGCCACATGGAGAATATACAT
>Ga0066636_10000347_pt1 | contig 24879 bp, 26 predicted proteins | sample CryGeyCG2014_080_2_FD_62736 | JGI IMG/M metagenome (GOLD analysis project Ga0066636, IMG submission 62736) | Groundwater microbial communities from aquifer - Crystal Geyser CG07_land_8/20/14_0.80 | ecosystem: Environmental > Aquatic > Deep subsurface > Groundwater | place: USA: Utah: Grand...
GTATTGCTATGCTGCAAAAATAATCGGTACTTATCGATATAAATATAAGAGATAAAAACTTCCAATCCCAGGCAGCGTAAAAGATGCAACTTGCCAAAAGCAGCACCCTGTTCTGCCACTTGCACTTAAGCACAAGATACAAAAAAAATACTACTATGAAGAACAATGTAAATGATAAGGAATTAAATAACATGTGATTAAGGTGCTATTTTGCTCTCAATGGATTTTATTAAATCTCCGACATTTCTAAATCCCAGTAATTCTTTTTGAGTAAATTTTATGTTAAACCTGGTTTCGATAGCGACTATAAGCGTAATATGCGAAAAAGAATCCCAGCCGTCAATATTATTGGCTGTCGTTTCGGGTTTTATCTGAATCACGCTGTCTTTAAAAACTTCCTGAAATATCCTGTTTAATTTATCTCGAACTTCCATTTTTAGAATTCCTCCAGGGTTGAAAGATCGCCTGCATCATAGCCCAGGTATTGCGCTTTTAACACCCTTCTCATTATCTTTCCGCTTTTAGTTTTCGGAATGCTCTGTACCGCTACTATGTCTTGTGGAACAGCAATTGTTGATACCTTATTAGCAATATATATCCTGATCTTGAGCTCCAGTTCTTTATTATAGGCATATCCTGATTTTAATTTGATAAAAGCCACTATTTTTTCAAATAGCGTGTCGTCTGGCGCGCCTATCACCGCCGCCTCTTTTACTTCTTCAATCTCCAATAAGGCGCTTTCCACCTCAAAAGGCCCTACAAGATGGCCGGCCGTATTTATAACATCGTCCTGCCGTCCGGCGAACCAGTAATACCCTTCTTTATCTTTAAATGCAACGTCCCCGGAATAATAGTAACCATCTTTAAACTTCTGTTTATAGGCCGAACCGTTATTAAGATATGAAACGAACATCGACTCCCAACCTGTTTTTAGGCAAAGATTGCCACGCTGATTATTTTTGGCCATCTGCCCATTATCAGTTACTATAGCCGCCTCTACCCCTTCTATAGGTTTCCCCATAGAGCCTGGTTTTATCTCAAGACCGGGATGGTTGGCTATCATAATGGATCCTGTTTCCGTTTGGAACCAGGTATCGTAGATCTCTTTACCCAAGACTTTGCGCGACCAATGGATGACCTCGCGATTTAATGGCTCACCGACGCTGCAAATATGCCACAGTTCTTTGAGATCGAATTTCTTGAATAGCGAAATATCTTCTTTCATCAACATTCTGAGCGCAGTGGGAGCAGCATACCAAACGGTTATTTTCTCTTTTTCCAATATTGAGAACTATGCTTCAGGGCTGTATTGTCCGCTAAAATGGATCTGTGTGACCGCACAGCTCCATGGCCCTGCCATACCGTAAGACGTACCCGTCACCCATCCTTGATCAGCCGTACACCAATACTTATCGTTTTCTTTGAGGCCCAGGATCTCCCTTGTCGTTTGATTGATTGTCGTTATGGCGCCATGTACATGAAGAACTCCTTTAGGTTTTCCTGTTGAGCCTGATGTATAATGCAGGATCGATGGTACATCTTTGCCAGTTGTTGGGGTTTCAAAGACACATTCTGCGCCCTGCATCAAAATATTATAGCTAAGAATATCAGACGATAAATGGAGCTCGCTATCAACTACAATTATGTACTTTAGGCAGGATAGCTTGGTTTTTATCTTGTCGATCTTCTTTAAAAAGCTCTCCTTGGTGATCAATACTTTAGCGCAGGCATCCCCCATTCGATCGAGTATGGCTTCTTCACCGAAATTGGCGAATAAGGGACTGATGATTAACTGCAGCTTCAATGCACCAAGCAGGATAAAAAACTGCTCCGGTATCTTGGGAAGAAGGGTGAACACGACATCTTCCTTGGAAAAACCTAACGCTCGCAAAACATTAGCTAATTTATTCGATTGAGTTTCCAAATCTTTAAAACTATAATCAATAAATCTAAAATCTGGAGTCACGCATCGCATCGCGACTTTGTCCGAATTCCCCAGTTCGCACTGTCGTTTTGTGCATATATGCCCTATATTAAATTGGTTATTCTGAATTATATTTTCCACTGGCTATTTTTTTCGCATGCGATCATTTTTCCAAACGACTGTCAATATTTATTTGATCACGGCTTTTATTTCAAGCAGCACTATCCTCATCTCCCGGGAGTCCGTGTGCACATAAACGTACCTATGCCTCTCCCCGGGGTATCCTTTCGTTTTAAAAACCACCTCTATCTCTAAGCTTTTCCCAGGGAGAATCTCGCTGCCGCTGATATGAGATGTGGTACAAGCGCATGAAGAGTTAATCTGTTTTATATTTACTTTTCGTCCGGTCCTGTTTTTTATCCTGAAAAGGTGCTTAAGAATATCCCCTTCTTTAGCTTTTCCGAAATCCCAGTAAAGTTTTTCGTCCGGATCTTTCCGCTCAGCCCCGCGGATAGTTTTTGCCTGATCATCGCTTCCTAAAGCGTGTGCAACGCTACCAAATTCAGGGAAGCGCGACAGAAGCAGCGCCATACCCAATCCAAGCAATACTATGGCCAGAAGTATTTTTATGCCTACAATGTACTTTTTTACAAATCTTCCGAATTTTTCCGAAGTCACCCCGGCCATCCCGCAAATAAAAATTAGTGCAAGCGGCGCTATAAAAAAAAGGTTATACACAACTAGCGCCTTCAATGCCTTCATCCTGTCCCCTGACATATTGAATACGAAGACTATGGTAGGCAGATAAACTTGCCCGGTGCATACTGCCTCTGCCAGACATACAAAAAATCCTACAACTACCGCTGATAATACTATAGCCCATGCCCTGCGCTTTCCTTGTCCTATCCCGGCTTGCGAAATTCTAAAATACCTGCCTATGATAACATTTATCCCTGCCTTGATTTTCTTTGGTAACTGAAGAATAATATCGCTCGTTGAACCTGTCTTCGCGAATATAAAAGCATCGCGGAGTGATAGTACCCCTAGGGCAACGCTCAGGAACCCTATACTCACGTTTATGGTCGTTGACACCATTTTATATGTTCCAAGAGAGTATAACGAGTTAAAAAGGCCTGTTCCTATCAAAAGGTATGTAATAAACGTAGTCGCAATGAACGCCGCTCCTCCTAAAAATATTTTCTTTTTCTCGTATCCCTGGAATGAAAGAAAAGATATGAAAAATATTATCGCTGTAAAAGCGCACGGGTTTATTCCATCGATAAGGCCGGCCCCGGCCACTGTCAGCGTTCCGAAAGTCTTAAAATATTCCGTAAGATCGATGCTTTTCTTTCCGCCTTCCGGGTATCCAGGGGTTCTCAAGCCCTTATCGATGAACGCCTTAAGAATTTTTTTGTCATATACCGCGGAGCCTGATCCGTCAATGAACGCGCCGCCAAAATACAATACCGGAAAATCAAATTTCAAGACCATGCCATATGTCTCGCGAAGAGAGATAAGCTCCTCATAATTACTAATGTCTGATATGTCGAGGTATTCAATATCAATTTTTCCATCAAAGCTGGTTTTTATGACCTTCTTCAGCTGCCTTTGCGTTGTTTCGCATCTGTGGCAGCCCGGCGAAGAGAAAAACAGCACTACCGGGTTTTTATCCTCGCCTCCCACGCAGGAGCCGAGCCCAAAGAAAAAAAGCATAGCCGCAGCCATAAAAATAATACGTACCTGCTTCATCTTTGTTGATATGCACTCCATGCGATTTTTATTGGCGTTATTTTTCATTTTAGTCCGAAACGCCGTTACTTATCTTTGAATTTTTACGATATACTGGTTTCCGATGACTTTTAATACATTTAGAGTGAATTTATACTCGCCGGATAAGCGGTTTATGTCCTCAAAGCTCGAATCGGTAAAAATACCGTAAGTAACCTTTTGGGCTGTCAAAAAGGCCATTAGCTTCTCTTCTGCGTTTAGATAGGTGATCGGATGCGGGCTAAAATACCCGCTTCCGTTTATGTCCATAACAGCCACATCTTTATCTGTAAAAAATTTTATACCGCGCGCGAGCGGTTTCGAACAAATAATTTTATTTTGTACAACATAATTTTTTAATAGGTATTCGCTCGTATCATAGCTGGTCGCGTAGTTATCGACGCTCTTATGTCCCAAAAATGCGAATATCAAAACCAGCGGCCCTAAAAGCGCTGTTAGGCAAACCCCGGCTAACCATCTCCGCTTTATTGTTAAAAACAGCGCGCTTAACACTAACGCTAAGTAGCAAAAAATAAACCAATACAAAAAGGCTCTGGAAGGCAAATAATCCATATATTCCTTGCCTGCAATGATCAATACGGCCGGTACCAGGGTTAGTATACACAATGAGGCTACCAAAAGTTTAGCGCTCCAGCGCCTGCCCGATTCTGCCGAGCTGCATATGAAATCTCCGGTAATTACAGCTAAGGCCGGAAAAAACGGAAAGATATAGCTAACCAGTTTCGAATGCGCGGCTTGACATATAATGAAAGTAGTCGAAATCCAGCATAATAAAAACAGGTAGAGCGGCGAAGGGTGTTTTTCCATAATTTTTTTCGCTAAATAAAGGAGCGCGGCAAAGACTAAAATACTCCACGGAAACATACACCCTAACATGGTTGCCGGATAAAAATACCACGTGTCGCTCGATCTGTGCTCTGCCTCGAACAATCTTCTAATATGGTCGTTATAGAAAAATTCGTTGATGAAGCTCTCCCCAAATTTATTGATCATAAACCAATACCACGGCAGCGTTGCTACAATAAATATCAAAAGCCCGAGTATTGAATGTTTGCAAAACAAAAATTTTAAATCTTTTCGAATCGCTAGAAATAAAAATATAGCGGATATGGGCAATATGATCCCAAGCGGCCCTTTTGTTAAAACAGCTAACCCTGAAAAGAGAAAAAACAAATTAATGCCTAAGGATTTCTTTTTTATGTCTGTGTAACCGTAAAAAAACGATACTAATGACAATGAAATGAATACTGCAAAGATCATATCGGTCATCACTGCTCGCGCAAGCCCGATATACAACCCGGAAGAAATCAGGATAAGGAAGCTAATAAATGCCTTCTTTTTGTCATTATATGCAACGATTGAAAGAAAATATGTAGCAAATGCGCCTACTATCGCGAAAAGTGCCGGAAAAAGGCGAGCGCTAAAACTTGAAATCCCGAATATGATATAACCGATTCGCATCAACCAGAACGTCAAAATAGGTTTTTCAAATTGAGGTTCTCCGAACAAATACGGAACCAGCCAAGTTTTTTGATGAATCATTTCTTTAGCGGTCTCAGCGTAAAATACTTCATCCGGATCTGTGAGGTGAAGAATACCGTTACCTGCGATAAGAAAAACTATTGAAACTGCCAGCAGGACCAAAATATTTATAAAATTGCCGGATTTTTTCATTACTCTTCAGCCCCTTCTTTTTTATATGCTTCATATTTTATCAATGTCAAGCCATCGAATTCTTTAAAAAACGCAGGTTGACCGAATTCGGACTTAAGATACGCGTTTAGATCGGAATAGGTTTTAAAGTTCTTTTGTAAATTATAGTCCTTGCGCACCACGAGGAATACGGCAAGCCGGTCCGTTTCTTGTTCGCGGGCTAAAATTTGTTCACTGATAGTTTTTTTAATTTCGTCTATGCCGGACTTCGCCCTAATGGAGATCACTGTCTTATTAGACAAATCAAGATGGTACTTTACGGGCATTTCGGTATAATGTGGAAAAAATAAAATAATATCTTTAGGCTTCGATGATGCCTTTAATAACCGGATCATCTCGCCCCATTGCTCGTAAGGCCTCCCTGCATCATTAACGATCCCGCTCATAGCGAAAATTACGCATAACAATAGAAACAAAGTCACAAATAGCGTTTTGAGCCTTTTAATTCTAAAAGTTGCGACATACAACCCTAAAAAACCTATAAAAGGAACCATTCCTGGAAGAGCCGTTCTGTCAAAGAAAATAGGGACTACCGCTATAGAATATATCGCTAATTGCACCCAATAGGATACTGCGGCAATAAATAAAGGGAAGCTGCGTTTCCAGTCGCCAAAAATAAGCGAACTAACAACTAATTCACAGATAATAATTTTGGAAATGGTTTTAATGCAAAAGGGCAATGCCCAAGCACACGCACAAACATGCATCCAGATGCGCATATGATCGATTTCGAATGCACATTGAGCTACATATGAAACCGAATTATACGAATCCGAATGAAAAGAAAATGCAGGGATCCACCAATCATTGGGATCTTTTTTAATATTTGTAAAAAAGAAGAAATAAAGCACAATAAAAGCGCTTATCGGAAGCAGGATAGCCAGCAAAATATTTTTTATTTGTTTTTTTTCTGTGATCAACCGTGATGTCAATATGTATAGAACTACAGTGGTTATAAGCATTACGCCGATCAAGTGTGTTGCAACAGCTATAAACAAGGCAAATGCCAGACCTATATATCCCAGCCGCTTTCCCGGATTATTTATTACTTGAGAAGCAAATAAGAATGAAAGTGCCGTAGCAAACAATAGCAATGAATAGTCCCTGATCTCCTGGGAATATCTTGTCATAATAGGCAACACGGCGCACAAAATCCCCGAAAGAAGGCTGCTGAGTTTTGAGTATGATTTCATCCATTTCATTATTGCAATTACTGTGCAGATCCCAAAAATAACGGAAAGCAATCTTAAAAATTCCTCACTCCCGCAGATAAAATGCCATAGTCTCAGTAAAATATAATAGAGGGGCGGATGATCATAGGCGCGTAGCTGTCCGATAAAATCCTGGCTCAACACTACCTTTAAAGAGCTGTACTCATCTAACCACATCCCCCTGTTAAGGCCGATTAAGCGAATTCCGATACTTGCACACACGATTCCCGCTGCGACCCAATAATAAAACCTTTCACTGTGCATAATATTGTAAAATCTGTTTTTAAATGTTTTCGATCTCTGCATATGGTTTTAATAGATTTTTTTAAAAAAATACTTTTAGCACTTTCAGAACACTCTGATTCCATGGCACGTTATGCGAAATACCCAATTTGCCGTTGAAACGATTAAAATTTTCCAGGTACCACCGATAATTTCTTATCAGGGCCTGCTTATTAGAATACCTTGGAGAAAAACCTAGTTGAGTTTCTGCCTTTTCGATCGACACGAAAGAATCTTTATTTACCGTTTCATATATCCATTTATATAGCGGCGAGATCCGCAGAAAGTCGAATATTCTTAACACAATTAGAGAGGGGGCGGCGGGAAAAGATATGATCTTCTTGCCGTGTCCGGCCGCATCAAGAACGGCCTGCCAATCCTCCCTGATAGTACCGAATTCTCCTGCCCCTATATTAAAAATATCGCCGGCCAACCGCTTATCTTTTGTAGCGCATAAAAAAATAGCCTCGCAGAGGTCTTCGACGTCCAAAAGTTGATATCGATTGCTCCCATTTCCTATAACCGGAAACCCTCTGCCGTCCTTCGCCCACTCATAGAGCAAGGAAAACACCCCTAGCCGTTCGGGACCGATAAAAGATTTAGGCCTTAGTATCGATACGCACATTCCTTTTTTTCTATAGTTTTCACAAAGCGCTTCGGCCATTATTTTCGATTTTTCGTAATCGCCCACTCCGCTCAATTTATCGGTTTCATATAACGGATGATGCTCGGGAATGCCGTAAACGGCCGTGCTAGATATGTGAATAAATCTGTCGACTCCGTTCCGGAACGCACCTTCCAGCAGATTTTTGGTACCTTCTACATTCGTAGAGTATATTTCTTTCTTTTTGTATAGAGGAAGTGCGGCGGCGGCGTGAATAACAAGATCGACCCCCATGGTAACTTGCGCAATTACAGCCTTGTCCCTTATATCCCCTTTTACAAAGCTGATTTTTTCTTTCTCGGCAGAATCAAAATCGGCAATATCTAAAACAATGATATCTTGTATGCCCTTAGAAACAAGATACCTCACTAAATTTATCCCTAAAAATCCAGAGCCTCCTGAGATTAAAACTTTCAATTCGGCCATCTTTTTTGTGAGCCAAAATAAATTACCCAAATGCAAGCGCTTATCCATAACGCAAGATCTACCCGCATCATTCGGTCGCCTAATAGCATCTGAACTGGGTCGCCGTCCTTTTGAACTTTGTGAATCAAGTAAAGGTAACGAAATATTCCGTAATAAACGAACGGTATGGTAAAAACAAGATTACAAGTCCCTAGCTCCCTGACCGTCCTCCCGTCTATCGTATAAAGTATATATGCCAGCAGTATTAAAGATGTTACTATCATTATCATCCGGTCAATAAAATTCCGGCTGTATTTTTTAAGCACGGCGCGGTAACCGAATGCCGCCTCCCCATACAAGTTCAACTCTTGGCGCCTTTTATTGAATCCCAAAAATAGCGCCAAGAGGACCGTCATAACTATGATCCAATAAGACATTGCCATATTGCCGGCAACGCTTCCTGCCATAATACGCAGGATAAAAAAACCGGCGATACAAAAAACGTCAACAATGACCACATCCTTTAAAACTTTTGAGTAAATAAAGTTAAACAGAATATACGCGGCTATGATGCATCCGAACGGAACACTGAAAATAAAAGATACCAGGATTGCAAAAACCTGCAATAATAATGCGACAATAAGGCCTTGCCTCACATTCAGTTTCCCGGAAGCTATTGGCCTTGAGCGTTTAGTTGGATGCAACCTGTCTCTTTCTGAGTCGATGATATCGTTTATCAAATAAGAACCGCTCGCCGCCAGGAAAAAAAGACAAAACGCGGCTATGGATCGCAGGACGGTCGGGTAAACAAATAATTTTTTACCAAAAATCAACGGCAGGAAAATAAAGAGGTTTTTGATCCAATGCTTCGGTCTCAAGGCAATAAAAAAATGCTTGTACATGAGCAATGCCCTTATTTTACGGAAAGTACTTATTTACGGTTTTTCGGACATCTTCCAGCCAATCTTTTCTTTGCGTCAAAGTGCTCGTCACTACTATGCTATATATCTTTCTGTAAAAAATTTTTACGCCGCACAGCCCGAAAATGCAATTTTTCCAAATAGTTTCCAGTGGATCGCCGAAAACTTCCTTTTCCCGAAGCGGGCGGGTGTCTGAAGTATTGAATACCAGCCCGACCCTGGCTTTCAGCAATCCTATCGGCACACCCTCTCCCTTGTCGCCTTCCTTAAAATTATATGCGACACCCGCGCACATGACGCGATCGAGCCACCCTTTAAGGACAGCCGGAGGCTGCCCCCACCAATTCGGATGAATTACGACAATACCGTCCGCGCGGGAGATCTCATTGCGATACCTTTTGATAACCGGATTTGATCTGGAATTTTTGGCAATTTCGCCGCAGGTAACAATAGGATCGAACTTTTCTTTATATAGATCGTGAAAAATGACTTCATAACCGTTATTTTTCAACGCAGAAACGGCTGTCTTGGCAATTGCGTGATTAAAGCTTCCCTTTCGCGGATGACCAAATATGACCGAGATTTTCATATTGCCTTCTTATAATTAATGCTGAACCATTTCTTATCAACCAAGACTACGGATGTTTGTATTTGACGCTCCGGAATAGACCAGTATTTCTTGAGCAAGCGGTCTTTTTCTGATTTTGATACTGCTTGAAATCCGTGTTTTTCGTAGAATCTGACAGCCCATGATGCGTCTTCCCAGGTGCCTATCAAAATAGGACGGCCTGTTTGCACGCAAAGGAATGATAATAGTTTTCCGCCGACCCCCTTATTCCTTTTGATAGTCTTGACATAAGCGTGCCGGATAAGGGTTACGTCTTGGACATCTTGAATACCCATCACGCCGACCAGATCCCCGTCTTCTTTGTATCCATAGAAAATTACACCTTTCCGTATTTCATCGGCTAATTTGCTTTCTGGCATATAAGGCTCTCTCCAGCAATCTGCCGGAATAACACCTTTGTATGCACTAGCGGCATCGTTTATAATTTCGCATATATCCTTAAAATCATCTTTATCGCACTTGAGAATTATGGTCTCATTCTTCATGGGTTACTATGACAATGCCTTTTTTAGTTCAAAAGGATACGGCGGACATCCCTTGATTTTTACATCAGGATTTCTAATTTTGCAGCAATTCCCGAAAGCAATTTTAAGGCCGTTACTTATATCTTTATTATCAAATAGCGCGCCTAAATAAATGTGGACATCGTCTTTAACCTCTGTTTCAATAAAGCTGCATGATAATAATAGGGCATTCATGCACGAACTGCAGGCGTTTTTGTTATGCAGAGAAATCTTTTTCGGCACGATACTTTTTATACTAACTTTTTTAAAAGGGCGAGTAACGTCTAATAGCTTTTCTCCGCATACTTCTATATCTTCTAAGACCGTGCCGTTTCGCTCAATGTAATATTTCAGGTGTTTGACCTCATCCAGGCTGTAACCCATGATTTTCATGCCGATATAATCAATCTCTGCGGTATCCCCTCCTGCCATAAGAAGACCTAGCTCTACAACGTCTCCGCCCCTGGGCCCCATAGTCTCCATGCATGAAATGCAATCTATTATATTTAAATCTATTTTGATCACGCTATTCAAATCGACTATCGCCTTATCAAGCCCGACTTCATGAAAGTGGACTTTTTCCTCGCAAGATAAAAATCCCTTTACGTTTTTAAGCGCCAGGGTTACGCCTGTCGCGTAGTGAACTTTCATAACCGGCAAGTTAATGATTTTGTCGGCCGAGAATACTTCCTTTGCTATTTTGATCTTATTTAGTATCATTGGGTTCTTTACTTCAGCCTCTATCCATTCGGAACTATTCAGATTAACCAGCTCAATGTTGTATTTTTTGGCCAAGTCGAGTACCCGGTCTCTTGAAAGTATTTTTGCGTAATGTCTTTATTGCCAAACGTCGATTCTGCGATAAAAATATTCTTTTTGCCATTATCGATTAATAGCTGTATAAGCGATCCAGTCAATTTTATATTCGTGCAGCATTCGCTGCCGTTCAGGTTTGGTTTTAATAATACCTTATCGGATGAATTAACGTATCTTTTTATTCCACCTATAAGATTGATACAGCTGCTTAAGCTGTTTTTTATACTCTTCCCTATCTTAACTACGCTTACTTTACCCATGAACTATTCATACCCGTATCTTTTTATAAACCATCGTTTTACAAACTCTACCATAAATAAATAAAACGCAACTATGACAAAAAGTGCCAAGAAGAACGAGGGTGGTGGAGTAACAAAGCCAAAATGCCTTCCCAGGGGGATAAAAGGCATAAAAAGCGCGATTGTAACGATATAGATAGACGTAAATATTAAGAACTGGCTCGGCCTGCTTTCAATGAAAGGCTTCTTCCCTGTGCGAATTACATGGATAACTAAGGTCTGGGTACAGAGAGATTCCAGGAACCAGCCTGTATTAAAAAGCGGCTGCGACGCATGAAATATAAACAATAACACCCCGAATGTTATGAAGTCAAATATTGAGCTAATCGGCCCTATAAAGAGCATAAACTTTTTTATATACCCCATGTTCCAGGGCCTGGACCTCGCAAGGTACTCATTATCCACCCCATCCGTAGGAATGGCTGCCTGAGACAGGTCATACAGAAAATTATTTAAAAGTATCTGTATGGGCAGCATCGGTAAAAACGGAAGGAATAAACTTGCGCCGGTCATGCTGATCATATTACCCAAATTCGAGCTTGACCCCATTTTTATATATTTAAGGATATTCCCGAAAGTTTTTCTGCCTTCCAACACACCATCTTCAAGCACCATTAAGCTTTTTTTCAAAAGAATTATATCAGCGGATTCTTTAGCTATATCCACGGCGTTATTTACGGAAATACCGACATCGGAAGCCTTTAAGGCGGGCGCGTCATTGATGCCGTCTCCCAAATAGCCGACGATATGTTTATTTTCGTGCAAGGCATGGATCACCCTTTCCTTCTGTAGCGGAGACAGCCTGGCAAAAACATTAGTTGTTTTTACCAATTCTTTAAGTTCCGAATCGTTTGAGCCCTCGACACGATCCCCGGTAAGCAATCCCTTCACGTCAAGGCCCACTTCACTGCATATTTTCTTTGTTACAAGCTCATTATCCCCCGTTAAAACTTTGAATTCTATGCCCAAACTTTTTAAAACCTCTATCGTCTTTTTTGCGGTTGGTTTTGGCGGATCGAGAAACGCGATGTAGCCCTTGAGTGTCAACTGTTGTTCGTCTTCTTTTGAATAGACCTCTTTTTTATTATCAAAATCTTTATATGCAACGGCCAGCACTCTAAACCCTTCCGAACTTAAGTTATCATATTCTGTTTTTAAGTCCATGAGTATCAATTGCTCCATGTCGAGGATATCGCCGTCTAACTCATACTGCGAGCATCTTTTAAAAATCTCCTCTGGGGCGCCTTTAGTGATAATTCTGTGCCTGCCGTCCGCTTCAATCACTACCGACATTATTTTTCGAGAAAAATCAAAGGGGACTTCGTCGATTTTTTTGTAGGCATTTACGACTAACTTTTCATATTTTAAGACAGCACGATCTAAAATATTTTTTAACCCCGTCTGGTAAAAACTGTTTATGTAAGCGAATCTTAACACATCATCGCTCTCGTTTCTTACTACATCGCAATGTTTTTCCAAAACGATTCTATCTAAAGTCAGCGTGCCGGTTTTATCGGTGCATAACACGTCCATGGCGCCAAAGTTTTGTATCGAATTTAAACGTTTTACTATAACATCTTTTTTTGACATTGCTATTGCGCCCTTCGAGAGATTTATGGCAACTAACATGGGCAGCATTTCAGGGGTAAGGCCCACCGCTACCGCTAGCGAAAAAAGAAGCGCCTGAAGAGGGTTGCCTTTTGATAGGGCATTTATAGAAAAGATCGCTATCACTAAAACTAGCATGAATCGGATCATGAGCCAGGTAAACTTGCTTATGCCCTTATCAAAACTCGTCTCCACAACGATGCTGGCAAGCTTGCGCGAAAGCTCTCCGAATTGAGTTGAAAGACCTGTTTTTATAACGACCCCTAAACCTGTTCCGCTCACTACGCTTGAGCCCATGAACGCAATGTTGGTCAAATCAGTCACTGCGTTAGTGTTAGGCTTTATAGCGTCAGAGCTTTTTTCTATAGGAAATGATTCGCCGGTCAGGGATGCCTGGTTCACAAAGAGGTCTTTACATGAAATTAGGCGCAAATCAGCCGGTATCATATCACCCGCGAATAAATCCACTATATCTCCGGGAACGATTTCTTTTATTTTAACCTCTTTAGGCCTGCCGTTTCTATAAACGGTAGCGGTGGCGCGCACCATTTCACTGAGCTTCTCGGCCTCTTTGCCTGCGCGATGTTCTTGTAAAAAAGAAAGAAAAACGCTCATCATAGCCATCAATATAATTAATAACGCGCTCATCCTTTCGCCGAAGAAGAGCGAGAAACCGGCTATTATCAGAAGAACTATTACAAGCGGGTTTATAAATTTTGAAGCTATCTGAAAGAGAATGGTTCTTTTCTTTTTTTTGGCGGGTTCGTTATAACCATATTCCTCAAGGCGCAGTTTTACCTCTTTGTCGGAAAGTCCTTTTAAGGAGGTTTTAAATTTTTTAAAAAGATCTTCCGTCCCGCAGTTTACATAATCAAAATCAAGGAGCTGCTGCTTTCGATTGCCGTTAGTTTTAGAATTCTCGTTTTGTTTTTGCTTAAAACCTACCGTATCTATCATTGCTTGGCTTTCTTTTTATAAATAAGCTTCATAAGCTCGCCGAATAGATCCAACAGGCCCAAAGATAACGCTACGATAATTAATGCCAATGCCTTTGCGCCGATTTTTTCATGTTTTATGATAAGCGTATACTTTAAATGAAACGCGATTATAATAATTACCACCCAAATGAACGGTTTGTACTCCTTGCTTTTAATTAAACGCCTAAGGCTGAAAGACCACTTTTCACCAAGCCGGTAAGGAAAAATAGTGGGAACTATTGCCGGAACCCTTTTTCGGTAATCAATATATAAATCTTTAAATTTTTTTTCAAGCATTCCCTCTTCATTCTTTATAGTTCGGTAATATACAGCGACAATTATCGCAATGAACAATATGCCCACATAATAAGCCCTCAGCATAACAATAAAACCGCATATTATAAGCATTGTTCCTAAATATAGCGGGTGCCTCACAAAGGCGTAAGGGCCGGACGTGGTTAGTTTTTCTAGCTTTATCGCGTATCCGTTTGCCCAAATGCGAATAAAGAAGCCGGCAATAATAAGCCATATCGCATTTATGACAGACCTGCTATCGGAATTGCAAAAAAACGCTAAGAAGACTATAAAAGGATATGTAACCGCAAACCGCAGTCTGAACCATCTTTTAAATCTGTTTTTAATATTCATATTTTAAACCGGGTGTTTTTTGAGAAAATCATTCATGTCGTCGGCCATGGGCGAGTCGAATGTTAATAATTTCTTCGTTACGGGATGGATAAATTCGATACGCTTCGCGTGCAAGGCGGCCCTTTTGAATTTCAAGCTGAAATCTTTGCGGAACGCATAAACGCTTTCGCCTACAAGCGGGTGGCCAAGTTCTTTAAATTGTATCCTTATCTGGTTAGTCCTTCCCGTAACCGGTTCAACTTCTGCTATGGTAAAATTTTTCCTTCGGCCGGTAACTTTGTATTTCGTAATAGCGACCTCTCCCCTTCTTTTATTTCTATTATAAATTTCGCTTTTTAGTTCATCAAAATTTTTTGGCAATTTACCGTGAACAAAGGCTATATACAGCTTTTTAACCTGCCTTTTTTTAAATTCATCCATAATAATACCCTGAAAATGCTTGCCCTTTGCGTAAACTATTAAGCCTGAAGTCTCCCTGTCAAGCCTGTGACATGGGTAGGCATTTACTTCTACGCTGCGCAGGTCTAGTTCCCTATTAAGCAATGCTGTCAACGTATTAGTTTCCATCTTGGGAGTAGGAATAACAAGCATACCGGAGGGTTTATCTACAACTATTACTGCCTCATCTTCATAAATTATTTTATACTGTTTCAAAAGATTAACCAGCCTTACCGCTTTTTTTATTTAATACCAGCGCTTGCAAGATATATTGCTTGAGCTACTCCTTCTGCAGATTTCATCACAACCCTTGAAGAAGTTTTACCAAATTTGATCGATGCCGGCTGGATCCCTATAATAATTGTTTTGCACTTCAAGGATCCGCTTAAATATCTGACTAGAACATTAATCGGGATCTTATGCGTAGAAAACATCGCAAGTTCATTTATGTCTTCGGGTTTTAATAAAATAACAGTTCCGGATTTTTCTCCGGTCTCGGCGGCGTCTATTATTAATAAATGAGACGGTTTAAATTTCTTTACTTCACCGGTAAGATTCTCAGGCGCCGTAGATCCGATAAACGTTTTTATTTGAGGTCTGGTTCGCTTTTTTTTAAGCTTTTTTTCAAGGGCCTTGGCTACGGCTATACCTGCGTAATCGTCCCCTCTCAGTTCCGAACCTATTGCCAGGACCGCTATTTTTTTAGCATTCTCTAGCCTATTTTGAAGCAGTGTCGTCAGGTTTGGCATTAAAAGTTATTTTCAATTTTTCCCTGTCTAATGAGGCAAGTTCAAATTCGCCTGTAAATTTTAAAGCTTTTTTAAAACAGGTTTCCGTGCACTGCGCGCAATAAACGCATTTGCCAAGGTCAAATTCGGCTTCGAATTTCTTCTCGCCTACCTTCTTAATATTGATGGCCCCGGCCGGACAATCCTTCATGCAAAGTTTACAGCCGACGCAAAGTTCGGGATCGAACACTATTTTTCCCCTGAATTTATCCGGCATTTCGAATTTATTGAACGGATAGAGGTTTGTAGCCGGTTTTTTAAAAAGGGACGAGAGGACTTGCCTGATCATCTTAGCCGGTCTTATCATCTTACGAGAAATCCTTTCAGTGCTAGAATTATCAGAATTTGCAAAAATGAGAATGGCGCGAGGTATCGCCAGCAGAAATTTACCATCTGGTCTATTCGTAGCCGCGCGAATACTGTACGTAAAACAGATACCATCGCAACAATAGAGAGAACTTTTATTAAAAATAAAATGAAGGCAAATATCGGAGAAATTGCCAGCCCGAAAGGCATATACACCGCGGCCAGAAGCGAAGCGCCTACAATAAGTTCTATATCCATGCTTAACCTAAACAGCCCCAAGAGCCTCCCGCTATATTCTGTAAACGTGCCTGCGACTATTTCTGTTTCCGCTTCGGGTATGTCAAACGGGACCTTCTCAAGTTTCCCCAGAAGCGTTATTAATGCTACGAAGAAACCCAAAATATTAAATAACCAATACCATGGATGCGCGCTATAAAAGACAGCCATCTCTGTCAGCGACCACGTATCGGCCAAAAGGGCCGGAGCCAAAATGCTCATTAATAGCGGGACTTCATAAGCGAATAATTGCGTCAGCGTGCGTACCGCTCCTATTTTTGAAAAAAGTGAAGTAGAGTACCACCCACCCAGGAAATATGAAAGCGTGGGAAGAGTCAAAAGATAAAGCACGATAATAAGGTCGCCGTTAAAGTGATACAGCGCTTCATTTCTCCATGTAGGAATATAAAAAAACGATGTAATGGTAGCTGTAAGGGCTAATATAGGCATAGCCTTAAACATCGCTGGGTTGGCTTCTTCCGGTATAATATCTTCCTTGCTAAAAAGCTTGATCAGGTCAGCGACCGGTTGGAACCACGGAGGGCCGACCCTGTTCTGCAATCGAGCGTAGAGTTTTCGGTCGATAAATTCGGCTGATAAGCCGAATACCATCAAAAAAAGAAAACCGGGAAATATGAAAATGCTTAATAGCGATCCTATCATTTTAACAATTTTTCCATTTTTTTATTGAGATCGGAAAAATCGATCCCGCGCGCTTTATACCACTGAATGCTGTGCGAATGCAGGTCTTCCCATCGCATTTTTCTCCCTTTTCCATGCCCGACGTCCTTTACCAATGTCAATCTGTCGGTGCAAGAGAAGCATGGGTCTATCGCCGCGATGACGATAGGCAAGTCCGCCAAATTTCTATCTTCCAGCATTTTGGCTACTGTCTGTATGTTGGCAAGGGTTGGGGCGCGTATCTTTACCCTCTCAGGTTTATCCGTGCCGTTAGATTTAACATAATGAACATTTTCACCCCGAGGCGCTTCATAGCGGCTCACAGCTTCGCCTGCGGGTATCTTGCGAGGCGCCTTAACAGTAATAGGGCCCTCCGGAATATTTTCTAAAATTTGCGATATCATTTTATAAGATTCCAATAACTCGCCAAGACGCACTAATGTTCGTCCGTATACATCATTATGATCGTCCGTGATAACCCTAAAATCTAATTCACCATAAGCCCCATAAGGATCGTCTTTTCTGGTATCGCGTTCAATGCCTGAAGCGCGCGCTGTAGGTCCGACCGCCCCTAATTTAAGAACGTCTTTAGGTAGTAACACCCCGACGCCCGATAGCCGTTTAATAAGGGTTACTTCTTCTTTTGCGACCCGCACATAGTATTCTGTTCTTTCTTTAAGCTTTTTTACAGCTTTACTCACATCTTTTATCTGGTCAGTATTAATATCGCGTCTTACGCCTCCGATAGTGTTAATGCCGTAATTCACCCTGTTCCCTGTAAGTTTAGCCAGGATATCCATGACTATCTCACGGTCGCGCCACGCATACATGAGCAAAGTGTCAAATCCGACTTCATGGCCGGCAACCCCGAGCCAAAGAAGATGACTGTGTATCCTTTCTAACTCACCCACAAGCGTGCGTATATAGTTCGCCCTCCTAGGGATCTCCAGCCCCGCTATCTCTTCTACGGCCTGCACAAAACAAGACGAATGCGCATGAGAACAAATCCCGCATACGCGCTCGGTTAAATAAACATTTTGTATGTACGTTCTTTCTTCACACGCCTTTTCTATTCCACGGTGATTATATCCGAGCCGCGCGCTGAATTTCATTATTCTCTCGCCGCTCAAGAGCACGTTAAAACTCTCGGGCTCTTTTAAGGCTGGGTGTTGAGGACCTATGGGTACAGTGAATTTGTGCATATTAAATTCCCCCTTCTTGCTTTGAAGTTTTAGACTTCCAGCCCTTCCTGAGCGGGAATTCTCCTGCGGGCCAATCATCCGGCAGCGGGTATCGAGACCCCTTAGGAAGACCTTCGACCTGCATTCCAAATAAATCCATTAGTTCTCGCTCGTACGCCTCGGCGCTAGGAAAATACTCAGTTATTGTCTCGAGAGTCGGTTTATCCTTTGGAATGCGTATTTTCAGGTTCAGGATCATTCCGTCCTTTGTGCTTAAATGATATACAACGCCAAAAACACTACCTTCGTCAAGGCCGGTTATCGTGCAAAGAAAAGAAAATCCCATGTTTTTTATCATATGATCGAGAACGGATCGCAAATCCTGGGCCGCGACATCGGCAAATATCCTGCGCGAGCGCTGTATTTTTACTTTATCTTTAAGAAAATCAAATTTTTTCACCAGTTCATTCTGGACATCTTCTTCTTTAGTCATTTCCTTTTTTTTCCTCTAAACTCTTCAGCAATTTTGTCACGCCGTGGATTATTGCTGTCGGGCTCGCTGGGCATCCCGGTATATAGACAGACACAGGTATAACCTTATCTATACCTGATTCGACATTGTAGCACCCTTGAAAAACCCCTCCCGAACAAGAACAGCTCCCAACCGCAACTACAAACTTTGGTTCAGGCATTTGTTCGTAGATCCTTTGCAGTCTGCACTTTACCTGTTTTGTGACAGGACCGGAGCAGACAAGCACATCAGCGTGCCTCGGCGTCCCCTTCAAAAGCACACCGAAACGCTCCATGTCATAACGCGGAGTTAAGGCGGCAATAATCTCGATATCGCAGGCGTTGCAGGCGCCTGTATTAAAATGCAATATCCACGGAGACTTTATTCTTGCCCAATTAACAACCTTGTGAATCAACCCCATAAACGCTACCTCCGGAATAAAATTGACAGGGCGACCATCGCGCCTAATATGTAAACAAGCGCTATGTAGACCGAGCCCATGGTCTTAATAGGCACAGTCGCTATCATTAATGCGACAACGTGCAATATGCTGAAAAAGAACGCAAACGGAAAAAACTGGCTATAGTCCGGCTGTACTAAATTAGTTTGCGTGTCTTCGCCGCATGCGTACGCTTTTTCCGTGCCCTCTGCCCGTTTTCCTTTTTTAAACGAAAGCCTGGCCATCAAATTCGAAAACAGTGTCATTGTTATATAAATCACTGTAAATGCAACCACCGGAGTAAGCAATATTTTACCCATATACCAATTACCCCTTCAATTTAGTCAAGTTTCTTGTATCTATTGAATCTATATTCCTGAACATGCTAAGCGCGATACCACCCGCTATAACCATAACAACAACTTCGATAACTATAATAGTTATAACAAGGCTTTGCGTTAACCCTGTCTGATTAGTAATATAGCCAACTACTATTAAAAGCAGCGTAACGCCTTTTATCAGGATCTCTATGCCTATTACGGTCCGAAGAAGATTCCGCGTTACAAGTATACTGTAAATGCCGCATACGAAAAGTACCGCAACAAAAGCAACAAACACCGAAAGGATATGCCATGTGTCAGGGCTCATCTTTTCTCCTTTTCCCTGAAAAGTACCACAACCCCAAGAGCGCCTGCTATAATTATTACTATCTGCCCGAACATGTCGAATTGCCGCAAGCTCCACAATACGGTACGCACGTCATTTGCAAGCGCAACATAAATCGGCTTAAAATCGTTCGGTATCCCAAAAAATCCGGCGATCACTCCGAACAAAATAACCAGCAAGGGCAGATATCGGAATCGTTTCATCCGATCTTTCGAGACAACTATCGCTTCCTTATGTGTCAGGGGCTTCACGAGGCTTATCGCACTGACAAATATAATAGTTATCAGCCCCGCACAAACCGATAATTCAAAAACAGCAGCCATCGGCGAGTCTAGCCTGAACATAAGCACTGAAATAACAACACTGGTTACGGCGAGTCCCAATGTCGCTTTCAACAGGCTTCTCCCCATTACAGTCCAAAGCGTGGCAATGGTCATGGCAATTAAAAGAATTATATTTATTGTCATCATAGCCTCTTATTGCATAAAGATACTTTTAATCGGTACTACGAATTTATCGAACACAAAAGGGAAAAACACACCTACACTAATGGTTATCATCGCCAAAATTATAGACGGCAACGTGAATTCCGGACCGACCTCCTTTAAATCCTTTAGATTCTCCAATTCTTTCGGCAATTTCCCGAAAAACGCTTTTCTCTGCATCAACAATAGATACGCCAGTGTAAGAATGCTGGCCAATACCGCAATGGTTCCGTACATATAATGACCGGATTGCCATAGCGCTATGATTATCACGAGCTTGCTCCAAAACCCCGCAAGCGGGGGTATACCACAAGTCGAAAGCACGCCGATAACCGAGGTTGAACCCGTGATGGGCATCCTGTATGACAAGCCGCCCATCCTATCCAGATCGCTTGAGCCTATTCTTTTCTCTACGGCTGCGGCATTCACAAATAAGAGCGACTTGAAAACAGCGTGGTTAAAAATATGGAATACGGCTCCGGCCATGCCAAGGGCTGTACCTGTCCCGAAGCCCAATATTATATATCCGACCTGGCTAATACTTGAATATGCAAGTAGCCTTTTAAGATCTTTCTGGCCGAGCGCGGCCAATGCCCCTATCAATATTGAAAAAAGGCCTATAAACATAAACAAGCTTTTAATAACTTCGTTAAAACCGAATACGAATGCGATAACTCTGATAGCTGTATAGATGCCGCATACCTTTGTTACAATACCAGCCAATAATATAGATACGGCTGACGGCGCAGCCGTATACGCATCTGGAAGCCATCCGTGAAAAGGAACTAATCCGCCTTTTATAAAAAGGCCGCATATAAAAATACCCATTGCGAAAATAATTACGGCGCTATTGGGCGACTCTTTAAGCGCTGCCGCTATGACCGCAAAAGATGTCCCGGGAGAGACAAGCAATATCAGGGCTATAGAAAAAAGCATCATAATAGTGGCAATAGAAGAAAGTATCAGGTATTTAAAGGCCCCTTCCAGCGCATTCATGTCTTTTTGAAAAGCTATAAGCACTACCGATGACAACGCTGTTATTTCAAGAAAAACATACAATGAGAATAGATCTTTTGTAATCACTATGCCATTCATACCAATTGCCGCGATCATTAAAAGATTTATAAATTTAAATCTTTCTCTTGGGTCCGGAATGGTATATCGGGAAACGGAGAGGCTTACCATGGAAACAATGGCTATACATAGCAGCATTATGAAGCTAAGGCTATCTATAGCGAAATCTACTTTGAAAAACGAATCGATATACCCCATCCCCTGCTGCCAAAATAGCGAGTGATGCGAAATTGTAAACAATATTTGCACTGAAAGAAGAAACACGGCAAACCAAAAAACGTATTTTTCGTTTAATCTTCTGAACGGTAAATTCAAAAGTATTATGCCGAAAAGTGGTATAAGGACTAGTAAAGACGGCACGTTTTAGGCTCCTATCATTGATTTAATTAAAAATATAACAACTGCGCCGGTAGCTAAAAGAGACCAAATTATGTATGATTTATAACTGCCGTCGTTCAAGCTTCGCGCAGCAGCAGTAAAAACTTTCGACACTTTTATTATAAAAACATTGTATACCCAATCAATGGCCCTATCAAAAAGAAACGCTACCTTAGAAAATCCATATGAAATATTTAGACCGATATTATACGGATCAAAATATCCGTTCTCTGCTTTATTAAAAATATAGGATAAAACCGGTGCATGATGTATATGCTCTGCTGCCTTTAAGCCACTGCCGTGCTTCTTTACCCCATACCGGTGATTTAAAAGAGCACCAAGCAAAACCATTATTGTAATGACCACTAGCAAGGAATTATGCGGCATCCCCGAAAAATCGCGGCCCCCAAGCCTTTCCTGCCCTAAAATAGGCTGTATAAACAGTTTGAGCGGCAAGCTATTCCACACTCCGAAAAGCACGCATAAGGCTGCTATCGCGATCATCGGGATCAGCATCCGTATAGGTGCCTCTTTAATCGGAAGCTTTCCGTTCTTCGATTTGTCTAAAAAAGCGGCATGGCCCAGCTTCAGAAATGAAGCCGCCGTAAGAAATGCACCTATGATGGCTGCAAGATAAAATATAAAACCGCGCTCCAAGGCCCCCTCGCACACCAATTCTTTAGAAAAAAAGCCGTTAAAGGGCGGCACTCCGGATATTGAGGCGGCCGTTATCACATAGCATATAAAAGTAACCGGCATATATTTTTTTAACCCACCTAATTTTTCTAGATCGGTCGTTCCGGCTTGTTTCTCGACTGCACCGCCCGTAAGAAACAGGCAGCTTTTATACATAACGTTGTTTATCATATGGAATAAACCGCCAACTATACCGGCCGGAACCAGGGTTCCTATGCCTAATATCATGTATCCCACCTGGCTAATGGCGTGATAGGACAATAATCGCTTGTAGTTTTTTTGGATCAATGCCATAGAAACCGCAAATACGATCGTTATTGAGCCTATTATCATCAGCGTCATGCTTGCCCAAGAATCGGGGCTCATTTCAAAAATATCAAGCGAGATGCGCGATAGAAAATATATACCCAGGAGTTTTTCAAAGGAAGCCGGCACTATCGCCATGAAAGGCAAGGGCGCGTCAATAGCGGCATCGGGGATCCAGGTGTGAAACGGCATAGAGCCGGCCTTCGCGATAGCACCCATCATTAACAATATGAACGCTGCGCCTCCGATACCGCTTATCGGGATATGAAGTTTGGAAATAGCCAGAGTCCCTGAAATATAAAAACAGATTGCCACACCCAGCATAAGGCAAAGATCACCTACCCCGGCTATTATAAAAGCTTTCGTTGCAGTTTTAAATGACCTCTTACCTCCGATATATATCATTCCGAATAAAGTAATAAGCATACCTTCCCAGAAAAAGAGCATCGAGACAAGATTGTCAGACAGCACTGCGCCATTGATAAAGGCCAGGGATAATAATAAATACACATAGAACTGTTTCGAATAACTTTTTTCGCGTAAAAAGGCATTGGAATATAAAGTTATTAAAAATACAAAGAAGGCCGCTGCTAAAACTATGAAACCGCTAAAATGATACAATCGCAGTGAAAATTCTATACCGAAGCCCAGGGCGGGCATGGAATAACTAAGGTTTCGCTTGAATAAAAGTATAGAGAGCAATAGGATTAAAAATGAACCGAATAAAGATATCGCATCGATTGCGGCACGAAACTTTTTCGGCAACATCAAGATCAACAACGCAGCGGCTGTCGGTACGGTAATGGGCAATAATAAGACATTAGTCAGCATATTTACATCCCCAGCATTTGTTTGGTCGCAAATTGAGCAAATAAGAAAGGATATTTAATATAAATGCCGCACGCGAGCGAAACTAATGCAAATATCATAACTGAACTCACCATTAGGACCGACTCTTCCTTCGCTATTTTACCGTGCGACTCTCCCAAGAAAATATGATTAAACAAACGTAAAAGATAAAGTATTGTCAAGACCGCGCCAAACAAGAACGTCACAGCAATTCCTACTTGGCCGCTCGTAACTGCGCCTGAAAATACCATATATTTACTAAAGAAACCTCCGAAGGGCGGAACGCCCATAACAGAAAAAACACATGCCAAAAATGACACCGCTGTAAGAGGCATCGTAGCAATAAGACCGCCCATTTTCGTTATATCCCGTTCTTTTGTGTTTTGTTCAACTATGCCGGCGCAAAGAAACAATCCGCCTTTTGCCAGGCCATGCATCAGTATATATAGCAAACTGCCGACTATGCCTATTTCCGCGTTAACGGAAAAACCAAGAAATATAAAGGCTATTTGACTAACTGTCGAATACGCTATAACCCTCTTCATGTCAGTTTCTACAAGAGCGGCTCCTGCCGAGACAAGGGCGCTCGTTGCTGCTATTATTGGGATTAAGACATGCCAGGCGGCATCGAGCGAAAATGTTGAAATAAAGAGCCTGGCAAAAACGTATACGCCGATTTTGACAAGAACAGCGGCGTGAAGCAGCGCTGTAACAGGCGAAGGAGCAATACCGGCATCGGGTAACCACGTATGAAAAGGCAGGGTCGCTGACTTTGAAAGGATGCCTACCAATATAAGCAGCACGGCGATATCCGGAACCGGAACTCCCTTAAAATTCTCTTTGATCACTAAAAGGTCGAAGGAGCCAGTTTTTTGATATATAAATAAAAATCCTACAAGCATCGCAAGCGCTCCGAATACAGTAACAAGAAACGCTTTATCCGCCATCAGAACATGGTGCTTTTCTCTAAAAAAGCCTATCAGGCGCCAGCTGACAATGGCTGTCAGTTCCCAGAAAATATATAAAAAAATCAGGTTCCCTGAAAATACCAAACCCATCATAGAACCAAGAAACAATACTACCATCAGATAGTATTCATCCCTGTTCGGATAATGGCTAATGTAGTCAAAAGAATACAATACGATTACTGAGCTTATAAAAGAAGATACGGCCGCCATAAATACCGCCAAGCAATCTGCTGTGAGGACAAAATTAAACCCTAGCGGAAAGGCAATGGCGATACTTGTAACTTTGCCGGACAAGGCGGAAGGAATCAGGCACAAAGAACAAATAAAAGACGTCGAAACGAAAGCCAGTGCCAGTAAATTCCTAAGCTTTTCCGAAACGCGTCCTACAATCGGAACAATAAACGCCCCGACAACCGGAACCGAAACAGTTAATAAAAGTAATGTTTCATTT
>Ga0066636_10000348_pt1 | contig 24852 bp, 25 predicted proteins | sample CryGeyCG2014_080_2_FD_62736 | JGI IMG/M metagenome (GOLD analysis project Ga0066636, IMG submission 62736) | Groundwater microbial communities from aquifer - Crystal Geyser CG07_land_8/20/14_0.80 | ecosystem: Environmental > Aquatic > Deep subsurface > Groundwater | place: USA: Utah: Grand...
TCTGCAAAAGAAACGCATGTAAACGGGACATTGATTAAAGTTGACGAAAGGACTATTGAAATGGAGATAAATTCCGGCGAAACAACGTATAAACCCGGAAGAACTGTTATTGAACCTAGAGGAACACATAAAGAATTCCCGTTCTATCAAGAACAATTTACCTTAAGGAAATATGCAGAAATTTCACGAATTAGTTGGTTTACTGTTGAAGACCGAACTTTTCTGTTTCCAGGTGTGTTAGCTTCACACCTTCGGTAAATCCTACTTAAACTACTAAAATTAAAATGTCGCAAATGTTCTTGATTTATAAAAAAAATTGACAAAGGATAAAATTGTTTGTTATAGTGCTGCATTATGAGCGGGAATCCGGAATTTTTTGAAAGGTCTCAAGGCTTAGGAGTAGAGCTTGAAAATAGACCGGCAGAAAGACTGGTTATAACAGGAATGGCGGCATTAACTCCACTTGGTAATACGGAGCAAACACTCGAAGGATTAAATAGCGGTAAATCCGGAGTAAAAGAATTTGATGTTAAAAACTTTGCTGTAAGCATTGCCGCACCGGTTGAATTTAATCCCGAAGCTCACTTTTCCAAAAAAGAGATGAAGGGAAGGTCGCCCCTAAACGCAATGGCGGTTGCAATTGCACGGGAAGCGATGAAAAATGCCGGCCTTCTTGGTGAGGACGGAAAATTGCAAAAAGATATAGACAGAAGACAGGCAGCTTCTTGGATGGCAAGCGCTTTTGGTTCAGTACATCATATTATTGACGTATACAACCAAATTCATAAAAAAGATGAGGCAGGAAACGAAAATCCGTGGCTAAATTCCGGTAGAATATCTCCCAGAAAGGGCCTGGAAATTTTTCCGGAAGAACTCAACGGCCAGGTCGCAATTGATCTTGGTGTTTCCGGGTGGGGAGGAAGCTCGGTTGAGGCCTGTGCAACCGGACTTTCTAATATCATCGAGGCAGCAAGAATTATTAAAGGGGGACAGGCAAAAGTTGCTGTCGCCGGGGGTTTGGAAGATATATTGTCAGCCTATCCGGAGGCCAGTATTGGCATGTTCGCCGCCATGCGAAGTGTTTTATCCACCAGAAATGATGAACCCGAAAAAGCAAGCAGGCCTTTTGATAAAGATAGAGACGGTTTTGTTTTGGGTGCGGGCGGAGGAGCGGTAGTAATTGAGGCTTTAGACCATGCTTTAGAAAGAGGAGCACCAATCTTAGCAGAAATTTTGGGATTTAATAAATCTATGGATGGGTCCGATCCGACAAACCTTAATAAAAAAATTGTTGCCGGTACAATTCTAAAGGCGCTCTACAATCAAAGAACAAAAGAATTCTATGAGGTTGACTCAATTTTTGCCCATGCAACATCTACAAATCAAGGCGACCAAGCAGAAGCAGAGTTGTTAAAAATGATTTTTGGAGATAGTCTGAAGAATATTCCGATTGCCGCTATAAAATCAAATATGGGGCATTTAGCCGGCGGAGCAGGAGCGGTAAATGTTATTGCCGCCATAAATGCTTTAAACTCAGGAAAAATCCCGCCCATTCTTAATCTTGAAAATCCCAGTCAAGAATTTGAGGGTCTTTTTTTTGTACGAGGTAAACCATTAGAAAAAGATATTAAAACGGCGCTTGTTTTAGCTTACGGATTTGGCGGACACAATGCGGTGATGCTTTTAGGAAGATATTAATCTAAAAAACTCTACATATCCCATTGGAAGATCTTTCCGTTTCAGAAGTTCTGCCACTTTTTTTCCAACTTGCTCTTTTATTACCGCACTGGGAAGCCCAAGCATTTCTGAAATTTTTGCCTGCTTGTCTGATATTAGGACATCATAACGGGATTTAAACACCCTCATGTTTGCGGTATCGGATACCTCAGGCGGGCAAACTACAATAAATGAAATACCATTTTCTTTAAATTCTTTCAGACGGGATCTTAAAGATTCTTCTCCTTCATGTTTTGCTTTTGCAATTGGCCTATAAAATTCAGGAGTAATAAACAGTTCTTCTAGTTGAGGCTCAAAATGCCCAGGTACGCTTTGCATAAGAATTATTGTTGAGCCTTTTGGCATAATCGGAAGAAACTCATCGACTAAGGAATTGGCCGCGTTTACATTTATATCGCGCGATGGTCCGGAGGCATTTAAAACCAAAATGTCCACTTTGCCACCGAACAAATTTTGGGCAGTTTCTATTAGTTTGTTTCGATCATCTTCATCTGTTATATCGGCCTGGACAAATTCCGATGTTACCCCAAAAGACCGAAGTGTCTTTTGTACTTCATCGGCCCTCTTTTTCTTATTTCTATAGTTACCGATTATATTTACGCCTTCAATTGCCAATGCCTTTGCAATTTCTGCTCCGATATCCCTCGAGCTTCCGGTAATTAAAGCCACTTTGCCGGCAAGCGATCTTTCGCGATTTTCCAGGTTATCTTGCCCTGTTGGCTGTCTTTCCATCATCTTCTCACTGCACCTCCATCTACATTTATGGTTGTACCCGTTATACCGGATGATCTATCGGAGGCCAAAAATAGAACAGTCTCGGCTACTTCTTCCGGAGTAATTAATCTTTTCAGAGGGGCTAACTGAAAAAATACTTCTTTTTGCTTATCAGTCAAATCTTTGGTAAGATCCGTTTTCACCAGCCCCAGAGCTAAAGTATTGAATCTTATTCCGCGTTTTGCATACTCGGCCGCACCGCTTTTTGCAAGCGCTTCCAGCCCGGCTTTGGAGGCGGCATAATTTGCTTGTCCCGCATTTCCAATCTGTCCGGCGATACTCGAAATGTAAATTATAGATCCTGACTTCTGTTTTAACATTTGAATTACAACTTCACGAGTCATCAAGAAAGCACTGGTTAAATTTGTATTTATTACGCTCTGCCACTGGTCTAATGTCATTTTTATCAATAAGCCGTCGTTCCTGATTCCTGCATTATTTACCAGAATATCAATGCGCCCAAACTCGCTAATTGTTCTGGAAACAATATTTTTTGCGGTTTCCTCCTCGCAAATGTTTCCTGTTACAACAATTGCCTTTCTGCCGAATCCTTCAATTGATGATTTTACTTCTTCTGCTTGAGGAATACTTTTATCGGTGGAATTAATAACAACATTTACTCCATAAAAACCCAATTTAAGAGCAATTGCCCGGCCTATACCTCTTGAAGAACCGGTGACAATCGCCACTTTTCCCGACAAATCAAATTCTTTATGAGGACTTCTTTCTATGATTGGCATATCCTTTTTGGCCCCGCGCTAGTTGCGTTCTTCTTCCAAAAAAATCTTAAGTTCTGCTGACTTATCTAACTGCCGAAGTTTTCTCATGGCTCCGACTTTAATTTGGGAAATCCGTTGCCTGGTCACCCCCAGTCTTCTTCCAATTTCTTTTAAAGTACAGCTTTTGCCGCCATCCAGTCCAAAATGTAATCTTAAAATCATTTCTTCATTGGGTTCTAAAACCCTTAAAAGCTCTTCTATTTTTTCGCTTAGTGAAACTTGCTGTACAAGTTCATCCAAAGAAGGAAGATTATCTTTTACAAAATCACCAAACTCCGTATCGCCGTCATCTCCTACGGGCTGTTGCAAAGAAATAGGTTCTTCAACTACCCCTAAGATAAGTTTAATTCTTTTCAAGGCTAATCCGGTGGTTTCAGCCATCTCTTCTTCTGTCGGTTTACCCCCTGTCTTCTCCTCAAAAGTCCCACTTGCGCGGTAAATTGTCCCCAAGGCATCATAAATATCAATAGGTAAGCGAATGGTTCTTCCTTGGCACGAAATAGCTCTGGTGACCGCTTGACGAATCCACCAGCTAGCATAAGTAGAAAATTGGTAACCCAGTTCCGGATTAAATTTGTCTATCGCTGTCATTAAACCGAGATTGCCTTCCTGAATTAAATCAGTCAATGGTACACCTTTTCCTTGATGTTTTTTGGCTATTCCAACAACTAATTTCAAATTACAACGGGTAAGTTCATTTCTCGCCTGTTTCGCTTGGGCAATAAGTTCCGGATCTTCTGTTCCTTTACCCAAACTAATGGTTTTATAAAGCACTTTTACTTCTTCCAAAGTTAGAAGAGGATGGCCAAGCGCCTCATTGCAGTATCTTGCCAATACATCGTGAGGATTCTCTACTTTACTACCCATAACCAAAAAACCGCCTTTATCGGGCAGGAAATTACCTATTTAGGAATTATAGCCATTCGGATGGGTTTTGTGCCAGTTCCAAGCAGTTTTAATTATTGTCTCCAAATCCGAGTATCTCGGCTCCCAACTAAGGGCTTTTTTAATTTTGGTGTTATCGGCATAAACCGCGTCCGGATCACCCAACCTTCTGGGTCCGAATTCAACCATAAAGTTAATCCCGGAGATTTTCTTCACCATTTCGACTATTTCCTTATTGGAATATCCCTTGCCGGTGCCAACATTAAAATAATTACTTTCATTTTCTCTAACTAAATATTCCAAGGCTCTAATATGCGCGTCCGCCAAATCAAGAACATGAACATAATCCCTTATATTCGTACCGTCCGGTGTCTTATAATCCATTCCAAATATCACAAACTTTTCTCTTTGCCCCAAAGCAGTTTGTATCGCAATCGGAATAATATGAGTTTCCGGATCATGGTCTTCACCCATTGAACCATCTAAGGAAGCCCCGCCGGCATTAAAATAACGAAGGCAAACATTTTTTATGCCAAACAAACTGTCATACCATTGTAAAATCGTTTCAAACATCAGTTTCGACTCGCCATAAACCGAAGCCGGTTTTTTACTTTCCTCCTCGGTCACCGGCAATTTCTCGGGAAATCCGTATTGAGAACAGGAAGAGGAAAAAATAATTTTATCTACCCCATGTTTCTTCATTGCCTCAAGTAAGTTCAGGCCGCCTAAAATATTATTTTCAAAATACTTCCTCGGTTCATTCATGGATTCGCCGGCCAGCGCGTAAGCGGCAAAATGAATTACCCCGTCAAAACTATCTTTTTCAAACACGGCATTAATTTGATTTTTATCAAGAAGATCTCCAATAATTAAAGGACAAATCACCGGCTCTTTATGGCCGCAAACCAAATTATCAAAGACAGTAATTTCGTGGCCTTGTTTAAGAAGTTCCACAACAGTATGGGAGCCTATATACCCGGCACCACCGGTTACAAGTATTTTCATTATTCAGCGTTTAGTTATTAACAATTATTTTTCTAAGTTTATCCGGTAAAAACTTAATTAATTTTACCACGAATAGCAAACCGCCGATTGCCCCAAGACTATCAACCCCGATGTCAAAGGGCCGACCGGTTCTACCATTTACTTTTGTCTGATGGAATTCATCGGTTACGGTATAAAATACCGTAATTAATAAAGCCAAAAGCAGTCTTTTTTTTAACGGCAGATTAAAAGTAAAAACAAAGCCTCTGTTTACAAGAATAAAAAGAACCGCATATTCCAAAAAATGAGCTGACTTACGGACGACAAAATCCTGCCAGCCGACAGGAGATGCTTGAAGTTTGTGGAAGGAAGATAAAAAATAAATCAGCCCCATCCAGACAAGCGGGGGAAGCCAATAAACGAAAAACTTTTTGATTACCAGCATCAGAATTAAATCTTATCATATTTTTTGCTTACGAAGCAAAAGAACCGAAAAAGAAATCATTCCTAACCCGGGAACGATAAAAACAAGCGGCCAAAAATTAAACTTTTTTTTACTTTCTTGGTTTTCTGAAGATTCGCTTGCCGGTTGGTTAAGATCAATACCAAGACCATCAGAAGCGGTTTGGGCCCCCAAAATTTCCTCCGCACCCTCTGAAGCCAGCAAATCGTTACTTAAAGTAGGGATTGGAGAAAGTTTGGGAGTTGGGGTTGGTTTGGGGGTGGAAGTGGGAGTGGGGGCTGAGGTAAGAGTGGGAGTTGCGGGAATATCCGTCACCGTCGGTGAATTCTCCGAAAGAATCGGGTTTACCTCAAAATCGTTCCCGGCACTAAAATTTTTACTTTCACTCCAATCCGAATATCCTTCTCTTTCCAGTTTAATAATATGTTCCCCAAGACCGCAAGGAACATTTTTATCATTATCGCAATAACAACCAGTGCAAAAAGTTAGAATCTCATCATCCTCGTGGTGGGTATAATTGTTGTCTATATAAATCTTAACACTAGAAAGAGGATTCCCGTTGCCATCTTCGGCTTTATTTATTTTATAAATTGCTTTAGTAACCGGTTCGAGTGTGGGGGTTGATGTTGGCAGGGGTGTAGGTGAGCTTGTCGGAGAAGGCAAAACACAAACATCGTCTTTTTTAGTTGGACTATCAAAAATAACCCAATTAGAAACTTCGTCAGGATCTCTACCGGCAGATTTACCGTCTAACGGAATTCCAATAATACCGTCGGGTCCGTAGGCAATCTGGTCTAAAATATTGTCTTGATTATCTTTAAGGTATATTGTATCCCCAGAATTATTAAGCCAGCTGTTTTTTTCAAAAGAACGAAAACCTAATGAAGAAATACAACCATCTAAACTAAGGGTGGTATCGCTTGCGTCAATAATTTTCCATCCGCTCAAATCAACTGTTTCTCCGGTTTGGTTATAAATTTCCACCCATTCCGGATTTGAATTAGAGGAAAATTCATTAATTACCACTTGGGCGAAAACTATTTTAGGAAAGGAAAAAACAAATACTATTCCAAGAAACACCAAAAAACAAGTCTTTGATTTACAATTCATCTTTCAAGATTTACGCATAACATAAATTATTAAATGATTTAAATCATTGAAGCAAGGTTACTAAAAGGGTTTCGAGCGTTTTTTCTTTTGAATCGACATTTTGAGTTTCCGCCAGTCGCCGCTTCCTTTTCCCCCGACAGCGCCAACAGTTGCAACTCCTTCAACAACCTTCATCAATATTCCATTAATTTTCTCTTCTTTTAGAAGTTTTTCCACTACCCGGCGGTATCCCCCACCGGCATATTTTATTGAACCATTCACGCCGGCGATAGTAGGAAAACTGACATGAAGCATCCTCTTTATTTCTCGATAATCATACTCTTTAGACAGTAAGACCGCGATTGAAATCCGTTTTGCCAACATAATTTTTTCTGTAGGGGTAAGAAACTCGGTTAAAAAATCTTCCGCCTCTTCTTCATTTTTTAATTTAAGAACCGATTTAAAAAATATCTCAAAAATTCTTCCGTAAATTTCTTGAGAAAGCGGTTGTCTTGAAACTTGTGTCATCTTATTATCGCTTCAATGATTTAAATCATTTTAATATATCAACTATCAATTAACAATTAAAATTAGTAATTGACATGAAGATAGTAGGTGTCAAAGCCTTCGTCGTGGTGGACGCGGACATAGCGCAAAATGCAGTTGCCGACAAAACTGCCCAAATACAGTGTTCCGGATTTGGGTGTTTTTATTTCCAGAGAAGAGCCTTTAATATCAATACCATTGTGAAAATTATAAATTCTCCCCACCCAAGTATTCCTGATCGCCCAAGTGTTACCATAACCCTGGTAAATACTGATTTTCGGATTAAGGGGCCATTCCCAGTCGCCTGACATACTAATTGAATCTCCGTCCCCGCTTCCGCAAGAAGAACCGGTGCAATTTTCGAAGTCAACTCCTTTTAGATAACTGAGCGGGTTTTTTGTCTGATTGTCTTGAACAATCATAAAATGAAGATGGGTCCCGCTGGAATTACAGGAGGCTCCGCCAATCACTGAGGCGATTCTTTCCCCCGACGACACTTTTCTGACCTCTTTCTCACTCCCTTTACCTTCCAAGATTCCCAAAATCGCTTCCAGCTCTGCCCGGGCGTCCGCCAACAACTTTTGATAAGTTGCTTCCTTGCCTTTTGTTTCGTCCAGCAATTTTTTTCTGACCGCAACCTGAGAATTAAGTTCAGATTTTTGCACCACCAATTGCTTTTCCAGCTTTTCCATGCTCGCCTGAGCCTCTGCCTTAAGAGTTTTTTGATCATCATAATTGGTTCTGGTTTTTTCTATCGACAGCAGAAGTTCATGGTCATGGAATTGGACCTTTTGCAAATAACGGTAACGGAGAATAAATTCAGAAAAGTTCCTTGAAGAGAATAACAACACCACCGAGTCAACCCGAGAGCTTTTATAGGCCTCTGCCAGTCTTTCCAATAAGACTTTGGAAATAAAATTTAAAGACTCTTCAAGCCTGACAATCTTGACGGAAAGAGTTTTTATTTCCTCCATTAAAACCTTAATTTTAGTCTGCGTCTCAATAATTTTTAAACCGGTCAATTTTATCTGGCTGTCCATTAGCGCAATCTGCTGTTTTAAGGTTTTTTCCTGATTTTGGAGACTGTCTATCTGCTGCTGATACTCGGCGATTTTTTTCAGTATGTCATCCTGCTCGTTTGCGAAAAGCATCCCGGCATGTCCAAGAAAGAAAAAAAGAAGCAGAAAAGAAAAAAAGAACAAAACAATCTTTTTCATCGGGAGACGCGTAAAAAACGGGAAGCGGCAATTAAACTTCCCAGAAATCCCACAAAACTCCCTAAAAAAGAAATTCCTCCCAATATTTCAAGCATAAAAATCGGACTAACCGGGAAAATCGGAATTCCGGTTAAAACCCGGCTTAAAAACGGCGTCAGATAAATAATAAGAAGATAACATAAACCCCAAGAAATAACGGCTGAAAACAGACCGTAAAAGATGCCTTCCAAATATATCGGCGAGCGGATATGCCAGGAAGAGGCGCCCAACAACTTTAACGTCTCCATTTCTTCCCGGCGCCTTGAAATTCTCATCCCCAAAATAACTAAAATTGTGAGCAGACAATTGAGCAGTAAAAAAACCGCCATGACCAGACCGAATTTCCGCAGTGACCCAAGCCATGAAGAAAGAGTGGAAACAACATCTTCCTGAAAATCGACATCCTCAACAATCGGCTCTTTTTTCAATATTTCCGCAATCTCTTTCAAAGAAGAGATATCGTTGGCAGATATTTCCAAGCTGGCCGGTAAAAAATTAGCCGTTACCATTTCCAGCAAGACCGGTTTATCTTTAAAAAGATCTTTGTATATTTTTAAAGCATCGTCTTTGGAAATATAGTTAGCCTCTTTAACTTTACCGGTGGATAAGACTTTTGCCTTTAATAAATCAACATCTTGGGATTTTATGCCATCTTTTAAATAAGCGATTGCCTGCGGGCGGGATTCAAAAAAACTTAAAACCGCCTTTGAGCCGGCACCGATTAAAAAGAAAATGCAGACCAAAAATAAGGCCAAGGAGACGTTCAATATTACCGCCAAAGACTGATAAGGAGAACGGAAAATATTTTTCTTTAACGTTTTAAACATGATATTTCCCCTGTTTTTCATCTCTAACTATTTTACCACGGTCAAGTTCAATAACTCTGGTTTTTAACAAATCAACCACTTTCTCGTTATGGGTGGCCATAACAACGGTGGTTCCTTTTTTGTTGATTTCTTCAAAAAGTTTTACCATTTCTTTGGCGGTTTTAGGGTCCAGATTCCCGGTTGGCTCATCCGCCAGTAAAATTTCCGGAGCGGCCACAATCGCCCGAGCTAAGCAAGTTCGCTGCAATTCCCCGCCGGCAAGCTGGGCGGGGAATAAATTTTTTCTTTCCTGCAGGCCAACTAATTTCAGCACCTTTTCCACCTTTTCCTCAATTTCACCAAGGTTAAGTTTATAAAAACCAAGCGGGACACTGATATTTTCAAAAACCGTCCTATCATCAAAAAGTTTATAATCCTGAAAAATTACGCCGATTTTCCGCCGCCATAAATAAAGCCTTCTTTTTGGTATTTGGCTGATTTTGGTCGAGGCGGCTTCAATCGTTCCGGAAGTAGGCAAATATTCGCCGGTGATTAAACGGATAATCGTTGTTTTCCCCGCCCCCGAAGGACCGGTTAAAAAGACAAACTCACCTTTGTCAACTTTAAAAGACGCACTTTCCAGCGCTGTAATTTCCCCAAATTTTTTGCTAACTTTATCAAAAGTAATCATGGACGCCGGAGGTTATTCGAGAACCTTAATTTTAAGCACATCCATCAACCAGCCTGCTTTTTGCGCTTTCATGGTTTCGCCCCAGATTTGAATTTTCATGCCGGCAAAAGAATCCAAATCTAAAAATGAGGAGGTCATATAAATATTTTGACTGGGCCCCCCTTCTCTTAACAACTTATGGGTTCCTTCTCCGTCTATTCCTCCTTTTTCGACCACCCCGATAGCGGTATCTGCTTGGCCGGGATCTTTAACCCCAAATTCAGCGTCTTTCTTGATCTCATCTTTGGGAATTAGTCCGCTTTTCCCCGTCTCTATCGTTTCCTTTTTATTAAAAAATTTAGGAATTTTTGAACCGGTAAAAACACCCAAGCCAACGACCAAAACTGCCAAAAAAACATAAAGAGGCAGTTTTTTCTTCTTTACCGGCTCAACCAAACTGACATTTGTATTTATAACATCGTCTTCCATATTCACCTCCAATAATCTAAGAATAGCATACTTATTCTTATCAAAACAAGAGCAAACTTATTCTAGAAGAAATTTCAGCTCGGCGTCAATAAATCCGTCAAGCTCGCCGTCTAACACCAAAAAAGGATCGTTTTCTTCATGCTCCGTTCTTAAATCCTTGACCATTTTGTAAGGATGAAGCACATAGGAACGGATCTGGTTTCCCCAGCCGGCCAGTTTAAATTCACCCTTAAGTGACTTTTTTTCTTTCTGCCTTTTCTCTTCTTCTATCTCCCATAATTTTGCCCGCAGTAAATCAATCGCTATTTCTCGATTTCTTTCCTGATAACGCTCGGACTGGCTGGTAACAATTATTCCGGTCGGCTTATGGCGCAGCCGAACAGCCGTGGAAACTTTCTGCACGTTTTGTCCTCCGTGAGAGGAGGCGTGGAAAAACTCCCACTCTAAATCCGATTCGGGAATCGGACTTTCTTTACTTGCTTCGATTTGCGGCAAAACCTCAACTAAAGCAAAAGAAGTTTGTCTTAATTTATCGGCATTAAAGGGAGATTGTCTGACCAAACGGTGGGCGCCTCTTTCCCCCTTCAAATAACCATAAGCGAAAGGGCCGGTGATAATCATGATGACATTTTTAATCCCCGCTTCGTCGCCGGGAATCGAGTCAATGACATCAACCTTCCAGTCTTTCTTCTCCGCAAAGCGGAAGTACATTCTCATCAGCATCTGCGCCCAATCCATCGCTTCCGTTCCTCCCTGCCCGGCATGAATTGAAACTATCGCCGCCGAAGCGTCGTATTTCCCCCCTAAATAAGTTTTTTTTTCAAGCTGGCCGGTTTCTTTTTCCAGCCCAGACAGCTCTTTTTTGATATCCTCCAGCAATACTCCGCTGTCTTTTGACTGCGACAGCTCTTCTAAAGACTGCAGTTGTTTTTCAAGCCGGTCGACTTGGTCGATCTCATCAGTATAAAAAGCCAGCAGTTTGGATGTTTTTTGCGCCTCAAGTTGATTATCCCAAAAACCAGGCTTTGAGGTTTGTTCCTGCAGTTTTTTGATTTCTTCTTTTTTTTCTCCCAAATTCAACTTCTCTCTCAAAATCTCAAGGCTGCTTTTTAGCTGGTGGAGTTTTTCAATTACTTCTTCCATAGATAAGTTCATCGGGACATCTGATTTTCCGACCTCTTTTACCGTTCTATTGATTCACCGATTTACTATTGGTTGTTATTATAACTCGCGCTTTCGGTAGCCAATTCCTCAAACCATCTTTTGTATATCTCCATCTTGATAATTTTTAATTCTTTGGCCGGTAACTGCTTGGCCGATTCAAGCAGTTCATCTGCTCTCTGTTTTACGGTTTCACGGATTTCTCTCCCGGGCCGGGCATACTGGGAATTTTCAAAAAACTCACCTCCTTTTTCAATCGTTTTTTTGAAATTTCCTCCTTTGGCCGCTTCAACCGCTTTTCCTAAAATATCTTCCGTATACTGCGTCATTTTTTCCTCGTCTTTCGGAATTTTCCCGATCAGGGGAGAAAGAATTTCCCGCACTTTTATTTTGCCAAAAAAAAGCAGCCAGCCGATAACGATCAGGGCCAAAAACGAAAGAAACCCCAGGAACATACTTTTGAGTCTATTTTCTTTTTTTGCCATTCTTATAGCTTAATTATACAGAATTTTCGCCTTGATTTCCGTATCCCGACGCAGTTGCTTCTCAAAAACAAAACCGGGGATCGTCAGTTTATACGGAAACTGCTCAATCCCCGGCTGTTTTTGAACTGTCAAAATATAGTCAGTCTTTTTGCCCAACAAGAAGTCAACCGGCATTTTATAAACAACCGTCACTTCTTTCTCTGATTTGGCAGGGACTTCAACAAAAAAACCAACCCCCTGAAGATTCAAATCTTTTTTTTCTTCAAAAAACAATTCTTTTTCCCCTATCCCTTTTCCGTCAATATTAACCGAAATTTCCCGGGCAGAACTTGGAAAATAAACTCTTAAAAAATTGACATAATCCCCGCCCCAAAAGCCCGGCTTCACCGGAGTAAAATATTTACTCTCATTTTTGAAATATATTTTTGTTCTTTTTTGAATACTATTAGTATCCAAAATTACCATCTCCTGCTCAACTTTTCTTTGCACATATAAATTGGCCTTGTTAACCCCCAAATTCGCTTCAACCAAATAGAAATAATCATTAAGTCCTTTCTCCGAAGGGGTAAATTTTTTCATTGATCCATCCCAGCCCAATTTTTTAACAATATCGGCAGACTTTGGATCCGACAAATAAATTAAAACCTGTCTTTCCTGCAGATTTTTATAAATTACTTTCGCCAGAACCAATAATTGTTTGGAGTTTAAATTCTTAAGTTTGCTTATCATTGCTTTGACTAAAGCCGACATAATGTTGGCTTTCTGGGTAGAACCGGCAAAAAAATCCTTCTCGGCATATTCTTGGGCAATTTGGTAAAAATTTTCACTGTCAACCTTTAATCCGTAATCAACCAAATCTATCGGCCCGGTAAGATCAAACAAGTCTTCCACTAAATTAAGATTAACGGCAATCATCCCCTCCGCCTTTTCTTCATTACCTTTTTCGAAAAACCAGCTGACTGTTTGGGCCGAGGTGGGAAAATCCGGATCCCAGTTGGCATCCCGCAGTCGAAACCAGCCCTGCTTAAAAGCCATCTGAATCGGAACCGGCGGATCGACATGGCCGGCAATTTGCCCGTCAGGAACATAAATATCCTGCACTATAATTTCCCCCATCCCCCCATTCTCAAATTTTATTTTGGCATATGATCCCATAAAACCACCGGTCGGCCTAAGTTCCATGTTGTTTTGCAAAAGAACGTAGTAAGTTTTGGGGCTGTTTCTGCCGGTAATTTCGGGAATTAAATCTATAAGGTTAAGTGCTCCTCCCCAAGGTTTTATTTTTTTTCTCAAGGCTTGGTAATCCCTGTCAAAACCAGCCGGCTGATTGGTGATAATGCCGACATAAAGATTTTTTAAAGATTTTAAAGCCAAACCGGTTTGTCCTAACAGAATTACAAGCAAAAGCAAAATAAATATCCCAAAAATTTTTCTTATCATGGAAAAAACGCCTGCCTTAGAGTAAGGAAGGAAAAAACACCGAAGAAAATAAAGGCCGCTAAAAGCACCGATTTTCTGAAAAAACCAAGCCGTAGTTGGAGAGGAAGGAATTTCCGATTAAGGCGGTAAGTTAACCCAAGATGGATAAACATACAAAAAGCATTAATCACCGCAGACAAGGTCAAAAGCGATTTTGGTTCTTTAAAACCCAAGAGTAAAATAACAATGCCAAAAAATATCTGCCCCCACAGAGCCAGATAAAACCCTCCCGAAAGATTGACCCCTTTTCTGTCTGATTTTTGGCTAAAAAGCAAAAAGTTCTCCGAAATCATTCTTGAGGTAGATTCCAAAACCGTCAATTGTGTCGAATAAAGCATAAAAAATCCCAACACCAAAAAACCAATCCCGAAAGTTTTTCCCAGGCGCTGCGCAATAACCAGCGCTTCGTTAAAGAAAAAGCCAATTCCCTGCAAATTACCGCCCCGGCTATAAACCAAAGAATAAGAAAGAACCGAAAGAAGGGCGATGGTCAAAAAACCCAAGAACCAAAAAATTACCAGATGCTCCAAATTAATAATTTTCCACCATTTTTTAAACTCCGATAAATTTTCTTTGTTGACCGGAAAAGTAACTCCTTCAAGCCTCATTTTTTGATTCTCTTTTGAAAACAAACTTTTGAGTTTTGCGGCATACTTACCCATTCCGTACCCCTTCTCCTTAATATAATAACTTTGCGCCAGATTAAGATTTCCCCCCGCCCCCGCGTAGGCAAAAGCACCCAAAAAACTCATTAAAGAAATTCCCTCCGGTAAAAAAAGATATCCTTTCCCCCGGCCGACAATCCCGGCCAAAAATACTTGCCAGTCAGCGAATTTTGTCAATAAAAAACATAAAATAAAAATAAAAGGAATCCCTAAAAAAATTATTGTTTTTTGAAAAGTTTCCAAAGTTTTATAAAGACTTTTTCCGGCACTGAGAATCACTCCCACCAAAACAAGTAAAAAAACCGCTATCAACGCTTCGTTTTTGAAATTAAAAAGACGGCTTAAAATTTGGCTGCTGGCGGCGGAAAAACCGGGCAGTCCCCAGGCAATAAAAGTAGAAAACATAAACCAGATCGGCCAGCCACGCCAAAGCTTCCTGAAACCGACAAAAACACTCTCCCCAAAAACTAAAGCGTATCTTTCTATCTCCATATTCATAAAAAATTGAAAAGTTATTCCAAGAAAAGCCCCCCAGATTATTCCCAAACCAAAATTAGCCGTCAAATAAGGCCACATTATCAATTCTCCGCTTCCCAGAGAAAGGCCAAGAAACACAAAAGAAGGACCTAAAATCTTCCAGAAAGAAGGAGCTTTTGGTAAGTCTTTTGTTTCCATAATTAAAATAATTTTAAATCCATTCGGTAAACTCAGGACAAGTTTTTAAATTTTTAATGTTTAAAACAAATCAATTGTAACTAAAAAAATAACCCTTGACAATCTTTTTGGTTTTATATTTAATAGAACAAATATCAAGAGTACGGGGAGGGACTTAGCCCAACGATCCGTCAGCAACCCTTCGACTTCGCTCAGGGTCATAGCCCGCGACAAAGTTTGGGGTGCTAAATCTAAGCCCAAAAGGGAAGATATGTCCGTCCGCTGAAAAGCGAGACGAGAAAAAGCAAAAAAATTAACTCCTTTAGGGGAGTTTTTTATTATTATTTAGCACCTGGAGGTTATTTATGAACTACCACTATTTCACTTCCGAATCTGTTGCCGCCGGACATCCGGATAAAGTCTGCGACCAAATTGCCGACGCGGTTTTAGATGCCGCCATTACTGCTTTTCCTAAGTCAAGAGTGGCAGTAGAAACTTTAGTTACTGTTAATCAGGTTTGTATGGCAGGCGAAGTTACTTGTCCGGAAAAATTGGATTTTGAAAATATTGCCCGAAAAGTAATTAACAAATTAGGTTATATTGACCCTATTTTAAACTTTACCGACAAGTCGCCTATTAATGTTTATATTCACCAGCAATCTCCTGATATTGCCATGGGAGCCGATGCTGACGGCGCCGGGGACCAGGGAATGATGTTTGGCTACGCCTGTAACGAAACCAAAGAACTAATGCCTTTGCCGATTATTCTTTCTCACCAGTTGGTCAAAGCAATGGACGGACTTAGAGAAACAAATAAAATTCCCTGTTTAAGACCGGACGGCAAAAGCGAGGTAAAAGTCCGCTATGAAAACGGCAAACCAGTGGCAGTTGAAAAAGTTGTCTTGGCTGTCCCCCATAACCAATCAGTTTCAAAAGAAGAATTACAAAAACAACTTTTCAAATTGGTGGTAAAACCGGTTATTGAAGGTTATGGTTTTTCTATTACAGAGGAGAATTGTATTCTTAACGGCACCGGCAAATGGGAAATTGGCGGACCAGCCACCGACACCGGTGTTACCGGAAGAAAGATCATTGTTGATTCGTATGGAGGAATGGCCAGAATCGGCGGCGGCGCTTTTTCCGGCAAAGACCCGACCAAAGTTGACCGCAGCGGCGCCTACGGAGCAAGATATGTGGCAAAAAACATCGTTGCCAACGGACTGGCTGACCGATGCGAAGTGCAATTGGCTTATGTCATTGGCTTGGCGCAGCCGATAACCGTTGCTTTTGAAACTTTCGGCACGGAAAAGAAAGAAATAAAAGTAATTGAATATTTTGCCAAAAATCTTTTAGATCTTTCGGTCAAGGAAATTATTGAAGGATTAAATCTGCGCCAGCCATTTTATGAAAAAACCGCCAGTTACGGCCACTTCGGCCGTGCTGAATTCCCGTGGGAAAAAGTGGTGAAATTATAATTTTCGAGGCCAAAAGGGGAGGCCTTACGAAGCTAAAGTGGATTAGTTGCGTTCTTTTATGAAATTGGAACCTTAAGGAAAACTTTGCGTTCACACCGACAAACTTTATTGACAGACGATCTCTCGGACAACATTGCTTCTCATTCCTTTCGTGTCACAATGATTGGCCTTTTCTTGGCAAAAGTGGTAGAACTATAGTTATTATTAATATAATAAAGACATATGAATAATGAAAGAAGCAGACAACCTCTAACTCTTGAGCAAACAATTGCTCGTATTGAAGCGCTAAGCGAAGAATACAGACTTGATACAGAAATGTCCTCTGACCGCGCCAGACTTTATATGGGCTGGCTGGACGAAACGGTTGCAACCGTTGAAAAAATTTCTCCCAAGTGGAGCCCGACATTAAAAACAGTTTTTACCCAAACAGTGGCAAACTTGTTACGTAAAGACTACTTTTCATTTGGAACTGAGTATGGAACAGGACAAGGATCCCGACCGCTGGTGGAAATTATCAGGTCGCTCAAACATTTTTCTTACCTGCCGGAGGAAGAATCTATCGCTTACCTTAAGCTGTTAGAAACGATTTACACCAACCACCACTTAACACCAAAAATTCTAGACCCGCTTTTCTACTATGGTCCTAAAAGAGATAAGCAATTTCATCCTTTAACCACAGAATTAAACAATCGCCTGGACAGAGCGGCCAATTCTCCCGCAAGAAAGAAAGAAATAACTATTGTTTCCAATTATATAGCCGCAGAAACCAAAACAATTAACAGATAAATTATTGATTTAGAATATAGCAAAACTTAAGGGGAAAGCAGAAGCTATCAGAGAAAATTATTCAGATTATGAAACACCGGGGTTAAGCGAAACTACCGCTAACAATGAGCTGGAAAGTATTTGGCGGGGAATTGAAGAAATCTTTTATCAAACTTTGGCAGAAAATTTATAAAGTCCATGTAAAAAGTCGGCTATTCATTGCTTTGCCTTTTTATTTGATTCAATGATTTAAATCATTGAATCAAATACACCTTGGCGCTTTTACTCTATCCTCACTATTAAAAATTATCCTTTCTTTTTTTAGCAACTCTTTTTGTTTACCGATTCCGCCAAAAACATAGCCCGGAGACAAACGGCCGTCTTTAAAGACGACCCGATGACAGGGAATGTTTTTCGGATCGGGGTTTTTATGGAGAGCAAATCCGACCACCCGCGGGGTCGTTCCCGCTTTTTTGGCAATTGCCCCATAAGTCGCCACTTCTCCTTTGGGAATTTTTTTTACTTCCTCGTAAATTCTTTCAAATATTTTTCTCATTATCCTTCAAACCAAATCTAGGACAAATTAAAATCTTTCTTTAATTTAATAATTTTATCTCTTAATTTGGCGGCCTTTTCGAACTCGAAAAGCCGGGCGTACTCACGCATTTGAATCCCTAATTTTTTAATATATTTTTTAGCCTCACCGGGGGTCATCCCCAATTCGTCAAACTCTTCCTCAAGCTCTTTTTCCACCAGCGGGTTTCTAATTGGCTTACTGATGGTTTTGGGAATAATCCCATGCTCCTCATTATATTTTAACTGGACTTCCCTCCGGCGGTTTACTTCTTCAATCGCTTCCTTCATCGCCAGTGTTTCTTCGTCCGCATACATTATTACTTTTCCAAAAACATTTCTGGCAGTCCTGCCCATTGTCTGAATTAATGAAACGCGGGAACGTAAAAATCCTTGCTTATCCGCATCTAAAATCGCGACTAAAGTCACTTCCGGTAAATCAAGCCCTTCACGCAACAAATTTATCCCAACAATAACGTCATAAGTTCCTCTTCTTAGGTCAGCCAAGATATCGGTTCTTTGCAAGGTATCAACATCCGCGTGTAAATAATTAACTAAAATAATCTCTCCTGTATTAACCGGATCAGCTAAATACGAACTTAATTCTTCCGCCATCCTCTTGGTTAAAGTCGTGACTAAAACCCGCTCACCTTTCTTTTTTCTGGCCAAAATTTCCTTAATTAAATCTTTAACTTGCCCGTCAATCGACCTGACTTCAACTTCCGGATCCACCAAACCGGTCGGCCTTATAAGTTGTTCGATGACATGTTTTTCTGACTTATTAATTTCCCACTCATCCGGAGTAGCTGACACGAATATCGCCTGCGGGACCCTTTCTAAAAACTCATTAAAATTAAGCGGCCGGTTGTCTAAACAGGAAGGCAGGCGAAAGCCAAAATCAATTAAAGTTTTTTTGCGCGATTGATCCCCGTGGTGCATCCCGCGTACCTGTGGGACAGTCATGTGCGACTCGTCAATCACCACCAAAAAATCATCTTTATATTGATATTTAAAATAATCCATTAAAGAAAACGGCGCCGATCCGGGAGTCCGGCCGTCAAAATAGCGGGAATAATTTTCAATTCCGTTTACATACCCCACTTCTTTTATCATTTCCAAGTCATAGTTGACCTTTTCGTTTAAACGGTTGGCCTCCATCTGTTTGTCTTCTTTTTTCAGATTTTCCAAACGGATTTTTAAATCCGCCCTTATTTGTTTAAAAGCGCTGTCCAATACCTTTTTGTCCGCCAAAAAATGCTTAGCCGGATAAAGAAAATAATTTTGCAGTTCTATTTCATTGCCTTCAATTACAGATCTGGTCGTTATTCCGGCAATTGCCTCACCCTCCCAAACAATTTTGATTATTTCGTCGGCATAAGAAGGATAAATTTCTATTGTCTCTCCCCGCAACCGGAAATTTCCCCGGTCAAAATCCATCCTTGTCCGTTGGTAATACAGAGAAACCAAACTGTACATCAAATCTTCTTTTTTAATTTCCTGATTTTTAAACAAGTGTAAAATCCGGTTGCGGTATTGGTCAGGAGAACCTAAATTGTAGATACAAGAAACTGAAGCAACAATAATTACATCATTGCGGGAAAAAATGTGGCTGGTGGCAAGCAACCGAAGTTTGTCAATTTCTTGGTTTATATCCGCGTCTTTGGCAATATATGTATCGGTTTGGGGAATATAAGCTTCGGGCTGGTAATAATCGTAGTAGGAAACAAAATAAGAAACCGCATTGTCGGGAAAATATTCTTTGAATTCCTGATACAGCTGAGCCGCCAGAGTTTTATTATGCGAAATCACCAGAGTCGGCTTTTGAGTATTTTGAATTACATTGGCGACCGTGTGTGTTTTTCCGCTTCCGGTTACGCCTAAAAGCACCTGGTAAGGGAATCCCTTTTTGACGCCCGCCGTCAATTTCTCTATTGCTTGAGGTTGATCTCCTGAAGGTTTATATGGCGCTTCCAACTTAAATTCCATAGCCGTATTTTACCATTTTTAACCTCAATAAATATCCTAAACTTGATTTTTATCTCATAATATTGTATAAGGTGGCAAATGGGTGGATATGAACAATTCAAAGAGCAACTGGCAAGACTCCGTCAAGAAGCGGCACAAAGAGATGCTGCAAAAAGAGCCGCGCAACAAGCGAAAGAGGAAGAAGTAACTTGACAACGGATTGAAAATAACTGGACTTTGGCTAAAAAGAAAATACTCGACTACTTAAACGAAATAAACGTTAATGTTTTTTCTGGTCAGGCTAAAGTTACAGACTGGAGAACACAAACAGTTGAACATAATCATGAAGAAAGTGAACTTCGCCATTCATATAATTGGCTTAAAACCCTTCCACGTTCTCACCCAGACTGGGAGGATTATAGATATGCCGATTATTTCTACCACGAAACAGTTGAAGTGGCAGAGTTATCAATCCCGACTGTTGGCAGTGTCTTCCTTTTCAAATTAATTGGAGGCTATTGGAACAAAAAATATAGAGATGGAGATCAAGAAGAAAGTCGAGGAGAGATAGGTACTTCCGACAGAGTAACTATTTTCCAGGAGGTAAGTTGTTCTGGCTGTAGGTCTACTCAAGAACATTCTATTCCCTTTCCTTCCCTTGATCCCGGCTGGCTCGCTCTCTCAGATTACTACTTAGGTGAAGGTAAACCATTTGAAATGTTTAGTAAAACTCATTTTAAGGAAGAGGAAGATGCTTATGGTGCTACTTTCTCAGCTGTCTATAAAGAAATAACTTCGCTTCACGAAAAACTTTAATTGAGACAATATTACCAATAAGGTGTCAAGAGTATTCCACCTCCAAGGTGGAAAATCAAGAAGAAAAATTAAGACCGAGATGCTGCTCGATTTGTTTTATATCTTTTCTTATAGCGCTAACGTCAGATTTCAAGGTTTTAACGTCCTTTTTTAAAGGATCAACTTCTTCTTTGATAATTTTTCTGGTTTCATCCTGAACAATTCCTCTTATTTGTTTTAAATCATCTTTTGTCAACATAATCACACAATAATACAAAAAAGAAACTTTGACAATATCTCAATCAGCCTCAAAGATGATATAATGGAAGGTCGTTATGGATAAACAAGAATATATCATCATTAAAGGGGCCAGAGAGCATAATCTACAGAATATTACCGTCAAAATCCCCAAAAACAAGCTGGTGGTTTTATCGGGAGTTTCCGGCTCGGGAAAATCTTCCATGGCCATGGATACTTTGTATGCCGAAGGCCAGCGCCGCTATGTTGAAAGTCTTTCTTCCTATGCCCGTCAATTTTTGGGCATGATGAAAAGACCGGATGTCGACGGTATCGAGGGGCTTTCACCGGCAATTGCCATTGACCAACACGGACTTTCGCATAATCCGCGTTCAACTGTTGGCACGGTCACCGAAATTTATGATTATCTTAGAGTCTTATTTGCCCGTATCGGCCATCCTCATTGTCCCAATTGCGGTCGGGAAATCTCTCATCAGACGAGTATTAGTATTACTCAGCAGATATTAGAAATAATGCGCAATAAAGTTGCTCAAGAAAGAATTGCCCGCTTTCTAATCTTATCACCCGTGGTTAATGATAAAAGAGGCGAATTTACCTCACTATTTTCCAACCTGCGCAAAAAGGGCTTTGAACAAGTAAGAGTTGACGGACATATCATCAATTTGAAGGACAATATCGGGCTGATCAAAACCAACCGCCACAATATCGAGGTCGTCGTTGACCGGTTGAGTATTAATTACAAGGATTTTTCACCTCAAACTTATTATCAAAGAATTTTAGATGATATCGAAATCGGCCTTAATCTTTCAGACGGGCTGGTCATTGCCTCTGAAGTTAACGATAAAAGTTTTGAATTCCCGGAAAAACCAAACGATCTAAAAGATCATCTTTTCTCAAAAAGATTTGTTTGCCCTGTTTGTAATATCAACCTTCCGGAAATTGAACCGAGACTTTTTTCTTTTAATGCTCCTCAAGGGGCCTGTCCGGAATGTAAAGGACTGGGAATTAAGCTGAAAATTGATACCAGTCGGGTTTCACCCTGGAGAGCGGAAAATTTGGAATGGCAATACTACCATACTTCATCTGACAGCACGCGTGAAGAAATTGAAAAATTAATGATTAAAGAACCTTGTCCTGTTTGCCAAGGCGAAAGATTAAAAAAAGAGGCTTTAAGTGTTACTGTTGATCAAAAGTCAATTTCCAGCGTCTCAAGTTTTTCTTTGGAATTATTGTACCAGTGGATTTTTAATCTTAACCAAAAACTGACAATAGAAAGAGAAAACGAGATCAGCCAACCTTTAACCAAAGAAATTTCAGCTCGGCTTAATTTTTTAATCAGCGTTGGAGTTGAATATCTAACTTTAAACCGAACCGCTTCCAGTTTATCGGTTGGCGAAGCTCAGAGAATCAGGCTCGCCTCACAGATCGGCACCGGTTTAACCGGAGTTTTATATATTTTGGATGAACCAACCGTCGGACTGCACCAGAGAGACACTCAAAGGCTGATTGAAACTTTAAAGCGGCTGCGGGATTTAGGCAACACCGTTGTGGTGGTTGAGCACGACCAGGAAGTTCTAAACAGTGCCGATTGGATCGTTGATTTCGGTCTCGGGGCGGGAAAACACGGCGGAAAAGTCATCGCTGAAGGCACACCGGATGAAATCAAAAAAGATAAAAACTCTCTGACCGGCGACTACTTAAGCGGCAAAAAAGTAGTTTCTTTCCCAAACACCCAACCGCTAACACCTAACACCAATTATCTGTCAATATATGGTTGTAGGGAACATAATTTAAAAAATATCACCGTTAATTTTCCGGTCAAAAAATATACCTGTATAACCGGTGTCTCCGGATCGGGAAAATCAACCCTTATTCACGACACCCTTTATCCCGCCTGCAAAAAAATCCTTAATGAATTTTCCCAGGAGAAACCGGGCACCTTCGAAAAAATTACCGGCGCCAATCAATATGACCAAGTGCTTTTAGTTGACCAAAGCCCCATTGGTAGAACATCGAGAAGTAATCCGGCCACATATACCGGCATCTTTACCGATATCAGAGAACTTTTTGCCTTAACCGAAGAAGCAAAACTGCGCGGCTTTACCGCCAGTCACTTTTCGTTTAATGTCGAAGGCGGAAGATGCGAAGCCTGCCAGGGACAGGGATACACCAAAGTGGAAATGCAGTTTTTACCTGATGTTTGGGTAGAATGTGAGGAATGCCAGGGAACCCGGTTTAAACCGGAAGTGTTGGAGGTTGAGTATAAAGGAAAGAATGTCCATCAAATTTTAAAAATGACGGTGGAAGAATCGCTTGAATTCTTTGCCGCTTTTTCTAAAATAGTGAGGAAACTGACAGTATTGAAAAAAATCGGCCTTGATTATTTGGAATTAGGCCAAGCTTCCCCGACCTTATCCGGCGGCGAATCACAAAGATTAAAAATAGCCAGAGAACTGGTTAAACCTTCCGCCAGCCGGATGCTTTATCTGCTTGACGAACCGACCACCGGGCTTCATTTTGCTGACACCGAAAAACTGCTTACTGTTATGAGAGAGTTAATCGAAAAAGGTAATACCGTTGTCATCATTGAGCATAATCTTGATATGATCAAAAATGCTGACTGGATTATTGACTTAGGACCGGAGGGGGGAGAAAAAGGCGGAGAAATTGTGGCTGTCGGCACCCCTTCCGATATTGCCAAAAACTTAAAATCCTGGACAGGGAGATATTTAAAAAAATTTTGTTATCTCCAAAATAAATACCAAGAAAGAAGAGAAATTAGAATTCCAACGATATAACCCAAAGGAACAATTTTTTTGCCTTTGATTTTTAACCAAGGATAATAATCAGAAAAGTCCGTCCAAAATTCTTTCAATTTTACCTCCGGATTTACAACAAACCAGCCAAAGTCTTCTACTAAAGTCCCGGAAATATAGGCGCTAAACAATATTCCAAACAATCTGGTATTCCACCCATAAATTACTAATGGTAAAGATAAAAGAAGTGGCCACATCACGAAAAAAACAAAAAAATGGTATGACGGAAGAACGAAATATTTTCCTAACTTAATTTCCCAACCTAATTTTCTTTTATTCCACGGATTCCGACCTTCAACATATGCTTCCCAAAAAGACATGGCAATCATTGCCCCATAAATCCAAATGAAAATTAAAAGGGTATTCATCAGTTTATTTAAATTAGTTAGTCAGCTAGCATCCACACCCGATGTGTTTTAAGTTTACACATCGGGTGTGGATTCAAGTAATGTCTTTTCAATCTGCCTTGAAGAATATAACTTAGGCATAACAAAAAGGAAGACCCACCACCTCCGGTTTTTCTATTTCAATTATCTTTGGTGTTTTAACCTCTTCAAAATAAAGTTCCAAGGCCTCGTTTAAATTTTTCAAAGATTCCTTTTTGGTTTTACCGAAACTTGACACCTCCACGTTAAGACACTGGGAAACAAAATATTTCCCCTCTTTCCAAACAATATTTTTCAGATTGATCTTGCGCATATCACTTTCTTAATGTTATTAACAACTATCTCAGATTTTAGCAGTTCACAAAGATAAGTCAATACAGTTGATTTTTTCAGATAAACCTATCTTCAGCTGTCTCTTACTTGCTTTGCGAATCGGCATCGGGCGGGTTTCTGCCTTCTTTTCTACAATAACAGGCATAACCTAAAGTATAATCTTGTTTTTTATCTATCTTATCCAAATAAAAAAACGGCGAAATTGGAAAAATATGTAAGACGGAAAGGCTCTAATTCTATCCCCTAAATACCAAAATATCCCTCCTCTTGGTTTTATAAATACAATTTTAAATCCGGCATTTTCAAAAAGTGATTTCAAACCGTATGAGGTGTGGTTAAAAACAATTTACCTCCCGGTTTTAAAATTCGATAAAACTCATTAATTACTTTTTGAGGATATTCAACATGCTCTAAAACCTGGGTATTAATGATGGCATCATAAGAACCATTTGGTTTGGATATTTTATCAAGACTGCAAATAAAATCATACTTAATTTTTGAAGAATGGTTAAAAATGTCGGTAAAAAAATTATCTAAAACGTCTTTAAAATCGGTAGCCTCATA
>Ga0066636_10000355_pt1 | contig 24736 bp, 27 predicted proteins | sample CryGeyCG2014_080_2_FD_62736 | JGI IMG/M metagenome (GOLD analysis project Ga0066636, IMG submission 62736) | Groundwater microbial communities from aquifer - Crystal Geyser CG07_land_8/20/14_0.80 | ecosystem: Environmental > Aquatic > Deep subsurface > Groundwater | place: USA: Utah: Grand...
ATAGATGATTAAGATGGGCAATTAGCTCAGCGGCAGAGCACTGCATTCACATTGCAGGGGTCGTAGGTTCAAATCCTGCATTGCCCACAAAAAAGCTCAGGTTTTTCACTGAGCTTTTTGATTGTTTTTGTTATCTTCCTTTATTTCTTTTATTTCTTCCAGTTCAGAGTATTTTTGATAATAAATTTTCAGGGCTGCGCAGCCGAAAATATTAGTTATTATTAACCCTAGAGCAATTAAATAAATTGAGTACTGGATAACAGGTAATTTAAAATCTCTCTCTATGGCTATAGAAAAAAGCCAAATTAGTACCACCGGAAATATACTGGAGGCCTTGTATTTAGCCGGAACATTGGTGTGAATTTGGATTTTATTATGAGCAAATAAAATCCACCAGGCAACAAACAATATAGATTCGGTAAAAACCAGCAGAATCATTAGGGCTAAAATAAAATTGACCAGATCAGCTGATAGATTCGTTGCCGCCAAGCGATATTGCCAACTTAAGACAACTAAACTGGGCACAACGAAAATTTTATCTCCTAATTGGTCAAGAGCAGCTCCAAAAGGACTTACCAGGTTTCGTTTTCTGGCTATTTTTCCGTCAAAGAAATCGGTTAAAACCACAGCTATGCCTATTATTATCATTTTCCAAAGCTGTTCAGGGTTGCGGATAGCGATTATTAAAATATAAATAGTTCCGAATAATCTTAAGAAGGTAACAAGGTTAGCCAAATTTTCAAAGACCCATTTTTTTATATCTTCATCTTTTTTTTCTTTCTGACATTCCATTTTGTTCTCCTTTCAAAGAGCTATTTGAGCTATTTTTGTTTTCTACGAGATATTGTATAATATAATAATGAACATATTTTTGCAAGCCCCGTTAGAGATTCCAGGGGCAGAAAAAAAACATAAGAAAAAGGTATCTCTAACGGGGCAAGCCCTAATTTGGCAGTTTTGGGATGTTCCAAAAGAGATTTTGAAGGGCTGGAGAAACTTTCTCGTTTTTAATTTAAATTATTTCTCCTTGCCCATTCTCTTGAAAACATTTTTTTCCCATTGGCGCAGATATCGTTATTCTTACAGAAAGACATTTGAGCTCTGGGAAAACATTGAGATTTCTGTTTTTAATATAATGTCCCGGATTATTGGCGCAATCCTGCGGACTTTTTTAATAATCTTAGGATTAATAATAGAGGTTTTGATAATTCTGATAGGAGCAATAGTATTTCTTAGCTGGTTTTTGCTGCCAGTTTTATTATTGGCCGGATTATTATTCGGTTTAAAACTATGTTTGATTTAAAAAAAGCAAGAATTTATCAAGCAGTGAAATGGGAGCCATTTTTTAAATTAGCCGCTTTTTTTAAAAAACCGTCCTTTGTTTTATTTATTGTGGTTTCCTTGGTTTTTCTCTATGGTTTTGTTCCGTCAAATTTTTCCAAAGAGACCAATAAAACTCTTTTGGGGCTTTCTCTAATTTCTCTTGTCTTGTTTTTTGGTTTCTGTCTCAAAGAAAGTTTTTTTGAGCAAAAATTAAAAAAGCCAAAAATTAATCCAGACGAGGAAAACCTAGCTGAATTTTTGAGCTTTGAGGTGGCTAAGGCGGCGTCTTCAAAACATCTTTTTTATTCTCTTTTGAAGGATAACCCGAAATTAAACTTTATATTTTCTCGGCTTCTTTTGGATTTCAAGGAAGTTAAAAAAGAAATAAAAAATTCTCCATCCCTTAATTCAGCAAGTTTCCCAGAAGTAATCTTTGAATCTTTAAAAATAGCTCAGAAAAAAAATCACTTGAGAATTGAGCTGGGCGATGCTCTTTCTGCTTTGGCAAAAACAGACCTGACTTTTAGAAGAATTTTGGTGGCAAACAATCTAAAAGCAGAAGATATTGAAAATTTAACTTTATGGTTAGAAAGCATTGAAGAAAAAATTAAACAGAGAAAAAGATTTTGGGAATATGAAAACTTGGCAAAAAGGGGAACTTTGGCTAAAAACTGGACAGCCGGCTATACCATAACCTTAGACAAATATTCTTTTGACTTAACTGACTCAATTAGAAAGAAGGATTTGGAGTTTATTGGTCATCAAGAAGCAATGGGACTTATGGAAAGAACTTTGGCTTTAGGAGAAATAAATAATGTTTTGCTAATGGGAGAATCGGGCTCTGGCAGGAGGAGTATGATTTATGCTTTGGTTCAAAAAAGTATTTTAGGGAAAAGTTTGCCGGAGTTGAACTATAAAAGAGTGGTTGAATTGGACATGTCAGCTTTATTGGCCAAACTTGAAAGTTCAGAAGAAGTTGAGAGCGTTTTGGATAGAATTTTCCAGGAAGTGCTTTCTGCCGGCAATATTATTTTACTGATTGACGAATTCCATAATTATATTGGTCAGGGAGCCAGACCAGGAGTAATTGATATTTCCGGAATTATTAGCCCCTATTTGCGGCTTTCTCAATTTCAAATCATTGCCATCACCACTTACGAAGGCCTTCACAGATATATTGAAAAAAATTCTTCTATTTTATCCCTTTTTGAAAAAGTGGAGGTCTCTGGAATTTCTAAAGAAGAAACCTTGACGCTTTTGGAATATTTAACTTTTGTTTTAGAGAAAAAACATAAAGTTTTTATATCCTATCCGGCTTTAAGCCAGATAATTTCTTTAACCGGTCGTTATTTTCCCTCTTTCCCTTTTCCGGAAAAAGCCATAGATGTTTTGGACGCAGCAGCGGTTTATGTTGCCAGTTTAAAGAAAGAAAAGGTAGTTTTGCCCAAACATATTGCCAGAATTGTTACCGAGAAAACCGAAATTCCGGTAGGCGAGCTCGCAGCCAAAGAAAGGGAAGCGCTGCTTAATCTGGAGGATTTAATTCATCAAAGAATTATCAATCAGGAAGAAGCTGTTAGAGAGGTCTCCACCGCTCTTCGGAGAGCTAGGTCCGACATAACCATTCGTAAAGGTCCGATGGGATGTTTTCTGTTTTTGGGTCCAACTGGCGTAGGGAAAACAGAGACCTCAAAGGCCTTGGCTGAAAATTATTTTGGTTCAGAAGATAAAATGATTCGCTTAGATATGTCAGAATTCCAGGATATTAAAGACATACCCCGGCTGATTGGTTCGGAAAAAGAAACAGGTCTTTTAACTTCTTCGGTTAGAGAAAGCCCCTTTTCTTTGATTCTTTTAGACGAGATTGAAAAAGCTCATCCCAATATCTTGAATTTATTTTTGCAGGTTTTAGACGAAGGTCATTTGACAGACGGTTTTGGCAGAAAGATTAATTTTAAAAATACCATAATTATTGCTACTTCAAACGCCGGTTACCAAGTAATTTTAGAGGCGTTAAAAAAGAAAACCGATTGGTTAAAGGTAAAACAACAGCTTTTAGATGAGCTTTTTGAAAAAGCGATATTCCGACCGGAATTCATTAACCGTTTTGATGCGATGGTTGTTTTTCAACCCTTAAGCAAGGAAAATCTTTTAGAGATTGCCGAGTTGATGTTGTCTGGGATAAAAAAGAATCTTGAGGAAAAGGGCATTGAATTTGTAATTACCAAGGAACTCAAAGAGAAAATAGTTGAGTTGGGTTATAATCCTACTTTTGGCGCAAGAGAGATGAGAAGAGTTATTCAGGATAAAGTGGAAAATGTTTTGGCCGAGGCTCTGTTGTCTGGCGAAGTAAAAAGAGGCCAAAGAATAGGGATTGACCCAACAGAATTTAAACTAATAATTAATTCTTAATTTATCCACACTTTTTCTCTTGACAGGCATATCATATATGATATATAGTGGAAATACAGAATACAAAGTAAAATTCTATAAGGATATTAAAAAAAATAAAAGCCTGGTTTTGGATTATATCGAAAAATTAAGAGATAAAGAACAGTCAAAGATTTTTAAATATATTGAATTCTAAAGAGCAGAAGAAAACTATCAAAATGTTTTAAGAAATCCAAAAATATATGAGTAAAAGAAAAAAAATCCAAAAAGCAGTTGATTTTCAAGATTATTTATCTGAGAAATTAAAAAATCCTGAATTCAAAAAGTATTATAATGAATATGGTAAACAATTAGAAATTGCTTACCAGATTTTGCAACTACGTAAACAGAAGAGAATGTCCCAGAAAGAATTAGCAAAGAAGATTGGTACCAAACAAAGTAATATAGCCCGGATAGAAGCAGGGGAACAAAATTTCACCACTGATACTCTTCAAAAAATAGCCAATGCTTTTGACCGAGAACTTAAAATTGACTTTGTGAAATAAGAATTATTTATCTTTTTAGAAATAAAACAGGTCGGGGAGAGCTTTCTCCTCGGTCTATTGACAGAAATAAGTAATAGGTGTATACTGTAAGTAGCTGTTTTAAACTAAATAATAAACGAATAGATATTGAAAGGGGTAAGAAATGTTTTCGATATGGTATGGTGTGAATGTATTTGCGTTTGCTACAATTATATCTTTTCTTGAAATCCAAATTGAAGGGAAAGACGGTTGGGCTAAAAACCTTCCCTGCTGGCGGGCCAATAAAGAATGGCTGATAACTAAGATTTATTCTTGGTTTCAGGGCGGAAAAGAAGTAACTGGTTATCACCTTGCTTTAAATACGTTAGAGTTTGCTATTTTCCACTTTCCATTTTTTGTAGGAGTAAGCTGGAACATAGTAAAAGAGCTGCAAATACTCTCTTGCCTGCCTCTATTTTGGACCTTCCAAGACCTCACCTGGTTTGTTTGGAATCCATTTTATGGCTTAAAAAAATTTAATTCTCAAGCCATTCAATGGCATCAAAAATGGACAGGACCTGTTCCGACAGATTATTTAATCGGCGTTGCGTTTTCAGGAATTTTTGTCCTTGTCGCAATGATTTTTGCAGGTTCAAAGGTCTTTCTTTGGTGGATTACAATTTTAAGTATATTAATAGCTTTAACACTGATTAGCTGTATTGTTCAGCTAATAAAAAGTCGGAAATGAAATCCGACTTTTTAATTACGGCCGCAGAGAAAATAGGTGTGAAAAAAGTGTGGATAAATTAGTGTTGACGAAGACATATCAAGTGGGGTATAAAGGAAGTGTAATGGATAATTGTGGATAACTATGGGATAACTATGGAAAGTGGGGGAAAACTGGGAAGATTTAGAAATTAGAAATTTGAATTATTATGCTTATTGGTCAATACGAACATACAATTGACAGTAAAAAACGGTTAGCCCTTCCTGTTAAGTTTAGGGGAGAACTCGGCGATAAATTGATAATAACCCGTGGCATAGAAAATTGTCTTGTTGTTTACACGGAAAAAGAATGGAGAGTAATATCGGAAAAATTAAGCAATTTGCCAATAAGCCAAACCGAAGCAAGAAGTTTTGCCAGAATTATGTTGGCAGGCGCAATGGAGGTCTCTCCGGACAAACTAGGGAGAATTCTTCTTCCGGATTATTTAAAGAATTATGCCGGCCTTAATAAAAATGTGGTGATTTGCGGATTGTCAAATAGATTGGAAATTTGGGACAAGAAAAAATGGGATATTTATAAAAATAAAGCAGAAAAAGAAGTTGGCAGTCTGGTCTCAAAACTTGGTAATTTAGGAATTTAAAATGCACATTCCAGTTCTTCAAAAAGAGGTCTTAGAGTTTTTAGGCCCGAAACCAAATGAAAATTTTATTGATTGCACAATTGATGGCGGCGGTCATGCATTAGCGATTTTAGAAAAAATTAAACCAAATGGGAAAATTTTAGGAATAGACGCTGATCCGGAGGTAATTAAAAATTTAAAATTAAAAATTAAAAATTTTGAGAAAAGGATTGTTTTGGTCACTGATAACTTTGCAAATCTGAAAGAAATAGTTAAATATACCAAGTTTGGTCAGGCAAATGGAATCCTTTTCGACCTAGGAATGTCCTCTTGGCATTTGGAGGAATCGGGTAGGGGATTTACCTTTCTTAAAGACGAACCGCTGGATATGAGATACGGCGCGAATGAGTTGACGGCGGAGAAGATTGTGAATGAATATCCACGGGAAGAAATTGAAAGGATTTTAAAAAAATATGGAGAGGAACGGTTTGCCAAAGGGTTAGCTAGAAAAATTGTCCAAGAAAGACCAATCAAAACCACTTTTCAATTATTGAAGATTATTAAAAGTTCAAGAATTTATTCTCCCAATCGTGTTTTTCAGGCCTTAAGAATAGCGGTTAACAATGAATTGAACAATTTAAAAAAAGTTCTGCCGCAGGCAGTTGAAATTCTGGAGTCTGGGGGAAAAATCGCAATAATTTCTTTTCATTCTTTAGAAGACAGAATTGTAAAAAAATTTTTTAAAGAAGAATTTCAAAAAGGTACAATAAAAATTTTAACTAAAAAACCAATAACACCATCTCAAGAAGAAATTAAAAATAATCCTCGCTCGAGTAGCGCGAAACTCAGAGCAGCGATGAAAAATGTATAAACTTTTAACTCTTATTTCATCTGTTATTTTAATTATTGGTCTTTTGATTTTTTATGTTTTTCAGATTAATACTGAAATTTCGGTAAGATTTTCAATAAAAGAATATCAAAAAAGAATAACAGAGCTTTCAAATCAGAATAAAATTTTAGCAATTAATTCTACCCAAAATGGCTCTCTGGAAAAAATGGCAGAAATAATTGCCTCGCAAGATTTTGAAAAAATAGATAAAATTCATTATATTAGAGTTTTAAATACTCAAGTTGTAGCAAAATAGTTCATGAAGAGATGGCGAGTTAATTTTGTCTTTATTGTAATTATTTTATTTGGAGCGGCTATTATTAGCCGCTTGGTTTATATTCAAATTATTAAACACGACCTCTATAAAGCCTTAGCCCAGGGCCAGCAAAAAAATTATCAATTGATAAAAGGAGAAAGAGGCGAGATTTTTTTCAGTGGAGGCGAGATTTTAGCTACCAATATAAAAGGGAAGTATCTTTTTGTTTGTCCAGAAAAAGTAAAAGAGAAAGAAAAAACAGCCCAAGTTCTTTCAGAGATTTTGGGCTTGGACAAAGAGTTAATTTTCGCAAAGCTTAGAAAGGATAGTTTGTTTGAGCAAATAAAAAGCAATTTAACAGAAGAGGAAAACAGGGTCTTAGGAGAAATTGATTTACTCGGAGTTTATTTAAGAGAGACATTTTTCAGAGAATATCCTCAGGGCTTAATGGCTTCCCAAACAATTGGGTTTATTGGGGGAGAAGAAAAAGGACAGTATGGAATTGAAGGTTTTTACAATGATGTTCTACAGGGAAAAGAAAAAATTCAGAACCTTATTTATGGTCTTACAAATGACACTAATGGCGCTGATATTTTTTTAACCCTTAATTACAATCTTCAGTTTATGGCAGAAAAATTATTAGAGAAAGCTAAGGAAGAATTAAGCATTGAAGAAGGTCAGATTGTGGTTATGGACCCTAAGAGTGGGGCAATTTTGGCTTTAGCTAATTTTCCAAACTTTGACCCCAACTATTATTCAAAAGTTGATGATTTTCACATTTTTCAGAACAATGTCTTGCAGAAACTTTTTGAACCGGGTTCTATTTTCAAATCAATTACTATGGCAGCCGCTCTTGACCAAGAGAAGCTCACCCCAAAGACCACTTATATTGATGAGGGCAACCTGAAAATCGGGGGATATACTATCTATAATTATAATAAAAGAATATGGGGAGAGAGAACAATGACAGAGGTCTTAGAAAAATCAATTAATACCGGAGCTGTTTTTGCCGAGAGACAGATTGGCCACAAAATTTTTCTGGAATATCTAGAGAAATTCGGTTTTTTTGAACCAACCGGAATTGATTTACAAGGAGAGATTTTTTCAGAAAATAAAGAGTTTAAGAAAGGTTATGAAGTTAATTTTGCCACTGCCTCTTTTGGCCAGGGCATTGAAATGACTCCTATCCAACTGGTTCAGGCTTTTGGCGCAATTGCCAACAATGGTAAATTGGTGCGGCCATATATCGTAGAAAAGATTATTGAAAATGGCGAGAAGAGAACGACTCAGCCCCAAATAACTAGAGAACAAGTTATTTCATCAGAAACCTCTTCTCAACTTACAGCGATGATGACTAGCGTGGTAGAAAATGGTTCTGCTAAAAAGACCAAAATTCCGGGTTATTATATTGCTGGGAAAACCGGGACTGCCCAGATTCCTTGGACAGTTCTGGGTGTAAATAAAAAAGGTTATTCAAATAAAACCTGGCAAAGTTTTATTGGTTTTTTTCCTGCTTTTAACCCTAAATTTCTCATTTTGGTGAAATTTGATAATCCAAAAACCAAGACCTCTGAATATTCTGCCGTTCCTTTTTTTAAAGATATGGCAAAGCATATTATAGATTATTATGCGATACCTCCTGATTATGAACCCATTTAAACAAGAATTAAAAGCCCTGTGAGTGTTTTCCCACAGGGCCTTTTTCGGCTTGAGTCTAGTTTAGGATTTTCACATTCAACCACTGGACTCCGAATTGCAAAGCTTCATTATGGTCATGGAATCTGACATCAATATGCCAGATTCCTTTTTTTGCGCTTTGCCGCATTGCTCCTCCTGTATCATCAACCACTCTGACGCCGATGCCCGGGACATCAAGTTTAGTTCCATATGACAGCAATTTTGGGTCTGCTGCTACGCCTAGAGTTTTTCGGGCATCGCGGCCAATGGAAGTAAATCCATCCGCAAATTTGCCGCAGCACTTTTCGCAAGGGCAGTAGGCAGTGACTTTCATTTCGACCGTTTGAATTTGAACTTGATGGAGAAACGGATCTGGTTTTTTTGTTTCTGCAGAAACTACGGCAGGATTTTCCGAATTGAGAACCGTTCGGGGTTTGACTAAAAATCCCGTGGCTATACAAAACAATATTCCTGAAAAAAGCGTCAAAACATTTCCTTTTGTCATTTTCTAACCCTTTCAAAAAACTTTCATTATTTTGTTTTCAACGAGCAGGTAAATAATAGCATATATATTAAAAATGTCAATAGTTTTTACAAAATTTTGATTTTATGGTAAAATTAAAAACATCAGCTCCCATCGTCTAGTGGTCTAGGACATCAGCTTCTCAAGCTGGGAACACCGGTTCAACTCCGGTTGGGAGCACAGCGTGGCAGGGGACCATCCAACCTGCTTTTTTGTTTGCCGAATATTTGGTAAAATGGAAGAATGGAAATTTTATGGCATAATCTTTCTGGGGGAGATGTAGCAAAAAAGCTCAAAACAAATGTCAAAGAGGGTTTAAGCGAGGAAGAAGCCAAAACCAGACAGGAAAAGTTTGGAAAAAATAAGTTTCCTGAAGAAAAACCTCTTTCCAAGTTAACAATACTTTTAGAGCAATTTAAAAGCCCTTTAATTTATATTTTGGTGATTGCTGGTCTGGTGATTTTGTTTTTTAAAGAATTCACTGATGCTATTGTGATTTTCGGAGCAGTTATTCTTAACACCATTATTGGATTTTTCCAGGAAAACAAAACTACTACTGCCTTGCGGGAATTAAAAAAAGTTATCATCATCAAGAGCAAGGTTTTAAGAGAAGGCAATCTTAGGGTAATTGATTCTGAACAATTGGTGCCGGGCGATATTTTTATTTTAAGTCCGGGGGATAAAGTTCCGGCAGACGGTCGCCTTATTGAGGGCTATAATTTAAAAATAAACGAGATGGTTTTAACCGGCGAGTGGCTGTCAGCCCATAAAAAATTCGGCCCATTGCCGGAAAAAACGCCTCTGGCAGATAGAGACAATATGGTTTATATGGGAACAGTGGTGGAAGACGGCAAGGCAAAAGTTGTAACCATTGCCATTGGCTTAGACACAGAGCTGGGAAAGGTGGCTCGAATACTCAAAGAAACCAAAGAAGAAAAAACTCCTTTACAAAGAAAATTGGCTCATTTTGCTAAAATAGTTGGGATAATTATTGTTGGAATTTGTATTTTTATCTTCCTTGAAGGGCTCGTTACAGATAGTACTTTTTTAGAGATGTTTAAAACAGCTGTTGCTGTGGCAGTGGCTGCTATTCCAGAAGGACTGCCAGTGGCAATGACCGTAATTTTGGCCTTAGGAGTTCAGAGAATTCTATTCAAAAAAGGGCTGGTCAGAAGATTGGCTTCGGCCGAGACCCTGGGCAGCGCTTCAATTATCGCCACCGATAAAACAGCTACTTTGACCGAAGGAAAAATGCAAGTAATAGAAATTATTGGAGAAACAAAAACAGACAGGCCTCTGATTTTAAAAATCGCTACTTTGTGCAACGAAGCCTTTATTGAAAATCCAAATGAGCCAAGGGAAAAATGGGTTTTGCAAGGCGAGCCGACAAGCAAGGCCTTGCTTTTAGCAGGTTTGCAAGCAGGAATTAATAAAAAAAAGCTGGAGAAGAGAATGCGAAAAATTGCCGAACTTCCCTTTAATACAATGAATAAATATCTGGCCCGGGCTTTCTCTATCAATAAAAAAGAAGATGTGCTTTATATTGTTGGGGCGCCCGAGAAATTATTGGCAGTGTCCAAACATCTAAAAAAAGGAAGAAAAGAAATTCTTTTAACTTCAAAAAAAGAAAAAGAAATAACAAAAAAATTAGAAGGTCTGGCTGGCGAAGGACTTAGAGTAGTGGCTGTCGGTTATAAAAAAATTGACAATCTTAAGAATTTATTTAACAATTTGGTTTTTGTCGGTTTAATTGCTTTAAAAGACCCTGTTAGAAAAGAGGTTAAACAAGCAATCAGAACATGTAGACAGGCCGGAATGAGACCGATTATTGTTACCGGCGACCATAAATTAACAGCCATGGCGGTTGCTCGGGAAATAGGGTTAAAAGTAAATGGAGAGAATGTTATGGAGGGTATGGAATTGGATAAACTTTCCGAAAGCGAGTTTGATAAGCGGGTAAAAAATATTCAGATTTATGCCAGAGTAGAGCCAAAACATAAAATGCGAATTATCTCTGCTTGGCAGGATAAAGGAGAAGTTATAGCAATGACCGGAGACGGCATTAATGATGCTCCTGCCTTGAAACTGGCTGATATTGGAATAGCCCTTGGTTCTGGGACAGAAGTTGCCAAAGAAGTTTCAGATTTAGTTTTATTAACAGATAATTTTAATATTATTGTAGCGGCAGTTGAAGAGGGTAGGGCGATTATTGATAATATTCGTAAGGTTATTACTTATCTTTTATCTGATTCTTTCACAGAAACAATTTTAATTGGTATAGGTCTTTTCTCCGGTCACTTACCAGTAACAGCTGTTCAGATTTTATGGGTAAATCTTATTGAAGACGGTTTACCGGGAATTGCTTTATCTTACGAGCCAAAAGAAAAGGACTTAATGAAACAAAAATCCCAAGGTCATAATATAGCCCTTTTAAATCGAGAAATGAAGGCATTGATTTTTATTATCGGCATAATAACTGATTTTTTGCTTTTAGGACTATTTTTCTTTCTTCTAAAGTTCTCTAATTATGAGATTTACCATATCAGAACAATAATTTTAGCTGGTTTAACTATTGATTCTATTTTTTATGTATTTTCCTGTAAAAGCTTGAGAAAGAATATCTGGCAGATAAATCTTTTTTCAAATAAGTTTTTGGTTCTTGCCTGGATTTTTGGAGTAGTAGCTCTTTTAGGAGGTATTTATCTGCCGCCCTTTCAGACACTTTTAAAGACCGAACCATTGAATTTTTATGACTGGGGATTACTTTTAGCTTTAGGATTTATCAATATAACGTTGATTGAAACAACGAAATGGATATTTATTAAAAATTCAAAATTCAAAATTCAAAATTCAAAATTATAATATGTTCTGGTTATATATTTTTATCTTCTTAATTTCATGTTTCTTTCTTGCTTTTTCCAGTAGGTGGTTAGTTGATGCTTTATCAAGAATTGCCAAATTTTTAGGTTGGAAAGAATTTGTTGTTGCTTTCTTTCTTATGGCGTTTGGAGTATCGGTGCCGAACTTTTTTGTCGGGATTATTTCTGCTCTAAATAAAATTCCAGAGCTTTCTTTTGGTGATGTTGTTGGGGGTAACATTGTTGACCTTTCTTTAGTGGTTGGAATAGCTGCTTTGATTTCAAAAATGGGATTATCCGTCCCAAGTCGAACCGTTCAAGGAAGTTCAATTTTTACGATTGGTATTGCTGTTTTACCTTTGATTTTAATTTCCGATGGAGTTCTTTCAAGGACAGACGGTCTTTTGCTTTTCTTAGCATTTTTTGCCTATATAAGTTGGCTTTTTTCAAAAAGAGAAAGATTTACAAAAGTTTACAATGGAATTGTAGAGCCGATGAATTCTAAATTTTTCTTTAAAAATTTAATAAAATTTTTAATTTCAATTATTTTTCTTCTTTTAGCCGCTCAAGGTATCGTTAAGTCGGCAACTTTTTTCGCAAGTTATTTAAACTTACCAATCGGTTTAATTGGTATTTTATTGGTTGGATTGGGAAATTCTTTACCAGAAGGTTTCTTTTCTATCCAGGCCGCAAGAAAGGGTCAGGATTGGTTAGTTTTAGGAGACTTAATGGGTGGAGTAGTAATTACCGCTACCCTAGTTTTAGGAATAGTTGCTTTAATTTGTCCTATTCAAATTCGTGATTTTTCTCCTTTTGTTATTGCCAGAATCTTCCTTATAATTTCAGCAATATTCTTCTTAATAATTGTTAGAACTGGCAAAAAAATCACCAAAAAAGAAGCAATCATTTTAATTGCAATTTATCTCCTTTTCTTATCTACCGAAATATTTTTCCGGGGTTGATTTTTTTTGGTAATATTATAAGATAAATTTAATGGAGCAGGTGATAATTGGTTTTTTAATATTACTGGTTGTTGGATTAGTAGGAGCAATTTTTTTATTAGCTAAGAGAAAACCAGAGAAACAGCCAGAAGCGTTGATAATGCTTCAGCAGCAATTAAATCATATCAGCCAAGTTTTGGACAATAAATTATCTGAATCAACCAGGGCGATTCAAACCCAATTTGGTCAGAGCACTAAGCTCATTCAAAATGTCACCGAGAAACTAACCCGGCTTGACGAGACCAACAAGCAAGTTGTAAGTTTTGCTGACCAGCTTCAGAATCTTCAGGATATTTTAAAAAATCCGAAACAAAGAGGAATATTGGGAGAATATTATTTGGAAACGGTTTTGAAAAATGTTTTACCGCCCGGCACCTATCAAATGCAATACTCATTTAAAGACGGGACCATAGTTGATGCAGTTGTCTTTATTGATAAGAGGATTGTTCCAATTGATTCAAAATTTAGTTTAGAAAATTATAATCGGATAATAGAGGCGGCCGACCTTGAAGAAAAGAAAAGATATGAGTCAGCTTTTATCACTGACCTTAAAAACCGAATTGAAGAAACGGCAAAGTATGTAAAACCAGAGGAGAATACAATGGACTTTGCCTTTATGTTTATTCCTTCTGAAGCTGTTTACTATGATTTGCTTATTAACAAAGTGGGAGCAGTTACTGACGAGACAAACAGTTTGATTTACTATGCCGGCAAAAAAAAGGTAATAGTTGTTTCCCCCACTTCTTTTCTGGCTTATTTGCAGACGGTTTTACAGGGATTAAGGAACCAAAAAATTTCTGAACAAGCAAAAGAAATCATTAAAGAAGTTGAGCGGCTAAGCAGACATTTATGGACTTACGGTGAATATATGAAGAAATTGGGCAATCATTTAGGAACGACGGTAAGCGCCTATAATAAAGCCAGTAAAGAATTTACTAAAGTTGATAAAGATGTGGTAAAAATTGCCGGCGGTAAGCAAAAAATAAACATCAAAGAGGTTGAGCCACCTTTAATTGAAAATTAAAAATTAGAAATTGAAAATTTTAATTATATGTTAGCTGTCATTAAGACCGGAGGCAAACAATATCTTGTTAAGCCCGGTGATAAAATAAAAATTGAAAAAATCGAAAAAGAAGGGGACAAAGAAATAATCTTTGACCAAGTTTTATTAGTGGAAAAAAATAGAAAAATTGAAATTGGCACCCCACTGGTAAACGGGGCTAAGGTTGTTGGAAAAATTTTAAGACAAGGTAAATCTAAAAAAGTAATCGTTTTCAAATACAAACCTAAAACCCGCTACAAAAAGAAAGCTGGCCATCGTCAGCTTTTCACCGAGATTGAAATTACCAAAATAGAAATCGAATAACGCCACAGTAATATTTCCTGCGGAATAACAGAAACTTAAAAATTGAAAATGGAAAAGAAAGGAGACGTAAAATGGCAAAAGGAAAAAGACAAACTAAATTCACCTTGGAAAAGGCCGCGGCAGAAAAGAAGGATACTTACTACCTACATGCTCAGTGTACAAATTGCGGTCGTGACATGCCACGCATGAAAATTCCTAAAGGCCAGGGACTAACTGACAAGAAGTGTCCCACCTGTGGGAACGCTACTTTAAGAGAAATACACGATCCAAAACTATGAGCATAAAGCATAGCTAAGGAATCCATGCAAAATAAAAAACCTCTTAAAGAGACCAGAAAAAGCCCTTGGTTTTACACCCAGGGTTTTTTATTTGTTCGCTGTTCTGATGTGCTAATTTGATTTTCTATCGACTTCTAATAAATACGGTCGCCTGCGATGAGAGTCAGTTTAAAGTTCAAAGCAAATTAAAATATTTTCTTAGCTTAATATCATCATAAATATTATCTGCTACAATAATATTTACATAAGGGGTAATCTCAAAAAATTCGCATAAGAATTGAATTTCTTTTTCGCAAGGATAAGGATGGACCCAGACACTTTTTTGAAGGGGATAAAAATGCATTTTTTGAAGTTTTTCTCTTAAAGCATCTCTAGCCCTTCTTTTTTTATCTGGAATATCAAAAATTACTATTCTCCATTTTTTATCCCAAACCGTTGGTTTCTTAGGTTTCATATCATCAAGTTGAATTTTTTTTACTACTCTTTTTCCTTTCTTTGTAAGTTCTACTTTAAAGTTCCCATTTTCCTCACCTAAAATTATAAGCTTATTTCTTTTAAGCCGCTCCAGCGCCTTAGCGATTTTTCTCTCGTCAAGTTTTCTTTTAATCTCTTTTTTAATATATTTTTTGTTTCTTTTAATTTGCCGTGCTATATTTATTAGAAAATAAGGAGAAGTGGCTGCAACCATAATTGCTCCAGCTACAAAAAGACAAAGAAGAACGTCTTTAGTTGTTTCTCTATATTTATTAGCCATTTTAGTTATTAGATTATATTATCACAAATTGACTCACAAAACAAGCGACCGTCGCTTTTAAGAGTCAAACTATTGACAAGCATTGACAAGTTCTGTGGGTTTGCTATAATACTGGTATAAAGTGGAAATTATAGTTTTTTTAATAATTATTAGAATTTTTGAAATTTCCGCTTATGCGGCGTATTACATCTTTAAAAGGGGTCAGATGTAATATGTAATATATTAGAGAAGCGACTATTATTTCTCCCTCTGTTTCTCCCCGTCGCGAGATGAAGAAAGGAACATGGAGAAAGAATAATTGTTCTTTAACTACCAATAAAACAAAAAACGATTCCACACAGGAATCGTTTTTACTTTCTTCCTTCGAGGGCAGAAGAGAGGGTTTCTTCATCGGCGTATTCTAATTCTCCTCCTGCCGGTAACCCTTGTCCGAGGCGGGTGATTTTGACATTAAATGGTTTTATTTCTCTTTCTATATATAAAGCCGTGGTCTCACCTTCAACAGTAGGATTGGTAGCAATAATAACTTCTTGAAAATTGCCGTTTCTAACTCTTTGTTTTAATTCTTCAATTCTTATCTTCTCTTTATCATTCTTTTTTAAACCAGAGATTGTACCGCCTAAAATAAAATAAAGTCCTTTGTATTTTTTGGTTTTCTCAATTGCAATCAAATCAGTTTCTTTTTCAACGATACAAAAGAGAGTTTTGTCGCGAGAATTGTTTCTGCAAATAGGGCAGAGAATTTCTTCTGCTTTCCCTAAGCTTTCCGAAGGGTCGAATGGATTAAAACAAGAGGAGCAAACTTTTATTGATTGTCTTAAATCTTTCAGCGAATTCAAAAGCTCGTCAAATTTCTCTTTCGGAAGTTTTGTTAAATAAAAAACAAAACGAGCCGCTGTCCTTGGGCCCACAGTTGGAAATTTAGAAAATAAATCAATAAGTTTTTGAATAGAACGTGGAAACATTTTGAAAATTATTCAGTGTATTCTTCTTTCTCTAAGTTTCTGAAGCAAACCCTTTTATCGTCAAAATATAATTCAACCTTTCCTACCGGGCCGTTTCGGTGTTTGGCAATAATAATATCAGCAATGTTTTTTTTGGTAGTGTCAGAATTGTAGCGATCCTCTCTATAAATAAATAAAACCACATCTGCATCTTGTTCCAACGAGCCCGATTCACGCAAATCAGCTAGCCTGGGGATTTGGGGAGTTCGGTGTTCTACGGCTCGGGAGAGTTGAGAAAGAGCAAGAACCGGCACATTAAGCTCTCTGGCTAACCCCTTAAGAGAACGAGAAATCTCAGAGACCTGTTGAACTAAATTAGCTGCGGGATTTCTCGGCTCCATTAGTTGTAAATAGTCAATAATAATTAACCCTAAACCATATTCTGCCTGTAGCCGCCTGGCCATTGCTCTCATTTGCAGAATATTAGAAGAGGCAGCATCATCAATAAAGATTGGAGCTTCAGATAACATGCCCATCGTGTGTTGAATTCTTGCAAAGTCATTCTCCTCGCCCTCACTTGAAAGTCGGCCAGTTCTTAATCGCCACAAATCAACGTTTGCCAAACTTGCAATGAATCTATCTATTATTTGGTCTTTTGACATTTCTAAGCTAAATATTCCAACTGGTACCTTCTGGGTAGTAGCAATATTTGTTGCGATATTTACAGCCAGAGAACTTTTGCCGAGTGAGGGTCGGGAAGCTAGAATTATTAAGTCAGATTTTTGGAGGCCGGCTAAAACATTATCCAAACCAGTGAAACCGGTTGGCAATCCCCGCAAACCACCTTCGTGTTTAGAAAGTTTATCAATTCTTTCAAAGGCCTCCTCCAACCCTTCTTTAATTGGAAAAAATCTTTGAGTTAAGCTTTTTTGGGCAATACTGAAAATTCTTTGTTCAGCTCTATCCAAGAGTACGTCAATATCTTCTTGTTCGTTGTAGCCCATAATATTAATTTCCTGGCTGGCTTCAATTAAGTCCCTCAAAATCCTCTTTCTCTGGACAATTTTAGCGTAATTTAAGATATGGGTTGCTGTTGGGACGGTGTTGATAAGTTCGGTTAGGTAACTGTTTCCGCCAATTTCTTCCAAAAGGTTTCTTTCCTTAAGCCGGGAAGAAACAGCCAATAAATCAACTGGTTCATTTTTTTCAAAAAGGTCTAAAATTGTCTGGTAAATTTGATGGTGGTTTTGTCTGTAAAAATCTTTTGGCCGCAAAAAATCGCCAACTTTTATAATTGCGTTTTTATCAAGCATTAAACAACCGAGCAAAGATTTTTCTGCTTCAATATTTTGGGGCGGCAGTTTTTCTTGAATATTGTTTGCCATAATCCTTTTGTAGCAAAATCAAGAAACTTTGGCAAGGTCTTGACAGAGTTTAAATAGTGTGTATAATAGAAAATATTAACGATAGTACCTTAAAAAACAACCCGCTCTAAAATAGCGGTTAATTATAGAGAGCGTATAGGGAGATACCTCTTAACTATTTTAGGAAAACTTTTATAGTTTGGAGGTTTAGTTATGAGTGCTTTCCGAAAAATTTTAGTAATGGTTGTTTTAACTGTCGTGGTGTTTTCATTGGGTTTTCTTTCAGGTTGCATGACCCTAAAAGGTCTTGCTTCTGACATAGAAGAGGCCTCAGGCGCAATTAACAGAGGATTGAAACCAATGGAAGAAAGCCGACGGCAGGTTCGGTTGGACAGAGCCGCTCAATTGATTATTGAGACAAAGAAAGGCGTTGTGAGTTCTAACTAACTTTTGTGCCAATAAGGCTGGGAAATGTTCTTTTCGGGCAATTCCCAGCCCCAAGCAATAATAATTTCTTTTTTGAAAGGATGAAGTATGGATAAAGAATTAGAACCTATCCCAGACACACAAGACATATCAGACCAAACACCCGAACAGTCAAGGGAGATTATTGAGAAGTTGCCTCCTAAGAGGCAACGAAAGGTCCGCCAAACGCGTGGTCGCCTAATGGAAGGTAGCTATGTTGTCGCGGACAAAATTGTGGATGATAAGACAGCTGAAGGAGTGATGGTCGTCATAAACAAAGAGGAGTAGTTTTTTGAGAAAAGCCTTGCGATTAATCACAGGGCTTTTATATTTTTTTTATTTTCGGTCCTTTGTCGGTATCTTCAATTTTGTATCCCAATTTTTCAATTTCTTTTCTTGTCTTATCCGCTTCCTGCCATTTTTTCTGCTGGCGGAATTTTTCCCTTTCTTTTGCCAATTCTTTAATTGAGAAGGGGATAGAGGGTTTCCCAATTTTAGCAAGGTTTAGACCTAAAACATTATCAAAATCAACCAAAGTTTTTCTTTTATCCTCGTCTTTTATTTTTTTATCTTTCAGCAAATTCCAAGTGATAGCAAGAGCCGCAGAAGTATCCAAATCATTATTAAAGGCTGTTAAAAATTTTTGTTTATATCTTTTATCAATTTTTCCTGCTTTATTATTTAAAGAAGAAAAAGTATTCCAAAGCCGGTTTAGGGCAGTTTGAGCAGATTCTAAACTCTTCCAGGTAAAATTAAAAGAAGAATGGTAATGGCCGGTCAAAAAGAGATAACGGAGGGCTAACGGATAAAATCCTTTTTTTTCAATATCAGTTAAGGTAAAAAAATTTTTAAGGGATTTGCTCATTTTTTGTCCCTCAATTTTTAAAAAACGGGAATGGAACCAGAAATTAACGAATTTTTTATTGGTGGCTGCTTCTGCTTGAGCTATTTCTGATTCGTGGTGGGGGAATATATTATCTTCGCCGCCAGAATGAATATCAAAGGTCTTGCCTAAATACTTCATACTCATTGCCGAACATTCAATATGCCAGCCGGGAAATCCTTTTCCCCAGGGGGAGTCCCATTCCATTTGTCGTTTAATTCCTTTTGGCGTGAATTTCCACAAAGCAAAATCGGCCGGATGTTTTTTTTGCGGATTAACTTTAATTCTAGCGCCGGCTTTAAGTTTATTCAGAGTATTGCCTGAAAGCTGGCCATATTTTGGGAACTTTTGAACGTCAAAATAAATTCCGTCATCAATTTTATAGACGTATCCTTTTTTAAAAAGCTTTTCAATAAGTTTTATCATTTCTTTAATATGGTCTGTTGCTTTACAGATAATATGGGGTTGAAGCAGGTTTAATTTTTTGCGGTTTTCAAAATAAATTTTAGTAAAAAAATCAGCGATTTCCCAAACGGTCTTTTTCTTTTCCCTCGCGCTTTTTTCCATTTTGTCTTCACCAATATCAGCGTCAGAAGTTAAATGGCCAACATCAGTAATATTTATTACCTGTTTTACTTTATATCTATTGTATTCTAAAACCCGGCGTAAAATATCAGCCTGAGTATAATTCCAGGCATGACCAAGATGGTCATAATCGTAAACAGTGGGACCGCAGGTGTACATTAGAACCTTTTTATCTTTTAAGGGCTTGAAAACCTCCTTTTTTCTGGATAGAGTATTATAAAGTTTAAGCATTATTTTCATTTTACCCCGTTAGAGATTACTGGGCAAGTATAAAGCACAACACAAGCAAATCTCTAACGGGGTTTAGCATTAAATTTTATCTTTTCAAATTTCTAAAATTATGATAAGATAAAAGAATGAAAAAATCAGATATTATCTATCCGCTTATTATCGGCGAGGTAATTGCCCTGATTTTTCTTGGTGTTTCAAGATTTTTAGATTTACCAGAGATTATTTTAAAACTCGGACGATATTTTCCAATAGTTCTGCCAATTCTTTCGCTAAGTAGCGTTCTTGTTGCCCAGTTTATTGGTAGAAAAATTCCTGCCCTTTTTCAATTGGCTAAGTTTGTCTTGGTCGGCGCCTTAAACACCTTTGTTGACCTGGGAATTCTCAACCTTTTAATGATTATTTTTGCAGTTTCTGCTGGCTGGTTTTATTCTCTTTTCAAAGCAACTTCATTTATTTGCTCGGTGATTAATTCATATTTCTGGAACAAATTCTGGACCTATGAGCAGAAGGAAACCAAGGTTGGCGGCAAAGAGTTCGGCAAATTTTTCTCAGTAGCTGGAACCGGTTTTTTGTTAAATGTTGGAATTGCTTCTTTGGTGGTAAATATTATAGGCCCTCAATTTGGGGTCTCTTCGGAAATCTGGGCAAACATCGGCGCTTTTACGGCTATTATTTGCGTTTTTATGTGGAACTTTCTGGGATATAAATTTATTGTGTTCAAAAAATAATCTATGGCTAATTTGGTTTTATACCGTAAATACAGGCCCCAGAGTTTCGCTGAAATTATTGGCCAGGAGCATGTTGTTCAGACCCTGAGCAATGCTATTTCCTCGGGAATGGTTTCCCATGCTTATTTGTTTTCAGGCCCGAGGGGCTCGGGAAAAACTACCTTAGCTCGTCTTTTAGCCAAAGCAGTAAATTGTCGCAATCGCCAGGCCAATCAATTTGAACCCTGTGATAAATGTCCATCTTGTTTGGAAATTAAAGAAGGCAGGTCTTTGGATTTAATTGAAATTGACGCTGCTTCCCACCGGGGGATTGACGAAATAAGGGAATTGAGAGATGGCATTAAATTTGCGCCGGCCAAAGAAAAATACAAGGTTTTTATAGTGGACGAAAGTCATCAATTAACCCGGGAAGCAGCCAATGCTTTATTAAAAACCTTAGAAGAACCGCCATCTCATGCCATTTTTATTTTAGCAACAACCGAGATTCATAAAATGATTCCAACCATTATTTCAAGGTGCCAAAAATTTGATTTTAGAAAATTAACTCTCCTTGAAATAATTAAACGGCTAGAAATTGTTTGTCGAAAAGAAAAGGCAAAGATTGATAGAGCGGCCCTGGAAATAATTGCTTTAAACTCGGCCGGTTCTATTAGAGATGCAGAGGGGTTATTGGATCAGGCGTTGACTTTTGCCGGAACCCTTGGTAGGGAGGGGATGATTAAGGTAGATGAAATAAAGGACTTGCTTGGGCTGGCAGATACGATCCTAATAAGCAAATTTGTTGATTTTATTTTAGAAAAAGACAGGCAAAAAGCAATAAATTTTTTGCAGGAAATTTTTAACAAGGGCTATGACCCTCAAGAATTTGCCAAAGCCCTGGTTGGTTATTTGCGGCAGTCGCTTCTTTTGAAAATAGGTCTGAACCTGATGAATCCTGTAATTGTCGGTTTAACCCAAGAAGAACAAATTAAAATGCAAAATCAAATAAAGGAGCTTAGCTCCTCGGAAATACAGCGCGCCTTAAATGTTTTTCTGGAAGCGGAAAACAAAATGAAATATTCCTCAATTACAGAGCTTCCGCTGGAGTTGGCAATAATTGACATAATCCCAGAACAGTCGTAGAATATAACAATATATTGCCGGGTCGTCTAACGGTAGGACGTCTCCCCTTGGAGGAGAATATTCTAGGTTCGAATCCTAGCCCGGCAGCCAAGTTCTTTTTAGATTTCGGGGCCATAGCTCAGTCAAGGGTTCGATACCCTCTGGCTCCAATAAAGTGGTTTTTCACAACCGCTTTTTTTATCCGCAAAATTGCCAAAAACCCGAAAATAAGTTAAATTAGAAGAAAGCCGGTAAGTTGAGAAATAAAATTCAAAATTGAGACTATTTTTAATGGAAGTGAAAAAGGTGTCAGGAACCTTTTTAAATAGTCTGTCGGTATCCGATACCGACAGAAAGAATCGCTATACCCTTTGCTTTTTTAGGAGAAATGTTGGTTGATAGAATTGACTTTATTGAAATTTTCCGAAAACTATTCAAAAGAGACAATGATATTCATGCTTGAAGAAGATAAAATTATTAAATTATTAATTTAGTTATGCGAATTTTAAAACAGATAAAAAATGAGGTAGGGGGAAGCAGTTTAAAAAAGTTTCCAAAATTGCCGAGAGAAAAAAGGCGTAAAAAATAAAATTATGGAGTGTCAAAAAAATGTTTTTGAAAAATTATATAAAGAGTTTAGACGAAAACATGGAAGGCCTGAGGGGCAATGGAAACTTTGGTGCAAAAGACCAAAAACCGAAAAAGAAAGAGAGGAAGTGCTTATTGGAGCGATTTTGACCCAGAGAACTAATTGGAGAAACGTTGAGTTAGCGATAAATAATTTGAAGAGAGTAAAAATAAATTCGTTGAAAGATATTTACCGATTAGGGCCAAAAAAGATAGAGAACTTAATAAAACCATCGGGATTTTACAAAACTAAAACTCAATATCTATTTAATTTAGTCAGGTTTATCATCAAGAATTACGGCAGTTTGGAAAAAATGAAGAAAAAGGAACTCAAAGAATTAAGAGAAGAGTTGCTAAAATTAAAAGGCATTGGTCCGGAAACAGCAGATAGTATTTTGCTTTACGCATTAGATAAGCCAATTTTCGTCATAGATGAATATATCAGAAGATTGGTGAAAAAACAGAATTTGGCAGTTCAAACAGATTATCAGTTTCTGCAAAAATTATTTGAAGAAAATTTGAAAAGAAATTATTGTTTATATCAGGATTTTCATGCCTTAATCGTTATTTACGGTAAAAGTTCAAAGATATAAGTGAAGCCGGGCTTTGATTAATTAAAAAATAAAATTATGGAGGATAAAATTTTTACCATTTCGGAATATATTAATTTAATTAATCAGGGATTAAAAGAATTTTCCGCAAAAATTATTGGGGAGGTTGGCGAAGTTAATGTTTGGGCAACCGGTCATGTTTCTTTCACTTTAAAAGATGAAAAAAACAAAAGTGTGATTAATTGCATAATTTGGAAATCAAGATATGAATTATACGGTATTGAATTAAAAGAAGGAAATAAGATTATTGCTTCGGGTTATCCAGAAATATGGCCGTTGACAGGAAGATTGTCTTTTAAAGCCGAGGTTATAGAGTATGCGGGTGAAGGAATTTTGAAAAAAGAATATGAAAAACTAAAAAAGAAGTTAACCGAAGAAGGAATCTTTGAGATATCAAGAAAGAGGGCAATTCCAACTTATCCTCAAAAGATCGGGGTAATTACTTCTTTAAAGGGGGCAGTTATGGCAGATTTTTCTAATAATTTAGGGAAGTTTGGCTTTAAAGTTAAAATAATTGATTCTCGGGTTGAAGGACAAACTGCTGTTGTTGATCTTTTGTCATCAATTAGGACTTTTAGAAAAGAAAATATTGAAGTTCTGGTTATTATGCGAGGGGGCGGTTCTTTAGAAACGTTGCAGCCGTTCAATAATGAGATGTTAGTTAGAGAGGTAGTTAATTTTCCGATTCCTGTGATTGCTGCCATTGGTCATGATAAAGATGTGCCGTTGGTTTCATTGGCTGCCGATCTTGAAGTTTCTACTCCAAGCATTGCTGCCATTACAATTAGCGAGTCCTGGAAAGAAGCTATTTTATTTTTAGAAAGGTTGAAAATTTCGCTTCAAAACTTCAGAAATAATTTGTTAAACATTAGAAACGATCTTAACGTTTTTTGGCAGAATTCATTAATTGGTTTTAAGGGGCTTCTATTAAGAATAAATCAGCGTCTGGAAAATGCCGAAAATATTATATCTGCCAATAATCCTGAGCGGCAATTAAAAAAAGGATATAGTATAGCCAGTTTTGGTGGTAAAATAATTAAAAGTATAAAAGACGCTGCGATAGGAAAAAATATAGACTTATTGGTTGTTGATGGAACAATTATTTCACAAGTTAAAAATATAAACCCCGTTAGAGGTTACAAGGGCAAGATAGAGGTACAAAACAAATAAACCTCTAACGGGGTAAACAACTAATATGCCAAAAGAAGACACCCAAAATTTAAATAGTAATCTTAAGCGGTTAGCTGAAATTACAGAATGGTTTGATGAGCAGGAGGAAGTTGACCTAGAGGAGGGATTAAAAAAAGTAAAAGAAGCAGTAGGTCTTATTAAGACCAGTAAATTCCGCCTTAAAGAAATTGAGAACGAATTTGAAGAAATCAAAAAAGAAATAGATATTGAAAATAAGTGAAGCCGGGCTTTGATTTTGCAGACAAAGTTGACGCGGATGGATTTTTGCGCTATTATTAAATAATTATATTTTATATGGGCTTTTTGGCCTATTTTTTTAATCAGGGTTGAAATTTTATGGAAATCAGAAATATAGCCATTATTGCGCATATTGACCATGGCAAAACCGCTTTGACCGACGCGTTAATGCGCCAAACAGGAGTAATGCAAGAAGGGGTTTCTATGGATTCAAACGTGCTTGAACAAGAGCGCGGTATTACTATTTATTCAAAAAACGCAGCCATTTTCTATAAAGGCACGAAAATTAACATTGTTGATACGCCTGGCCACGTTGATTTTGGGTCAGAGGTTGAAAGGGTTTTATTCTCAATTGATTCAGTGCTTTTGGTTGTGGATGCCCAAGATGGGCCAATGCCACAAACCCGTTTTGTTTTAAAAAAATCTCTTGAATTAGGACTGAAACCAATCGTCATAATAAATAAAATTGACAAATCAGCTGCTGATCCCAAACGTTGCGAAGAACAGGTTTTAGAGCTTTTTATTGAGCTTGGCGCCAGCAACGAGCAGACAGATTTTCCGATTGTTTACGCTGTTGGCCGCGACGGCGTTGCCAAAATTAATC
>Ga0066636_10000357_pt1 | contig 24682 bp, 18 predicted proteins | sample CryGeyCG2014_080_2_FD_62736 | JGI IMG/M metagenome (GOLD analysis project Ga0066636, IMG submission 62736) | Groundwater microbial communities from aquifer - Crystal Geyser CG07_land_8/20/14_0.80 | ecosystem: Environmental > Aquatic > Deep subsurface > Groundwater | place: USA: Utah: Grand...
GCCCGTTAGAGGGATTACCTTAAAATTAACCTAATTAGAATAATTTATAAATTTGTTAACCAAATAATATGAAACTTAAAGTTATTGGCAATCAAGATACTTTTAGTATTGGTTGGGGTGGACATGACAATTTGGTGGAAGAATGCGTATTTTGGGGCGGGGGACGGTATAAGGCAATGGGTCGCGCGATGATGCGTGGCAGAATTGTATTTCAATAGATTCAGATAGAAAAGAATACACCGAGGTGGCAGGAGCATCAGTTGAAAATGCGGACTTTTGGGTGGGAGATCAATCAGGAGCTGGTGGGAATATCATTACAGGTTGTATTGTGATCATGTGGCAGGGTCTGCCAGTAACAGCGGAACATTGAGTGGCGCGACTTTGACTTGGACTATCGCCAGTGTGGCCAGCGGTGGTTCGGGAATGGTGAGCTTTAGGGTGATGGTGGATTGACAGCTAAAATCAGACCAGATATACTGTAAGTAGTCCGATTTAGCATAGTTTTTGTATTATGAAAGAAATAATTAAAACAATTTTATATGACTGGACAGCCAGGGAAATGCCTCCATTTTTGTTGCCTCGGGCAATTAATTTGGCGCCTTATCTTGGTTTGATGCCCAGAAAAATTATTACTTTAACAGGTTTTCGTCGTTCGGGTAAAACCTATCTTGGCTTATACACAATTGAACGACTGCTAAAAAAATTTAGTAGAGAAGAAGTTATTTATATTAATTTTGAAGATGAAAGGATCCCTTTGCGAACAGATTTTTTGACTAATTTACTGCCTACTATCAAGGAAGTATTTGGCAAACCGCCCAAAATTTTATTTTTAGATGAAGTCCAAAATATTCCTCAATGGGGCAAATGGCTTAGAAGGGTTTATGACGAAAACCCGGGTATTATTTTTTTCGTTACTGGTTCATCGTCTAAAATGTCAAGCCAAGAGATACCCACAGAATTAAGAGGCCGGTGTTTAGAAATAAAGGTTTCCCCTTTGTCTTTTTCTGAATTTTTGGACTTTAAAAATATTAAGATTAATTTAGAGGCTGTTTCCAGCAGTCAAAACCAAAAAGCCGAGTTATCAAGGGCGTTAAACGAATATCTGCATTATGGCGCCTTGCCTGAAGTAGTTTTATCGCACGAAAGCAGAAAAATGGAAATCTTACAGCAGTATTATCAGACAGTCATTCAAAAAGATATTGTGGAAAGATTTAAAATTAAAAATCAAGAAGGCCTTAAGGCGTTGTTAAGATTATTATTAAACTCCACCGCCTATTCTTTTGGTAAACTATACAATACTTTGAAAAGCTTAAATTACCGTATTGGCAAAACAACTCTGCTTAACTATGTTATCCACATTGAAACCTCTTATTTTTTGGAAAGTTTGCCCATTTTTTCCTATAAGATTAAAGACCAATTGCAGTATAGTCGCAAGGCCTATTTTATTGATAATGGGTTTATTAACGCTCTTTCCACAAATTTTTCTGAAAATCTTGGCAGGTTAGCCGAGAACTTAGTTTTTATTGATTTAAGGCGAGAGGCAAATAATCAAAGCGCCTTTTTCTATTGGAAAGATGTTAGTGGTAAAGAAATTGATTTTGTCATCAAGCAAGGTCTAAAAATTAAACAATTATTGCAAGTTTGCTGGGATATTTTTAATGTTGATACAAAAAAAAGAGAAGTTTCGGCCCTGATTAAGGCCAGCGAAGAATTGAGATGTAATAATTTGCTGATAATCACAAGCGATTACGAGGCAGAAGAAAAAATCAAAGGCAAGACCATTTCCTATATCCCTTTATGGAGATGGCTTTTACAAGAGAAGAATTAAAGAAATGAAGCTTTGAAAATTAAATCATTAACCCGTTAACTCGTTAACCAAATAATATGAAACTTAAATTTATCGCTATCGTCTCGTTGTTAGTTGCCTCCTCCGCCATCGCGGTTTGGGCGGGGTGGGGGAATTTAGTTAATCCGCCCAAAGGTCAAGATTTTTCGTTGCAACCTCAGGAGGCAAGGGCGCAGGGAGTTGAGAAAACCATTGTTTTCCAGGATGGAGCAACAATAAATAATGTAACCTATACTGGTACCGAAGATACCTATTTATATATGTGGAAGCCTGATAATAATTATGTAATAAGTCAACCCATGTATGCAGGAAAAGATGGAGCTAGAACCATCCTAAGATATGATCTAAATGCCTTACCGGCTGATGCAAATATTACATCAGCAAAATTGTCTTTATATTTTACAGCAGGCGGAACCACAACAGGTTTGATGGGTCTGTATCGCATCACTAGAAATGATTGGGTTGCTAATAAGGCGACCTGGAATAAATATGATGGCGTGAATGCTTGGTCAACGGTTGGTGGAGATTATGATTCTACCTTAATTGGTAGTTGGGATCCCCTTGTTAATCCTGGTTGGGCTGAATATGATGTTACAGATATAGTCAAAGGATATAAAGCTGGAACTTATGATTCTAGGGCAGGCTTTTTGATAAACTCAATAGGTACTAGTTATAGTGTCACTGTTGTTAAATCTTCCGAAGATCCTGATCCGACTTTACGCCCTAAATTGGTAATCGTTTATACTTCCAGTTATCCAAAGGCTAACGCAGGATTGGATCAAGAGGTGGGTAAAAACGCGCTGGTTACCCTGGATGGCTTAAATAGCTCTGATCCGAATGATACCCCAAAAGCGCTCATCTATAAATGGCATTTTCTTTCAAAACCAGTTGGTTCAAATTTAACCGATAATAACATTTCCCCCAATAATACGAGTGGGATAAATGGTGCTGATACCCCAACATTTGTTACCGACGCTTTAGGAGATTATGAAATAGAACTGACTGTAACGAACAGCCTGGGATTGTTTTCTACGGACATTATCAAGGTGACGAGTTTCTATGTAAAATCCGGACATCCGAGAATCTGGCTAACTACGGAACTTTTGGATAAATTGAAGGCAAAGGCATTAGCCAGCACAACTCAATGGCAAGCTTTAAAATTAAGGGCTGATGGTACTAGCGGTGACATTCAAGATTATGCCTTAGCTTACCAGGTAACGGGCAATTCCATTTATGCTCAAAAGGCATTTTCCAAGATGAATACTTATTTAGGTTACGATATCAGCCGTGATTCGGGCTACGATGCTCGTTTTATTCCACCAGCTATGGCAATCGGATTTGACTGGTGTTATGAACAATTAACTACAGAGCAAAAAACTACTTATGTTAATCAATTTAATACCTGGCGTGATGTCTATATTAATGGTTGGGCTTGGAACAATCCAGCAGATAACTATTTTTATGGGTATTTGGTGGGTGAAGGATTGTCTGGACTTGCTACTTATGGTGATAATCCCAGAGCAAAAGAGTTTATTAACCATGCCCGCAATGATCGTTTTGAGCAACTTGCAAAACCATTTCTGGATACCATGGCTCTAGGTGGAGATTGGACAGAAGGCTGGGCTTATGGGGCAGGTTCAATGATGTACTTAAATAGGTATGTTCAAGCAAATAAGACAGCTACAGGAGAAGATTTATCTGAATCCAGTTCATTTTTTAGAGAGGTTGTTTTGGAGACATTGCATATTACATTACCATCAATGAGTCATGTATATCCAAGCGGTGACTGGGCAAGGGAATCTACGGGTGCTATCTCTGATTATGCTCACTCTTATATGGGTATGCTTAGTTCTGAGTTTATATCTGAAGATTTAGGTCAATATGCCAAATGGTGGATAGACAACACCAACGAAGAGAAATTTTCATTTTTAGCCTGGGAGAGATTTCTATGGGAAGACCCTAATTTCCCAACAAAGAATTACAAGTTTTCTGAACCGCTCTACCACTATGCGCCAGGTACAGGATTGGTCACAGCCAGGTCTGGTTGGGGAAGTGATGCTACATGGGTTAGTTTCAAGTGCGGGAACAAAGCAGGAGATCACTCTCACTTTGATCAAAACACCTTTACAATTTTCAAGAATGACTGGTTGGCTCCTGATGTTAATATCTACTCCAGTTCAGGTATTAATCAAGGAACAGCAATCCATAACAGTATCTTGATTGATGATAAAGGTCAAAGATATAAACCCTATGGTAAATCTGTAATAGATAAAACCGAATTTGCTCAAGATTATGTCTATGCTTGTGGAGAGGCTAGTGGGGATTATAATAATTATTACAATGGCACTATTCTGGAAAGCTTTAAGCGAGAGTTTGTATACTTAAGACCTAATTATGTGATTATTTTAGATAGGATTACCAGCGTTAATCCTAATTCCACTAAAAAGTGGCTGTTGCATAGTAAAAATGAGCCCACTATCACCGGAAACGAATCCGTTAGTATTAATGGATTTGGCAAACTCTTTTCTATGGTTCTTCTACCAGAAGCTTTTTCCATTGATAAAATTCAGCTTACTGCTGATATGGATACTCCTAACTGGCAGATAATGGTTCAACCCACGCAACTTCAGAAATCCACTATTTTCCTCAATGTCCTGCAAGCCGCTGATTCAAGCGTCTCGCAAATGGTTCCGGTTCAGCTAACCGACGAAGGAAATTACTACGGGGTAACAATTGATGACCCTAACTTGCCTAAAAACAAAATCCTTTTCTCTAAAACCACTTCTGGAGATTACCAAGTTGTTTCTTCCAGCATTACTCCAAGACCAACTATCATTCTTACCAAAACAGCGGATAAAATCCAAGCCAGCCAAGGTGAGGAGATTACTTACACGATTACTTATGCCAATACTGGAACTGGAGGGGCTACGGATGTAGTTATCTCTGACCCTACCCCAACAGGAACTACCTATGTGGCAGGATCAGCTACTAATAGCGGAACTCTAACCGGCAACACCTTAACCTGGACTGTTGGTAGTGTCTTGGCTGGAGCCAATGGGACTGTGAGTTTCAGAGTAGGAGTTGAATAGTTAACGAGTTAAAGAGTTGGGGGAGGGGGGGTGAATAATTTTTGTTGAAAAGAGAATTAAGGTATGGTATTATATAAGAGGAAACTATTTTAAGTTATTTCCTTGCTAGTATTTACCCTTAATTGCTAAATTTTATGTTTAACAAAAACACAATCGCTGAAGTTATTTTAGATTTTCAAAAAGATGACTTGCCCCAAGCGAGCCCCAGAAATTTGAAGGTGGACTTAGAATTGCCCTTGAAAAGAGCCACCACTATTTTAGGTCCAAGAAGAAGCGGAAAAACCTATTACTTCTTTTATTTAATTAAAAATTTATTAGAGCAAAAGGGGATTACCAAAGAAAGAATTCTTTATTTAAATTTTGAAGATCAAAGATTGGCTGGTTTAACCAGCAAGGATTTGACTGGCGTTTTGGAAGTTTTTTACGAGTTGTTTCCCCAAAACAAAACGAAAAAGATTTGGCTCTTTTTCGATGAAATTCAAAATATTGTTCACTGGGAAAAGTTTATCAGGACGGTTTTAGACAAAGAAAAGGCCTATGTTTTTTTGTCTGGTTCATCATCAAAGCTTTTATCAAGAGAAATAGCCACAGCTTTGAGGGGCCGCACTATCAGCTATCTTGTATTGCCATTTTCTTTTCAGGAGTTTTTAACCATCAAGAATATCCATTATCAAAATTATCTTGCTTCTTCTGAAAAAGCCAAGCTAATGAGCGCTTTTAGTGAATATTTTTTGTGGGGCGGGTATCCGGAAGCGGTAATTTATCCGCAAGCCAAAGAAAAAATTATCAATGAGATTATTGAAGTCACTATTTATCAGGATTTAATTGAGCGGCACAAAATTAGAAACACCAAAGCGGTTAAGATAATGTTTAACCATTTATTAAAAGCCAAAGAGTTTTCGGTGCATAAGTTTTTTAATTTTTTGAAAACCTTGAATTTCAAGATTAGCAAAACCACTTTATACAATTATTTGGAGTATTTTAACGACGCTTTTGTGTTTTTCCCTCTAAGGCGTTTTGATTATTCTATGAAGAACTTAGAGCAGAGCTTGCCTAAAATATATGCGGTGGATAATGCTTTAATCACTAAGATTATTGGCGAAGAAAAATCCAAACTTTTAGAAAATTCTGTTCTGCTTGAATTGTTAAGAAGGGGGTATGAGTTAAATCGAGAATTATTTTATTATTCTTGGCCCAATGGCGGAGAAGTTGATTTCTTAATTAAAAAAGGCAGAAAGATTGTTGGTTTGATTCAGGTTTGTCTTGATGTTAATGACTTTGCCACCAAAGAAAGAGAGATAAAATCGCTCTTGAAAGCCAGCGAAGAATTGAGATGCGATAATTTACTGATAATTACAGGCGATTACGAAGCCAAAGAGAAAATCAAAAACCAAACCATTTCCTATATTCCTTTATGGAAATGGCTGTTGCAAGAAAAAATATGAAAACAAAACTTATTTGTCTCGTCTCCTTGTTAGTTGTTTCCTCCGCCATCGCGGTTTGGGCGGGGTGGGGAGTGTGAGTTTCCGAGTCAAAGTGGATTAAAACTTGACAAAAAAGAGTGTTTTGCTATAATTTAAGTGTAGCTTAACTTTGGTAATAAAGTATGAAAGAGCCATATATTAAAAGGAAATTAGAGAATACCATTTTAAGATATTTGAATACCCCTGAGATTATCGCGATTGTTGGACCAAGACAGTCAGGCAAAACTACTATTTTGGAAAGAGTTTTTGAGACCTTAAAAAACGAGGCGATTTTTCTGACTTTTGAGAACAAAAAGGTGTTAGATTTATTTGTCTATCATATTGATGAGTTTATTGAACTCTATATTAAGTCCCACAAATATGTTTTTCTTGATGAATTTCAGTATGCCAAAAAAGGCGGCAAGCTTTTGAAATACATCATTGACACTCAAAAGAGCAAAATCTTTATCTCTGGCTCTTCCAGCATTGAGTTAACTGTGCAAGCGGTAAAATATCTCACTGGACGGATTTTTGTTTTTTCACTTTTCCCATTAGATTTTGAAGAATATTTAAGATTCAAAGATCCAGATTTATTTGGCCTCTATTCGAAAAGTAAAATCGCTTTAAGCGATTATGGCCTAAAACCATTCCCTGTGTTGAGCGAAAACATTATTGAACAAATTCAATCGCATTACCAAGATTATGTTGTTTATGGCGGTTATCCCAGAGTGGCTTTGGCTCGCGACGCCAACGAGAAAAAAATAGTCCTGCAAAATATCTATAATACCTATTTTCTACGGGAAGTAAAAGATATTTTGGGCTTGGTTGATGATTACAAGCTAACGCAAATGATTAAGGCCTTGGCTCTGCAAGTTGGCAATTTAATTCAATATCGGGAAATTTTCAATGTTTCGGAATTAAGTTTTCAGACGGTGAAAAGTTATCTTAATTTTTTGCAAAAAACTTTTATTACGATTTTAGTTAAGCCCTATTTCAAAAACAAAAGAACCGAAATTGTCAAAAATCCAAAGATTTATTTCTTTGACACAGGCCTGCGTAATTTCATTGTTGATGATTTCCGCGGCATCAGTGATAGGCCTGATAGCGGGTTTTTATTAGAAAACGCTGTGGCTATGCAGTTAACCAGACAAGAACTGTCTTTTAAGTTTTGGCGGACCAAACAAAAGTCAGAAGTTGATTTTGTGCTGGAATTGGGCGAAGGCAAGAAATTGGCTTTGGAAGTAAAAAAATCATTCAGGGAAGCAGATTCTCATTCAAAGTCAGCGAGAGATTTTAAATCTCAATACCAAGATGTATCTTTGTTCTTTGGTAGTTATGGACAAAAAAATGAAAAAGTAAAGTTAGCGCAACCAAATGTGATCTTTTTACCAATGATTTAATTATAGGTAGATATTTTGCCCTTATAATAATAAAAATTAAGCCATTAAAAATTAGTTAAAAACAAAAATTATGCGAAAGACAAAACTTATCGTTCTCGTCTCGTTGTTAGTTGTCTTCTCCGCCATCGCGGTTTGGGCGGGGTGGGGGAATTGGGCTAATCCTAGCCAGACAGGCAACCAAGCAGGTAGTAATTTGGGCAACAGTAATTTTTCGTTAAAGTCCCAAGAGGTGCGGGCGCAGGGGGCTGAAAGAATTATTGTTTTGCAAAATGGAATAGAAATTAATGGTAAGGTTTATACTGGCACAGAGGATGCCTCAATAGGTACGCGGTCGAGTCATTACGACGGTATTTCTTTAGAGAGTTATTGGAATAATCAAAGAAGTTTGATTCGTTTTAATTTGAGTTCTATCCCACCAGGGGAGGTAAACTCGGCAATTTTGTCTGTTTATATCAAATCATATTCAGGATTAGATGCTGGTCTTAAGAGCCAAGGTAAAATTGGTTTAGCCATTCACGAGGTTATTCAATCAGCTTGGGATGATAATACAGCCGATTGGAACAAGTATAATAGTACTAACAACTGGACAACTCCCGGTGGTGATTTTGACCCAACACCCATAAGCATCTTTACAATAAATACGGTAGATAGTTTTCAGGATATGTGGGTAAATTTTGATGTAACAAACTTAATACAACAGTATATTAACAATGGAACAGAACCAAATCCAGGAATGCTTCTTAAAGCTTCTACGACACTTTATCCAATTCTAGTATTTGTAGATTCTTCATATTCTGATATATCACTTAGGCCAAAATTAGCGGTTACATATTCATCTTCATCGAGTGCACCTCTGGCTGATGCCGGGGATGATCAGGGTGGGGCGACTAACGCTCTTATCACTCTTGATGGCACTAAAAGTTCCGATACTGTAGAATCTTCTGAGAACCTTACTTATCAATGGCGGTTTGTCTCCAAACCCGCTACATCAAATCTTAGAGACGCAAATATCTCTCCTAACAATACAACAGGAATACAGGGAGCAAATAAGCCAACTTTCACGATAGATGCTTTAGGAGATTATAAAATCGAACTAACTGTCACTAATAGTTCAGGACTCTCTGATAAGGACTGGGCTACAATAAGCAACCGGGGCATTGGCGCTCATCCAAGAATTTGGTTGACCCCTGAAATTCTGCAAACCTTGAGAGCGAAAAAAGATGTCAATGCCCCTGAGTGGGCCGCTCTTAAAAATGCGGTAGATGGGTATACTTCAGGACAGAATGGCTTTTATAATTATGCTATTGCTTACCTTGTAACTGGTAATGATGTTTATTTGCAAAAGGCAAAAACCATCATGTGGGACGTGTATAATGCAAGCAGACCTGATGACAAAACACCCACGGGTGGATATTTACCATGTTATTATGCGCGATATGATCCTCCCATAGTAGCTGTAGCTTATGATTGGTTTTACAATACATTTACAAAAGAAGAAAAACAAATGATTTGGACAAGGTTGAATGACTGGGCAGATTATTATTTTTATGGACCAGAATATAGGGGGCGATGGGCAGTAGATAATTCAAATAATAACTTTTTCTATGGCAGGATAATTGGAGGAGGACTCACTGCAATAGCGAGCTTTGGAGATAATCCTCGCGCTGCGGAATGGTTTGATCTTGTTCGCTATAGTAAATATGAGAATCTCGCCAAACCCCAGTTTTTAAATTACTACAAACACGGGGGATGGCTTTTTGAAGGTTCAGATTATAGTCCAGCGTCATATTTATTTTTACTCCAATATTACCAAGCATTAAAAACAGCCACTGGAGAAAATCTATTTAAAGATACGGGTTTTCCCGAGGCACTTATACGCAATATAATCTATAATACCCAGCCAAAATTAGATAGTATTTTACCCACAGGCGATTGGACCGGAAGTCAATCCTATGGATGGTTAGATGATTATGAGCGTACGATAATGCAGTTATTAGCTGGGGAATTTAAGGGTTCAGTATCTAGCGAACACGCGCAATGGTATTTAAAGAATACTTCTTCTAATAAAATAAGTTATAATTATAACAAGTGGCAAGATTTACTTTGGTACAATTCCAGCACACCTGAAAGGAATATCGCAGAGCTTCCTTTAAGCTACTTTGATGGTGATGGAACTGGTTTTATTTATGCTCGTTCAGATTGGAGCCAAAATGCTACTTGGATTGCATTCCAATCAGGTGGACTCAAAGGAGGTATAACCGATCATCAGCATCTTGATCAAAATAGCTTCTATATATACAAGAAGCAATGGTTGGCGGCCCCAGCAAACGTTGCCACAGCTGCGTATATTGGTGGTAGCACAATTAACTACAATACCATAGCAGTTAATAATGGCAGTACGGATTCTATACAACTTAGTAAAAGAAACGGTCCGGGAGTAATTGAAAAATTTGAGGCAACAACCGATTATGTTTATTCATTAGGCCAAGCTGCTGATACCTATAATTCTGTATCTTATAGCATAAACTTATTAGAAAATTATGCGAGAAATATTGTTTTCTTAAGGCCAGATTATGTTATAGTTTTTGATCGTATCCGAGTAGCCAAGCCAACTTACTACCCAAAATGGATATTAAAATCTGTCAATGAACCAACTATATTGGGCAATCTGAATACCATAATTAACGGTGATGCTAAAATGTTTGTTAAGACATTATCTCCCACCAATTTAGCAGTTAATAAATTACAATCTGCTGGTTGGAGCACCTATTTAACTGACAATGACCGATCAGATCAAGATTATCCTTTCTTAAATGTCATTCAAGCTACAGACTCAAGCAATACAGCCATGATTCTAACGGAAAGAATCGATGCATCGTCAAATAACATGACCGGCGCCAAATTAACCGTAGCCGTCAATGACACCCGAATTGTGATGTTTTCCAAAACTGAAGCCACAGGTGGCTTAAACGAAAACATCATCTACAATGTTTCTGGCACAGGTGTATCCAAACATCTTATCACCGACCTTAAACCCAACATCCAATTCACTATAACCAATACTAATTTAGACACTGGCCAAGTAGTTCAAACTCAAACTCTTAATTCATCAGCCAAAGGCACTTTGTATTTTACTACTCAACTTGGCTCCAATCATCAAATCACTATTCAACCCCAGGGAGCAGGTCCTATCCCTCAAACTCCCAACATTACCCTAACCAAGACAGTTGACAAAACTCAAGCCAGCCAAGGCGAGGAAATCACTTATGTCATAACCTACAACAATACTGGAACTGGAGGGGCTACGGATGTAGTTATCACCGACTCTATTCCGACAGGCACTACCTATGTAGCAGGGTCTGCCAGTAACAGCGGAACATTGAGTGGCGCGACTTTGACTTGGACTATCGCCAGTGTGGCCAGCGGTGGCTCGGGAACGGTGAGCTTTAGGGTCAAAGTTGATTAAAACTTGACATAATTTACCATATTTTATAAAATAGAGTAAGGTAATGTTTGTTCAATTATGATAATAGAGCGAAAAATAGCGGAAAATATAGAAAAAATCTTAGACAAAGAGCCAAAGATAATTTTGCTTTATGGGCCAAGACAAGCAGGAAAAACTACTTTGCTAAATTTAATTTTATCAAAGGTTAACGAGCAAGAAGTCGCTTTTTTGAATGGCGATGATTTAAGAACTCAAGAGGCCTTAAGTGTAGCTAATCTTGATTCGTTAAAAAAAATTATTGGCTCTAAAAAGTTTTTAATTATTGACGAAGCCCAAAGAATTTCTAATATTGGCTTAACCCTAAAATTATTGTTTGACAGCTTAGGCATAAAAATTATTGCTTCTGGCTCTTCTTCTTTTGAAATAGCCGGCAAAGTCAACGAGCCATTAACCGGTAGAGCTACTATTTTTTATTTATATCCAATCGCCTTAGGTGAAATTATGCCCAACTTGCCAGATCTTTCTTTGCAAAATCGCTTAGAGGATTTTTTGCTTTTTGGAATGTATCCTAAGGTTTTGACCACCGAAGGCAGCCAAGACAAACAAAAATATCTTGACGATTTAGTTAATTCTTATCTTTATAAAGATATTCTTTCTTTTGCTTCAGTTAGAAAGCCCAAAAAAGTTATTGATTTGCTTTCTTTATTGGCTTTGCAAATTGGCTCGGAAGTTTCTATCGCTGAATTAGCCAGCCATTTGGCTTTATCTAAACAGGCGGTAGAAAAATACTTGGATATTTTAGAAAAGATGTTTGTGATTTTTAATCTGCGCGGTTTTAGCCGCAATTTAAGAAAAGAAATTTACAAAACCTCAAAGTATTATTTTTGGGATTTGGGCTTGCGCAACGTTTTAATCCGTAATTTTAATCCCTTGAATTTAAGAAATGATAAAGGAGCGATGCTGGAAAACTTTTTTTTAATGGAAAAGATAAAACAAAGCAACAACACTGACAAATTCGCCAATTTTTATTTCTGGCGTACTTACGACCAAAAAGAAATTGATTTCATTGAGGAAAAAGATGATAACTTATATGCTTATGAGATTAAATGGGGAGAAAAAGAAGTTAAGCCCCCCAAAGATTGGGTCGCTAATTATCCTAAGTCCCAATTTTCTGTGATTACATCGGAGAATTTAACGAGTTTTTTTGAAGAAAAATAGTTGGACTTGGTCATTGTTTAGAATAATTAACACCACGATTCAAGAAATATGATTCAAGATTCAAGAAAAAAATTCTGAATCGTGAATCATGCTTCATGAAATAACGAAATGTCCGTCCTTTTGTTATCTGTAAGAAAAGAATTAAGGTAGATTAGAAATTAGTTATGGAGAATAGAAAATGGAAATTTATCTTTTTCTATTTCCTAATATCCAGTTTCTATTACCATTTTCCATTTTCTATTAACTATTTTCCAACTCTTTATTTTCTATCAACTATTTTTAAAAATAATTAACTCGTTAACTAATAAATAAATTAAAATCACCAAGCCGTTTTGGCCAGCTCTCAAAGTGTGGGATTTGGCAGAGGTCAAGCAGTTTGGTAAAGGAGCAATAAAATGAATATTCAAAAAATAATTTTCGGCATTATTTGTTTGGAAGTGTTTTTAGTCCCGTTATTTTTCTTGCCTTTTACCAGCAATATGCTGGATTTAAACAAGGAGGTATTATTTATCGCCTTAACCGCTGTCGCCGTAGTTTTGTGGTTTGCGCAAGGGTTAAAAAACAAAAATTTAAAACTAAATTATGTCCCACTATGCTTGTTGGCGCCCGCATTCTTGTTGGTCTATACCTTAGCCAGTATGATGTCGCAGAATAGATCGTTAAGCTTTTTGGGCGCTTTCCAAGGCGGCTCAGGGTTATCTTGGTTTGGTTTAGTTTTTTTAGTAATGTTTTACTTTTTATTGATTAATTATATTAAAACCGGCCGGCAGATCAGGGCGTTGATTACAACCTTGGCACTTTCAAGTTTTGTCAGTTTAATCTTTTTTGGCTTAAATATTTTTGGCAAATCGCTTTGGCCATGGCTGGCAATTCAAGCAAAATCATTCAACACGATTGGTTCTGTTTCTAATTTTGCTCTATTTATCGGGCTTACGGTTATTTTAGCCATTGGTACATTTCTAATTAAAGAGTCAAACCCCGTTAGAGATAAATCTCTAAACGGGGCAAAAACCGACAATCGAAAATCTCAAATTTTGCGCGAAAAAGTGGCGCCAGCATTTTTATTGGTATTCATTTTAGCGTCATTGGTTTTGTTGCAAGCCATTAATTTTAAAATGGTTTGGTTGGTGTTGGTCATTAGTTCATTCGTATTTATCGTTTTGGCGCTTGCCTTCTATAATTATTTGAATATTGGCTTTACTTGGATGTGGCTTCTTGTTTTGGTGTTTATGCTGTCTTCAATTTCATATTTTATTAATTTGCCAACCGTGATTGATTTAGGTTTGCCGGCAGAAGTGTCTTTGAGTCCGGGGTTGTCGCGAACTATCGCGACACAAGATACATTAACTAGTGTCAAGAATTTTGTTTTGGGTTCTGGCCCCGTAACTTTCAACTACGCTTTTTCTCATTGGCGGCCAGAATCATTTAATCAAAATATCTTGTGGCAATGGCGGTTTAACCAACCGACCGGTTATTTCTGGGAAGTGCTTGACGCTGCTGGTTGGCTGGGATTAGCAAGTTTGGCTGGTTTTATTCTGTTATTGTCGGTCTCTGGATTTTTCATTTTATTACGATTGCCAAAATTAAAAATTACTAATGGGGCGATGGATCCCGTTAGAGATACTCGGGCCAGCCAAATGACAATGTTGGTGGCGCTATTGTCATGTTTTATTGGTCTTAGCGCGGCTTTCTGGCTGGCAGTTCCCAGTTTTAGTCTGATTTTTCTGTTTTGGTTAGTGGCTGGATTTGTTTCAACGGCCCTAATGAGTACGGCTGCTCAAAAGAGTCGTGAAGCGTCTTTCTCTTTTCAGGCATCGCCTAAATACGCGTTGATTGTTTCTTTTATTTCAGTTTTGGTTTTTGCTTTTGTGGCTTTTTTGACTATTGGTGGCATCCGTTATTATTTGGCCGCGGTTTATTCTCATCAAGGTTCAGAGGCGTTTAGCCAAGCAACCGCGAATAAAATGGGTAGCCAACAACGTCAAGATAAATTAATCATTGCGGAAAAAGCCATGAAAAAAAGTTTGAGCTTGCACAAGGACGAGCCCCAAAATTTAATGATTTTGTCCCAAATTTCTTTTAATCAAGCGATAGAAGGCGCTTTAAAACCGCAAGATCAAAGGGATTTAAAAGTAATATCTAATTATTTAGCTTTGGCGGTCAATCAGTCAAAACGGGCCACGGATTTATCCCCTTTTGACGCGGCTTTATGGGAGGCCAGGGCCGATCTCCTGAAAAACGCTCAGTCATTTACGAATCAAGTACGTGATTTTGCTATTAAATCGTTTGAACAGAATATCAATTTAGAATCGACTAACCCGGCGCCGTTAGCGCAATTGGGTCAGTTGTATTATAATAATGGCAGAGCCACGGATAAACAACAAGTTGATCTTGACTTATTGTCTAAGGCACAAGAGTACTTAGAAAAGGCCTTGGTTTTAAAGCCGGATTTGACGGAAGCGCGTTTAAGTTTAATTAATGTTTTTGAGGGGTTTGGTAATATTGATCAGGCGATTAAGGCGGCCCAACAAGGATTACAAGTCAGTTCTAATGATTCCAGCCGGTTAACTTATGAATTAGGCCGTTTGTATTACAATCAATATATTATGGTAGCTAAGGATCCGGGCGGGGCTACACCGTCAGATAGCGACCAAGAAAATTTAAAACTGGCGATTGCTAATTTTGAAAAGTCAGTTAGTCTGAATCCTGTTTTTGCCAATGGTCTTTACAGTTTAAGTTTAGCTTATGAAAAGCAGGCTGATTTTGATGATGGCCAGCGTAATATTTTATTGCGGAAGGCCATAGAAATGTTAGAACGCGTGGCTGAATTAAATCCCGATCGCCAAGATATTTTGCAAAAAATTGAACAACTAAAATCCTTGGACTAATTTTAAGTAATTTCTATTTTATTATTTTGTGGAAAACTTATTTTAGCCATTGATAATTATTTGTGATATAATATAGTTTGAGTAAATTTACAAAGAGTAAAGTCAAAAGGGCCATTCTGAGCGAAGCGAGGAATCTCAGTATATGCGTCGTGCTGGACAGATGTCGCGGGCAGTCCCCTCGGTTCGTTCCAGCATCCACGGCTGGATCCGGAATCGAGCTTGGGATGGCATTAACGGATGTTTGATTTTTTGAAGAAAAAAGTTGGTTCGCGATTAGGGCTGGATATTGGCACCTCCACCTTAAAAATGGTAGAAATAAGCCAAGAAGCTGACGGCAGACATTTAAAAAATTATGCTTTTCTAGATTTATTTTTATCAAGCCAGGCCAAAGCATTGGCGCGATGTGAAGCGACAGACATAATGTCTGAACAAAGCTTAGTGAGCTTGATTAAGGGTTTTTTGAAAAAAGGAGATTTTTCTTCGCGTGAAGTAGTTGTTAGCGTGCCGGTTTTTTCAAGTTTTTTTACCGTGATTAGTTTGCCAGCAATGTCCGAATCTGAGCTCGAGAGCGCGATTAGATATGAGGCTAAAAAATATGTTCCTTTGCCCCTCGATGAATTTGAACTGGATTGGTCAATTAGCTCCTCTCAATCAGCAATTAGCGAGTCAGGAGCAACGGGTGAATTAAAATCAGGGAAGCGTTTAGAGGTTTTATTAGTCGCGGTTCCCAGGGAGATTGTCCAAAGATTGAGTCGGATAGTCGCTGGTTTGGGCTTAAAACTATCGGCCATGGAAGCGGAAAATTTTAGCTTGGTTCGAGCGCTACAAAATCAAATCAATCAGCTAACTCAAGAGCTAAAAACAAAAATAGTCGTGGCTAAGCAGGATGTCCATAGAATTAAAACTAATTGTTTGGTTTTAGATGCCGGGGCTAGATCTTCTAATTTAATTTGGTTGCAAGATAATTTAGTCCGTTTAGTCCATTTTATTGACTATTCCGGTAATCGGGTTACCAATTTTTTAGCGGAAAAAACACATTCTGGTTTTGGTGAGATTGAAGAAATTAAACGGACGCAGAAATTAGTTGGCGTTCGTGTGGGGTCTGATCTTATACGGAATACGAATGAGGATGAAGCAGTTATTCAAAATGGTCTTGATCAACTAAAGCCAGTTTTTGGGAAGGTAGTTAGCGAGATTAAAGCAGTCGTTGATTCAGCACAAGCGGGCACGATTGTCAAGGGGCAGTCGTTAGACCCTCCTCATTTTTGTTTGTTGTCTGGCGGTTCGGTAAATTTAACGGTTTTTCAAGATTATTTAAAACAAAATCTTGATATCCCGGTATTTATGGCCAATCCATTTATCGGACTATCTGTTCCGCAAGGCGCGGAAGATTATTTAAGTGATCTGGGTCCTTCAATGAGCGTGGCCGTAGGATTGGCAATGAGATAAAATTTAAAATTTAAAATTTAAAATTGCAAATTTGACTATATGGATATTCAACCTCAACCAACCCAACCGCAAAATACAAATTTAAACAGTCCCGTTTTAACGCCGCGAGGGTTTGGCGGACTCGGTATGGCCTCGGCTAATTCAACGAGCGGCCGAGTTGTTCAGATTGTTTTTATTATTTCTTTGTTAGCGGGCTCTTTGGCGGCGATAGTTTATGGCGTAGTTTTTTTATGGCAGAGGTCGTTAAACGTCAAGAGCGATAACCTGTCAAAGCAAATTCAACAAATTGAAAGCCAGCCGGTTATTGATAAGGCGCTTGCTAAAGACATTAAAGCGACTAATGAAGCAGTTGGAATTTTAAAAAATCTTTTGTCGCGCCACATTGTAAGTGAATCTTTATTTAGGTTAGTTGAAGATCATACCTTAACAAAAGTTTGCTGGAGCGATTTGACTTTTAGGGCGCCGCAACTATTTAATTTGACTGGTACCGCTGGGGGGGGGCTCGCCTCGTTGACATTAAGTGGCTCCACGCAAACCTATTTAATGGTTGGCCGGCAATTACGCGCCTTGGAGAATTTGCCGGAAATTAAATCAGTTAAATTAAATCAGTTCAGCGAATCAGAAAGCGGAGTGAATTTTGGTTTAAGCATTGATTTATCTCCAGATAATTTTTTCTATAAACTAAATTATTAAATCATGTCCAAATTAATTTTTATCAGTATCGTTTTATGGTTGGCAGTCATGCTGATAGTAGTTTTGCTAATTGTCCCTGGCTTTGAATCCGTGTTTGCCTTGACTGAAACAAATAACATTTTGCAAGAAAAATTAAATACTTTAAAAGCGTCAATTGTTGATCAAGAAAAATTGCGCCAAGATTATGAATCGCATCGTGAACAGGCAGATAAGGCGAGAACCGCCTTGCCGAGTCGTGAAGATTTACCCGAATTAATTGCCGAAATGACCGCGCTCTCGTCTAAGAATGGGTTGTTGCTTAATAATTTGAGTTTCATTACCGGAGCGGCAACGAGCCAGGGGGCTAGTGCTAACGCCCCTGCTAGCGAAGCTGGCAACGCGACGCCAACTTTTAGCGAAACAGCGCCAGAAACAGAGGCAACATCTGTCCAGCCACAGGCAAACAGCGGCCCAACATTGTCTTATTCCACGACGATTAGATTGTCTTTGGTCGGTTCGTATGATTCTTTTAAGAATTTTTTGGAAGATGTTGAAAAGGATCTCCGGCTTTTGGATTTACGTGATTTGTCTATTAAACCCCAATCTCAGAACGATAGTTTGCCGGGCGGACTTTTTACTTACGAATTATCTTTAGAAACCTATTTTTTGCCGAATAAATCATTGTAGCCTTTGTTGTCATACTGAACGTATGCGTTAAGTTTATATTAAATGAAAATGAAATGCGCAGTGCCTCTGGTTAGTTTCAGCATCCACAGCCTTGATATTGGATCTTGAAATAAACCGAAGGTAGCGCGTGCCGCATTTATTCAGGACGACATAGGATGACAATAAAATCAAATGGCTTTTACAACTCCCGAACAAAAGAAACTTAAAATTTTTACCATAATTTTTGTTATAATGCTGGTGATTACTTTGGTAATTGTTTATTTTGGATTTTGGCGTAAGCCGTCATCGCCAACCCCTACTGTGTCTTTGCCCGTAACGAATGATGTCTCGGGCCTAAATAATCCGAAGATTGATTGGCAATTTTTAGATAGCCAAACTTTTAAAGAACTGAAGTTTTTTGGAGAAAATCCAGTAACGCCCGGTGATCAGGGCCGTCAAAATCCTTTTATCCCTTTTTAGGCGATTTAATCAAGCCTGTTTTTGTTATTGCGAGCCCTGATAATGGATTAGAGCGAAGTCCGTTTTCGTTCGTCTTTGGTGGGCTTTGTCGCGCTGAAGTCGAGTTGTTGCGAGACGAAGGCGGGCTATTTAATTATGAGTTCTTTGGCTGAAATTATTTTAGAATTAGGCTGGGCGACTAAATCACAAATAGCTGAAGCATTAAAGGCCGCTGAAGAGTCGGGCAGGACTTTAGAGTATGTTCTTTTAAAGCGTAATATTATTAATCCGCAAAAATTAGCTCAAGCTAAAGCAAAGATTTTTGGCTTAGAATCTATTGACCTCAAAGATAGCAAGGTGGCTCCAGAGGTCTTAAGACAAATTCCCGAAGAAACAGCTTCTTTTTATAAATTTGTGCCTTTTGAAAAATCTGGTAATGTTTTAAAGGTAGCTATGGTTAGCCCTGACGATTTGCAAGCCCAAGAAGCATTAAGATTTTTGGCTGCCAGGCGGGGTCTGCAAATAAAAATTTATGTTGTTACTCAAAATGACTTAGAAAATATTGCTAAGCAATATCGTTCTTTGCGTGGCGAAGTCGATCTGGCGCTCAAGGCCCTAGAAACAGAGCTGGGAACGAAATCAACAGACAAGAATAAGATTCAGCAAGAAGCAAAAAGGATTGTGGCCGAAGCGCCCATCACAAAAATCGTGGCTGTGATTGTGAGGCACGCCACCGAAGGCCGCGCTTCGGATATTCACATTGAGGCCATGGAAGATAATGTCAGAGTGCGTTTTCGAGTTGATGGCGTTTTGTATACGGGGCTATTCTTGCCAAAAAATATTCATTCAGCGGTGGTGGCGCGTATTAAGATTTTGTGCCATATGCGTATTGATGAAAATCGTGTCCCCCAAGATGGCCGCTTTAGCACGGTAATTAGCGATCGCAAGATTGACTTTCGAGTTTCTACTTTGCCAACCACTACTGGTGAAAAAGTGGTAATGCGTATTCTAGACCCCAAAGGTGGCGCTTTGAGTTTTACGGAGCTGGGCATTATTGGCGAAAACTCAAGGTTATTAGAAAGCGCTATTGATCAGCCTTTTGGATTAATTTTGACCACAGGACCTACGGGATCTGGCAAAACTACGACTCAGTATTCAGTTCTCCATATTTTGAATAATGAAGAGGTGAATATTATTTCTTTGGAAGATCCGGTAGAATATTATGTTGAAGGCGTTAATCAATCCCAAGTTAGGCCAGAAATCGGATACACTTTTGCTTCTGGGTTGCGCCATATCTTGCGTCAAGATCCGGACGTAATTATGGTTGGTGAAATCCGTGATCAAGAAACTGCAGAATTAAGTATTCACGCGGCTTTAACGGGTCATTTGGTGCTGTCAACCTTACATACTAATGATGCGGTTGGCGTTATCCCGCGTTTGATTGATATGGGCATTCAGCCATTTTTATTGCCTTCTACTTTATTATTAGTAGTAGCTCAACGATTAGTCAGGCGGTTATGCCCACAGTGCCGTCAACCAGTTGATCCGCCTGCGCCGCTCAAACAAGTGATTGCTACTGAATTGATTGATATCAGAGAAAGATTAAAAACTAAGGCATTACCCGAAATTTTAATAAAAAATACGGTGTTAAAAGTTTACAACGCCCCGGGCTGTAAATATTGCGGTAATAAAGGTAGCCGTGGTCGTATTGGCATTTACGAAATGTTAAAGATGACCAAGGAATTAGAAAAAATTATTATTGAAAAGCCAATGGAATCTGTGATTGGTCAAGAGGCGAAACGTCAAGGGATGCTGACCATGAAACAGGATGGGATTCTTAAGGCCTTGGAGGGCTTGGTTGGTTTGGAGGAGGTTTTAAAAGCAGTGGAGTCGAAAACTATTGATTAAAAATATGAAACATATTTTTCTTATTGAAGACGACCCATTTTTAAGTGAAATGTACGCTAAAAAAATTAGCGGTGCTGGGTTTGAAGTAGAAATTTTAGGGACAGCCGAAGATGCTTTGCGTAAATTAGAACAAACTCAGCCTGATTTAATCCTTTTAGATATTGTTTTGCCTAAAATGGATGGTTTCGAATTTTTGAGGACTATTAAGCAACATGAAGTTTATCAAAAAATCCCAGTGTTAATTTTGTCTAATGTGGGTCAAAAAGAGGAAATTCAACGGGGATTGGAGCTTGGCGTCAAGGGCTATATTGTCAAGGCGCAGTTTACCCCGTCAGAAATTATTCAAAAAATTAATCAGGCGTTATCTTAGAATCCACAATGTCATTCCCGCGAATGCGGGAATTTATACAGTAAATATCCGACTAAGCGTGGATTCCCGCATTCGCGGGAATGACACTATTTGTTGCGGGTTTAATAAAATTTAAAATCTATGCTACAAAAAAATTCTGGAGAAAATTTAGACCCTTTAGCAGTTGATGGTCAAAGGGTGGACTTTGATAAGTTTCATCCGCAATTGCGCGCTTTGCTTGATGAAGCCATTAAAAATAACGCGACTGATTTGCATCTATCTTCGGGCCGTCGTCCAATTTTGCGGGTTGACAGTTGTTTGGTCCAAATTCAAAGCCGGCCGGTCTTAACCAGTGAATTAATTTCGGAACTGGCAATGTCTGTTTTGAATCCAGATCAGCAAGCTAAATTTTGGCGGCATAAAGACATTGACTTGTCTTTTTCTTATGGCAAAGGTCGTTTCCGTTCCAACATCTATCAACAAATGGGCGTGGTGAGCGCGGCTTTCAGGTTATTACCTGATAAAATTCGCAATCTTGAAGAGCTTAACTTGCCAGAAGTTCTCCGCCAGTTTACTACAACTTCGCAAGGTTTTTTCTTGGTAGTCGGTCCTTCGGGCCATGGCAAATCTACGGCTTTGGCCGCTATGATTGACGAGATTAATCATAATCGGACTGACCACATTATAACTATTGAAGATCCAGTGGAATATGTTTTTAAGCAAGATAAATGTATTATTGACCAGCGAGAAGTCGGTTTGGATGTTTTGGGTTTTGCGCGCGGTTTGCGAGCCGCTTTGCGCGAAGATGCTGATGTAATGATGATTGGTGAAATGCGTGATCCAGAAACGATTTCCGCGGCAGTAACCGCGGCCGAAACCGGCCATCTGATTTTTGCCACCTTGCATACTAATACGGCCGCTCAAACTATTGACCGAATTATAGACACTTTTCCGCCTCACCAACAGCATCAGATTAGGTTGCAATTAGCGGGCACTCTTTTGGGTATTTTGTCGCGTCGTCTTTTACCAGCTAAAAATGGCGGGTTGATAAACGCGGTAGAGCTTTTAATCGCTAATCCGGCAGTGCGCAATTTAATTCGTGAAGGCAAAGTTTATCAGGTTGATATGGTCATTGAAACCGGAGCTGAAGAAGGCATGATTTCTTTAAATCGCTCTTTGGCCGATTTGGTTAGAAATGAAATGATCGCCTTAGAAATTGCCCAAACTTATTCATCTAATCCCGCGGAACTTATGATGATGCTCAAACGATAGAGTTATTCGGTTAACGAGTTAGCGAGTTAGTTATAAAACCCGTTAACCCGTTAACCCGTTAATCGTGTTTATTTTATGAAATTTCTCTATATTGCCCGTACTCAACAAGGCCGTTTGCAAAGCGGCGAAGTAGAAGCTGGTGACCAAAAAGAAGCCTTGGCTGTTTTGCAAAATAACAATTTAGTCGTGGTTGATTTACAAAAAATCGGCCGCATGCCTTTGATTTTTAAAAATCTGACTATTTTTGGCGGCGTTAAAAAGAAAGATGTAGTAATGTTTTCTCGCCAGCTGGCAACAATGTTTTCCGCGAAAGTGCCGATTATTCAAGCGCTAACTGCCTTGGCAAATCAAACTAAAAGTCCTGTTTTTAGAGAAACAATTTTCCGATTAGCCGAAGATATTGAAGGCGGGTCAATGCTGTCGCGGGCTCTAGAAAAATTCCCCAAAGCGTTTTCTGATTTTTATGTAAATATGGTGCGCTCTGGCGAAGCCGCTGGTAATTTAGAAAATTCTTTAAATTATTTGGCCGACCACTTAGAAAAAGAACAGTATTTGATAAGAAAAGTAACTTCGGCGATGTATTATCCAATTTTTATTTTGGTTGGTTTCGCCGGGGTAGTTGTGGTGCTGTTGGTAATGGTAATCCCTCAACTAACATCTATTTTGGAAGAAACTGGCCAGCAATTGCCATGGACTACCCGTTTTATTATCGGCTTAAGCGTTTTTGTTAAAAATTACGGTATTTTTGTGGCTATCTTTTTGGCCATTAGCGCCGGTGTTCTATTCAAATTGACGCGCAAGGGCCATGGCCGTTATATTTTAGATAAATTTAAAATCAATATTCCTTTAGTCGGGATTTTATATCGTAAAATTTATCTGGCGCGTTTTTCCCAGAATTTTGCCACATTAATTAAAGGCGGTTTAACGATTATGCGGTCTTTTAAGGTGGTGGCAGACACTATGGGCAATATGATTTATCGTGATATTGTTTTAGAGGCGATGGAAGAAGTTAGGGTGGGCGGGGAAATTAGTTCGGTGTTCGCTTTGCACCCAGAAGTGCCGTCTTTGGTGGTTCAAATGTTGGCCACTGGAGAAAAAACCGGTCAATTAGAAAAAATTCTGCAAAATGTCGGCACTTTCTACGAAAAAGAAGTAGATGCCACTGTGGAAGGTCTTTCGCAATTGATTGAACCAATTTTAATTATTTTCTTGGGCGTGGGTGTGGCTATTTTAGTTGCTTCAATTCTAATTCCGATTTATAATACAGTAGGGAACATGTAAATGAACCAGTTAACTGGTTCATAGGTTACGAGTTACGGGTTATGAAAATTTTAAGATTTGAAGATTTAAATATTTGGAAAGAAAGTTTAGTTATTACTAAAGAAATTTATGATTTTACGGCACGGCCGTATTTTGCTAAAGATTTTGACTTAAGGAGTCAGTTAAGAAGAAGCGTCATTTCTATTAGTCCTAATATTGTTGAGGGTTTTGAAAAGCGTAATAATAATGAATTTGTTAGATTTTTGCGGATAGCCAAAGGTTCTGCGGGCGAGGCAAGAAATCAACTATACATTGCTTTAACGGTTGGTTACATTACTCAAGCCGATTTTGATAGAGCTGATAATAAATTATAGATTATATCAAGACAAATAGGATCTCTAATTAACTATTTAGAACGGCATAAACAGAATGGTAAGGTAACCCGCAACTCGTAACTCAAAAACTAAACAACTAATTACATTAGTGGAAGGAGGTGATAAAAGATGAAAAAATTATATCGAAAAGGTTTTACCTTGATTGAACTTTTGGTAGTTATCGCTATTATTGGTATTTTAGCTGCTATCGTTTTGGTGTCGTTAAATACTGCTCGGTCTAAAGCCAGAGATACTCGTCGCGCCGCTGACTTGAATCAGGTACAATTGGCTTTAGAAATGTATTATGATAGCAATGGTTCTTATCCGGCTGGCAACGCGGCTTGCGATTGGACACAGTTAACCGCCGCCATAGTCCCGACCTATATGCCAGCTTTGCCTCTCGATCCTCAAAACGTCAGTCCTTCTATCTATCATTACTGCGTTGGTAATAATCGTTATATTGTAGGTGCTCTTTTGGAGAATAATAATCAATCTGGTCCTCTGGGCGGTGACCTAGACGCTTGTACTAACCTGGGCGCTACTCCGCCAACTGGTTGTACTGCTGCCTCTCCATCATTGGCTGGTTGTGCTGATCCAGTTCTCTGTTTTGGTATTTAGTTTTTACCCCAATTTCAGTTTTGACCTTTGTTTAACCTCGGCGCCACGAAAACTTACCCCTCACCTTTTAAGGAGTATTATTACGGCAAAATTGCTAATACGATACATTGGACGCAAACTAAAAGTTTGTCTCCTTAAAAGGTGAGGGGTGAATTTCAACGCGCCGGGGTTAGATATTTGTCTCCCTAGCTATTTGGTTGTTAGGTTAACGGGTTAGCGAGTTGGCGGGTTTTCTAACTCGTTAACGAGTTAACTCGTTAACGAGTTAGAAAACCCGCCAACTCGCTAACCCGTTAACCTAACAAC
>Ga0066636_10000358_pt1 | contig 24614 bp, 22 predicted proteins | sample CryGeyCG2014_080_2_FD_62736 | JGI IMG/M metagenome (GOLD analysis project Ga0066636, IMG submission 62736) | Groundwater microbial communities from aquifer - Crystal Geyser CG07_land_8/20/14_0.80 | ecosystem: Environmental > Aquatic > Deep subsurface > Groundwater | place: USA: Utah: Grand...
AAGGCCAATCCGTTTAAGTTCAGAAGACGGCAACATATTCAAAAGTTTCCAGCCCATATTTAGGGTGGCGTGTATATCGCGTATCTCATATTCACCCTGCCGGATAAATTCATTTTCAAATCTATCGGAGAAGTTTAAATATACCTTATCCAAATCTGAAAGCGCTGCCTCGCCTAATATAATAGAGAGTTCTTTGGCCTCTTTGCCCTTGGCATAACAGGCAAATAGCTGATTTGAAACATCGGCGTGGTCTTCGCGGGTTTTATCCTTACCAATACCTTTATCCTTAAGCCGGGATAGGCTAGGCAAAACGTCGATGGCAGGATATATGCCTTTACGCTGTAATTCGCGCGAGACAATGATTTGGCCCTCGGTAATATAGCCTGTCAAGTCCGGGATGGGATGAGTTTTATCATCTTCGGGCATAGTTAAAACCGGAAGAAGAGTAATCGAGCCTTCTTTACCTTTAATCCTGCCGGCACGTTCATAGAGACTCGCTAAATCAGTATAGAGATATCCCGGATACCCCCGGCGTCCGGGAATTTCTTTACGCGCAGCAGAAACCTCCCTTAAACTTTCACAATAAAAAGTCATATCAATTAAAATTACCAAAACATGCATATCTAGTTCAAAGGCAAGATATTCTGCGCAAGTCAAGGCCAGCCGTGGCGTTGAAATTCTTTCAATGGCAGCATCGTCGGCTAAATTGATAAATAAAACCGCTCTTTCAATAGCGCCGGTATCCTTAAAATCCTGAATAAAGAAGTTTGCCTCTTCGAAGGTTATGCCCATAGCCGCAAATACGACGGCAAATTTTTCTACTTTACCTAACACCTTGGCCTGCCTGGCAATCTGGGCGGCAATCCGTGAATGCGCAAGGCCTGAACCGGAAAATATGGGAAGTTTCTGCCCGCGCACTAAAGGATTCATGCCATCTATAGCTGAAATACCGGTTTGTATAAATTCTGAAGGATATGCCCGGGAACAGGGATTAATGGGTGAACCGTTGACATCCATAAATTTCTTGGCGATAATCTGGGGCCCATTATCCCGGGGCCTTGCCCCGCCGTCAAAAACCCGGCCGATCATATCTTCAGAAACACCCAATTCCTGACTGCGGCCTAAAAATTTAACCCGCGAGCCTTCCGTCCCTAAACCTACTGTTCCTTCAAAAACCTGCACCAGCGCCTTGTCTTGACTGATATCTAATACCTTACCTCGCAATATATCGCCTTTTTGCGTTTTGATTTCAACTAACTCTGCATACTTTATATCTTCAAATTTCCCTTCCCTGGCTGCAGGAAGTTCAACTAGCATTATGGGGCCGGAGATATTTCTGACGGTCAAATATTCTTTCAACATACGTTCCCCTAAGTCAGATTCAGCGCATCTATTTCTTTATTAATCTCTTGAAATTCATCTAATTGTGTTTCCAGAATATATTTACATTTGGCAATTTTTTCCCGCAGCGGTAATTTTAACAAATCCTTTAGCTCTCGACCGGATTTTATCAGCGCAAGCAGGATCTTATGTAAATCTAGAATCGCTTTTAACATCAAATACTGTTTTTTAAGAGAAGCGTAAGTATCTATATCATGAAAAGCATTTTGGTGTAGAAAGTCCTCGCGGATGCTTTTGGCAGTCTCTAAGGTAAGTTTATCCTCATCAGAAAGCGACTCCACGCCTACAAGCCTGGCAATTTCTAAGAGGCCGGATTCTTCTTCTAAAAGCCGCATGGCCTCTTTTTTTAAATTCACAAATTCAGGGGAGACATTCTTTAAATATTCCTTCACATTATCATGATAAAGCGAATAACTGATTAACCAGTTTATAGCGGGAAAATGCCGGGCATTAGCTAATTTGTCATCTAAGCCCCAGAAAACCTTGACTACCCTTAAAGTGGCCTGAACCACCGGGTCAGATAAATCTCCGCCTGGTGGAGATACAGCTCCCATAATACTTAATGCACCTACTCTATTATCTTGACCCAAACAAACTGCCTTTCCTGCGCGCTCATAAAATTCGGCAATGCGGCTGGATAGATACGCCGGATAGCCTTCTTCGCCAGGCATCTCTTCTAGCCGTCCCGACATCTCACGCGAAGCCTCTGCCCAACGCGAGGTTGAGTCTGCCATCAATGCTACTGAATAGCCCATATCGCGGAAATACTCCGCAATAGTAATCCCAGTATAAATGGAAGCTTCGCGCGCTGCCACAGGCATATTTGAGGTATTGGCAATAATCACTGTGCGCTCCATTAAAGGCCTGCCGCTACGCGGGTCTTTTAATTCGGGAAAACTTAATAAGAGGTCAGCGGTCTCATTTCCACGTTCACCGCAAGCCACATAAACAATAACCTGGGCATCTGACCATTTAGCAAATTCGTGCAGAACAACGGTCTTTCCGCTGCCAAAAGGACCAGGGATACAAGCCGTGCCGCCTTTGGCAATAGGAAATAATGTATCAATCACCCGCTGGCCTGTGGTTAGGATTTCATTGGGCATGAGTTTTTCTTTGACTGGACGCGATTTTCTTACCGGCCATAATTGCAAACAATTCACGTCCACCACGCCCTTTTCCGTTTCTATCCTGGCCACTGTTTCTTCAACAGTAAAATCGCCTTCTTTAATCTCAATTAACTTACCCCGCATACCCACAGGAACTAAAATCTTATGCAATAAAAGTGTGGTCTCCTGAATCTGGCCTAATACATCACCAGCCCCTACGTTCTCGCCTACTTTCGCCAGAGGTTGCAAATGCCAGCGTTTCTGCCGATTTAAACCCGGTAGCGATATACCGCGACTAATAAAATCACCGGTTTTATCTCTTATTAAATCTAAAGGCCTTTGTATTCCGTCGTAAATAGAGCCGATTAATCCCGGGCCTAATTCTACGCTCAAAGGTTGCCCACTTAAATAAACCGGCTCACCCGGGCCAATGCCTGCGGTCTCTTCATATACCTGGATGTACGCTAAATCCTGTTTTAACTCTACTATCTCGCCAATGAGTTTCTTCTTGGACACCGCCACCATATCATACATCCTGGCAACGGAACAATTCTTAGCCACTACCAAAGGCCCGGAAACGCGAATAATTATAGGTTCCTTCATTTACTCTCCCTGCATAATATCCTTGCCTACTGCTCTTATGGTAAACTGACTTAATAAATCTTCGGATAAAAATAAATCTCCCCGATAGTCCGGCAGCGGTATAATCAAGGGCCGCGATTTTTCTCGATACTGCTCAATCAAATCTATAATTTTTAAGGCATACCTTTCTAAAATAAAAATAAAAGAAAAATTGGCCTCTACCGCCCGCTCGAATACCGGCCGCACATCCGTTTTGTCGTCTATCGGATACAAGGCGCATCCTAAGGCTTTGAATCCCAAGATAAAATCAGCGTCGCCTATTATCGCGATATTGTTAGGCATAGCTTAGCGTCAGCCTTTCTTGAACCCAAGGGTTTGGGATATTATTAATCTTGGCCAAAAGAAGTAAACGCAGGCGCTTTAATTCATTCCCTTTAGCCAGACAATAACCGAATACAGCCTCCGGCCCAAAGGACATATATTTTGCCGGTTGCATAAGATGTGTCAAATAATCATCGATATTTCGTTCTAAAACACTAAAATTACCGTCCTTTTCTATCTGCATTATGCCATCCCGGATTATCTGACGATAAAAACCATTTAAAGCCTTACCAAAGAGATTTACTAATTCTTTTTTTATTATATATCCGCCTTCCAGAAGATTCGCTTTTAAGTTCTCAGCAGATTCTTTCCGGTAATGTATCCTTAAAAAAGTCTTTATATTATATAAATCTATAAATTTTCTGATAAAATCTTTTAAGAGGCCTGAATTTGTCTGCATAATTAAAGAATAGCTTCTAGCCAAATCCTTTTTTAAATCAATGTATGCTTCAAATAAAAAGAGGTCAACAAATAACTCAAGAGCCAGCCGCTCTAATTTTTGTGCTTCTGAATTAATCCAAGTATCTACACCGGCGGAATCCCTTATATTTACTATATCCAAGGCATAACTTCCTGCATCCGCAAGAATTCGTAATGCCGCATCCGGTGACGGAGCGTCTGAGATATTTAAAAAAATCGCGTTTTTTAACAAGTGCGTTTCTAAAACACGCACGCGCGCTACTGAATATATATATCTTAAGTCTTCCATGTTATTCTTGAAACAATATCTGGGCTATTTTGGGTTCGAGGCTCTGCCGCACATTCGCTAATATGCTGCCTAAAGAATTATCTATCAGAAACTCTTTAGTTCTTAGAATAAAACCTCCCCGAATATTATCAGTGAATGACAATTTAAGGCGGGGGTTTATTTTATGTATGTAGTCTTGGCTGATGCGCGGTTTATCATCAGGAGAAAATACAATCTCTGCCTCTCCTTCAAGATGAATTTTTGAAAGCATATTGCTTATAAGATTGCGGTATAAATGAGAATCTAAATTAAAGAGTGCATCCTGCGCTTCCCTAAAACAATTATCCAGCTGAAATCTCTTTTCTTGTAATACAGCTTCCTGCGCCTTTAATTTTTTACCAATAACCTCTTTCCTATAAACAAACTCGCCGTCGGCAAGCGCACGGGCAATAATATCCTGCCTTAAAAGATTTGCCTCTTTCTCTATCTCTTGAATAATATTACTTTCCTCTTTTAAGGCGTTGTCAATTATATTCTCTGCCTTGAGCCTTGCGTCTTCTAATATCCTGGTAAAAATCTGTTCTAGCGCCACTTTAAATGAGCCCACAACTTACGGCAACGTTAGTGACCGTAAATTGTTTGGGCGAATTAACCCCACTGTTTCGTTTTGCAACGCATAAGCGAAACAAAACGGTGGGGGAAGTTCAGACAAACCGCGACGATACGTCGGGATGTCCTTACTTATGAGATTGCTAAAAAAATCCTCAACACTGCAGCAATCTCTGATTTAAAGATTAAAAACAGATTGCACAGATTAAATCGCCGACGAGACAATCTGTGTAATCTTAAATAATCTGTGTAATCAGAAAGCGCTGATATGATTTTTAAGAATATTTCAGCGCTCTCCTTATATTTTAACTCCTAACAATAATAAGAATGCCGTAGCCAAACCCAATATGGCATAAATCTCCACAAATATAGGTAAGACAAGGGCCTTGCCTGCTTCCTCGGGCTTTTTCGCCACAATACCAATGGAGGAAACCGAAACTTTTCCCTGCCAAACTGCAGATATGGATTCTACTAAACTTACCGCAAGGCATATAGAAAAAATCTCCATCCCTTGGTGTAACGTAGGTATTTTAATTTCTGCCCCTAAAAGATTGAGTTTATTTAATACCAAGAATCCAATGAGAAAACCATAGAATCCCTGCGTGCCAGGGATGCCTATAAGGGGAATCATCCGGCCAAACTTCTCCGGGTCCTCTGTCATCACGCCTCCTACGGCCTGACCGGCTAAAGCCACGCCAATCGCTGAACCTACGCCTGAAATAGCCATTACTATTGCTGCGCCCGCAAGCGCAAAAACTAGACCCGCATCCATAGTTAACCTCCTTTTAATGAGTATTAATATATTTTGTTTCTACTTTCAGGGGCTTAAAAGAAATGCCTCCGCTCTTAAAAAATTTAGAAAAGAACTCCACGAACTGCAGCCTCACCGGATGCACGAATGCGCCCAATAAATTCATCAGGAAAGAAACTACGTGCCCAAAAATAAAAATTGCAGCCAGGATGAAACCGCTGACCAATACCTTGATAAAACTTACATTATTTATAAATGGTATAATAGAAGTAAATATCTGGCTAAACTGCACACTAATTAAATTGACGGTGGTAGCCATCACGCCTGTAACCAGGCCCAATGCCCAAAGACGGCTGTAAGATAATATATCGCTAAGATATCCTGAAAGCGCACTATAAAGGTTATATAGGCCATAAAATAATTTTGTACTAATACCTTTCTGTGTACGCCCCTGGGTCGAGATAAGCGCTATCGATGCTAATAATGTGGCGTATTTAAATAAACTTATGCGGGAAGCGTCTAATAATTTTAAGAAAATTAAACCCAGTCCGGTTAAACCAAACAACAGTGTAAGCATAGGAACTTGGTCTAATGCTATATCTAAATAACGTTTATTCTTTATATTTCCTATAGCTGCCACAATATTACCAAACCAAACCTGAACTATACCAAAAGAGAGCGCAATCCCTAAGAGCTTTGTAGGTTCTTTTAAAGGGTCAAGCAGAATCAGCGAATCTTTAAATCTTTTAAGCGGTAAGAATACTTTATTGGTATCAGCAAGTAGATCAAATAGGTTCCCAAACCAGCTACCTGTGAGCGCACCAATGATTATGGTGGATATACCGCAGAATAAAAATAACCTAAAGAATCTCAGACCCTGCGGCCCCATTTTAAATTTTTTAAGCGCGAACCAACAAATCAAAGTTAACATCAACCCGTAACCTACATCTGAAACACAAAAACCAAAATATAAAAAGAAAAACGGCGCTAAAAATGGTGTGGGGTCTATCTCGTTGTATTTAGGCATTCCGTAGATTTTGGTAATGAACTCAAAAGGTTGTATCAGGCGTTTATTCTCCAAGGTTACGGGCGGCTCTTCATCGGGTTCTGGGTCTCTTATTACTACCTCTAAATCTACAAAACTAGATAAACAACTCTTAAGGCGCCCCAAATCCTTTTCTTTTATCCACCCCGTGACTAAAGATACGTAATCCGTCTGAAATATGCTTCCGGAGATACCTCGACGTATATCTTCATTACTCAATTTATCGGCTAAAGCCATAAGTTTTATCTTCTCAGGTAGAATACGCCTTGCCTCCTGCCAGAGTTCCTGTTTCTCTTCATTTAATTTGGCAATATTTGCCTCAGTTTCCAAAATTATTTGGCTAGGCGCGCCTTGTATTTTAGGTAAAATTACAGGATTAAAATTGTATTTCTTTAAAAGAGGGTGTATTATCTGAGACTCTTGTTTTAGATAGATAATTAAAAGATAAACTAAATTGTCTTTTTGGTTTATGGTCTCAAAATAAAGATTTAACTTTTTACTTTTTATCTCTTCATCAAAACTGGTGAGCTGATTTCGATTGATTATGCCCGGTATAAGCTCAATATGTTCCGTAGCAGCGACCTGTGTTAAAGATAGGCGCAATTTTTCCCAGGGCAGGAGATTATATTTAGTGCTATGTAATTTATCTAATTCTATTTGGGTGGACTTAATGCGTTCTCTCAAGGCGTTGAGATGCCGGATAATTAACCCGATGTCAAATTCTTTTAAGAGCTCCTCTATTTGGCTTTCGCCTAATACCGGTTTCTCTGAAAAAAAGCCTTTTTTGAGCGAAAGGCTCTCCAAATAATCTATCGCTTCTTGGAGTTGCCCTAAACCTTCAGTTGCTTCTTCTTTTTGGGCAGCAATGTGCGCTTCTTTTATCTGTATCAGCTGAACAGCTCCCAGCTTTTGCAAAAGATAGATAATTTTTTCTTTCTGCTGTTTGGTAAAAAATATATCGATGTGTTTTATCTTTGCAATTGCCATAAGCCAAGCACCTCATCCACAATATAATCTCTATCCCTATCCTTATTTTGAGCGGAGATATTTTTAATCCTTTCTATCTTCTGATTAGCCTCTTCGTCTATTTGTCGTATACTTTCTTGCGCTTGTTTTTGAAACTTCTCTTTAATCTTTTGCGCTTCCATATTGGCTTCTTTTTCTGTAGTTTGCAAAATCTCTTTTCTTTTTGTAAATTTTGCCTCCTTAATCATTGAAGATGCCTTACGTTTTGCCTCTTCAACGATTCTCTTGGCTTCTTGCTCCTTAGTTTGTATCTGGTTTAAAATCTCTAATTGTTCCATAGTTATTTTATATCCGCTAAAATTTCTTCTGCTGTTTTAAGGGGGTCTTTGGCTTTTATGATGGGCCTGCCTACAACCAAATAATTACAACCCGCAGCAATCGCTTCGCTTGCTGTTGCGGTTCGTCTCTGGTCATCAACGGCTGCACCCTTGGGCCTTATTCCAGGAGTTACGATAATAAAATCCTTGCCGAATTCTTTTCTAATCAGCGCCGCTTCTTGAGCAGAACAAACTACTCCATCTAAACCGGCATCCTTTGCAAGTCTTGCTCCTTCTAAAACTTCGCTTTGGATATCTCCTTTATTTTCCTCGCTGGTTAAGCGAGTAACGCCAACAACAAACGGCTTAGCAATTTTTAATTCCTCTGCTTTTTGTTTAGCACCCCTGACAGCTTCTTTTAACATTGCTATGCCGCCTTTAGTATGCACAGTCATCATAAAAACCGCTAATTGTGTAGCATCTATAACGCCTTTCCCAATATTTGGTAATATTTCATAATTTAAACCTGTACCTGTGCCAACAGATAGAAATACCGTATTTGGAATGTCATAAAATTTTAAGTCCAAAAATACTTTAGCCCCTTTTTTACCAATCATCTTAACTACTTCTGGTCCACACGCAGTAAATAGCTGACTACCAACTTTAAAAATCTTTACTGTAGGATATAGGATGTCAACAAAACGTTCTGCCTCTTTTAAATTATCCACGTCTAAAGCTACAATGAGTTTATCCTTTGATTCTAACATCTTATTGAACCAATCAATTCGTTAATTGAGTTTATGTTATTTTCCTGCAAATATTTTTTTATGCCTTTGATAATTTCTATACTTACTCTGGGATTAATAAAATTTGCCGTGCCCACACTTATTGCCGTTGCTCCAGCGATAATAAATTCCACGGCGCTCGGAGTATCCATTATACCACCCATTCCAATAATGGGAATTTTAATCTTCTGATTTACTTCCCAAACCATTCTCACTGCAACCGGCCTGATTGCCGGCCCACTTAAACCGCCAGTCAGGCTGGCAATTTTAGGCTTTCTGGTCTTTACATCTATACTCATTGCAGTTATAGTATTTATCAAAGAAACCGCATCCGTTCCAGCAGCTTCGGTAGCCTTGGCAATATCAGCAATAAAAGTAACATTGGGAGAGAGCTTGGTGATTAGTGTTTTGCTGGTAACCCGACGCACCCCCCTGACAACCCCGTAGGTTGCTTTTGGGTCCTGAGAGATTAGAAGGGGTTTACCGCGGATATTCGGGCAAGAGATATTCAATTCAATTGCTGCTATTTCTTTTATTTTATCTACCTTGCGCGCCAATTCCACAAATTCCTCCGGCCCACTTTCCGAAGCAATGCTTACAATTATAGGAGGGCCGATTTTTAATAATAAAGGAAGCTTCTCTCGAATAAAAACTTCCAAGCCGGGATTTTCTAAGCCAATAGAATTAAGCATTCCCGCAGGAGTTTCGCAGGTGCGCGGCGCTGGATTACCTTGCCTGGGCTTTAGGGTAATGGTTTTAGTCACAATTGCGCCCAATTCTTTTAAATTCATAAAATCCTTGAATTCCTCGGCATACCCGAATGCCCCTGAGGCAACCATTACCGGATTCTTTAGTTTAAGTTCACCGATTTTAATCCTTAAATCAACCATCTCTCTAATAAATTCTTATCTAAGAAACACGATCCCTATTATAGCGCAAGTAATTAATACTAAGATAGGATGAATTTTAAAAATTGAAAGCACGATAACTGTGCCAATTACGATAAGCAAGGATTTATATCCAGCAAGGATGCTCGTCTTACTTATGCTTAAAGCAGCGACAATAATGAGCCCAAGCACAGCCGGCCTTAAACCTTTGAAAGCCGCCTGCACAGTAGGATTATTTTGAAACTGAAAGAATACAGAGGCAATAGCCCAGATAATTAAAAACGACGGCAAGACAACTCCCATGGTAGCAACTACTGCGCCCCAGAATTTTGCTACTTTGTATCCGACAAAAGTAGCAGAGTTTATAGCGACCGGACCGGGGGTCATCTCTGAAATGGCAATAAGATCGGTAAATTGTCCTATCGTCAACCAGCGGTATTTGTTAACAACCTCTCTTTCCATTAACGGGATCATTGCGTATCCACCCCCAAACGTAAATGCTCCGATTTTAATAAATTCCCAAAAAATTTTAAGATAAATCATTTATTTCCCCCTTTTCAAAAGCTTGGCTCGATGCACAGTATTTTAAACTTCTTGAAATCCTTCAAGCCTCCCTTGATAAAACTTAAGTTTGTAAGGTATTTCATCTTACACCAGGTAAAAAATTTAGATTTTGGCTCCATGCCAAAATTCCATTTCACATATTGAAATATAAAATAGACTGTCAACAATAAGGAGGCAATAGTAAAAATCCTCCAAAAAGTGCTGGCCCAGATAAAATTGAATATAAAGCCCAGAGCAAAAAGCAAACCAAAAATGTGCATGAGATGAAAATTTCCCAAATAAACAAATCCTTTTAAAGGAAAGGGTACCATAAATGAAGGGTTGCCTTTTAAAAATTGCAGGATAATCTCAAGGCCTTGCTTATGAACATACTTATCAATTAAAGGAAGATGCGCCTGACCATAGGCTACCCAGACCTTACGTAAAGATTTTAAATCTGCCCTATGCATATGGTCAACCTTAGCCAGGGGCGCAAAGTAAAATCTCCACCCTGCCTGGCGGTGTTGATAGCTTAAATCCATATCTTCACCGGTTGGCCTATCCCAAAATTTGGCTGCGATAGCTTTCATGGCCACTTTGCGATAAGCTACATTGCAGGTGCCAAAAAAATACGCCTTGTGGCCGCCGACATCAGAGGGCTTGGGGTCCTTAGGGAATTCCGGATAATAACCTTCCTGAATAAACCCGTAACGGGGCGAGACCATATTAAAACGAAAGTGCTGACACCAGGCCTCGACCAAATTGTTAGGGTCGACTTTTAAAGTAAAAACTTCTCCTCCTACGCTAGCGATCTTAGGATCGTGGCTGAAGTGTTTGAGCATCTCATTAATCCAATTTTTATCTGGCGCACAATCCGCGTCTGTAAAAAACAAGAAATCTCCCTTAACCACTTCTAAGGCTTTATTGCGCGCGAATCCCGGAGAGGGACAATTAGGAATCTCGACTAATTTAATAAATGGGTAAATCTTGCGCCAGCTCTTTATAATATCGACGGTTTTATCCGTGGAACCGCCGTCAGCAATAATCCATTCCCAGGAATCCCGGGGGTAATCCACATTGAGAAGATATTCAAAGGTCTTCTCAATAGTGCGTTCAAAGTTTTTTACGGGAATAATAATGGAAACGAAAGGATTCAAAGACACCATTATCCCACCTCCTCTTTTCCTACCCAGATTATTTCATCTCCATTAAATACCGGGCCTTCTTTACAGACGCGTTTAAAACCTTCTTTTGTATTCATTACGCAACCTAAGCATGCACCAATCCCGCAGGCCATATGTTCTTCTAAGGAGACCTGGGTGGGAATATTATATTTTTTAGAAATCCGGATGATTTCTTTTAACATGGGCCTTGGACCGCAAGCATATATGGCTAATGGCTTATGGCTAATGGCTAATGGCAAAATATTTTTTAGTAACTCGGTAACTTTACCTTTAAAACCTTCGGAAGCGTCATCAGTGGCGATTTTAACTTCGCAACCTAATGCTTTAAATTCTTTCTTGCGAAGAACCTGGCCCGTTGACTTAGCGCCTATTAATACTAAAGCGTTTAGCGGATAGCGTTTAGCGGATAGTTTAAATTTTTTGTTTTTCCTATACGCTCTACGCTCTACGCTATACGCTAATTTGTCTGCTAGAAATAACAACGGCGCAACCCCTATGCCGCCGGCGACTAATATTGGCGTTAGGTTATAGGTGTTAGGTGTTAGGTTAAACCCATTACCCAAGGGCCCAATCACGTCTAAATATTCACCGGGCCTTCGCTGTGATAAGATCTGTGTGGCACGACCCACCACTTCATAAAGGAATTCTATATTAGTTCCTTTTACTCTGTGAATACTCAGGGGCCTGCGTAAGAGCGGCTCGCAAGTATCGCTTACCTTGATATTGAAAAATTGCCCGGGCAAAGAGTCTTTGGCTATTTTCGGTATTCGGAGAACTAAATGAAAATAATTAACCTTAATTTTTTTATTGTAGCGTATTTTAACTTTTATTTGAAGCATCTTTTTGTTGATTAGTCCCTTCCTTTAAAATGTATAGGAAGGACTATCCTTTCTGGATTATTGCTGCGCTTGATTAAATAGATAATCAAAAATATAAATAATATAATTATGGTAAGGAATAATATTGCTTCCTTCAGGTATACCTTTATGCCTTCGCTTTTAACATCTTCCCAGCCTTCCAGAAAAAGCACAACCAAGAACACTGCTAATATAGAGCCGATTTCTTTTTTTAACCAAGGTAGTTTTAACGGTAAGTATTCAGCAATATCCTTTTGTAATGCCGTAGCAAATGAAGGCAGAAAGCGAGGAACCTTTTTCTGGTAATCAAGGTACGCCCCGGGAAACATAGCCAACAGCTTCTTTTCTTCTTTAAATATAAGAAGTAGATAGCGCCAGATAAAAATGCTCAAGAATACAATTATTACCCACCAATTAAATAGTATCAACACAATGCCTAACCCGATGAAAAGTATGCCTAAATACATGGGGTTACGCACCAAGGCATAAGGCCCGCCCTGAATCAAGGAGTGTCCGTTTCTAGAATATTCAGATTTATAACCGCGGCTAGAAGCCCTAAAGATTTGACCCAAAAGAATAAATGCAATACCAAACATCTCCACGGATTCATCCCAAGAAACTACTTTAGCCCTACGTAAAAATACAGAAGGGAACAAAGCGAGCAATAAGATAGCCAAGAAGATAATGAACCCGTTTATCTTAAGCCGTCTTTTCATATTTTATTTCTGGCACTTGGGACAAAAGTATGTGCCGCGGCCAGCCAGCGAAATTCTCTTGACCGAAGTTTTGCAAACCAAACACGGCTTGCCTTCTCGGCCATAGACTTTATGATACCTCGCATAATCTCCAGGATCACCTGATAATTGCACATATTGGTCCACTGATGAGCCCTTATATTTGATCGCTTCGGATAAGGTCTCCTTTATCTCTTTGAAGAGCAATCCTTTCTCCTTATCCGAAAGGCTCGCCGCAGGCCTTTCAGGATGAATCTTGGCCCTAAAGAGCGCCTCTGCTGCATAAAGATTGCCTATTCCTGAAATAAATGTCTGGTCCATAAGGAGCGGTTTGATTTTAGTTTTTTTATAGGTGAGCATTTCTTTAAACTTATCCACGGTTAAATCAAAAGGTTCGGGCCCTAATCCTCTAATAAACTTTAAGGTGCGCCAATCATCCAAAAGGCGAAGCTCCGCAAATAATCTTTGGTCATTCAAATCCAACATCTTGCCATCGGACAACTTGAAACTAACTCTGCTTCTTTTACCGTCACCGGGATATATCAACTGGCCGGTCATTTTCAAATGAATAACCAAAGACTTGGCGTTAGATAACTCTAAAATCAAGACCTTGGCCTTACGCAAAATGTTTTTAATAATCGCACCGCTTAATCCCTTCTTAAACTTATCCGCAGAAGGCTCGCGTATTACCACGGGATTATGGACGCATACCTTAGTAATCTTTTTACCCAGAACCGCTTTTTCTAATTCTCTTTTGATGGTTTCAACTTCCGGTAGTTCCGGCATAGCGCGACTTCCTTTTTGGCATATTTACCAATTAGTACATATCTCGCTTGGTAGGGACAGTCCCCTTCGGGGACAGTCCCTACTGCATGACTTTCACCCAGACCTCTCTTGAGCGCGGGCCGTCGCTTTCGCAAAAATATATTCCCTGCCAAGTACCAAATGCCAATTGAGCATCTTCAATAAAAATGGTGAGCGAAGAACTAAAGAGGGAAGATTTGATATGACTGTCGGCATTTCCTTCGGTATGTGTATAGCCTGCATTTTCCGGCACAAGTTTATTTAATGTATTAATAATATCCCGCTGGACTTGCGGATCGGCATTTTCATTAATAGTTAAACCCGCAGTGGTATGCGGGCAAAAGAGAAAACACACACCGTTTTTAACTTTACTTCTAGATACTACTGCCTGAACTCTGTCGGTGATATCAACTAATTCAATGCGACTATTTGTTTTTACGTTTATGGTTTCCATTTTTTTGGGATTTGCGATTTCGTCCGCCGAAACTTTAGTGAAGGCGGACAACCCGCCGAGGCCGAGGCTTCGGCGGGTTGATTTTTTTATGGTACTCCTGCAATGACTTTACTCCCAATTCCTTCTTTGCTAATGCCTCAATACCATTTACAGTTGCCTGGGCTCCGGAGATAGTCGTAGTATAAGGGATGTTGTATAAAATGACTTGCAAACGAATCTTGATTTCGTCCTGTCGCGGAATCCTTCCCGAGGGCGTATTAATCACTATTTGAATTTTGCCGTCTTTCATCAGGTCTAAAATATTGGGCCTGCCCTCGGTAATCTTGGGCAGAACCTTAACCTCGATATCATTTTTCTCTAAAGCAGTGGCTGTGCCTGAGGTGGCGTAAATATGAAAGCCTAAATCCCGCAATTTCTTGGCAATAAATACCACTGCCCTTTTATCTTTATCTCTGACGGAAATAAAGACATTGCCTTTACGCGGCAGGTTTTGTCCGGCAGCAATCTGGCTCTTAATATAAGCGCGGCCAAAATCCGCATCAATGCCCATTACCTCTCCGGTAGATTTCATCTCAGGCCCCAAAATAATGTCTACCCCGGGAAAGCGATTAAAAGGAAATACTGACTCCTTAACTGCCACGTGTTTGGGTATAATCTCTTGCGTGAACCCTAACTCTTTCAAATTCTTACCACCCAGCATAATTTTAGTTGCCAGTTTTGCTAAAGGGACGCCTATTGCCTTGGAAACAAATGGAATAGTCCGCGATGCCCGGGGGTTTACCTCAAGCACATAGACCTTATCCTCCTTAACCGCGTACTGCACATTCATCAGGCCCACCACATGCAATTCTTTAGCCATTTTATAAGTTGCTTCTCTGATTTTACCAAGGATATCCTGGGATAGGCTAAAGGAGGGAAGCGCCATAGCCGAATCTCCGGAATGGATTCCCGCCTCTTCAATATGCTCCATAATCCCCCCGATGACAAAGGCCTCCCCGTCGCCGACCATATCCACGTCGACCTCAATAGCGTCCTCTAAAAATTTATCGATGAGCACAGGATGTTCACCCGAGACCTCAGCAGCCTCTTTGATAAAAAGCTCCAGGGTTGACTCGTCATAAACAATCTCCATTGCCCGGCCACCCAGGACATAAGAAGGCCTGACCAAAACAGGATAACCAATTTTGAGCGCCACTTGTTTTGCCTCCTGGAAATTAAAGGCAGTGCCGTTATTCGGCTGCAGGAGATCTAATTTATGCAACATTTGCTTAAAGCGCTGCCTGTCTTCGGCAATATCAATACTATCTGCTGACGTCCCTAAGAGATGCACTCCTGCTTTACGCAAAGGTATCGCCAGATTAATCGGTGTCTGGCCGCCAAACTGCACAATTACGCCGATGGGTTTCTCTAAATCAATGACATTTAGAATATCCTCCAGGGTTAATGGCTCAAAATATAATCTATCCGAGGTATCATAATCAGTGGAGACGGTCTCAGGATTACAATTAATCATAATACTATCAGTGCCTTCTTCCCGCAGGGCGAAAGCTGCATGGCAACAGCAATAATCAAATTCAATACCTTGGCCAATCCGATTCGGGCCGCCGCCTAGGATTACCACTTTTTTATTCTTGCTTGGCCGGCCTTCTTCTTGAGTCTCATAGGTAGAGTAAAAATAGGGTTGCTTGCTGTGAAATTCGCCGGCACAGGTATCTACCAATTTATATACTGCTTTAACATTTTGTTTTTTACGAAATTCGCGCACCTTATCCTCCTTAGAATTCAATAAATATGCCAGCTGCCGATCAGAAAAACCATCTTTCTTTGCCTCTTTCAATAAGTCCAAAGGGATCTTTATTTCCTTCTCAGCATCGTTGTTCCTAAACTTTTTTATCTGGTCTTCCATTTCTACCAATTGTTTCATCTCGTCAATAAACCAGTGGTCTATCTTGGAAAAATTATGGATTTCCTCGCTAGATAACCCTGCTTTTAGTCCGTATCGGATATAAAATAGCCGCTCATCATTGGGAATGCGAATTTTATCTTTAATCAATTTTATTAAGCCGTTTTCCGGCCTTGCCAGCATCTCATCAGTAATTTTATCTTTACCGTCTGCGCCAAAACCATAACGGGAAATCTCAGTTGAACGGATACCTTTTTGCAGGGCCTCTTTAAAATTGCGGCCTATGGACATTACCTCCCCCACTGCTTTCATAGAAGTATTAATAACCCGCTCTGCTCTTGGGAATTTTTCAAAAGTGAACCTGCAGATTTTAAAAACACAATAATCTACCGTGGGTTCAAAAAAGGAGGTAGTCTTACCTGTAATCTGATTCATTACCTCAGGTAGCGTCAACCCCACCGCTAATTTAGTGGCAACTCTGGCAATAGGAAAACCTGTAGCTTTAGAAGCAAGGGCAGAGGAACGCGAAAGCCTGGGGTTTACCTCGATAATCACAATATGGCCGTTATCGGGGTTTTGGGCAAATTGGATATTCGCGCCGCCGCCTGTAATACCTACGCGGCGAATTATCTTCTTGGATAAATTCACAAAATTTGTGTATTCCTCGGCAGTCAAACTCTGACTGGGGGCCACCACAATACTATCACCGGTATGCACACCCATGGGATCAACGTTCTCCATAGAAGTAATCATGATCACATTATCTACGCAGTCGCGCATCACCTCAAATTCAATCTCTTTCCAGCCTAAAACAGATTGCTCAACTAAAACCTGATGCACAGGACTTGTCTCTAAACCTTTGTCGAGAAATTTTTCTAACTCTTCCTTATTATAAGCTATTGAGCCGCCGCTTCCACCCAAACAATAAGCTGGCCGCAGAATCAAGGGGAAACCGATATTAAGGCCAATCTTCATTCCCTGCCCAACTGTAGTAGCAATACCGCTTCGAGGCACATCAATACCAATCTCCTGCATCGCCTTTTTAAAAAGCTCGCGGTCTTCTGCACAGGAAATAGCCTCAACCGATGCACCTATAGATTCTACTCCGTATTTTTTTAAGACGCCTTCTTTCATTAAAAAGAAAGCCAGGTTCAACCCGGTCTGACCGCCCAAGGTAGGTAAGATGGCATCCGGACGCTCTTTAGCAATAATCTTCGTAACCATTTCCACTGTCAGCGGCTCTATATAGGTAACATCTGCCATGCCCGGATCAGTCATAATGGTAGCGGGATTAGAATTGGCTAAAATCGTAAAGAATCCCTCTTCTCTTAAAGCCTTACAAGCCTGAGAACCGGAATAATCAAATTCACAGGCTTGTCCTATAACAATAGGGCCTGAACCAATCATAAGAACTTTTTTGATGTCTTTACGTTTAGGCATTATTTGCTCCTTCCTAACATCTTAATATATCTCTTAAACACATCGCTTGCCTCATTAAATCCGGGGCTCGCTGGATAATACTGCGTGCCGATAATTTTTAGTTTTTTGCTCTCTATTTCTTCGACGGTACGGTCATTTAAATTGTAACCTGTAATCTTTATCTCTTTTATTTTATTCAGCGAATCAGTATCTACCACATAGGCATGATTCTGTACCGTAATCTCGCCTTTGTAAGTTGCGGGATTATGTATGGGATAATTTACTCCGCGATGGCCTAATTTTAATTTGGTTATCTTTGCGCCTAAGGCCTGCGCCAGAATCTGATGGCCAGTGGATATACCCAGTATTGGCAATTTATTAATCAGCGGCTTTATATTATTCACCACTTCTTTTAATCCCGCATCCTCTTCAGGGCCATTAGAAATAATTAACCCTTTGGGTTTAGTGCGCAATATTTCCTGGCTAGGAGTATTATATGGTAGAAGCGTTATGGCGCAACCTAATGTTTCCAGTTGCCTAATTATACTATTGGTTATGCCTAAATCCAAAACAGCTATTTTATACTTTGCCTTTTCCTTGCCGCGATGCAAGGGCTTAGATACAGAAATCTTAGGTAATAGGCTTTCAGCGGGTTTCTTTTTAAAATCATTTATTTTGGCTAATAGTTCTTTGACCTCAAAGTTTTTAGTAGAAATGATTCCTAATATCTCGCCTTTTTGTCTTAAATGCACAGCTAAAGTGCGCGTATCCACTTCGCTAATGGTAACTAAATTCTGCTCTTTTATAAAATCATCGAAGCTGCTCTTCGCTTGCCAATTGGAGAATATTCGAGTTTTCTCTTTAATCGCAAGGCCCGCCAGCCAAACATTTTTAGATTCATTAAATTTTGGCGCAACTCCATAATTACCGATTAAAGGATAGGTAAGTATTAATATTTTCCCCCCATTAGCCGGGTCAGTCATCATCTCTTGGTAACCCACTACTGCTGTATTTAAAATTAACTCGCCAATTTTTTCCCCTTCAACGCCTAAACCTTCACCCGCAAAACTCTTGCCGTCTTCTAACATTAAAATTGCCTTCATAACAATCCTTTCGTCCTTCGGTTAGGGCTACGATGCCCGTTTCGTCTTTCGGTGATGTTATTCGTTTTTATTCTTTTTACGTTACCCTAACCTTAACCGATACGGGCTTCGTAACCGTAATCCAATTAACCTTTAGACAAAATCTCTTTTACTTTAGCAACTACTTCTTCCACGGTCTTGACCTTAATTACGCCTTTTATCTCCCAGGAATTCAGGCTTATTACCGGTATGCCGAATTGCAGGCAATAAGCAATCTCGGAAAGCGTACCCATTTCTCCCGGTAAAGCTACTACCACATCCGCACTCTTGACTACCAGGACATTTCTCGCTAAACCCAGGCCCGTAGGAATAACTATATCTACAAAAGCATTAGCATCATTCTTATCGTAACTTGGTATAATACCTGTAGTTAGGCCTCCCCCAGCCTTAAAACCACTACAAACCGCCTTCATTGTTCCACTTAAGCCCCCGCAAACAAGAATATCCACCACTTTTACCAGTTTTTTGCCCAATTCTTGGGCTATTTGCTCTACTTCTTTACTGCAGCTATGCCCCCCAATGACACTTACAACCTTTTTTCTCATAATTTCACTCTAAATTAACAATTTAGCAATATAACAATATAGCAATTTTTTAATGCGCCTGGCGGGAATTGAACCTGCACACCCAGCTCCGGAGGCTGGTGCCCTATCCATTAGGCCACAGGCGCGTCTTCTTCAGAATAAACTTAATTGTTGCTCGCTTTTCTCCTGCTTATCTTCTTCGCCAAATATAGAAATCTTGCCGTATTCGCCGTCAAATCCCGGTTTAATATTAACCTTGCCTTTGCGCACTCGCAAAACCCCTTCTGCTACTCTGACAGGCAAGCCTCTGCGCAATTCTTCTTCGGATGCCTTAAGCAATATATCAAATTCCGTCCCGAATTTAGCAACTAGACTATGGTAATCCCGCTTCACACTAACAGAAGCCGGCGCTACACCCTTTGCTTCAGCAATAATCTCTTGTAAGGGAATAAGATTTTTATAGGGGATACTGTTAGTTGGCACAAAACCCTCCGGACGGTCAGCAAGCTGTTCCACACGATTCATCACTCCTACGGTTACCGGCTTGCCGCATTTCGGACAACGGTTGTTATTTTGCCGCGTCTCTTTCGGCGAAAATCTTACTCCACACAGACGATGGCCATCAAAATGGTATTTGCCTTCTTCAGGGAAAAACTCAATTGTGTATAAAAAACGTTTTTTATCTTTTGTTTTCAAAACATCCCTTATGGTTTTATAATCTAAATCGCAGTCAAACACATTGGCTTCCCGGCCAATTTTAGACGGGCTATGGCTGTCGGAATTACTGATTAAAGTGTATTTATCCAACGCAGACAGTCTCCAATTCATTGCCGGGTCGCTAGAAAGCCCCGTCTCCAATGCAAATATCTTAGGCGTCTGTTCGTCAAAGCAATCCTCAATCCGATCAAACCCCGACATCGAGCCAAAGACACTGAACCATGGAGTCCAAATATGCCCACAAACAATCATGCAATTTTCATCAATATCAAAAACAATCCGCGCCAGTTCCGCTGCATCCAGGCCCAATATCGGCCTTCCGTCAGAAGCCAGATTGCCACGCTGCGAAAGCTTAGCGTTAATTTTATCCGTGGTCTTAAACGAAGGGCTAAAAATCACATTATGAATGCGGTAAGTCTTGCCTTTCTTAGAATAGATAGAACTGATTTCAACAGTTAAAATAAAGTAAACATCTTTATATTTAAATAATCCATTCCCCAAATCCTCTAAATTTGCTTTGAGTTCCTCCAGCCACAAATGGTGCGTAAAGTCACCCGTGCCCATAAGAGTGATGCCTTTTGATTTCGCCCACTCCGCAATATGTTGCGTGTCCATATCCCTGGACGTAGCGCGGCTATATTTAGAATGGATGTGAAAATCGGCTATGAATTCCATTTACCTCGCTCCGCTCGGAGTGTAAAGTTTCACTACTATGTTAATTTTTGGCCTTATTTTACTATTATTAAAAAGATAAGTCATTGTTTAGCAATAAGTTAAGAAAACTTTATCCTTTGACTGTCTGAGGAAAAATGCATTTTTAACAAAGTCGTGTAAAGTTTGTAAGTGTAAAGTGTTTAAGTCTTACCCTTACGCACTTATAAACTTACACACTTAAACACTTGAGCCTATTTCTTTTAAAGTTTGAGTAACGTTGCCCCAATGCGTTCCCTGCCAGTAAATGCGCTGACACTTCGGGCAGGTAATAAAATATCCTTGAGTCTTAAATACATATTCGGGAACCTTATCTTTTACTTTTTCTTTAGCAATATCCATTAACTGCGCATTACAGAGGATGCAGCGGCTAAACATTATCTCAGGCTCGGGCTTAATCTTTAATGTTTTCAAAATTTCTGCCACCTGTTTTTTAATCTTTTCATTTTTAATTAATACAATCTTAATGCCTCTGGCTTGAGGCAGGCGCTGATTGCGGGTCAAAATTATCCGTTCATCCCTTAAGGCCTGAATAATCAATGAGCTAAGATTATCCTGGTTATAATATACGGCATCAAATCCTAAAATCCTCAGCCATTTGGCAAGCCTACCTAATTCTTTGCTCAGGATAAACTTCATTAATCTTACCATTACAAATAGTCAATTCCACCGCCCCAGTTAATTTTTTGCCCAAAAAAGCTGAATTTTTGGATTTAGATAAAAACCCTTCTTTCTCCACCATCCATTCTTTATCGGGTAAAACCACAAGAATATCCGCATCACTTCCTATACTTAATGTGCCTTTACCCAGCCCCTGCGCGCAGGAGCTGGGTTTATTGATTCCTAAAATTTTTGCGGGGTTAAGGCACAATTTGTTTACTAAATCCACCCAATCTAATAAGCCCGCTTTTACCAACTCTGTAATACTGACTGCCAATTCGGTCTCCAATCCAATTACACCAAATTCTGCGCGCTCAAATTCAATTTCTTTTTCGTTTTCTGTATGCGGTGCATGGTCTGACGCAATCGCATCTATGATACCGTTCTTTAAACCCTCTTTTAAGGCCTCTTTATCCTCTTTGCTCCTTAACGGAGGATTCATTTTCATATTCGTATCAAAACCCAAAACTGCTTCTTCGCTTAAGGCAAAATGGTGCGGCGTAACTTCCGCAGTTACCTTTATGCCTTTTTTCTTAGCTCTTGCAATTAACTCCACTGATTCCTTACAACTTACATGCGCGATGTGTATACGGGCCTTGGCTTTTTCGGCTAACTGGAGGTCTCTTTGCACTCTTTTGTATTCGGATGCGCGGGAGATGCCCCTTAACCCCAGCCTTGTAGAAACAATTCCCAGATTAACCACGCCGCCGGCAGAGAATGATTTATCTTCGCAATGAGAAATTACCAAAATATCCTGTTTTCTGGCTCTTTTAAGCGCTTTAAGCATGAGCTCATCGCTATCTACAGAGGAGCCATCATCAGAAATGGCTACGACGCCTTCTTTTTTTAATTTAAGAATGCCTGTTAGTTCTTTGCCTAAACGCTCTTTGGTAATCGCTGCGCAAATGAACACATTCACCTTAGCAGTCTTATCAATGATGCTTTTTAATAATTTCACATTCTCTGCGCAATCAATGGCAGGCTGTGTATTCGGCATAGCCAAAAGACTTGTGACTCCGCCTCTTAACGCCGCCATAGTTGCCGTGGCAATAGTCTCCTTGTCTTCCCTTCCCGGCTCCCTTAAATGCACATGCATATCCACAATACCCGGCATAACTATTTTATCCGCGGCATCGACTATGTTATCTGCTGAGGTCGTAATGTTTTTAGCGACCTGGGATATCTTATCATTTTCCACCAAGATATCATAAATACCGTCTATATTATTCGCGGGGTCAATTACCCGGCCGTTTTTAATCAGTATCTTCATGTTAAATGAGCCCACAACTTACGGAATGTTAATGGACGTAAGTTGTATGGGCGAATTAACCCCGACAGCTGCAAGAAAATTTGGAACAAATTTTCGAAGCGTTTTGCTGTCGGGATAGTTCGGACAAATAACTTATGTTCACCCCGTTAGAAATACCATTTTTACTACCCGATAAAACAAAATTTCTAACGGGGTTCACTTACGCTCCATAAGTTGTGTCCTTACTTATGTTTTCGTTAGCTTGTGCCACTAGAAACAGCGCTGCCATTCTTACGGCAATGCCGTTGGTAACCTGCTCTAATATTACGGAGTTTGCGCCGTCAGCAACGTCGCTTGCAATCTCAATCCCGCGGTTTAAGGGCCCGGGGTGCATAACGATAATATCTTTTTTTGCCTTCCCTAACCTTTCGCGAGTTATACCGAAATTTTTAAAATATTCTAATTGTTTGGGAAAGGCGGCATCTGTATCGCGCTCAAACTGCATCCTTAGGACATTCACCGCATCAGCATTGCCGAGCGCCTCATCTATATCGCTGGTTACTTTAACGCCCATCTGTTCAACAGCCGGCGGGATAAGCATTTTAGGCGCACAAACCATTACATTGGCGCCTAATTTAGTTAACCCCCAGATGTTTGAGCGCGCCACGCGCGAATGCGCGATATCTCCTACTATGCTCACATTTAACCCCTCAATCCTGCCTAATTTTCCCTTTAAAGTAAAGATGTCTAACAAAGCCTGCGTGGGGTGCTCATGCCAGCCATCACCTGCATTAATTACGCAAGCCCCTACATGCCGCGCCAGCATCGCAGCTGCTCCGGAATAATTATGCCGCACCACTATAATATCCACTTTTAGGGCTTCGATATTCCTGCCTGTATCAATGAGTGTCTCGCCTTTGCGCACGCTCGATTCTAAAGAGGCAATATTGATCACATCTGCGGATAAGCGTTTGGCTGCTATTTCAAAGGAGACCCTTGTCCTGGTAGAGGGCTCATAAAATAGGTTCACCACTGTTTTGCCGCGTAATGCAGGTACCTTTTTAATCTCGCGCGTAGAAACTTCCTTAAATGATTCTGCAGTAGCCAAAATAAGCCCTATCTCCTCTTTGCTTAAATCTTCTAAGCCTAATAAATCTTTTCTTGTCCAGGCCATCTTCCTCTGCTTTCGCTCGGAGTGTAAAGTTTGTAAGTGCCTGCCTGTCGGCAGACAGGTAAAGTGTTTAAGTCTCACCCTTACACACTTATAAACTTACACACTTACACACTTTTCTCAACAATCACCACCTCATCGCAACCATCCACCTCGGTTAAGCGCACTTCTACTGTTTCCTTCTGCGAGGTGGGAACATTTTTGCCTACATAGTCTGCGCGAACAGGTAATTCCCGATGCCCTCTATCTATAAGAACTGCTAATTGTATGGATTTTGGCCGACCCAAATCGATAAGCGCGTCCATTGCGGCCCTAACAGTCCTGCCGGTATACAATACATCATCGACCAAAACAATATTCTTATCAGTAATATCAAAATCTATCTCGGTTTTGTGCACCACGGGTTGCTGGGCAATCGAAGTTAAATCATCGCGATATAAAGTAATATCGAGAATGCCCACTGGTACGATTGCCCCATCTATCTTTTTAATGCAATCGTTCAGGCGGCCCGCTAAATGTGCTCCGCGGTTTCTTATGCCCACCAGGCACAAGCCCTGCGTGCCTTTATTCTTCTCTAAAATCTCATGGGCAATGCGCATAAGGATCCGGCTAAGCGCATCTTTATCTAATAATTTTGCCTTCTCTTTCATCCCCACCTCAATATACCTTACCCTAAAGGATGGGTAAGTATGCCGCCTTCCGCGGCAAAAAAATACCCTTGGCTTCTTTATTGCCAAGGGTTAGTATTTTCTAAAGTTTTATAATCCATTTTTCTACCTTGCTGGCCTCTCAAGAGCCAGCTTAAAGGTATTATTTAATTTATTAAATAATACCCTCTAATCTGTGCTTTGTCAAGCAAAATCGCCTTCGGCGAAGCTTCTGGCGATTTTGCGCAGACCCCGACGAGTATGCGGAAATTATCCAGAAAGGATAGCCCTTCCTATACCTATTAAGGAAGGGGCTTATCGTAGAGAATTTCCGCATATCTTAGGCCCTTCGTTTAAGGAATACGAAGGCCTACCCT
>Ga0066636_10000366_pt1 | contig 24406 bp, 22 predicted proteins | sample CryGeyCG2014_080_2_FD_62736 | JGI IMG/M metagenome (GOLD analysis project Ga0066636, IMG submission 62736) | Groundwater microbial communities from aquifer - Crystal Geyser CG07_land_8/20/14_0.80 | ecosystem: Environmental > Aquatic > Deep subsurface > Groundwater | place: USA: Utah: Grand...
CATAAAGATGCGGGCGAACATCCCCACCCCCCGGGTCACCGGCGCCCCCTGGCCGGCCTCGTTGTAGACCCGGACCCGTTCCATGCCGCTGCTGGGGGATTTGCTCTTGAAAATAAAGCCGCGCAAGTCCTCCTGCTCCAGTTCCCCCACCCGTTTCCGGGCCCAGGTGACCAGGCGGTCCGTGAGGTCGGCTTTGGTGCGGACGGTCACCAGGCGGGGGGCTTCCGGGTCGCCCACCAGGCGCATGGCTTCCCGGGGCGCCCCCAGCCCGCACTCCACTTCGGGACATACGGGGACGAATTCCACATATTGCCCCAGGGTGTCGGTGATAAAGCGATCCCACCGGTGGCCGCCGTCAAACCGGACTGGCTCACCCAGCAGGCAGGCGCTGATTCCCAGCCGAATCTTTTGCATAAGCCGCATTCTCCTGATAATAATTATACAATAAATCACGCCCGCGGCATCCCGGTGTGCCCAATCAGGTTCGATCATGGTAAAATGATTTAATTTGTGAAATATTTCTCTTGACTCCGGGTGAAAAACGGGCAAAAGTCGTGGTGCCGCCCGGTTGGGGGCAGTGAGGCAAGCATGGCTCCGGAAAACTCCGGTCAGATAGCGTCAGAACCCTTGCTGGCCGCCTGGATCAAATGGACCATGGATTTTTGGGACACCATGGCCCAGATGGGTCCCGGTCTGGCCGGCGCCGGCCGGACTGGCGGCCAGGCCTCCCGGGAGACCGCCGTCTCGGGGGATCCCTGGCTGGCGGCCTTGAATTTATGGCAGGCTTTTTTCTCGCTGCTGACGGAACCGGGAACGGTAGCCGCGGTTTTTCAAGGTATCCAGGCCCCCTCGAAGATTATCTTGAGAATGGCCCAGGCAGGGTGGGGAGGTTATTCTCATCTCCACCAACAGTGGCTGGAGGGCTGGCAGGGGGATGGATCTCCTTCCGGGGAAGACGGTTATGAAAACCTGGATCAGGATATTTTCAAAACCTGCAATGAAATCTTTGAGGCTGACTTTCGCCGGTTATTGAATCTGCCGCACCTGTGCCTGACCGGTCTCCCCCAGGACAGGGTCAACCGGGCCACGGAAAAATTCAAGCAATTTCAGGCCGCCATGGCCGAATTCATCTATCTGCTCTATCTGCCGGTGAAAAAATCCCTGCGGGCCATGAATGGAGTGGGGGGGCTTGGCAGGCAGGAAAATCCCCCGGAAGATTTTAAGGAGTACTATAAGGGGTGGCTCAAGATTCTGGAAGGGCATTACATGACCCTCTTCCAGTCGGCGGAGTATATCCGGACCCTGACCCACACCCTCCATGCCCTGGAAGATTTCACCACGGCCAAGCAGGAACTGCTATCCGAGGCCATGGCCGCCGTGGGTCTCCCTACTCGCCGGGAAATGGATGATCTGTACCGGGAGATCTACCTGCTGAAGAAAAGTGTGAAAGTGATGGCCAGGAAATTAGACCGGCGCGAGCCTTCCCGGGAGGAAGGTTGATGGACCGGCGCAAAATCCCGGTTGACCTGATCCTGGCCAAACTGGCGGCGGAGGCCGAAGCGGCCAAGCACCGTCTGGAAAGAGCCAGGGATATTTTCCACGGCCCGCTGGCCACGGATATTGGGACCACCCCGTATGAACCGGTCTATCAAGCAGACCGGGTCAGGCTCAAATATTACCGGCCGGACGCGGCCCGCCTCAAAATCCCGCTGCTGCTGGTGCACGGACTGTTTAACCGGGAAACCTTGCTGGACCTCCAGCCGGGCCGGAGCGTGGTGCACAATCTTCTCAAGGAAGGCGTGGAGGTCTATCTCATTGAATGGGGCTCCCCGACCCGGAGAGATCAGTTTCTCACCCTGGATGACCATATCAACGGCTATATGGATGACATGGTGGAATTTATCCGCCGCCGGCATGGGGTCCCCCAGGTGAATCTCCTGGGAGTGTGCCTGGGGGGAACCTTCGCGGTCATCTATGCGGCTCTCCACCCGGAAAAGATCAGGAACTTGATCACCACCGCAACTCCCACTCACTTTAATACCCCCAAGGGCCTGTTGCACATCTGGATGCAGGAGATTGATGTCGACCGTCTGGTGAATGCCTTCGGCAACCTGCCCGGCAGCCTGGTGAACGCCGCCTTCCTCCTCCTCAATCCGCCCCGGCTCCTTTTGGATAAGTATTTGGGGTTTTTGGAAAATATGGACGACAAGGATTTTGTGGAAAACTTTATCCGGATGGAGAAATGGATCTTCGACAGCCCGGACGTGCCGGGGGAGACCGTGCGGCAGGTGATCAAGGACTTGTACCAGGATAACCTCCTGGTGCAAGGCAAGATGAGGTTGGGGGGGCGCCGGGTGGATCTCCGGCGGGTCACCATGCCCTTGTTGAATATCTATGGCCAGTTCGACCACCTGGTACCGCCGGAGGCGTGCGAAGTCTTGGCGGAAAAGGTGGGGAGCCGGGATACCGAGAATGTCTGCCTGGATACGGGACATGTGGGTATTTATGTCAGTTCCCGATTCCAGAAAGAGACGATCCCCAAGATTGCCGCCTGGCTGCTGGCCAGGGAAGGCTGAGTTCATCTGAGGGAAGGCCGAAACTAAAACGCGTCTCATTGCAACTCAAGGAAAGCGTACCTCAATGCCCGTGACCATCGATTATTTCAAGAAGTTATGTGAGCTCTGCCAGGCCTTCGGCGCCGCCCGCAACCGCCGGGAATTCCTGGAGATGATCTTCGCCAGCGCCGTGGAGATCCTGGAGGGCAAGGCCGCGTGCCTGTATCTGATAAATCCGGGCAAACCGGAGCTGATGCCGGTGGCCCAGAAAGGCCTGTCGGAAAGCTATTTTCGTTCCCGGAAATCCATGCTGGTTCAGAAGATCGTGCCCCTGGTCTTGAAGAAAGGCTTTTTTTATTGCCGGGACGCGGTGACGGACCCGAAGCTGGCGTATCCCGACGCCAAGAAGGCCGAAGGCATCGCCTCCATCCTGGCGGTGCCGGTGATGGTCAAAGGCAGAAACATCGGGATATTTTGCCTGTTTACGGCCACCCCCAAGGATTTTACCCCGGATGAAAAGCAGTTCCTCGCCGTATTGGCGCAACAGGGGGGCGGGGTCATGGAGCATGCCCGTCTCATCGACCACGTGCACCGGGAGACGCAGCTGTTTTTCGACCTGGCCGTCAACCTGAGCAGCAGCCTGGAGGTAAAAGAAATCTTGCACGCCATGACCGCCGATCTGGCCAAGTCCCTGGTGGGAGTCAAGGGCGCCTCCATCCGCCTCCTGGATGAGGCCGAGGAGACCCTGGAATTAGTGGCCGCATTTGGCTTGAGTAAAAAATATCTGCAAAAGGGGCCGGTGTCGGCGCAGAAAAGCATCGCCCAGGCCATGAAGAATGGGAACCCGGTGATCATTCTGAACGCCGCCACCGACCGCCGGGTGCAATACCGCGCCATGAACAGAGAAGAGGGGATTGTCAGCATCCTGGCGGTGCCCATCAAGACCAAGGAGAAGGTGATCGGCGTGCTGCGGCTTTACACCAAGGCGGTGCGGCATTTCACCGCCGAGGAGATCAAGCTGGTCACCGCCCTGGCCTATCTGGGGGGCCTGGCCATCCAGAATGCCTCCTTGTATCTGCTGTGTCAGACGGAGATGAAGGACCTGCAAGAGGAGTTGTGGAGCCACCGCTCCTGGTTTTAAAGACGGAGTTGCAGGGAATTAGTTGATTTATGAGGCAATGCAGCCCGTAGGGCGGGAAAGCGTAGCGCATCCCGCCTTTAGCATCATCAGTTTCTCACAGCGTTCCAGCAGCGTGACCATGAAAAAAAACGCTCTGCCAGGAACAAAGGCGGGAAGGGATTGCGGCATGATTTTAGGTTAACCAAATTGCTGAAGGCGGGATGCGTTTCACTTTCCCGCCCTACCGCTGGCTTGGCTCATCCAATCCTGAACCAGCATGACCAACCTCCTTCAGTTGTCAGTGGTCAGTTGTCAGTGGCCAGTAAAAGACAGTATTTATCTGACCACTGATCACTGATCACTGATCACTGCCTTTAAATTCCCAGATAGGTGCGGCGCACCTCGTCGTTTTTGCTGAGTTCCCGGGCCGGGCCTTCCAGGTGAACCTTGCCTTCGGCCAGGACGTAGGCGTAATCGCTCACCGCCAGGGCCATGGTGACGTTCTGCTCCACCAGGAGCATGGTCAGGCCGGTTTTCTTCAGGCGGGTGAGGGCCTCAAACAGGGTGAGGGCCAACCGGGGGGAGAGGCCCAGAGAGAGCTCGTCCAGCATGAGGACTTCGGGTTCGGCCATCAAGCCCCGGCCCACGGCCACCATCTGCTGTTCGCCGCCGCTCAGGGTGCCGGCCTTCTGACGGGTCCGTTCCTGGAGGCGGGGAAAGAGTTCGTAGACCTTGTCCAGGTTTTGACTAAAGGTGGCCCGGGCCCGGGGTGAGAAGGCCCCCATTTCCAGGTTCTCGTAGATGGTCATTTCAGTGAACAGCTGGCGGCCTTCGGGGACCAGCACCATGCCGGCCTTGGCCCGGGCATGGGCGGACAGGTGGGTGACGTCTTTTCCCTGGAAGGATACGGAGCCATCGATGGGCTGCATCAACCCCATCACGGTTTTGAGTAAGGTGGTCTTGCCCACGCCGTTGGAACCCACCAGGGTGGTGAGTCTGCCCGGTTCCAGCTTGAGATTGACCCCCCAGAGGATCTGGACGCCTTCGTAGCCGGCGGCAATGTCGTTCACTTCTAATATGGCCATATAATCTACTCCGCCAGCAGTTGCGCCGTCATTTTGGGATCGCCTAAATAGGCCTCGATCACCTGGGGATTGTTGGCCACTTCTTCGGGCAGGCCGGCGGCGATCAACATGCCGTAATCCAGGACCAGGATGCGGTCGGAGATGGCCATGATGGCCTGCATGACGTGCTCGATCATGAGAATGGTGATCCCTTGATCCCGGATGGCCCGGACGGTCGCCATCATGGAGGCGATTTCCGACGGGTTGAGGCCGGCCAGGACTTCATCCAGCAATATCAGGTGAGGTTTGGCGGCCAGGGCCCGGGCCATTTCCAGGCGCTTTTTCTGGGCCACGTTGAGGCTCCCCGAGGGTTGGTCCGCCCGGTCGATCAGGCCCACCTGGGTCAAGGCCTCGTCGGCCAGGCGAGCTGCGGGGCGGAGATGCTGGTGTTCCCGGCCGAAACAGGCCCCCACCATGACGTTTTCCCGCACCGAAAGATCGGTGAGGGGGCGTACCACCTGGTGGGTCCGGGCCAGGCCCCGGCGAGCTATTTCATAAGAGGGTTTGCCGGTGACATCTTCACCCCGGAAAAACACCTGGCCTTGGGTTGGCGGGTAGACTCCGTTGATGACGTTGAACAGGGTGGTTTTGCCGGCGCCGTTGGGCCCGATGAGGCCCAGAATCTGGCCTTCCGGCAGAGCAAAGGTGACGTCGGAGAGGGCCTGGAGGCCGCCGAAGCGCTTGGTAAGGTCTTGAACCTGGAGGATCATTCCAGCACCTTCTGTAAACGCCGGACGTGATTGCGCACCCAGCCGACGACACCGGTGGGCACAAACAGGATGATCAACAAAAGCATGGCGCCGGCCACGGCCAGATGCAGGTCTTTAAAGATGGGGCTGGTGAGGAGATACCCCCGCAGCCATTGGTAACCGGCGGCCCCCACCAGGGGTCCCATCACGGTCCCCATGCCCCCCAGCATCACCATCACCAGCATCTCGATGGACATGTGGAGCTGGAAGGCGTCACCCGGCTCGATATTGCCGTTTTTAAAGAAATACAAGGTGCCGATCACCCCGGGGAAAAACGCCGAAATGACATAGGTGATGGTTTTGGCTTGAGGGGCCTTGACGCCCATCACCATGGCCGCATCTTCGTCCTCGCGAATCGCCAACAGACCCAGGCCGAAGCGGGAGTGTTTCACCAGGTAACTCACCAGCAACACGGCCAGGGCGGTAATCCACAGAAAAATGAAGGTAGTCCAGAGGGCCGGGCCAGGGCCGCCGTACTTCTGATAAACTGAAAAGTTGACAAACATGCCGGTGGCGCCGCCGTACGGTTCGAAGTTGCTCACAAAGGCCCGGGCCGCCTCATTGATGCCGATGGTGGCCAGGGCAAAGTAGGCGCCCCTGAGGCGCAGGACCGCCAGCCCCACCAGGCCGGCGATGAGGGCCGAGAGCAGCCCCCCGCCTATGGCCGCGGCGAACAGGGGCCAGTCCTGCGCACTGAGCAGGTAGAAACCGGTATAACCTCCCAGACCGAAAAACACGATGTGGCCGAAGCTGACGTAGCCGGTGTAGCCCAGCAGGATATTGAGGCTGGAGGCCAGACCCACGGCCATCAGGAGGATAAAGGCCGTTTCCCGCATAGTGTCCTGATGGATGAGCAGGACCACCCCCCCCCACACCGACACAATGACCAGGGGCAGCCAGAATCCGGGGGTTTGGCAGGCCTTCATTTACTTGGCTCCGAACAGACCGCTGGGGCGGACCAGCAACACCAGCACGAAGAGTCCGAATTCCACCACCGGTACCCAACTAACCGGCATGAAAGTGGGGATCAGACCCTCGAGGCCTCCCAGTAAGAGGCCGCCCACCAGCGCCCCCAAGGGGTGACCCAGTCCCCCCAAGACGCAAATTACGAAGGACTTTAATTCGTAGGGTCCCCCACTCAGGATAGTAAAGGGAAAAAACGTGGCAATGAGGCCGCCGGCCACCGCCGCCATCATGGCGCCCAAACCGAAGCTGAGGGCCAGCACCCGGGAGGACGGGATGCCCATCAGTTCCGAGGCCATGCGGTTATTGGCCACCGCCCGGATGGCTTTCCCCGGCCGGGTGAAGTAGAGAAAGAGATAGAGGCAGGCCGTCACCAGAATGGCCCCAACGGCCCCCACCAGCCGGCTGGCGGGAAAGGTGAGGAAGCCCACCTCCACGGAGCCTAAAGAGTAGTCAATGTTTTGGGGGGAGGTGCTGAAGACCGCGGTGCCGACCCCGATGATGATCATGTTGACTGCGAAGGTGGCCAGCAGGCTGGAAAGATGGGGGGCGTTAATCACCCGGTGCACCGCGATGACGTAAATCACCAGGCCCACGATCAGGCCGGCCCCGGCCACGGGCGCCATGGCCAGGTAGGGATTCACGCCCAGATGGGTGAACAGCAGGTAGGCGCCGAACATTCCCAGGGCGATGATCGGTCCGTGGGCCAGATTGATGACCGACATCACGCCCCAGATCAGGGTCAGCCCCATGGCGGCCACGCCATACACGAACCCCAAGAGGAGTCCGTCCGTCAGGGATGATATCAGTTGGTCGAGCACTTAGCGGTTCCCTTTTATCCCGGCGCCCCCGGATTCGGAGGCGCCGGAGCACGGTGGCGGCGCGCCGCGAGCCTTAACGCGCCGGGCAGACGAACGGAGGAGCGGTGGCGCCGGCCGCCGGCCAGACCACCTGTTTGACGGGTTTGCCCTGCTGGTCTTTATTCCACTGGATGTAAACCATCTCGTGGCCCACCTGGAGGCCGTGATCCTTGGGACCGGTGGCGAACTTGAGGCGCCCGTAAAAGGTCATGCTATCCATGGCGTCCAGGGCGGCCTTGACCTTGGCCGTGTCGGCGGAACCGGCTTTCTGAATGGCGTCCTGCAAGATCATCCCGGCCACGTAGCCCCCGGCGCTGTGGTAAGACGGGTCTTCTGTGAATCTGGCCTTGTAGGCCTTGATGAACTCCTCCCCGGTGGGCCCGAACCAGGCGATCCCCTCTTTTTGGGCCGATTCCTTGGTGAAACGGGCCAGAGGTTCCCACTGGGAAGAGCCAATCACCGAGATACAGGCCTCGCCCAGTTCGGCGAACTTGGGCTCCGGCGGGGCCACCAGCAGGGCAATTATCCGGGTGTTGATCTTCTTTTCATAGATTTGCCGGGCCAGGGTAGTGGTATCGGCAAAATGGCCGCCCCCCATGATGGCATCGACGTCAGCCGGTATCTTGTTGATGAAGGGGGAAAAGTCGGCGGTGGCGCTGTCATAACCCTCGAACAGGACCACCTTGAAGCCCTTCTGCTCGGCGTATTTCCTCAGGTCTTTGACCACATCGGTGGCGAACTTGTCATTCTCGTGAATAATGGCGATTTTTTTGGACTTGGGGGTGAGCTTTACCAGGATGTCCACCGCCCCGGTCAGGTAACGGCTGGCCGGAGTATAGGATTGGTAAACCAGGGTATAGCCTTTTTTGTAAGTGGAATCGGAGGCCGCCCCGGCCGTGACCATGATCCGGTTGTACTGCTGGGCGATCACCGCGGCGGCGTCCGTCAGGCCGCTGCTGTACGGACTGATCAGGAAATCGGCTTTATCGGCGTTGATTAATTTGGTGTACAATTCCTGAACGCGTTCTTTTTTACTTTCATCGTCGTAAAACTTGTCGGCGAATTTGATCACGGCGCCGTCGGGCAACTTGATGCCGCCGGCGCCATTCACCTGCTCCATCCACAGGTGCAAACCATTAATCTGGCGGGTCGCCTCAACATTGAGTTTGCCGGTCTGGGAGGCGGTGAACCCGATGGTCACGGTTTTTTCAGCGGCCGCGACGCCGGGGGGGGCAGTTAAGGAAGTTAGAATTAAACTTAGGGAAAGCACAACCGCAAAACCTACTCCGAATCGTTTCATGGTCCCTCCTTTGTTGTCTGGGTCCGAGGTTAATCTGCAGCCAGGGAAGTGACAGGAAAACGAGAATAAAAGCTCAAAACCTAACCGCTTATAATTATTTGTCGCTGATTTATCAAGGGAAACTTGCCTAAAATTATGGATAAAGGGCAGGTTCACCCTTGCCGTCCAGGTTTGAGGCCGGTGACTTTGGCTCCTGACCAACCGGCCGCCGGGTTGGTCAAACCGTCAGGGGATTACTGGTGACGATTGCCGCTCCCGCTCATCGCAGATAGGGGCGGAGCGCTTCCAGGCCTTCTTTGGGGGTGACCTGGCCCTGGAAGCGGAACGGTATCCGGACCAGGCCGCCCAGCACCTCGGACAGGCGGAAATAGCCCGCGACCTGGTAGTGGAGCGGCGGCGGTTCAGGCCTGAGCAGCAGGGGGAGCAGTCCCAAGACCGCGGGCAGCTTCACCAGGATGGGAACCCTGGCCACCGTCTGTCCCTGGGGGGGCAGGCTGACCGGTTCCTGGCTGACGCCCTGGGCCACGCTTTTCCCCTCCAGCCACAGCTCATAGTCGTAGCCTTGCAGGTTGAGGGACTGGGAATTGGGATTCGTCAGGAGGAGCATGACGGCCAGCGGCCAGCCCCCATGGGTGGGGCGCCCCAGAGCGATGCCCTGCCAGCTCACCTTCGGGGGCTGAATCTCCCCGGTGGCTAATTGCCGGACCCCGCAGGCCGGCATGGTCGTCAGGAGCATCAGCGCCAGCAAAATATCGAGGCATGATCGCGGCAAACGGGGGGGCATCGCGGTGGATTACTCCTCTAAACAACCGGGGTCATGCGCCGGTGGGCCTGCCCACATGGGTTGTTTTGGGAGTATATCACATTGAGTCATGTCAGGGTGCGCACCGCGCACCCTGACATGGCGGGCAGTGCCCGCCCTACGTTTAATTCCTCTCGTTTCCCAGTTCCTGCTGGGTAGCGCCAATGGGTGGCGAAGCTCTGGTTCGCCGGGTGGTGCGCAGTGCGCACAAATGCTAACAATCTATCAGTTGGTTCTCACGGCCGCCACCATGGCCGGGGTGACGGCCGGGGCCCGGTTTGACCAGGCCTGGCGGAGGTAGGTGACCACCGCGGCGATTTGCTGGTCGTCCAGTTTATCCTTCCAGCTCGGCATGCGCCCCAGGTTGCCTTGGCGGCCATTGAGGACGGCGGCAATCACCGGCTGGGGATCACCCAGGACAAAAGGGTTTTTATTCAAGGCCGGAAAGGTGGCCGGGAGCCCTCCGCCATTGGCGCGATGGCACTGGGCGCAACTGTCCTCAAAGACCGCTTTTCCCCGTTGGACGGGGTCGTCCTGTCCCTGACTCTGGGCCAGGGCGGCGCCGCCCAGCAGACACAGGCAGAGGAATATGCCCAGGAATCTCATGGCGGCGCCTTTACTTGCCCATGGAGTTATCCGGCGTCAACATTGGCTGGATGCCGAAAGGATCTTTAAATTCGAATTCCGGCTTGAAATTCAAAGGCTTGACGCCCCGCTGGTTGAGATATTTGGCCAATTCGAGATTGACGTTGGCCGGGACTTCCACCCCGGCCTTGGTGAGGGCCTGACGCAGCAGGGCATCGGATTTCATGGCCATGGCCACCGCGTCCCCGCAGATGCGGCCGGCTTCGGTGGGATTGTGAAAGCCGATGGAGTTTTCGGCGCCGATATAGATCACCCGGTACATGGCTTCCAGGTAGAGATCCTTGGCCTGGTCGTAGAGAGGTTGGCCGATCTTCTTTCCTTCCGCCTGGGCCTTGTGGGCCATCTCAAAGAGCTTGGCGGTCACCGCCACGGCGTAGCCGGCCCGGTTCATCAGGGAGAGGGTGCGGTCCTGAATGGCCAGAACCTGATTTTTGAGCCACTGGGGCGATTCCGTATGGCACTGCTGACAGGCCTTAAAGTCGTTTTTCAGCGGGCTCATGACGTTGTGGTCGGAGATCTTGTTGGCCCCTACCCGCATATAGGGCATATGGCAGTCGGCGCAGGAGACGTTGGCCTGCCAGTGGACGCTGTTCCGGCTGAAAAACTCGTACTCCGGGTGGCGGATGAAGCCCAGCTTAAAACCGGTAACGTTTTGCTTCCACTCCAGATAAGCGGGGTCGCTCTTGAGGACCTTGATGATGTTTTCCACCGAGATGTCGCCTTCCTTGCTCCCCTGCCAGGGGAAGAAGACGCCGATGGACTTCATGTCCTTGTCCTTCGTGACCACATAGGTTACATGGCACTGGCCGCATACCAGGCTGCGCTTCTCTTGCCGGGTCAGTTGCTTGGGGTCTTTGCCGATCGCGGTCAAGGCGTTGGTTAAGGTCCAGCGAGAGAGTTTGTTGTCCATGGTCTGGTTGTCATGGCAGTCGATGCAGGTCACTCCCATCTTCTGGAAGTTGACGGGAATCTTGCTATGCACTTCCAGATAGGGCAGGCTGAAGTAGTTCACCCCCATCTCCTGCTGCAGTTTGGGGGCATAGGGCGTCTTGCAGGTGAGACAGGCGCCGCCGGCCTTCAGGCGGGAGGGGTCGACCTCCAGTTGGTCAATGAGCATATAGTAATGGCCCCGAGGCTCGTTATATTCGACGCCGAACCCCCAGCCGTTGAACAGCAGGGCCATGTACGGGAACTCGCTGAGTTTGTCATAGATCACCAGGTCCGTATCAAAGCCTTTCTTATATCTGCTCTTGGGGGGTTTGGGGTCTTTGGTCCTGAGCCAGGAGTCGTATTCCAGGGGATACAGCTTGCCCCAATTGGCGGGATCATAATCCCCGTCGGCGATGGTCCCGGTCTTCACGGGCTCCGGTTTGGGGGGCGAACAGGCGCCCGCCAGCAAGATAATCCCCGCCAAAACCATCCACCAGACCACAAAACTCGCGCGGTGCCTCTTCATAAGCGGTCCCGTCCTTCTTGCTTAAGGGGTCCTGGTCTCAATCGCGCCAGTCCGTTGGTGCGACAGACGGCGGTGGCAATCCCAGCACCGCCGGTCTTCATTAATCCGTGAAATAGTCTCGGCATGGCAGCGCTGGCAATTTCCCAGAACTACCTTGGCGCCATGGTCGGAAATGCGGATGTTACCGGAAACCATGCCCGTGTGGAATTTCACCGCATCCTTGACGCCCTCCAGGCCCTTCGCCACCAGGTGGTTAGCCAAGTTATCATTGGGCAGGTGGCAGTCGACGCATTTGATACGGTGGTGGGCGCCCGAGTGAAACCAGGCCTCATATTCCGGCTGGAGCACATGGCAACTGCCGCAAAACTCCGGACTCTCGGATTTGGCATAGAGGCCCGGCGGTCCAAAAGCCGCCAATATCCCCAGGACCGCCGCGATCGCCGCCGCAATCAGCACATAGACCAGGGTTTTTCTCTCGGGAAGGCGCATACTCACCTGCGGCTGAAAGGAGGGCGCCAGGATCAAGCCCTGCAAGGGGTTCCCATGACGGCCGTGCCTGAGGGGCGGCACAGCAACCAAAACGGCGGGGGTGCGAGCGCCCCTGATGCTCCGGTGGCGGAGGGAGGCCGGACACCCCCCCCTGTGGGGCAGGTTGCCCCATCCCATGCTTGGAAAGCATGATAAATATTATTTCAAAATTGTCAAGTCAGAGCTGTTCGAGGTCAGGGAAATTATGGGCGGAACCGGCGGGGCTGGGTTCCAGGGAGGATAAAAGAAAAGGCTTCAGTTAATATGAAAATCATCCGGTGGGGCGGGCCTCCGTGCCCGCCTCCTCCAGGCGGCCAGGGACGGCCGCCCCACCAATACGGTTTTGATACCAGATTGCAGTCAAAGGGTGGCACAGGCTTTCCAGCCTGTGCAGGCGCAGGCTAAAGCCTGCGGCTACAGAAAATAGCTTTTTGAGCGCAACTCAGGATGAAATAGTTTTAAGTTTCGCCCGACCCTAAGCGCCCGTCTCCATCCGCAAACCAGAGGGGCAGGCGGTCGGCCACCACCAGGCCGTCCGAAGTGGCGATGACCCGGTCGTGGTCCACCCGGACCAGGCCGGCTTGTTCCAGCTCAGATAGGATGGCGTCTGCGCCCGGCTGCTCCCTGATGGTCCCGAGACTGACGCCCTCTCGGGTGCGGAACCCCAGGGCGAGGATCTCCAGGCGGATTTGCTCCGGGGTGAGGGATTCTTGCCCCGCCACCGGGGGCCGACCCGCGTCCAAAGACGAGCAATAGCGCCCCACGGACGCAAAATTCCACCAGCGCCGCCCGGCCTGGAAGGAATGCGCCGCCGGGCCCAGCCCCAGGTAGGGGGTTCGGGTCCAGTACTTCACGTTGTGGCGGCAGCAATAGTAGCACAGGCTTCCAGCCTGTGGTCCTTGCCGGGCGAAGTTGGCCACTTCGTAGTGGAGATAGCCGTGCGCCGTCAGGAAGTTGGCGGTGAGAAGGAAAAATTGCCGCTGGGTTTCTTCGTCCGGAAGCCGCACTCGGCCCCCGGCCACCCTCCGGCCCAGCGGGGTTTCAGCGGCCACGGTGAGCTGGTAACCGGAGAGGTGTTCAGGGTTGAAACTCAGGGCCGTTTCCAGGGTATTGGTCCAGGCGTCCAGGCTTTGCCCCGGCAGCCCATACATCAAGTCCAGCCCCAGGTTGGTAAACCCGGCGGCCCGGATCAGCGACAGGGCCCGCTCGGTCTGCGCGGCGGTGTGGCGGCGCTGGAGGAAACGGAGTTCAGCCTCGTCAAAGGACTGGACCCCGAGGCTGAGGCGGTTGACGCCCAGGTCCCGAAAGAGCGCCAGCTTATCCGGGGTAATATCGTCGGGGTTGGCCTCGATGGTGACCTCGCATTCCGGGGCAAAGGTGAAATGTCGCCGTAAGTTTTTCATAAGCTCGGCAATTTGCGCCTCGCCGAGCCACGACGGAGTCCCGCCCCCCAAAAAGAGGGAATCAAAGGCGGGAAACTGGTCCCGGTAGAGCCGGGCTTCGGCGTCCAGGGCGGTGAGATAGGCGGAAATCAGGGTTTCATCAGTGACGGAATAAAAATCGCAGTAGGGGCACTTGGTTTTGCAGAACGGAATGTGAACGTAGAGGCCGGGATAATTAGCGCAGGACATTCTATCTTCGGTTGACTGGATTTTCTTTATCCAGAGCCCAGCGCAACGGATTAGTTTCGATATATTCTCTTATCTTCTCAAGGGATTCGTCTCTGCGAATGACGTGCTCGTAATAATTACGCTGCCACAGAGCGGTACCAGACATATTGCGAAGTTCGTTGATTTTTCGGGAGGAGAAGGTCTTAAATCCCCTGACAATTTCAGGCAATGGATGGCAATGGCAAGCGGGAACTGTAGGGGCGGGTTTCAAACCCGCCCCTACATCGGTCAGGAAGATGATGCCGTGGATATGATTTGGCATAATCACAAAGGCATCCAATTCTACATTTGTATAATGCTGTGGCAAGTCGAACCAAGATAACCGTATGATCTCCCCATAAGGACTTAACCTCATTTTGTCATTGTCGATTTCTCCAAATAAACAGGATCGGTTTTTAGTGCATACTGTAACGAAATATGCACCAGGCTGCGAGTAATCATATTCTTGTAAACGAGTCAAACGACGATGATGTGATCTCTGCTTAGATTCCATCGAACTTTTAATAAACAAATTATGTTAAGTAGTTGATTTCTGATTCAAAATTAATCCCCAATTATCCCTAAATCTTTCCAATAATCTTGGACTTATACCAATATGGGTTGAGTTTTCATTCTTCGGGCGCTTTCCATTATGTTTTGCTAAATACTGACTATAATCCTCAAAAATAATCTCTTGTAAATCTTTCAATCGAAAGATGTAAAACTCATCATCGCCTTGCGAAGTGAGTCTTACAAAGATACAAACCAAATCAGGGTTAGAAAGGCTTATTTTATCAATAACTCTTTGAACGCCATTATCAATGCCTATAGTTATAAATTTTTTAGCGTCCAGCTGCCAGTACCATTGCCTAATCGTCTTTACTTGAATCGGAATTGTTTCAAAGGCTTCATTAGTTGCGATTATATCAAAATCCGGTACGTTTCCAGTAAATGTCGTTGCGATCAAGCCTCTGCGACATAATTCTGCGGCCACGAGATACTCGCCGATTTGTTTCGTTAGTTGGTTTTTTCTCCCTGACGCCATTTCCCCGTCCTCAACTGACCACTGGCCACTGATTACTGTCGCTACTCATTCTCCGTCTTCAGCACCGCCACAAAGGCGCTCTGGGGGATTTGGACGGCGCCCACCATTTTCATGCGTTTTTTGCCGGCCCGCTGTTTTTCCAGGAGTTTGCGTTTCCGGGTGATGTCGCCGCCGTAGCACTTGGCGGTGACGTCTTTACGAAAAGCCGAGATGGTGGAGCGGGAGATGATCTGGCCGCCCACGGCCCCCTGGATGGCGATTTTGAACTGCTGTTTGGGAATTTCATCCTTGAGGCGGTCGCACACCCGGACGGCCCACTCCCGGGCCCGGTCCTTGTGGACGATCATGCTGAGCGCGTCCAGCTTCTCGCCGTTCACCAGGATGTCCAGCTTCAGCAGGCTGGTCGCCCGGTAGTCCAGCAGTTCGTAGTCAAAAGAGCCGTAGCCCTGGGTGATGGTCTTGAGGCGGTCGTAGAAGTCGATGATGACCTCGGCCAGGGGCATGTCGAAGTTGATTTCTACCCGGCCCGGCGAGGGGTAGTTGAAGCGGGAATTGACGCCCCGGCGCTCCAGGCAGAGCTTCATCACCGCGCCCACGAAGCGCTCGGGGATGAGGATGGACGTGCGGATAAACGGCTCCTCCTCAAGCTTGATGCTGCTGGGATCGGGGTAGTACATGGGGTTGTCCACGGTGATGACCTTGCCGTCGGCCAGGGTGAAGCGGTACCGGACCCCGGGCACGGTCATGATGATGGACTGGTTGTACTCCCGTTCCAGGCGCTCCTGGACGATCTCCAGGTGCAGGAGCCCCAGGAAGCCGCAGCGGAAGCCCTGGCCCAGGGCGGCGGAGGAGTCCTTCTGGTAAACCAGGGCGGCGTCGTTGAGCTTGTACTTTTCCAGGGAGTCGGCCAGGTCCTGGTAATCGTCGTTCCCGACCGGGTAGATGGAGGCGAAGACCACAGGCTTCACTTCCTTGAAGCCGGGCAGCGGGGCGGCCGCGGGGCGGGCCTCCTGGGTGATGGTGTCGCCGATGCGGGTGTCGCTCACCGTTTTGATGCCGGCGATGAGGTAGCCCACCATACCGGCGGAAAGCTCTTTGCGGGGCTCCCGGGCCAGCCGGAAGACGCCCGTCTCTTCCACCTTGTGAACCGTGTGGTTGTACATCAGGCGGATGATGTCGCCGGGCTTGACCTGTCCTTCAAAGATGCGGCAGGAGACCACGGTGCCCCTGAAGGAATCGTAGTGGGCGTCGAAGATGAGGCCCGAGAGGGGTTCCTGGGCGCTGCCGGTGGGGGGCGGGATCCGGGCGACGATGGCCTCCAGGACCTCGTCGATGCCGATGCCCTCCTTGGCGGAGCACAGGATGGCGTGGTCCGAATCCAGGCCCAGCTCGCGCTCGATCTGCTCCTTGACCCCGGGAACATCCGCCGCGGGCAGGTCGATCTTGTTGATTACCGGGATGATGGTGAGATCGTGCTCCATGGCCAGATAGAGGTTGGCCACGGTCTGGGCCTCCACCCCCTGGGAGGCGTCCACCAACAGCAGCACCCCCTCGCAGGAGGCCAGGGCCCGGGAGACCTCGTAGGAGAAATCCACGTGGCCCGGGGTGTCGATGAGGTTGAGCTCGTATTCCCGGCCGTCAGCGGCGGTATAGGGGAGGCTGATGGTGTTGCTCTTGATGGTGATGCCCCGCTCCCGTTCGATGTCCATAGTGTCCAGGATCTGGTCCCGGAACTGACGTTCCCCCACCATGCCGGTCCACTGGATGAGGCGGTCCGCCAACGTGGACTTGCCGTGGTCGATATGGGCGATGATGCTGAAGTTGCGGATGTTGGGCATATTAATCGGAAAGGCTGGTTCCAGGTTGATGACGAACTCGACTGCAATTGGTTATTATACATTTTTCCCTGCACGGCGTCCACTGCAAGATTGGGGGTCATACCAACGATCATTTCCTTACGGACACAACGAAGGATGAAAAATGGCTGGTGTCGGTGGGGCGGCCGTCCCTGGCCGCCGCTGACCGGCGGGCACGGAGGCCCGCCCCACCGGGTTTTTTCATAAAAGTTGCGCTCAAATAGGTAATTTTTCAGTAGCCGCAGACTTCAACCTGCGATTGCACAGGTTGAAAACCTGTGCCACCAATTCTTACTTTTTTAACGGCAACTGGGTATCATGGGGCCGGCCCGGGGGCTCGGCGGGCCGCTCCAGGCCTTCCAAAATGGCGCTCACAAACTTATGGGCATAAGCCACGAACTCACCTTCCACCACGTAGCTATACCGGATGTAACTTTCCGGGATATTCACCCTGGCATTCTTGATGATGATATAGATATTGGGGTTGATCCCGGCCTGGCCGCGGTACTGGTAGTAGAGGTTCGGAACCTGGCGGGCGATGATGACCAGGCCGCTTTCATCCAGGATGGTCAGCTGCGGGTAGATCTGGATCCCGGGGTCAGATTTTTCGATGACCGCGCCTTTGGCAATGAGGTCATAGCCATCCCGATTGAGTTTTTTGAGGGTGGCGCCGATCTTGCCCAGGACCTTCTCTTTTTCCCGGAGGGGAATCTTGTGGTACTGGTAAAAGTAGCCGGTGGGGAACTGTTTGGTCTTGACCGAGGTTTCTTGCGCCCAAGCCGGGATGACCCCGGAGATGAGGCTTAAAACCAGCGCAGGGGCAGATATGATTCTCAGGGGCATGGATCAGGGAACCTATCCGGTTTTTACCGCCCAGGCGAGGGGCAGAATCACGGGGGGGCGAGTCGCGCCAAAAATTGGCGGCGCCTGGCCCGGCCCCTGGTTTGGCAAGGCCGCGGTGGGGGCCGGCAATCCTGGCCGGGAAGGTCTCCGGGGTCAAGCAAGGGAAAATATTTCGCTTCCCGGGGTTAAATGTGGTATTGCTGACGGGAATTATACCATTTTTCGATTCAAAAAAACACACCATCTGATTAATTTGTTGATATTACAAGTCTTTTTAACCGAAAACCGAAAACCGAAAACGGTATTAGAGGTGCATACCTGAGGTTCTGGAGAAACCTCAGGCAATATGGGGAGGTGCCGGCAAAGTTGCATGAATATTCATTAATGGAGCAGGTAATCGCCCACATCCTGGCAGAACTCAAAAAGGTGGATGGCCCCCCGGACGGGAGTTCATTGGAGGTGGTCTTGAGAGTGGGGGCCCTGGCGGTGCACTCCGAGGCCGCCACCCGGCAGGCCTATGAGGTTTTGGTCCAGGGGACGGCCCTGGCGCAATCCCGGCTGAACCTGACGATTGAACCGGTGACTTTGACCTGCGTGAAATGCGGCTATCAGGGACCTCTGCCGGAGGGCGCGGTCGATCCCCACGACCTGTCCCCGCTGGTGGAGTGCCCCCAGTGCGGCGCCGTAAGCCCGGTTCAGGGAGGCCGGGGGGTTTCGGGCATCGAACTCCGGTGGGAATAAAACCTGAAGCGTTCAGCTATCAGCGGTCAGCTTTATGAAGCATAACGATTGGTCGTATGATCCCAGTAAATCAATCGTTATCGATCATATTTGATAAATCCTGGTTTTTGCTGATAGCTGACTGCTGAAAGCTCCTCATCCGGCGCCCTCTCCCGAGAGAGCCGCCATGAGGCGCCGGCAGGCCGTGTCAATGGCGCTCGTCATGGCCGGTGACAGTCCCGGCTTGACTTCATCCGGGATGGCTTCGACCTGAGCCACCAGAATCTTGATGTCTATCCGGCTATGCTCCTTAAGCTCCTGGAGCATGTTGACCGTGGGAAATTGGTGGAGCGAGAAGTCGGAGGTTTTTTTGTCCGGTATCCCTTCCACCGGGATTTCGAAGACCTCTCCCGGCTGCCGGTCGGGATATTCCACCGCATCGATGATGAAAATCTTCTGAGGCTTCTTGTCGCTCAAGACCAAATCAAACAGAATATCCCGGATGCTGGTTCCCACATCCATCACCAGGACGCCGTCGGGGAGGGGGTAGTGCTCTTTCAGCCTCTGAATGACGGCGGGGCCAAACCCGTCATCGCCCCACAGGATATTGCCGCAGCCGAAGACCAGGACTGATTTCTCGAACAAATCTTTTATCATCAGGTTATTAACGCTCCTGGATCAAGCCCTGGGCTGGGGCCTGGGCCCTCAGGGGGAAACCGGGGTCTCCAGAGGATCCGGTGATGATGAGAAGGTTTGGGACTCAACCTGACGCCCTTTAGCTTAATTATAGCAAGGCGAGAGGGGAAATTGAGCAATTTTTGGGGGCTTGAGCCCACCCGAAACCGAAAAATTTAGGAGACCGCGTGGTTTCAGGGTTAGGAAAAAGAGAGCAACGGCCCCGAGATTCTAAAAGCAAGGTTCACCGGCGATAATTTTTCCAGGAATGTCGTTGACCATGGCCCGGGCGCGGTTTTCTCCTACCAGACGGGATAATTCAGTGACCGCCTCGCTCAGTAAGGGAGGACGCCCCTTCGGGTCGTGGGCGTCGGTAGCCAGCAGGTGAACGTATCCCAGCTTAACTAATTGTCGAGAAATCTTTTTTACTCTTCTGCCAAACCAACCGGTTAAGCTGTTGCCGGTCATCTGGGCCAGGCAGCCCGAGTCAATCAATCGTTTAAGCTTGTAGGGCATCTCTTGAATAATCATGTGCCGCTCAGGATGGGTAATGATGGGAGTTATGCCCTTGGATTGCAGGTAAAAACAGATTTCTTCAGTCGCCGGCGGCAATGAGGTATCGGGGAGTTCTAAGAGCAAATAGCGGTTGGCGTCATTAATGGTCAACGCCCGGCCGTCATCTAAAAGTTGTAATGATTCGAAACCAAGGGGAAAATCACAACCCGGGATGATTTCCAAAGGTATTTTTTCTTCATACAATCTGTGCCGCAGTTGCGCCACGTGCTGGAGAATTATTTCTTTGGTATTTAAACGAGTTCGATCGATAGTTCTCCCTTTGAAGAGGTGCGGGGTGGCTACCATTACCGTGATGCCATCCGCCACCGCCATCCGCGCCATTTCCAGGGATTGCCCCCAGTTTTTGGCTCCGTCGTCCACCCCAGGCAGGATATGCGCATGAATATCAATCATGGTCAGTATTACTTTCGCCTTACCCGCCAGGCAATCGATGGCGATCCGGGGAATTAGCCCTGGCGACTTTCAGGTCATAGGGGCATGGCCCATGGAACTCCTGCCCCCAAAGGCCGCGCCAGTTTCTCAGAGGACCTTTCGCAGGGCGTTCATGGGAGACCACCGGGTAATTTTTTTTGCAGAATCCTATCAAGTTTTGCTTGGCAATGATATTTCCACCAAATCTTCCGGTTCCATGGATAGCCCTGGGAGACTTTGAGAGGGGAAATGAATTCTTGATTGAGTAATCAACGCTTAAATTTTATAATTTTAGCTTTATGATAGCAACCCATGTGGGGCGGTGCGCTCACCGCCCCTTCAATTCGCATAGCTACTTGTTTGATGGCGCCTTGGTCTCAATAATCCCCGCCAGACCGGCTGTATCCCGGGCCGGCCGCCGGTCCCGGCCTCGCTTCGCCCGCGGAACTTTTCGCCATAATTAATTGACCTGGGGAAACATTTCTATGATAAATTTTAACCCTTAAGGAACTAAGGAACCTGCGATCAGGAGCGTGGCATGGCCCCTCGTTACGAACCCCGCCCCCTGGAAGCCAAGTGGCAGAAGATCTGGGAGGAGCGGGGGCTGTTTAACGCCCCGGAAGACCCGGCCCGGCCCAAATACTACGTGCTGGAGATGTTCCCCTACCCTTCCGGGCGCATCCACATGGGCCACGTGCGCAACTATACCATCGGGGACGTGGTGGCCCGGTACAAGCGGATGCGGGGTTTTAACGTGCTCCATCCCATGGGCTGGGACGCCTTCGGGCTGCCGGCGGAGAATGCCGCCATGGCCCGGGGGCTCCATCCCGCCGCCTGGACCTTCGACAATATTGAGTACATGCGCCGCCAGCTCCAGGAGCTGGGCTACAGCTACGACTGGCCCCGGGAGCTGGCCACCTGCGATCCGGACTACTACCGCTGGGAGCAGCTGGTCTTCATCGAGATGTTTCGCCGGGGGCTGGCCTACAAGAAGGAGGCCCCGGTCAACTGGTGCCCGAAGTGCCGGACGGTGCTGGCCAACGAACAGGTGGAAGAGGGCCTCTGCTGGCGCTGCGATTCGCCGGTGCACTTAAAAGAGCTGAATCAGTGGTTCTTCAAGATCACCGCCTATGCCGAGGAGCTCTTGTGCGACCTGGACCAGCTGGCCCACTGGCCGGAGCGGGTCCTCACCATGCAGCGCCACTGGATCGGCAAATCCTCCGGGGCGGAGATCTATTTTCCGCTGGCCCCAGGCGGCGAGCCCCTGACGGTGTTCACCACCCGGGCCGACACCCTGTTCGGGGCCACCTTCATGAGCCTGGCCCCGGAGCACCCCCTGGCCCTGGCCCTGGCCGAAGGCACCGGCCAGGCAGAGGCGGTGGCGAACTTCGTCGAGTACTGGCGGGCCCAGAACCGCAGCCGGGGCGTCCTGGAGGAGGTCACCAAGGAGGGGGTGTTCACCGGCAGCTACTGCACGAACCCCGTCACCGGCCGGCAAATGCCCATTTACGTGGCTAACTTCGTGCTCATGGAGTACGGCGCCGGCGCGGTGATGGCGGTGCCGGCCCACGACCAGCGGGATTTCGAGTTCGCCCGGAAGTATGATTTGCCCATCAAGGTGGTGATTCAGCCCCCGGGGGAGAAGCTTAAGGCCGACACTCTCACCGCGGCGTACGAGGACGAAGGCGTCCTGGCGGACTCCGGCCAGTTCACCGGCATGGCCAGCGCCGCAGCCAAGGAGGCCATCGCCGCCTTTCTGGAAGAAAAGGGTCAGGGTAAGGCCGCGGTGCATTTTCGCCTGAGGGACTGGCTCATCTCCCGGCAGCGCTACTGGGGGGCGCCTATTCCCATCATTTATTGCGAGCGCTGCGGCCTGGCGCCGGCGCCGGAGTCAGACCTGCCCGTGGTCTTGCCCCTGGATGTTGCCATCACCGGAGAGGGCGGCTCGCCCCTGGCGCAGCTGCCGTCGTTCTATGAGGTGGCCTGCCCCGTCTGCGGTGGCCCGGCCCGGCGGGAAGTGGACACCATGGACACCTTCGTGGAGTCCTCCTGGTACTTCCTGCGCTACGCCTGCGCCGACTATACCGAAGGCGTCCTGGACCCGGCCCGGGTGAACTACTGGCTGCCCGTGGACCAGTACATCGGCGGCATCGAGCACGCGGTGCTGCACCTGTTGTACGCCCGCTTTTTCACCAAGGTCCTGCGAGACCTGGGGATGGTGGCAATCGACGAACCCTTTCAGCGCCTTCTCACTCAGGGGATGGTCTTGAAAGACGGGGCCAAGATGGCCAAATCCAAGGGCAACGTGGTGGACCCGGAGTATATGATCGCCGAATACGGCACCGACACCACCCGCCTGTTTCTGCTGTTTGCGGCGCCGCCGGAGAAGGACCTGGAGTGGAGCGACCAGGGGGTCGCCGGATCAGCCCGGTTTCTGCATCGCCTCTGGAACCTGGTGCAGGGCCTGCTGCCGGAATTGCAGGGGGTTTCGCCGTATCAAGGCACCGGGGCTGGGTTTTCCGCCGGGCTTTCGGAGTTTCGCCACAAGGTGCACGCCACTATCAAAAAGGTGACCGAGGACATCGAGGATTCCTTTCACTTCAACACCGCCATCGCCGCGGTGATGGAACTGGTGAACGCCTTTTATCTGGCCGCGGAAAACCTGCCCCGAGACGAGGCCGCTCTGAGGGTCTTCCGGGAGGCGGTGGAGGCCATCCTGCTCCTGGTCAGCCCCATGGTGCCCCACATCGCCGAGGAACTCTGGCAGGCCCTGGGACACACCACTCTCGTCCTGGAGGCGCCCTGGCCCCAACCCCAGGCCGAGGCCCTGACGGTCTCCACCCTGACGGTGGTGATCCAGGTCAACGGCAAGGTAAGAAGCCGGCTCTCGGTGCCGGCCGCGGCCACGGACGCGGAAATCAAAGACCTGGCCCTGGCCGACCCCGCCATTGCGAAATGGCTCAAGGGCCAGCCGCCCAAGAAAGTCATCCTGGCCCGGCGCAAGCTGGTCAACATCGTTGTTTGAGGGAGTGAAACCATGGCCGTCTGCCGCCTCGGAGTGGTCGTCTTGCTCGTGGTCAGCCTGTGGGGTTGCGGTTACCGGCCCTTAGGGGCGGCGCCGCCTGATTCCCAGGTCCGGCCGTCCCTGGCCATCCCCCTGTTCGCCAACCGCTCCACCGAGGTGGGGCTGGAGGCCATCTTCGCCACGGCCCTGATCAACGCCTTCGCCCAGACCGGGGCGGTCAAGGTGGTCCCCGGAGACCGGGAGGCCGACCTGGTGCTGGAAGGCAAGGTGCGGTCGCTGGACAATACCTCGGTGGCCTTCGACTCCGTCTCCCGCTCCTCGGTGCGCCGGGTGACCCTGAGGGTCGAAATAACCCTGCGGCAAAAGAAAGGCGACAAGGTCCTCTGGAAGGACACCCAGGTCCTCCAGGAAGATTACGTAGTAGACCCCAATTACCACTTCGGGGAGGCCACCAAGACCGAAGGCCTCCAGCGGGCGGCCATCACCCTGGCCCGGCGGGTGCTGGACAAGGTGCTGCTGGTGATTTAGGAGTGAGCAGTGAGCAGTGAGCAGTGAGGGGGCAAGGGGCGATTGATATTGATTATGATAAAGAATTTCTTTGATTGATTTACTAAATGTTTTGGGTTATCTGTTAATCAATAGATCCCAATGCTTACGAGACAAGAATTACAGAAGATTGCCAGAGCGAGGCTGCAAGACGCAGAGGCTCTATATCAGAGCAGTAGATATGATGGCTCGATTTATCTTTGTGGTTATGCGATTGAAATTGGGTTAAAATATAAAATATGCAAGACCTTGCGCTGGAAAGATTTTCCACCAAACGGAAGTTTCCAGGGTCTTCAAAGTTTCAAAACTCATAGTTTAGATGTCTTGTTAAAACTATCAGGTGCTGAGGATAAAATTTTTTGGTGCAATGGTCGATAGTAGCAAAATGGGACCCGGAGGCCCGTTATGAAAAAGTTGGTAGTGCTACTCAACAAAGTGCTAAGTCAATGATCGAAGCAACAAAAATATTATTGGGGGCTCTATGATTAAGCATATCATTAACAAATTAGAATCCCTCGAAAAAGAGATTGCCGATGAAAAAGGAGAGTTTTATCTCTTTGGTCTTTTTTTACGAGAAGATGCGGAAAATAGGTGGGACCTAGTTGTTGCTGCGCCCTGGCTTAATTCTGATAGTATGGAAGATTTAACTTATATAGCCAGCAAATTAAAAACTATTCTAAAAAACAGTGAATTGCTATCTATTTCGCGCATTGTAATACTTGATTTGCACGATCCTATTGTTCAAATTATCCATACAACCTGGGGAGTTCCACGAGGAGGTTCGCTAGAATTAAATAACCCTCAACTATTTTCATTACCTTTCAAATATGCATATATAATTATTTCCCAAAGTAGAAAACCAGTGTTAGTGAATGTTGGAAAACGGGGGTTAAGGCAAACTGTATAATCATCTCTTCCCATTTTTCAATCATACCAATAAATAATGTCCCATCCCATC
>Ga0066636_10000376_pt1 | contig 24145 bp, 18 predicted proteins | sample CryGeyCG2014_080_2_FD_62736 | JGI IMG/M metagenome (GOLD analysis project Ga0066636, IMG submission 62736) | Groundwater microbial communities from aquifer - Crystal Geyser CG07_land_8/20/14_0.80 | ecosystem: Environmental > Aquatic > Deep subsurface > Groundwater | place: USA: Utah: Grand...
ACGCGAAACCGACGCGAAACAAGGCGGCTGCAAAGCTTTGTGGCAATATAAAGTTCGGCGAAGCCGCCTACGCGAAACCACGCGAAAATTATTACGCACTATCTTTAGTTAATCAGCGTGAATCGGCGAAGGCGGCTCCATCTAAAGGCGGAATAAATACTGAACTTTGCAGCCGTCCCAGCGAGTCCCGCCAAGGCGGGAGGAGCGATCAGCGTAAATCCGCGTTAAACAATAAGGAACTCGTAGATGCTTCAGCTATTTATATTTTTGATTGTATTGAATTTAACGAACGTTTCCGATATGGCGACGTTGCTTCGGAAGTTGCTTTTTTGGCTATGGATTTGGATTTTTATGGCGAGCCCGAACTTTCTAATTATTTTGCAGAATGTTATGTTAAGGCAGCGCGGGACAAAGACCTTTTAAAATTGATTCAATTTTATAAGTGCTATCGGGCTTATGTTCGAGGAAAAGTGGAAAGTTTCAAACTTGATGATGCCCGCATTTCTCAAAAAGACAAGAAAAAAGCCGGAGATTGCGCCCGGAAATATTTTACCCTGTCCAGCGCTTATATTTGCCGCCGCTAAATAGTTCTTTTGATAGTTCTTACTATGATTCTTACCATAGTAAGAACTTTTTTTTATGCCCGGTAATACAACCGAGCGCATAACGAATTTATGTGCTCGGCTCCGCTCCTATCGTCGCTTCGCTTCTTTAAATACTACTGGAAGCGAAGCCCCATACCGTACGGGATGGGGCAAAGCCCTGTAGTGAACCCCGTTAGAAATGAGATTTCTAACGGGGCAAACCAAAAGGTTCTACTATTGGGTTGATATACCGGGCGTGCTATAATAAAATTAGAGCTTATGAGAAAAGAAGTTGGAATTTACGGAAATCAATTTAAAGGTTTTTATATTTTTTTAAAATTATCCCTTGCTCCCCTTATTTGCTTTTTATTTTTTGTTGTTAATTTTATCAGGGTTTACGGAATTGAGGAACAAAATAAATTAGAGCTTAACTTTGTTTTAGGGGCAATAGCCCTCTATTCTTTAATTACTTTAGTTTTGCTCCCAAAACATTTTTGGGGGGAGGGAAAATTTATTGCCGATATATTTTTTGCATCCACCCTTGCCGCTTCTATAAAAGTTACTTCTCCGCCGGCTTCTGTCCAGGCAAGACCGGTGGCAATACCGGGCCCGGTGATTCTTCCCTCAAGGAGTGAGGGAAGTCTTATCGGACCCAAGTATTTGGAAACTTTCTTTGGGGTGATAATTTCCTTTTTGGAAATTCCCGTTTTTCCCGCTTCTTCAGCCTCTGTTATTTTTTTGGCTTTTTTCCGGCAGATGTTGGCAATTTCTCTTTCTAAGTTTCTTACTCCCGCTTCCCGGGTATAATACCGGATAATATGAGCGATTCCTTTATCACTGAATCGAAGCTCATCTGTTGTCAGGCCGGCCGCTTTTAGTTGTCTTGGAATCTGATAAATTTTAGCAATCATCAGTTTTTCTTCCTTGGTATAGCCGGGGAATTCCACTATTTCCATTCGGTCTTTTAGGGCCGGATGAATGGGGTCAGCCAAGTTTCCGGTAGTAATAAAGAATACTTTTGAAAGGTCAAAAGGAACATCAAGGAAGTGGTCTCGAAAGGTATTGTTTTGTTCCGGGTCAAGAACTTCCAGCAAAGCAGAAGCAGGGGTCTCCTCGCAATCTGTCTTTGGAAATTTTATTTATTTCGTCTATCATAAAAACAGGATTGTTGAAGCCAACCTCTTTGATTTTCTGGATAATTTGGCCCGGCAGAGCGTCAACATAGGTTCGCCGGTGCCCTCTTATTTCCGATTGGTCTTCAACTCCGCCTAAAGACAGGCCGATAAATTTTCTTCCCATTGCTCTGGCAATAGAGCGGCCCACCGAGGTTTTTCCGGTGCCCGGCGGTCCGATAAAGCAGAGTATTGAACCTTTATTTCCCGGGTTTCTTTTTTTAGTTGCCAGAAATTCCAGGATTTTTTCTTTAACCATTCTTAGCTCATAATGGTCCTCGTCTAAAATTGCCTGGGCCGCTTTTAAGTTTAAACTGTCTTTGGTGGATTTATTCCAGGGAAGTTCTTCCATAATTATCAGCCAGTCTTCAATTTTCTCTCTTCCGGGGTTTTGGGGCGACATTCTTAAAAACTTTTCCAACTCTTTTAGCGCCCTGGTTTTTGTTTCCGGCGGCATTTGAGCGTTTTCAATTTTTTCTTTATGCTCCTGGGTTTCGCCGGCTTCTTCTCCCAACTCTTTTTGAATCTGGGCCATTTTTTCTCTTAAAACATTTTTCTTTAATATATCTGAAAAACTTTCCCTTGTTTTAATTTCAAGAGTTTGTTCTGCTAAAATCTTTAGGACTTTTTCAATTCTTTCTTTAACATTCAGGCATTCCAGAATTTCTTGGGCTTCTGGAACGCTAACGGCTTTAAGGGGCCCAAAAAGCTCAAAACCTATCGCCATTATTTTATCGGCAAGCTTTCCGGGCTCCTCCATTTCTTTTATTTCTCGTTTTAGTTCTTCTGCCCCGGGATTATTGAGCATATTCGCTTTAAGCATTAAGTCAATGAGCGCTTCAAACCCGTCCTTTAAACTATTTGTCAAGAGGTTTAATTTTTCACCATCTTCTTTGATGTCTTCAAGTATTTCAACTTCAGCTCTCAGATAAGGTTTTTCCTGAACAATGTTTTTAATTCCTATCCGGCAAATTCCCATGACGTCCAATATAAAAGTTGCTTCATTGCCTTGTCGGAACCCGAAAAAATCAGGAATAACCTTTTCTATTCTAACCAGAGTGCCTATTTGGCGGATTTCTTTATCACCCGGTCCGAACATCATCACTCCCAAAAACCTATTTTCATCGAGAATTTTAAAGAAATCCAATCCTGTTTCCGGTTGGGGAATTAGCTTAATTATTGTGGCTTGGTCCGGAAATATTGCCGTATCAGCTTTTGGCAAAATCACCAATTGTTTAAGATATTCTGTCAGTTCCGTTTCGTTTATTTTTTCGTCCATTTCTCCTCCCGTAAGCCCCCCTTATTTAATTGGGGTGTGTTTTGCGCGCATAGGCACCCGTTCACTGCGTTCGCTCGCGCACAAATTATCAAAGGGCTTTTAATTTATACTATTATATCACCATATTTTAAAAAAGTCAACCCCCCCCATAAGTATTTCACGCGGTATTTCACTCTTTTTTGCAAATGTGGTATTATAAGGGTAGTTTCCTTCGCTTCGCGAAGGAATGCCAAATTCCTAATTTCTAATATCCAATAAAATTTCCAATATCAAATGACTAATGTCAAATCCGTTTTGGAAATTTGGATTTACCTGCTTGACATCGCCTTGACGATTTAATACTCAAAGCTTATTTATTTTTATCTAAAAGTTAAAATCTCCTTCTTGATTTATAAATAAGCGGCGAAGTCAAGGCGGGCGGGGGAATTAGAAATTTTTAGTAATGACTAACGGTTATAAATATACAAAATTACCCGCTGAATTCCAAAAAGAGTTGGAAAGGTTTTCCGGTGAGGTAAGAGAGATTCAACGTCAGATTGAGGAGAAAAAGAGAGAAAAGAAAAGATTAGAAGACAAAATAGGAGAGGAAAAAACCATTGTTTTTAGGGAGGATTCTCAAAAACAGCAGAGACTTTCAAGCCTGGAAAAGGAAATTCAGGAATTGGATAGGGAAATTAAGAATCTTCCGGGAAAATATTCGTCCAGCATCAAAGCCCTTGAGCAAAAAATCGTTGAGCTTTCAAGAGAAATTGAAGAAATTAAGAAAAAAAGTCTGGAGTTAAAAACCGAAAAAATAGAGAAGGTTCAGGCTGAAAAAAAGTCCCCGGAGGAGTTAATGCGCCAGAAAGCGGAGTTACAAACAAAAATCAAGGAGATTGAAAGCAAAATCAGAATGCTGGACATTGAAATTGGAAAAGCCTCTCGGGTTCATCAAAAAACCGCTGTCCATGAAAAGCAAAGAGAATCCATTCAGTTAGAACAGCAAATTAAATTAAAAGAGCGTGGAAAAAAGAGCCTGGAAGGAGAAATAAATGAAATCCGCGGGACCATTAGCGTTGTTTCCGATAATTTATCGCGGCGAAAATTTGAAGCCATCCGGGAGAAAGAGAGACTGGAAAAAGAATTAAAAACCAGGGCTTCTTCGCTCAATCTTCAAAAATTGGAGAGTGTTGTAAAAGAATTGACTTCAGAGATTCAAAGATTGGAACGCCGAAAATCAGATGCTCAAAATGATTTGGCAATGTTGAGAACAAAGATGAAATCATTGCCGCCAGTAAGTGTCAAATAAATTTAAGTTTAAGATTGATTCGGGCAAGATGCGTGAGAATTTTTTAGATTTTTTAAGGGGAGGGGATACGCGGTGGCGCCTTCTTTTCATTTTATAGAGTTTTGCTTATGGATTCTTCAAGAATAAGAAAAAAATTCTTGGATTTTTTTGCAAAACGCGGTCATACCGTTGTTCCTTCAAGCTCGTCCCGCACCAGAGCAAAGCACGGCGCGGGACTTCGCTTTCACTTATGAATTCAAAAGCATTAAGAAAAAAATTCTTGGATTTTTTTGCAAAACGCGGTCATACCGTTGTTCCTTCAAGCTCGCTTATTCCGACAGATTCAACAGTGCTTTTTACAACAGCCGGTATGCAGCAGTTTATTCCCTTTCTCTCCGGAAAAGTTAAGCCCCCCCACCCAAAAGCTTGTTCCTGCCAGAAATGTTTTAGGACAGACGATATTGATGAAGTTGGAGATAAATTTCACCATACCTTTTTTGAAATGCTGGGCAATTGGTCATTTGGCGACTATTTTAAAGAAGGGGCTATTGAATTTGCTTTGGAATTTTTAATAAAAGAGTGTCGGATTCCAAAAGAGAGATTATGTTTTACTATTTTTAAAGGAGAAGAGAGATTGCCTCGCGATGTTCAATCTCTGAAAATTTGGCAAAAACAGGGTATTCCCAAAGAAAAAATCTGGGAATTTGGAACAAAGGAGAATTTATGGGGACCGGTTGGCAAAACAGGTCCTTGCGGACCCTGTTCGGAAATTCATTATGACCAGACCCTAACCCCCTGTAAAAGAGGCAAAAATTGCGGGCCGAACTGCGATTGTGAAAGATTTGTTGAAATTTGGAACCTGGTATTTATGGAATACAACAAAAATGGAAAGGGTGAATATGAAAGCTTGGCTCAAAAAAATATTGATACGGGAATTGGTTTTGAGAGATTGACAGCCGTACTTCAAGAAAAGGACTCTGATTATGAAACCGATTTATTTTTGCCGCTTCTGGAAAAAATAGAGGAGTTTTCCGGAAAAAAATACAAAGATTTTGTTAAAGAATTCAGGATAATTTCTGACCATACCCGGGGCGCGGTTTTTTTAATAGCCGAGGGAATTTTCCCCAGTAATCTGGAACGGGGATATGTTTTGCGTCGGGTTTTAAGGAGAGCAATTCGGTATGGAAAAACATTAAACTTACCGGAAAATTTTTTAATTCCCCTAACTCAAAAAGTAATTGAAATTTATAGAGACATTTATCCAGAGATTAAATCAAAAGAGACCGACATTTTAACTGTTTTGCAAAAGGAAGAAGAGAAGTTTGAAAAAACCTTAGAGAGGGGGCTGGCGCAATTTGCTCGGTTGTTGAAATCAAAAATCATTCTGCCGGCTGAGGGGCATGGAGCAAAAACAATTGAAGGGAAAGAAGTTTTTGATTTGTATCAGAGTTTTGGTTTCCCCCTGGAGCTTACAAGGGAATTAGTTCGGGAAAAAGGTTTAGAAGTAGATGAAAAAGGTTTTTTTGAGGCTCAGAAAAAACATCAAGAAATATCAAAATCCGGGGCTGAAAAAAAATTTGGGGGACACGATATAGAAAAAATTAAAGACGAAGAATCAAAAATTAAAATGACGAAACTTCATACAGCCACCCACCTTTTGCATCAAGCCCTGAGAGAAGTATTGGGCGAGCATGCTAAACAAATGGGTTCGGATATAAATACCGAGAGGTTAAGATTTGATTTCTCTCATTCTCAAAAAATGAGCGAAGAGGAGTTAAGAAAAGTTGAAGCTCTGCTCAACCAAAAAATTAAAGAAGATTTAGAGGTGAAAAAAGAAGAGATGGATTATGAGGAGGCGCTAAAATCGGGCGCTCTGGCGTTTTTTAAAGAAAAATATCCCGAGAAAGTAAGTGTTTATTCAATCAATAACTGGAGCAAGGAAATTTGCGCCGGGCCGCATGTCAAAAGGACAGGGGAGCTCGGACATTTTAAAATTATAAAAGAAGAATCCTGCCAGGCCGGAGTAAGGAGAATCAAAGCAATTCTGGAATAAAAATAGAGTAAGAATAAGATGGAAATGGGCTAAACTATTTATTGATTGATAATTTGTTGGTTGCTATAATGAAATTGATGGCAAGGACTTTACCCTTTTTAAAAAAACAAAACCCCAGGGACGCCTTTTTAGTTTTAGATATTGGCACCAAAATAATTAAAGCGGTTATTTTTTTTGTAGAGGATGAAAAAATAATTATTATAGGGTATGGCAAGAAACATCATAATTTGGAAAATTATACAAAAAATGTTAGAAGGCTGGCTGACCTTTGCAAAACAGCGATTTCTCAAGCTCAAAAACAAAGCCGGATTCAAAAAATTAATGGAGCAATTTTAGGGTTTGGAGGAGGATTTATAAAGGGCGAGACTTTTTCTCAAAAATTTTTTAGAGAGAATTTTCAAAGAACTATTGATATAAGTGAGTTAAAAAATATTCTTCAGAAGCTTCAATGGAAAGCCAGGGAAGAGATTTGTCATCGGCCCGAAGAAGCGGCAAGCTGTCCCCCCAAGCTTTTGCAGTCCTGGATTTGCGAAGCAAGAGTGGATGGGTATCTGGTGACAAATCCTTTTGATTTTCAGGGGAAAGAAATAATGCTTAGCGTTTTCAACAGTTATAGTTCGGCGGATTTTTTTAATTTTCTTGAAGAATTTTCCAGCTTTTTAAAATTAGAATTATTTGGTATTTTTGATGAAAGCTTCGCAGTTTATCAGGCAATTTTGCGAAAAAAAATACCGAATTTCAACGCCATTTTTATTGATGTTGGCGGACTTTCAACCAATGTCTCGGTGGCGCGAAAAGGAAAATTTGAAAAATCGGTTGAATTTGGCTTGGGCGGTCAAAATTTTACAGAACTTTTAACCAGGACTTTTGGCGTTTCCGAATTGGAGGCCGAAGATATAAAAATTAAATACAGCAGGGGCGAGCTTGGTTATGGGGTAGGAAAAAAAATAGCCAAAATTTTTGAAAAAGCCTCCTTGCTGTGGCACAAAGCTCTGAACCTGTCATTTGAAGAATTTTCTTTTAAAAGATATCTTCCTTCCCAGATATATCTTTTTGGCGGAGGAAGTCTTTTGCCCGAGCTCAGAGACGGATTAATAAAAAAGAAGGCAAAGGAACACCTCTCTAATTTAGCCGATTTTAAAGCCGAGATTTTAACTCCAAGCCACTTTAAAGATTCCGTTGGGATGGTTAAAGGAATTGAGGACTATGGATTTCCCCAGGACACCGTTCCTTTGAGTTTAGCCCTGTTTTTTAGTTCAACCCTAAAAAAAGAAAGCATATTTGAGAAAATACTAAAGCAAACTCTTCGAATAATTCAGTGAAACGCAATAAGGTGGACTACCCTCGTCCCGAAGAGAAAAAGAAAGAAAAATACGGCCATCCAAGTCCATAGATAGCCGTATTTTTGTTCAAAAAATTCCGTGTCATAATAATTCAAAGATTAAAAGGTACATTTTCTCTTTACCCCGTTAGAAAGGTCTGTCTCTTGCCCCGTTAGAAGTTTGCCAGCGCATTCATTGGCTGAAGAAATTCTAATTCCGAATTTCTTCAGCCAGAGTTTTACTATGTTAAAGTGGGAAATAAAACTTTTATTTGTTAAATAATTGCAAACTTCCAACGGGGCAAGACTTCTAACGGGGCGCGATTTTACACAAAATCATTCCAACATTCTTGAGAATGTTGGAATAAATTCTTACGAGGTTATTTATAAACACTATGCTAATGTCTTATGGGGCTTAGCCTCGTAAGATTTAAAATTCTTTTGGTAAACAAAAAGCCCGTCCTGGCTGTTTTTGCTTAAAACGGGCTGGTTTTAAGGGCGAAAAAGTGATAATCTAAAATTAGAGTTAAAAAGACCCTTGATTTAAGCAGATAAAGATTTATAATTTTTAAAGACCCAAATGAAAAATATAATTCTAATTGTAATTTTGATTATTTTGGTTTTTGGGTTGGGAATTTTGTTTGGAAGTAAAATAAAAAAGAAAAAAACGGGAAGTTTAACAAGGGCCTGGCAGGCTCGGACAGAGAAAAAAGAGGAGAATAAAAAGAGAATTTTGGAAAAAATTCAAGAAGCTGGAAAAATCACCAACGATGAGGCTCAAAAACTTTTAGATATTGCCGATTCCACGGCCACTAATTATCTGGAGGAATTGGAGAAAGGAGGGAAAATAGAACAGGTTGGGGGCGCTCAAAAGGACACTTTTTATCGGTTAAGAAAAACCTGAAATGCGGCCATCTAAAGCTTAAATAGCCGTATTTTGCCCTCGCCCGTCTAAGTTTCGTTTCGTAAAACTTAGGCGGGCTCGCCTGAAATAAAAGAATGAAAAAGTTGCTTTTAGCGACAACCAATCCCGGGAAAATTTTAGAGTATAAGGAAATTTTGAAAGATTTGCCGATTGAAATTATTTCCTTGCGGGATTTGAACCTGGAAAATTCTCAGGTTGAAGAAGACGGAAAAACATTTGAGGAAAACGCTATCAAGAAATCAAAATTTTTTTGCAAATTAACAAAATTGCCGACTCTGGCGGATGACGGGGGAATAGAAATTGATGCCCTGAACGGCAAGCCAGGCGTAAAGTCGCGGCGCTGGCCGGGCCACGAAGCGACCGACGAGGAATTGGTCAAAATGACGCTTGAAAAGTTAGACGGACTGCCGCCCGAAAAAAGAGGGGCCCAACTTCGCTGCAGTATCGCGATTTCTTTCCCGGACGATGAGAAAATTCATTTGTTTGAAGGAATTTTAAGAGGTTTTATAATGGAAAAGCCGATTGGCATAATTCCCGGTTTTCCTTTCCGTTCGCTTTTTTATTTGCCGGAAATCGGCAAAATTTTGGGAGAATTGACAATGGAAGAGGAAGCCAAAATCGCCCATAGGAAGCGGGCGATGGAAAAGGCCATACCCATTTTAAAGCAAATTGCAAATTGCAAATAGCAAATCGCAAATCAAAAAAACGATAGGCGATTGGCAATAAGCAATTAGCCAATAAGGTGCTTGATATAAAGTTTATTAGAGAATATCCGGACAAAGTTAAAGAGGGCTGCCGGAAAAAGCGGGTGGATGTTGAGATTGACAAACTTTTGGAAGCGGATAGAAAAAGACGAGAAGTCCTTCAAGCGCTTGAGCAAATCCTTGCTCAAAAAAATAAAGCCTCAAAGATTATTGCTTCTACTAAGGATGAAAACGAGCGCAAAAAGTTAATTTTACAAATGCAGGAGCTTGATAAAAATAATGATAGATTATCCAAAGAGTTTAAGAAATTTGAAGAAGAATTTAATAGTTTGATGCAGAAAATTCCGAATTTACCTTTTGATGATGCGCCCGAGGGAAAAAACGAAAATGATAATGTTGTTTTGCGAGAGATGGTAGAAAAACCCACTTTTGATTTTAGGCCCAGTGATTACTTAGAAATCGCTGAAAAATTGGATTTAATCGATGTTAAAAGAGCGACCAAAGTTTCCGGTTCAAGATTCGGATATTTAAAAAGAGAAGGGGTTTTGCTTGAATTTGCCTTAATAAATTTTGTTTTTGACACTCTCCTCAAAAAAGGATTTATTCCAATTATTCCTCCAGTGATGTTGAAGCCGGAAATGTTAGAAAAAACAGGTCATCTTTCAGAAAAAGATCGTCCGGAAAGATATTTTATTGAAAAAGACAATTTATATTTAGCCGGAACCGCTGAACAGCCAATTGGGGCAATGCATGCAGATGAAATTTTTGATGAAAAAGATTTGCCGAGACGGTATCTCGGTTTTTCCACTTGTTTTCGGCGAGAAGCCGGAGCTTATGGCAAAGATACGAGAGGAATTTTAAGAGTTCATCAGTTTGATAAAATTGAAATGTTTAGTTTCTGCCACCCCGAGAGAACAAGGGAAGAACATCAATTTTTTCTGTCTTGCGAAGAAAAAATAATGCAGCTTTTGAAGATTCCTTACCGGGTAGTGCAGATTTGCGCCGGGGACCTTGGATTTCCCGCAGCCGCTGCTTATGATATAGAAGCCTGGCTGCCAAGCGAGGGAAGATTTCGCGAAACCCATTCTACTTTTAACGATACTGATTTTCAGACCAGGAGGTTAAATATCCGTTATAGACGAGCTAAAGATAAAAAACTTGAGTTTACTTGCGCCTTAAACGGCACAGCTTTAGCTATCGGAAGAGCAATTATTGCTATTATTGAAAATTATCAGGAAAAAGACGGAGGTGTAAGAATTCCAGAGGTTTTGCAAAAATATATGAAAATTGAGAAGATAGATAGTAAGAAATCCAAAATCTAAAACTCAAATTGTCAAATCAAGCCAAAAGTCCAAATGTCAAATTTTTGGATTTTTAATGACAAAGCTATTATACAATCCTTATAGATTAAAAAATAAAAAGAAGGCAAGATTTTCAAGAAAAGTTATTTTGTTAGTACCGCCTTCTTTTTTGATTTTGGGAAGTCTTTTTTATTTTTTATTTTTTAGCTCTCGTTTTCGGATAAGCCCCGTTAGAGATACGGGTATTTCTAACGGAGTGGGGGAGATAAAAATCTCCGGGATTGAAACTATTTCCGAAGACCTATTGAGAGAAAAAATAAACAGAATAATTTCAGAGAAAATCTATTTTTTTATTCCCCGGAACAATCTTTTTTTATTCCCCTCAAAAGAGATAAAAACCGTTTTTTTAGAAGAGTTTCCAAAAATGAAAGAAGTTTCCGTTAAAAAGAGTTTGCCAAACCTTATAAGAATAGAAATCGAAGAGAGAAAAATGTCCGCTATCTGGTGCAATGTTCTCTCAAATTTACCAGAATGTTTTTTTATTGATAAAGAGGGAGTTGTTTTTGAAAATGCCCCCTCAAGCCTCGGCTCTTTAATTTTTAAAATAAACGATAAATCATTTAAAAAAGCTCTTCAATTGGGAGAGCGAATTTTTGAAAAGGAGCATATAAATCAATTATTTAAAATTAAAGAAACCCTGGAAAGAAATTTGAATATAAGCTTCCCGGAATTCACGGTTTTGGAAGGAGACGTTCTGGAAGCAAAATCGTCTTTGGGCTGGAGGTTCATTTTTGATTTATCTCAAAATATTGAAAACATTGAAACCCAGCTTGAGGTTTTAAAGAAAATTTTAAGCGAGATGGAGCCGGAGGAGAAAAAAGTTTTAGAATATTTTGATTCAAGAATAGAGGGACGCATTTACTATAAATAAAAAATCCCAGAAAAATCTGGAATGTTGGCATTTTGAAATTTAGAAAATTGGAAAATTGATTGAAAATTGTCCCGCCGCAGTCCCGCCACAGCGGGGTCCCGCAAATCACGCCTACGGCGGATTCCGCCAAAGGCGGAAATGCGGGACGGGGTCCCGCTTTTGTCCGGAAAAATTGAAAATTAAATTAGGTTTCTTTTCTAATTTTTACAGCAGAAGTTTTCTGCTGTTTTATTATGGGAAAAACTATAGTAAACTTGGACCCCACCCCCTCCATACTTTCAATAAAGATTTCTCCCTGCATTTTTTCGGTTAAAGCTTTTGTAATCCAAAGTCCGAGGCCCGTGCCGCTGACCTCGGCAGTTTCTTTGGTTCTTATCCTAAAGAATTTTTCAAATAGTTTTTTCTGGGCTTCGGCCGACATACCAACCCCGGTATCTTTAACAGCAATAGAATATCTGCCTTTTAGGGCATCGGCTTCCGTTATTACTTCTACCCTTCCCTTCATTGTGTATTTAATAGAATTGCCAATAATATTAATTAAAACCTGTTTTAGCCGTTCCGGGTCAGCCGATATTAGAGACGGCTCTTCTTGGTTCGGCGAGCTCACCACAGGTTTTGGCTCAAAAATTAACTGCAGCCCTTTTTCATCGGCCTTAACCTTTAATTCATCAACAACCTCCTTTATTGTTTTTTGAGGAGACATTTCTTGAAATTCAATTGAAAGCCTTCCCTGTTCAATTCTAGAAACATCTAAAATATCATTAATTAAATCATTTAATCTTTCGGTTGAAATAATCGTTCTGGAAAGATGCTCTGTTTGGGCTTCATTAAGGGTTGGACCAATTTCCCTTTTTAAAATATTGGCATAGCCGGAAATAGCCGCAATTGGGGTTCGGAGTTCATGGGCGGTCATTGAAAGAAACTCGTCCTTCATTCTGTCCACTTCCCGAATTTTTCTATACAAAACCGAGTATTCAAAAAGACGGGTGTGGTTGATTATTAAAAACAAAACAAGCACAATAGAGATTGTCAAAATAACGAAAGAACGTTTGGTTGCCTGGGCCGTGTGCTCGTCAATCTTTTTTAAAGATATTGCGAGTCTCACAACTCCTATTTTTTCTCCGGAAGAATCATAAATAGTCTTAGTTACATTTCGAAATCTCGTTCCCGCATCATCAATGGTTAAAAATCCAATAGCTTCGCCCCTTGGTTCGTTCCAGGCAAGATTTTTAGCTGTTTCAAAAAGATTTTTAACCTCAATTGGCAATTCCTCCGCCGTTTCTTTTTGAGGAAAGGAAGCAATTGTTTTAAATTGTTCTTTTTCGCGAATTTCTACCTGGACCTCGGCAATCTCTTCGGGATTTTCTTTAACAATTCTTTCAACTTTTTCTTGAAGGATTTCCGGACTTGCTATAAAGTCAGAAGCAAAAATATCAAAAACCTTCTCGGTTATCAGGGCTGTGGTCATAAGGCTGGCGTCAACTTCCCCCTGAAATGATTTTATTGCCGATGAGGTATTAAAATAAAGCGTTAAGGGAATAAGCGCTATTAAAGCCAAAGAATAAATAATGGTAGGATTTTTTCTAACAAAATTAAGGCCAGATTTTAAGGGATTCATATTTGTCTTTTTGGCGATTTTTGCTTTTATTTTTTAGACAAGTCTTCTATATAATCTCTTTTATATAATCATAATCTTTTTTCCGGCTTCCGGATTTATTTAACCCCTCTTTTTGGTTACCAGACCAATGATACTCAAAGCAATTCCAATGAAAAGTGTTATAAAACCGAAGATTAATATGGTATAGTTTCTTGCTATGGTTTCGGCAGGAGAAATTTCCGGAACAGCAGCGAATACAGCAGCTACGGCCGTCGCTGTTTTAACAAAAGCAAAGGTTTCGGATTTTGCAACTATCTTTCCGGTATTATCATTGATTATGACATAAACCTCATGCCTTCCTTCTTCCAGAGGTTTGTCTAAAATATAAACCCAGTTTCCAAATTCATCTGTTTTGACGGTAATAATCGTTGGAAGACTATAAATATACAAGGTTATAAAGCTATTCGGCAGGGCTTTGCCTGTAAGTTTTATGCCGGATGGCGGCGGCGCAGGAGTGGCTTCTGGGGTGGCTTTTTTCGGCGGGATTTCTTTCGCAGGGGTGGGGGTGGGTGAAATTTCTATTTTCACGGCCAGGGGCACAAGTTCAACCTTCTCCACTTTTAAAATTTCCGGTTTTGTAATTTCTTTTGCTACTTCCGGTCTCTCTTCTTCAAATTTTTTGGGGTCCTCAAAGATAATTTTAGCGGCTGGTGATGGATTTAGGGGGTCGTAGCCGTTAGTTATTTCTACTCCGTCTATATAACCATCGCCATCAGTATCAGCCGCAAAGGGATTGGTTTTATAGGCGACAATCTCCTGATAATCAGGTATTCCGTCGCCATCGGAATCTTTGCTGATAATTTCCTCCTCCTTTTCTGCTTTAATTTTTTCTTTTTCCTCTATTTTTTCTTCCAGTTTTTTTAAGTGCTCTTTAATTTCTTTTTTTGCCTCTTCCATTTTTTCGGGTTCAACAACCTGAATTATTTTTTCAATTGTTTCGACTTTTGTTTCGGGGGTAAACTTCTCAATTATTTTTCTGACTTCTTTTTCGGCAGTTTGGGGAACTTTTTGAATTATTTCTTGAGCTGCTTTTTCTTTCGCTTCCTTTTTTTCAGTTTCGGTTTTTTCTGCGACAATTTCCCTTTCTTCTTCAATTTGTTTTTTAGTTTTTTCCTCTTTAACAACATCTCTTTCAATTTCATTTTTCACCGTGATGTTTACCGAAAAGGAACTTAAATAACTTCCATATTGATTGGTGATTAGGGCATTCAAAATATAACTATTATTCGGGGTGGAACCTGTATCCCATTTATATTGCCAAACACCCCCTTCTTCTAAAATTGCTTTACCAATATAGGTTGGAGTGACGGCGGTTGGCAGGCGGAGATAAAATTCTACTGATTTTGCTTCTTCAACTTTCCCGGAGATTAATACGGTTTGAGAAACAGTTGCCTTATCTGGCGGAGAAATAAATTGGAACTCCGGCATTTTTACAATTATGTCAACTTTCGGATTATCGATTGAGACAGTTATGGCACCAGAACTAAATGAAGTATTGTCGGGATAGAGGACTTCGGTAAGAATTTTGTATCCCTCATCGTTTGAAAATACGGCTGTGTCCAGTTCGTATTTGCAAATGCTTTCAATGGGCGCTATGTTTGAAGGTTCGCCGCAGGTTGCTTCAAATGTTTTTTCGGTTGAACCTGGGGCAGGCGGAGTCAGTTTGAATTTTGCCGACTTTGCTTTACCAATTGCTTTTCCCTCAATAATAATTTTGTCTTTAAGTGTGTTTCCCTGTTTTGGCGAGACGAAATTAAATCCCTTTTCAATTTCCGGTGTCGGAGTCGGAGTGGGTGTAGGCGTTGGTGTTGGTGTTGGCGTTGGAGTTGGAGTGGGAGTTGGAGTGGGAGTCGGAGTTGGTGTAGGCGTAGGTGTAGGCGTTGGTGTTGGTGTTGGCGTTGGAGTTGGAGTGGGAGTCGGAGTTGGTGTAGGCATTGGTGTAGGCGTTGGTGTAGGCGTTGGTGTTGGTGTAGGTGTTGGACTTGGAGTTGAAGATTGGCAGTCGAGCAACCCTGCTTTGATTGTATAACTACCGCTGCCGCCGCCGGATTTTTTAACCAGAGCTGTTGAGGTTGTGTTAGCCCGAAGCCTTGTTGTGCTTGTGATGGTTTCACCACCTTCATAACCATAATATTGGTCAGCTGAAAATACACCAACATCTTGCGATGTTAATGACGGACAGGTAGCCGACCATTTTACATAAAGGTCATAGTTCGGACAGTTTGTTGAGCCCCCGGCATGGGTTACTTTCCAGCTTATTTTGCACTGGTTATTAGAAGGAACGGTTATTTTGTAGTATTGATAAGTAGAGCTATCGAGAAGGCACATATTTGATTTTTCTCCGCTGGCTGTTCCAAAATCGTGGGCATCTTGACAGGAGGTAAAGGAGGTGGAGTCGCAGGTTTGGGCTTCTACCATGGTTGGAGAAGCAGACAAATCCCAAGGATAAAAAGCCAGGACTAAACTTGCAGTTATAAAATTTATAAAAATAAATTTTTTAAGCATGCCATTTAAAAATTTCCAACCATTAATTTTCAGTTAGCAATTAAATCAATGAAATTAAATCAATGAAAATTTATTGAAAACTGAAAAAAAATAAGATTTGAAATTTTTTATTTCTATTTTCATTATAGCACATCCGGTATGTCAACTTTCAGTCTTGTACAATAAGACTGCTGAACAATTATTTTTCAGCGTATCGGCGTTAACTCAGCGTAGATATCAGCGTTTACTCAGCGTATCGGCGTTAACTCAGCGTAGATATCAGCGTTTACTCAGCGTATCGGCGTTAACTCAGCGTAGATATCAGCGTTTACTCAGCGACAATACGTTGAATTAACGTCGATATCTACGCTGAACAACGTTGGAATTGTTCAACGCTCTCATCTTATTAGTATTCTAAAAAAACGCCCCGTTGGGCTTCAATTTCTATTTTAATACCCCGAAAACACTTACTTTGCCTTGCACAATACAAAAAATGACCGCTTCTGTGGTCATTTTTGCTTATCCTCCGTAGCTTTACGCGAAGAGAGGATGGGGGTGTGCCGATTTTTGTTTCTACTATTTTACGGTCTGAGTACTGGCGGTGGCGGGTTTGGAATTTGCCCATCGGGCACCGGTCGTTTTCTGCCTTCTATTAAATCTGGTATCCGTGGCGGAACTGGCGGAGGCGGTATTGAAACCGTCCTATTTTGAAGTGATGGTATTGACGACAATGGCTGCCTGCCATCTTCCCTTTCCAGATTCACCAGCTCATCCTCTAAATACTCCCGAAACCGCTTAATCTCCTTGCTCTTACAAATGCCCTTGGTAGTTTTAAGAAAATCTATGGTTTTTTGGAGTAAATTAAGATATTTCTTGTTTTGCTTCTCCTGTTCCCTTAATTGCTCAACCTCCACAATACTGGATTTCAGCTTTCTCATTAAATCAAGTTCGTCTGAAGAAAGTTTGGATAAATATTTGTGATAAAATCTTTCAAGTTCTGTTTCCATCTTCTCAATCGCATCTTCAAGAAAAACAGCCAATCTTATCCAATCCTCTCCGGATAGGTTAAAAAGACGAAGAACAGACCAGTCTTTTGAAAGAAAACAACACACAATTGGATTATCTTTTTGTTCGGGGTCTTTAAAAAACTCTCCTTTAAGCGCAATAGAAAAACCAGAATAATTGGAAATGGTGTATTTAAATCCTATTGCTCCCCTATCTTTTTTACATGGCGATTTCCAAACAAGTTTTGAACCAAGGGATTCTGCCTTTTCTTCTAACTCCCTACTCACTCTAAAAGGAAGGGAACGCCATTTGATTTCAATTTCCTTGTTTAATTTCCTGGCTTTCTCGGCAATCCTTTCGGCTACAATTTCTTTTTCGGTTCGCGGCATTTCTGATTCGGGTGGATTTGCTGGCATTTTTTCTCCTCTCTTTCCCTTCTCTGCCATAGCTTTAGCAAAGAAAGGCTTTTCCTTTTCTTGCGACTTGTCGCTCTGTTGATTGACCCACCTCAAGCAACCCGTCCAAGAATCGGTGAGCCCGGCAATATTTGGGCTCTTTCTCTTTTGTCCAATTCTTTCCCATTTCAGTATTTTTGATATTTAATATTTGATTTTTGATTTTGTGTTGGCACACCCCATTTAAAAATACCAAATTGAAAAAGAACCAGACTAATTGCAGTATGCCAAACAAAAAAGCCGCTGTCAAGGGTTGGTCTTGTAAATATCTACAATAGAGGGACGGTTCTCTAACTTTACTCTTGGTTATTATTCTCCGAAGGAATACCTTTTACCTGTATTACTATTTCTCTTGACCCTCTGTTCTTGGGGTCAAAATCAAAAAGTAAAATTGACTGCCAATGACCCAGCATCAACTCGCCGTTTTCAATTATTACAAGCTCAAAAGAATTGGCAAAAAAAGTTGTCATAAGATGAGCGGCGGCATTCTTTCGTTCATTCGGAGACATATTTACTATTCTTTTTTCAAAATCATCATGTTCATAATAACTATCCTTAGGAAATAATCTCAAAAAAGCCCTTTTCATATCGTTGAGCAAGCCCGGTTCGTCTTCCTGTTTTTTTATGCCAACGGTGGTATGGAGAGGATAAACTATTACATCTCCTTTCCAAACACCTGATTTTTTTACCTCGTCAATCACCATCTGGGTGATATTAAAATATTCTTTTTCTCCGCTTATCTTTTTTATTTTAGTGTAAAAAATCACGGTCTTGCCTCCATCAGATTTCCTTAAATTTTAAAAGAACTTTCAAATCAATTTTTTATTTTTTAATATTAAAGTCCGAGGACCTGCTTATACCCCTCCATGTCCATAAAGCCGTGGCCCGAAATATTAAATAAAATAGTTTGCGTCTTGCCGGCTTCTTTGGATTTTTTTGCTTCATCAATTGCCGCGGCAATTGAATAAGCCGATTCCGGAGCCGGTAAAAATCCTTCCAGTTGTAAAAAAAGTTTGGCTGCTTCAAAAACATATTTTTCATCAAGCGGATAAGCTATAGTATCAATGTATCCTTTGTCTCTTAGAAGACTTATAATCGGCGAGCAGCCGTGATAACGCAAGCCGTCGCCAAAAATCGGCGGCATCTCTTTTTGGTGGCCTAAAGTGTACATTTTAAGCTGGGGTGTAAATTCAGCATAATCAGCAAAATTGTAACGGTATTCTCCCTGCAAATTAGGAGCGGCTTGACTTTGAGCGGCAATAAATTTAACTTTTTCCCCCTTTTTTAAAACATCTCCCAAAAACGGCAAAGCCAGCCCGCCAAAATTACTTCCCCCGCCAAGGCAAGAAATTACAACATCGGGATACCCATCAAGCATTTCAAATTGTTTTTTAGTTTCCAGACCAATAATTGTCTGGTGTAAAAGAACATGATTTAAAACCGAGCCAAGGCAATAAACCGCTTTTTCATCAGAAATAGCATCTTCCAGACCTTCGGAAATGGCAATCCCCAGAGAACCGGGATGATTTGGATTTTCTTTGAGAAGCTCCCGGCCGGTTTTGGTATTCTGGCTGGGTGAGGCAAAAACTTCGGCGCCGTAAAGTTTCATAAAGTTTCTTCGGGCTTCCTTCCATTGATAAACCGCCCGAACCCAATAAACAGTTGATTTTAATCCCAGGAGTCTTGCGGCGCAGGAAAGAGCTGTTCCCCACTGACCGGCCCCTGTTTCGGTAACCAATTTTTCAAAACCTTCCTTTTTAGCGTAATAGGCCTGAGCTATGGCTGTATTAATTTTGTGAGAACCAGTTGGACTAAAAAGTCCCTCGGCTTTGTAGTAAAGTTTAGCCGGAGTTTCTAAAAACTTCTCCATATTTTTTGCCCGAAATAAGGGTCTTGGCCGACCAATCTGCTGATAAATTTCCTGAAGTTCCTCGGGAATATCAATCCATCTCTCCAGACTTTGTTCCTGTCCCAAACATTCTTTAATCATTGCCTTTGCCATATTTGACATATCGCCTTTTGGTTGGGGCAAAGGTTCGGGTAAATCCGGAATAATATTGTACCATTGTTTTGGTAAATCTTTTGGCAGTAAATTTATTTGTCTTGGTTCTTTTGCCATATAAATCATATATATCATTTAAAATGAAATTTGGCAACAGTCAATAGACCGTTGAATAATTCAGCCTAAACTCAATGAAAATCCGACCCTTTAAAATCCAAAACCCAAATGACAAATGACAAATCAAATCCAAAATCCAAAGCCCAAAAATAGTTTTGGATTTTGAGCTTTGACATTGAATTGACATTTGGATTTTGACATTTGGATTTTTAAAATTAGAGAGCTGGAAAATAATTATTCAACACTCCAATTCAAATAAAAAATCCCAACTTAGTTGGGATTTGTCTTTGACACCTGTTTATAGCTTGCTCTTGCTCCTAAAATTATAAGAAGCCCTATGAATACCAGCCAGAATCCGCCAAATGACTTAAAAACAAATACATTCAAAACTCCAAAAATAAATACTAAAGCTCCAAAGAATTGACCAACTCCAGCCGCCCATTTAGTCGCCTTGGAAAAATTCCTCGTTGTCTTCCATAAAATTGCCCGAAGCAATCTTCCGCCATCCATTGGAAAGCCCGGCAAAAGATTAAAAATTCCCAACATCAGATTCACCCACAGCATTACCTCTAAAAATTGCTTTAAACAAAGAAAATGTTCCAAACCAATAAAATGCAATGGGTAATTACTAACCAGCCGGAAGAGACTAAAAAACAGTCCGGCTAAAAAGAAGCTTGATAAGGGTCCGGCTATGGTGATCTTAAATTCCGCTCCCGGACTTTCAGGCTCTTTTTCCGAATGAGCTATTCCGCCGAACAAAAGCAGGGTAATTCGGGGAATCGGAAGCTTGTATCTTTTGGCAACCAAAGAGTGAGAAAGTTCGTGAAAAAGAACCGAAGCAAAAAGAACCAAAACAGCTAAAATTCCCAAGGCCCAGGAAAGCGCTAAAGAAATACCCGGAAGGGCCTGGACAAAAATTCTCTGAAACACAAAGCCAAAAAAAATAAGGGCAAAAAACCAGCTGAAATCCAAATAGATATCTATTCCAAAAATTCTGCCAACCTTCAATTTCCACCTCCATTGGATTTTCTTTTTGAATTGAGCCGAGCGCATAAAGCGTTATGTGCTCGGCGAAGATGAAAAATTAGAAAATCTTACGCCCCTCACTTATTCTTTATCAAAACTCGGAATTTCAACTACCGAAGCCGCAGGCGATTCAGCGGAAAATCGGTCAGAATAACAATAAGCCATAGCGGAATAAATGGGGGGCCATTAAATTTTCAAACAGCTTTAATTCCTGAAAATAATTCAAGAATTCATTCTCTGACATTATGCGCAAACTAAGGTAAAAGAACAACTTTGGTAAGAGAATCATTAGCCACGCAAGCTGTTACATGCTTCTGAATAATCTCGGTCAGATTCTGGAGGCTGCACTCTTTCATATCTGATGCATACTCGTAAATTCCTTCGGGCGCGCCCCGCAAGTAATAATCCAGGAGCAAACGGGCGATATCCATACTTTTCTCTTGAGCAAAGATGTAAGATTTTAGAGCAACCCTAATTTTTTGTTCAATCATTTTGCTATCTATGTCTCCATTTGAAATTTTAAGAAACTCTTCTCGCATTATTTCCTCTACTCGAGCAAGGTGTTTGATATCAAAAGAAGCATAAGCGGCTAAAAATCCATAATGAGAAGAGCTAAAAGATGGAGAGCCGAAATAGCCAGCCCGTCTCATATAAGAAATGGGTTCCTGATTAAGAACTCTGTCTGAAAACCTTTTGGCTAAACAGCTTCCTATAATTTCGAGTCCGGCAACCTCTTTCTGGGTAGGATTAAATACTTTTAACCCCATTAATAAATGAGCCTGATGAAAATGAGTTCCTTGTACTACCCGGGAATTTTTAGTGTAATTTTCCGGCTCGTCATTTATGCCCAATGTTGCTTCTTTTCGTTCCGGGAACTCCCTAAAATATTTATTTGCGAGCTTCATCGTCTCCCTGAATCCAATGTCTCCTGCCACTATAAGCGCTTGCGGAATAAACATCCCTTCATAGAAAGAACGAACTTCCTGGGCGGTTAAACTTCTAACAGTTTCCTCTGAGCCGACAATTGATTTTCTTAAAGGGTGTCGCTTAAAAATGGTTTCCATGAAAGTTTCCTATATCATTGTCCAGGGATTATCTTTTCCATAACAAATCTCGTCCAGTACAATATTTTTTTCTGCCTCTATTGTTTGGTTATCCAATGAGGCTCTTAATAAAATATCGGCTAAAAGTTCCGCAGCATGCCCAACATCTTCTTTCATTACCCTTAAGCCCAGAGGGATGTGCTCAAACGAAGTATAACAAGTCCAGTCTTCCTTGAATTGCAGACCACCAGTTAATTCTGTAATTTCTCTATAAATTTCGTTCCGCGAGCTTCTCCCCGCGCTTGTGGTTCCCCTAAACATTAAATGCTCAATCAGATGCGATATACCCGCATTCTTGTCGGTTTCATACAGGGACCCACCCCTTATCACTGCCAATATCGTTGGTGAAATCCCTTTTTTCTTGAAGTGCACTACATCTATTCCGTTAGATAAACGTCCTTTTCGGATAGTGAGTTTCATTTCTTCCTCCTTTTGTCAAAGAATTTCAAGAATATCTTATCAAACCTTTTAGGAAAAGTCAAGGGGTAGCCCTGACATAACCCGCTCAATGGCCCAATGACCCGGTGGCAGACTGACAATGAATTACCGCGCCGCAGAGCGGCGCGGTATCCATTATTTATACTGCCCCAGCCAAGAAAACTCGCCAAGGGTTCTTTTTTGCTATTCTCCTTTTATAACCGCTAAAGGAAAAAGCCTGGCAACTATTTTTGAAAGGCCGGCCTTATGGACAACCTCAACAACATCGTCAATGTTCTTGTAAGCCAGGGGGGCTTCCTCGGCAATTCCTTTTAGGGAGCGGCATTTTACAATAATTCCCTGAGATGCTAAATTTCTTACCACGGCCTCGCCGGAAATTCGCCTCATAGCGGCATGCCGCGACATTGTTCGGCCAGCCCCGTGACAAACCGTATGCCAGGCTTCTTTTGATTTTTCCGTTCCGGACAGAACATAGGAAGCAGTTCCCATTGAACCAGGGATTAAAACCGGCTGACCAACCGAGCGATAAATTTCGGGAATTTCCGCCAGGCCCGGCGGAAAAGCTCTGGTTGCTCCTTTGCGATGAACGCACAATTTTATTTTTTGACCATCAACTTCATGTTCTTCAATTTTGGCAATATTGTGAGCCACATCATAAAGCAGTTTAAGGTTTTCTTTTTCTCCCAAAACTGATTTCCAGGCTTTTCTGATATAATGAGCAATCATATGACGATTGGACCAGGCATAATTGCAAGCAGCGCACATTGCTTTAAAAAATCTCTGTCCTTCAGGAGAATTAAAAGGAACGCAGGCTAATTCTCTATCCGGTAATTTTATTCCATATTTTGGCATGGCCCCCATTACTGTTTTTAAATAGTCAGTGCAGTTTTGATGGCCAAGCCCCCTTGAGCCAGTATGAATCATTACCACAATTTGCTCTTTGAATAATCCAAAAACTTTAGCCGCCTCTTCATCAAAAATTTCTTCTACTTTTTGAAGTTCGCAGAAATGGTTGCCCGAGCCAAGAGTTCCAACCTGGTCAGTTCCTCTGTTTTTGGCCCGCTCGGAAACACAAGAAGCATCTGCTTCTTCCATTTTTCCCCTTTCTTCGCAATTCTCAATATCTTCTTTTTCTCCATATCCTTGTTCAACTAATTTTGGAACCCCCCCTTCTAAAATTTTATTAATTTGTCCAATTGACAATTTAATTTGTCTTCCCTTTCCCAAACCCGAAGGAACTTCTTTTTGAATCTCATCGGCTAATTTTTCTAAATGGGGCTTGATTTCATTTTCAGTATATTCGGATTTTAATAATCTGACTCCGCAATTTTGGTCAAAACCGATTCCGCCGGGAGAAATTACGCCATCCGGGAATTTAGTGGCAGCCACTCCTCCTATGCAAAATCCGTAACCCTCATGGGTGTCAGGCATAGATAGGGCATACTTTACTATGCCCGGCAAAGTTGTGGTATTCACCAACTGCTCAAGAGATTTGTCCCGAAAAACATCTTTTAGCAAATTTTCGGAGACATAAATTCGGGCCGGAACCCGCATATCCGACCGAAAACTCCTGGGTATCTCCCACAAGTAATCATTTATTTTTTGAAAATCTTTTTTTTGCATTTAATTTAAAGCCCTGCCCCCACACCAATAAAATTGTAGCGGGGCTTGACAAAAATTTAATTTGGGTGTATAATATATTTATGGAACCTTGAAAATTTAAAGGAGGACAGTAAAAAGTGAAAACCGGAATGGTAATTTTAATGGTTTTTGGGTCGCTTTACTTCCTATCCGGCATAGTGAGTTTAATAGGTATCACCTCGCCTTTGACGTTTTTTATCTACTGGATTGTGGCTGGGGTTTGCTTCTGGGGCGCGAAAAAACTGAATAATGAAATCAAGAAAAAAAGAGGTGAAAAGAAATGAAGATTGTCCAGATTAAGAATCGACCGGTTCGGGCCCTGGTAAGCTTTGTCAGCATACTGGCTATGATTGCGGCAGTGGCTGCCCTAACTTACTTAATTGGCGTAATTTCACCAATAGCAGGATGGCTTTCATACGGAGAGCCTGACACGGCAGGTATTTTCGGTGGAGGTTTTCTGCTTCTATGTGGCTTAACTTTATTCGTGTTGATAAGCTGGGCGGTAAGTGAATGCCACTGGTTTTGAGGGATTTCAAATGTCGTTGAACGTTAAAGATAGCGCGTAATAATTTTCGCGTGGGTTTTACGTAGGCGGCTTCGCCGAACTTTATATTGCCACAAAGCTTTGCAGCCGCCTTGTTTCGCGCCCCGGTACTACAAATTCCTTCGGAATTTGAGTA